>Ga0306921_10008740_pt1 | contig 10710 bp, 13 predicted proteins | sample sta12Cox44000080_FD_203760 | JGI IMG/M metagenome (GOLD analysis project Ga0306921, IMG submission 203760) | Lab enrichment of tropical soil microbial communities from Luquillo Experimental Forest, Puerto Rico - statoxic.12C.oxic.44.000.080 (v2)... | ecosystem: Environmental > Terrestrial >...
GCCATCGCCGGCGATTGCCAATCGCCGAAGCGCCAGGTCATGGCGTCGGCATAGACATAGCGGGCATCGAAGGTGATGTAGCCGGGATAGAAGATCAGCACCGTCAGGGCATAGGCGGCCGCCAACGTGACAAGCACAAGCAGCGACACCCTCGCTCGCGAGCGAGCCTTGTGTGCGATCGCCTCGCGATCCTCAATGGCAGCCATCACCATGATCCCATGCGGGCTCGTATCCGGGCCGACATTGGGATCATAGCGTAGACCGGCGCGGCCTCGAGCCGCTCAGGGCAAGATCTTGCGCCGGCGCGGGATCGGCGGGCGGGTCGATCTCGGCGCTTTGACTTTAGAATGCATCCCAGTATTCGACCGGGAGGTTTCTGCCCTGCTTGATCATGATCTCGTGCGGCGAGACCGGCGCCGATGTCTCGGTGGCCTGCACGGAGCCTGCAACTTTCGACCTCGCGAACGTGGCAATCGACCAGACGGTGGCGATCGCAACAATGACCGCTACCGCGGCGAAAATGATCATTTTGCGCATCTCGTGTCACCCTTTTCAGCGTGATGAGCTGGCGACTGCTTTGGCACATCGTCCGCAGCTCCAGGGTGAGGGACTTCACACAGGCCGATTTTTTGCCATGGCCCATACCTATCGCGCGCGTCGGCGACATTGGGGCTGCGTGGGCAATGTGCTTGGGTCGGCTCGCAACGGCGGTCGTGGCGTGCATCGCCCGAAAATCAGCGGCGCGAGACCTTACGCATCGTCGAAACAAGCTGCCGCCGAAGAAAACCCCAGGGGAACCTACCGGACGAAATTAGGGCACTCGATTTTTTTCTATCGGCGCGGCCCTGAGTCTATTTTTAACGAAACACAACGATATTCTTTCATCGAATGTCTTTCGTTTTTCATCCAATTGCTTCCTGCCTTGTTACATTCAGCGTATGATGAATACCCTGTTATTGACGATTGAATCATCGTTCCTGAACCAGAATAAACAAAAATGACTAATGTCCAAGTTATCATGTTTTGATAGGCAAACCGCCGCTCAGAAAGGCCGTTGAGCGCATCGTATGCCGCAACACGCGAGGCTGCGATGGCCGCGTTCGCCAAGAGCGTTGGCGCAAGTGGTGAAGGAGAAAATATCGCGCCGCTGCGCTCGCACTCTCCGCGATCGTGATGCCTGCCGAGCCGCTGCCGGTGGCCAAGCCATCAGGGTCGTCGCAGGGCGCGCAAGCCACCCCCGCCAAAGATTTTCGCGCCTGTCGGGAACCCGACACAAGGTCAGCGTGTTTAAAGCGCGGGAGAGGAGGGAGCATTTGGCTTGAGCTTGCGGCCATCGCGCTGGCTATGGCGATCGGGTTTAGCGTTCTCGCGTTGGACGTGGAACTTTAGAGAATAAGCCAGTGGTTTGGTTCCCACAGCTAACGGGGGAGGCGAACCGTGATGTTGTTGTACGAAATGTTTGCGATCGGGATCGCCGTGGTCCTCGTCGTGGCGGCGATCGGCGGCTTGGCAGCGCGGGTAATGATGGGTCCAGAAGAGACGGCGCTGTTGCGGTTAGCGCGAGCCGCACCGGCCCAGCGCCGCCTCGTGGCCTCAGCAGCCCAGCAGAAGCGGGACGCGCGAGCCGCAGCAGCCCAGCACCGCCTCGTGGCCGCAGCAGCCCAGCAGGATGACTGGATTTGGCGCTGCCTCCAGCGCCAATTCGAAGATGCACTCGCGACGCCGCTCTCACCGCGTCTCGCCACACTCATCACTCAACTCGAAACACAGGACGTGAGCGCCTAAAGCGGGTCGGCCCTCACCAGCCGTAGCACTGTATTCCGACGGACATGCCGGAATTCGCGGCCATGAACACAGTCTACGGGCAGCAAATCGAGCAGCCGTAGCCCGCGCAAACAACGATCGCAGGTACCGGGACAATCTTCAGGCAAGAGTTCGATGATGTCTGCGTACGCCATATATGGCGGCGTTCCAAGCAACAGAAACGCCAAGGGCGAGAACGAGCGCCAGCGCGGACCCGAGTGGCTCCGCTGTTAGGTGCAGCGTTAGCAGCGCTGCACCAAACCCGGCAAGGCCGGAAATGGCGTTCGCCAGCACCGCGGCCGTAGCCGGGCCGCCGATGCGGCGATGCAAGATCAGCATGATGCTCGCATAGATCACAGGGAAAACAGCAAGCACGCCGCTTCCTTCCGCGCCAATTTTGAAACTTAAAGCCACAATGACGCCGACGAGCACGGTCACCATACCGGCCCTTATGACCAAGTCGTACCAGGCCTGCGTCGTCGTTGGCATGCGTACGTGAGAGAACGGCCTCACAATGAAGAAGCAGGACGCGAAAACAACCAGATTGAGAACGAATGCTCGGGATGCAGTCCAGCGAAAAGCGCTGAGCGCCAACGTGGTCGTGAGCCATACCAGGAATGCAACGGACACGCTCAGCCACAGCGAGTGTCGTTGTGCAATCAGTACGTAGGTCGTTAGAAAGATCGCGGTTGCGGCGTTCAATGCTAGGCTTGCCGCCGCGCTCGCGGAAATAAAAGCCGCGTCGTGATCGAGCGCCAAGAACACGTAAACAGGCCCAGCTGAGACGGGCAGCGTCGCCACGAGCGCTCCCACGATGGCGCCGAGTCTTTCCGCTATGATGGTCGCTATGCTCACGAACAAGGCGGTGACCGCCATTTTCGTCGTAAGCGCAAGCCAGAATATAAGTTGGGGAGACATCGTGCCTGAAACTGCACCCTCGTCGCCGCTTCGAGCGCGAAAACGGCGGGTTTTGGCGTTACCAGTTTTGTACCGAAGTGGCGTCCCCGGCAGAAAGTGAACCGGGACGCGATCTCAATGCTTTGAATTACCCAACAGCACCACAATCGCGTTCCGCACGCAAAAGCGAAATTCCAGAATTACCCAACAACCAGGCTCGCGCGCCACCCTGAAATGAAAGCGCCGACGTTGGCAAAGACGCCGGCGCTCTCTGGTCTGGGGTTTAGGCAAATCGCGAAGCGCGACTGTTCTAAGCCCCGCCGCCGCCCGTTGCAACAACTTTCGCGAGGCTTAGTCATGACTGCCACCATACTTAGATTTCCGCCGGGGGCCGTCGTTTCAACCTTCGCGTCGAGCGTGAAATCGGCACCGATGGATGGCTCGTGTTAACGCACAATCGCACATTTGGCTGGGCACACGGCGACTTCAATGCCGCCCTCCATGATGCTCAAGGGCTCGCGGTGTCGAGCGCGGGAAGGATCGCTCCATGACGAGTGAGAACCTTCGCGTCGCACTCAAAACCGCTGCGGCTGGCGGCTTCGTCTTTCCGGCCCTCGTGGCCTGGAATGAGGCCGCGAAGAAACTCGACAAGCGACCGGCCATCTCAGGATGGCGTGAAGCGGCAAGCACCAATAGCGAACGAATCAAAGCTTGGTGGCGCACGTTCCCTGCAGCCGTTCCCGGAATCGAATTGGGGCGCAGCAATCTCTTTGCTGTGGATCTCGACAGGCATTCTGGCGGTGCTGACGGCATCGCAAACTTCAGAGACTTCCGTGGCGACAATCCGGTACCGCGATGTCCAACGACGAAGACGCCAAACGGTGGTTATCATCTCTATTTCCGCCAGCCCAGCGAGCTGTTGGGCAATCGCACTGGGACGCTTCCCGCTGGCGTTGATTGTCGCGGCGCTGGGGGTTGGACCGTCGCGCCGGGGGCTGCGTTTGAGCAGTGGCGATGGGTTGGCGATCCCGCCAAACTCGCCGCCGCTCCCCCGGTGCCGACATGGATTGTGTCGGCCATCCAGGCACGCAAGGCCACTGAATACAGCGCAGGCCCGTCAATGGGTGGCGTTGGCAAGCGCGAACGCGCCTATGCCGAGCGGGCACTCACCAACACTGCGAATAAGGTTGCGGCAAGCCAACGCGGCCGTCGGAACACCGAGCTCAATACCGCGGCGTTCTGCATGGGAACGCTGATCGCTCGCGGCTGGATTGGCGCGGCGACAGTCGAGGGACGGCTGCATGATGCTGCGGCAACTTGCGGATTGATTGCCGACGACGGCGAGCGCACTGTGCGCAGCACCATCAAAAGCGGTATTGGGGCAGGACTCAAGGAGCCGCATCCCGACCTGAAAGAGCGGGACAAGCAAAAAGGCAATGGCGCGGCCGATTCGGGTGCAGCGCCAACACGCGCACAAGGCGGCAAGCGGCTCGTTGTTCACCGCGCATCCGAAATCACTCCCGTGGCGGTCGAATGGTTATGGGAAGGCAGACTCGCAATCGGAAAGACGACGCTGGCCGGTGGCGATCCTGGTTTGGGCAAATCTCAATTGGCGATCTTCATCGCTGCGACCATCAGCACAGGCGGGCAATGGCCCTGTCAGGAAGGCCACGCACCGAAGCGCAGCGTAATTGTGCTATGCGCAGAAGACGGAATGGCCGACACCATCATTCCGCGCCTGATGGCTGCGCAGGCCGACCGCGAAAGGGTCACCATCATCACCGCCGTTACCGAGACCGATGGAAGCGGACGGCGCGTTTTCAATCTGTCAAAGGATCTCGATGTGCTGGAGGGCCTTATCACCGGAATTGGTGACGTCGGACTCGTCATCATTGATCCGGTTGATGCCTATCTCGGCGCTGGCGCTGGCGGCATTGATTCGCACAAGAACGCGGCTGTGAGGGCTGTGCTCGAGCCTCTCTCCGAGCTCGCCGACCGACTGCGCACCGCTGTGCTCGCTGTGACTCACTTCTCAAAGCAAGCGGGCGGCAAAGCTATGTATCGCTTCATCGGTAGCATTGCGCACATCGGCTCAGCCCGCGTTGCCTTCGCGGTGGTGGCCGATGCTGAAAACGAAGGGCGCGCCCTGGTCCTCCATGCCAAGAACAATCTCGCGCCGCCGCAAAAGGGGCTGGCGTTCCGCCTCGAGCAGCACATGGTCGCTGACGGCGTCACAGGTTCGACGGTCGCGTTTGAGAGCGAGCACGTCACGGTAACTGCGGACGAAGCTCTCGCCGCTGACCGCGACGCCGAGACCCGAACTGCCAAAGAGGAGGCGGTGGACTTCCTTGCCGACTTCCTCGCGCAGGGCCCGCAGCCGGTGAGAAAAATCGAGGATGAGGCCAGGGCGGCTGGGCTGTTGGGGGGTGAACAGGACATCGGCCAATCCAAGCCATTCCGCCTCGCGCGGTCGGCGCTCGGGATCAAGCCTCGACAAGCGAAGGGCGAGAGGGCGGCCGGCTGGGTATGGGAACTCCCGGCGACCTATCAGATGCCCTCGGGGTATCAGATGCCCTCAAAAGAGAGGGCACCTGACAGGCAGAGGGCACCTGACCCCACCCCATCAGATGCCCTCTGAGGGTCAGATGCCCTTCTCCGAGAGGGCATCTGATAGGCAAAGGGCATCTGCCGACGACGACCACCCCGAGCTCCCCGATTGCCTGCGACGCGCCCCAAACGGCGGCCCGCGCGGCGAAGGCTGGGGAGACCTGCCCCCAGGGCAGGCAATGATCATCAAGGAAGTATGGCCACCAGCCCTGGGGCCTCGAGGCGATGACGTCTTCGACATCGAGCCGGGGTGGGGCGACATTTGACGCTCGCGGGGCGGGCGCTATCTAAGGTTGCAATATGAAGCGGTTTCGCCTTATTTGAAAAGTAATTGATGACTAAATCGACACTATCTGAAACAGGACTGCCGTAGTATGACCGCTCTGGGGTGATTGGAACTCGCCAATCATGGGGGCGACAGATGCGGCGTGGATCAGGCGACAACAATGACTGACGCCACCCCACCGCAGACATCTCAGGACGAGACGCAACAGCAGATGGCGTTGGCGGCTCTCAGAGCACCGATACCACGACTGTACGCTAATGGATTCGTAACCGCTCAAACCGCTTCGGACGTCGCTCTGATTTTGATGTCAAATGGCAGTCCTTCTGCGGTTCTGAATCTCTCCTACATCAGCGCTAAAACGCTCGCCCGAGAACTGGAAACCGCTGTCCAGTCGTTTGAAGGAACAACCGGGCAGCGTGTGATGGCGATGGGAGAGATTTCCGAGCGAATGGAGAAACAAAAGGCTGGAGGAGAAACAGGTGCTCGCTAACTTCAGAACACTAACCCCCGCTGTTCGCTTGGCCGCGTTCGATCCCGGGTTCCGCCAACTTCACCGGACTGCGCGGAAAATAGTTTCGTTCACGCATCTCCCGAACGGCTGGCATTATGGCCAAGGCGGTCCGATCACCACGCAAACGCTTCGGGATGCCTTTGACGTCTATATGGCGCTTCTTCTTGCTGGTTTTACTAGCACCGACGCGTTTGCTGGCGCTGGATACGAGGTGCTCGTTACGGCCTATACGGGTGACGAGTATATTGGCGTGATTGTTGAGCCAAACGGCCAATTGAGTCTGCGTCATGAGAGCGCGGATGAGGAAAGATTCTACCGCGACAAGATGGCGATGAGCGAGGTCAAACAAAAAATTGATCAGATCGCTGGGGAGATATTATGGAGTTCATACGGCTTCTCCATCCGAGAAATTTCGACCGAGAGAGAAATCGATTCAACGATCTCTCGTTCAAGGCCCTCGATGGCGGCGTCTCCGTCGTTCATAGGGAATGCGTTGATCGCATTCCGAGCACTATCTGCGAACATATAAGGAATTACTACAGGAACGAGACGGGCGAGCCGCCTGTCTTTTTTCTCTTTCAAGAAGAGATTCTTCCTGAGGGATACAGAATAAAAGCCTCTGTATCTACCAGCGGTGATCCCTGTCATCACGATATCACCAACGTCTCAGATAATCGGCTTTGGAAGTTCTTCAAACGGCGGGCTTGGACCGAGCTCTACATTTGCGACAACGGTGGATTTCGGCCTCTCAAGCAAACAGACATCGATAGTTTTCCGAACTGAATATCTTGCCGCGCGAGCACGATCAGAGCCCGCGGCGCTGACGCATCATCTCGATTAAGTGCTGGATCGGAAATATAAGGGCCAGCATCAATTGAGAATTACCTCGATACACTCCGGGCTCAGGGGCTACTCGCGACCGTCAACGCAATTGAACCATTCGATCAATTTATTTGACTCCCGTCGGGCTGCTCGCGCGCGGCGACGTATGCACGGAAACCTGTAAGCTTGCTTTCTAGCTGCCGGCCAATCGCTGGCGAATTTTGTTGCCCGAAATATTCCGCTACCGCGGCTGGGCGTAATTAAGACACGATCTCGATCCCACTATTTCTGTGGGATCGGGGCGACTGGGGAGTACGGCCACGGGCGACCAACCTCGCCGCAGATCAGCGAGTTGGCTGTGATGTCCGTCACAGCGGGGGCTTGATTGGTCCGCGCCAAGTCGAGCGGTCATCCCACCAGCGCCAGAAGAACGCTGGCGGGATCATGCGCATAATGGCTTGCCGCCACGGCCTTTGCGGCTGGCTTCGCTCGGTTACAAGCTGTTCGTAAGTGAGTTGCTCGATAGACATGATTGACCGGAAGGTGATGACACCTCCCGGATGGTCGCACCAACATGGTTAGCGCTGAGTTCATGGGCCGCCGCGTGTCAGGCCGTTTTCTGCCGCCGTCGCCACCAGCCGAGAAGGCCACCGCTCGCCAGGATTAGGCCCGGCAGTCCAGCACCGGCGATGGGGCCGGGAACGGGCGCAGCCGGAAAAGTAGTCACCTGAATGAAGTCAACAAAACCCGAGCCAGCCTCGGGCGGGTGGCTCAGCAATGTCTGAAAATCGTCCATGAAAAGGTAGATGATGTTATCCGGGCCTGAAAATCCTGTCGCCCCACCCGTGTCCATAACGCTGAAAGCAAAATGCCCATTTATAAAAGCGCTGAAAAGATCACTGGCGTTACGTGTCACTAACAGTCGGCCATCGTATTGGTATTGCGCCCTAATATAATTGCCCCCACAATTGATAGCCCCCAACCAATTGCAGGGACCCAGTCATTAATATTGGGGCCCCAATGGGGGAATTGATATTGCGGTACGGGTCCCATGCGGAATTGGAATTTCGGAATTGGGTCCCAATTGCAGGAATGAAATTGCAATTGGATTTGTGGAAATTGGATTGACATTGAAGAGGAGAAAGGGACTCCGACTCCCCCACCCCCGATCCCGCCTGCGGTCCCCACCCGGTATGCACCGGACCCAGTTTGCCGATCCCAGGCGAGGCTGAGCCTTCGAGCCAAGCGCAATCAAGCGCGACTAACGCAAACGAAAGCCCGGGGCCAGTGCTGGACGGCGCTCGACGGCACGACACCAGGTGCGGGGCACTCGCATCGCCGGCGAGGCTGGCGGGAATAAATGGTTAGAAATATCTAATGCAAATAATCCGGATATCTATACCAATTTACACTGTGAAGAAAAAGGTTATTATCTTTCCAATCATACTTACAGGAAAGGCTTTTCTCGTGAGAAATCAAATAGCCGATGCCAGCACGCCAACCACTGAAAACTTCACAGTTGCACGTCGCTACCTCATCGAGCGCGAGGTCGAGCGACTGATGGACACGGCCCGCAAGGTAAGTCGCCATGGTCATCGCGATGCCACCATGATCCTGGTCGCCTATCGTCATGGGATGCGAGCTTCCGAAGTCTGCGGCCTCGAGTGGCATCAGATCGAGCTGTCCGAGGGCCGCCTCCACGTTCATCGGGTGAAGAATGGAATCCCCAGCGTCCACCCAATCCGCGGTGACGAGATGCGGGCGCTGCGCAAGCTACGCCGCGATTACCCGACAGACGCCCACGTATTCGTTTCCGAGCGTGGCGGGCCAATCAGCCCCATGGGCTTCCATCATCTCATCCGGCGCCTCGGCGAGGCAGCAGAGATGCCCTTCGCTGTGCACCCGCACATGCTTCGACATGCGTGCGGGTTCAAGCTCGCCAACGATGGCCACGATACCCGCGCTCTGCAGCACTACCTGGGCCACAAGAATATCCAGCACACGGTGCGCTATACCGAGTTGGCGGCAGATCGGTTCAAGGATTTTTGGCGGTGAATGGTCGGGCATGAAATGAGGCAGGGGCCACTGACAAGACGCGCCGCGAGGGCTGAAATGAGCTTAAATTTCCCAAGCGAGTTCCCTGTGCCGGCCATCCTCACCCGTGGCCTTGCGCGCTTGCGGCGTCGGCGACCGGCCGCCCCTCCCACCGGGCGGAGTGTGGGGGTCTGCACCGGATCCGATTTCCAAAAGGAATTTTTCAAAAAGAAAGAAAAAATCCAGAAATCGGATTTCTTCCATTTCTCTAACGCAGAGCTAAGCCCGGACCAGTTTAAGGATTTCTGGCGGGATTGAAGCGGCGCGTGTAAGGAAAGGAAAGCCCCGGCGAGGATCCCAATTCTTCCCGAGGCTCTCCATTTTTTTCCTCCATGATTGGAGGCTCGGCCCATCGGTCTTCATCTGGGGATTCGCGCCAATGCCGGACCGAACCGAAGTGAACTCTGCCATTGTGCGGTGCCGCACGCGAGTTGTTCCGCTACGCACCGTAAACAAGAAGTTAAGAGAGCGAGCTCCGCCTCAGTCATCGTGGATCGTGCTGCCGGCTGCCGCTCGGATCTCCTCGAGCCGAGCCACAAACGCGTCGTTGGCCTGGATCGCCAGCGAAATCGAAGCGCAGCCCTTCAGGATCAAAGTGATTGGGGGCTCGGCCCAGCGGTCCATCAGACTAGGCGGGAATGCCGGACCGAGCCGAGAATGACTTTGCCATTGTGCGAGCAGTCGCGCGAGTTGTTCCGCTGCCCGCCGTAAATGAAAAGTTAAGGCTCGGCCCAGCAGCCTCTAGCGACGGCGAATCGCGTGGAGGTTCGTCCCTGCCGGACCGAGCCAAAGCCGACTGTCGCTGAGAAGGCCCCAACGAGATGTTAACGCGAGCCGGTCGCTGCGATGTGTGCGGCGTAACCGACGACTCGGCGACTCTCTCGTCATCGGAAGCCGATCGGCGGTGCGAAGCCTGTGGCGGCCCGGTCTGGTTTGCCCGGCGCAGCGATGCGCGGTTCTGTTCACATGCCCTGCCGCCAAAGCCGCCCTCCGCGAACGTCAGCGTGCTAAACTGCCGCCATGAGCGAAGACCTCCGCAAAGTCGTCGCCCGCCGGCGCACCGCTACCCTGCCACGCCTCGCCGACGTCATGACCGTCTGCGACGAACTCGAAAGCCGGTTGCCCACGGTAGCGTCCACAAAGATCCGCCGCTGTGGTTTCTACAAAGGCTGTGATATCTACAGAGTGCCCGGTATGCGCAGGACGGCGCGAAGCTAAACGCAGGGCGATGGCAAAATGGCGCAAATCGAGACTTACACCATCACCGTCGCGCCAAGCACACACCCAGGCAAGGTGACCGCCCACTCCTCCGACGGCCACTCCCTCACAACCTCCACGCCGCTCCTCGACGGCGCTCGCTACTGGCAGGCACTCGGCGCACCATCAACCGCCGCCATCGTCACCACCTGGTCCTCCGGCCCCGGTCACTGGGCACTGCGCTCCACGATCCGCTACGCCGCCAGCCTCACCGTCATGGGCGATCGCTTCAAAAGGGTCGAATGAAGGCGGATGCCAGCCCCGCCCATGCGCTGGCGCAACATAGCCGGTGCCAGATAGCCCCCTGATAGGTTTTTCAAGCCGCCGCCCATAAGGGCACCCAGTTGCTATGTCCGGGTCCCATCCATGGATTTGGGGCCCCATTGAAGGCATGCAAGGACTCCGACTCCCGCCGCCCCCGCCCTCCAGCGGC
>Ga0306921_10008744_pt1 | contig 10708 bp, 9 predicted proteins | sample sta12Cox44000080_FD_203760 | JGI IMG/M metagenome (GOLD analysis project Ga0306921, IMG submission 203760) | Lab enrichment of tropical soil microbial communities from Luquillo Experimental Forest, Puerto Rico - statoxic.12C.oxic.44.000.080 (v2)... | ecosystem: Environmental > Terrestrial > Soil...
ACCAGGCGGAGTTCAAGGTCAGCTACAAGAAGGTCTGGCTCGACAAATAACTGAACGACAAAGAGGAGAACGATCCTCATGCGTTCGATTCCTCGGCTCCTCGGCTTCTTCGTCGTAACCAGCTCGCTCCTGAGCCTGATCGCCGCATCGGCGAACGAGGCGCAGACGCCGAAGCGCGGTGGGACCCTCAAGGTTTCGTACGGCAATGAGATCGCCCACCTCGATTTCCACACCGCTCCCGGGTACGAAATGATGTGGGTCGCCATGAATGCCGGGTGCGGCCTCGTCAACATCACCCCCGACGGCAAGTTCGTGGGCGACGCCGCCGAATCGTGGCAGATCTCTTCCGACGGCCTCCTCTACACCTTCAAGCTCAGACCGAACGTCCTGTTCCACGACGGCAGCAAGGTGGACGCCGCCGCCGTCAAGTTCAGCATCGAGCGCTTGATGGACCCGGCCACCGGATCGGGCATGCGGAGCTTCTACGATGCGGTGCACTCGGTCGAGGTGCTCGATCCCCTGACGGTGCAGATCCGGCTCAAGCACCCCTACGCCTTCATGCTGCACATGCTCGCCGGATACCGGACGGGGCTCATCTTCTACTCGCCGACCGCCACCCAAAAGTTCACGGTCGAGGACAGGAAGCAGGGCAAGCCCGGCGCCGTGGTGGGCTGTGGGCCGTTCAGGCTGGTCGAGTGGGTGAAGGGCGGCCACCTGGTCATGGACCGGTTCGACAAGTACTTCCAGCCCGGGCTCCCTTACCTCGACCGCGTCATCATCCGGGTGATCAAGGATCCCGTCACCGAAATGGCGGCGTTCAAGAACGGCGAGATCGACTTCATCGCCTCGTTCTCCCCCGAGCACGTCGACACGATGAAGGCGCAGAGCCCGCGCGCCCAGATCATGACCGGCAAAGAGACGACGCCGATGGTGGCGACGATGAGGGTGACGATTCCCAAGGACGGCAAGCCCATGTCGAAGGAGCGGGCTCCGCACCCGATCTTCAGCGACATTCGCGTACGCAAGGCCGTCGGCTGCTACGGGATCGACCGCAAGGAGATCGTCAAGATTGCCTTCAAGGGCCAGGCCACGCCGTGGGTGGGGATCATCCCGCCGGGCACACTGGACACCGTCGACGTCAATAGCATGTGCCCGTACGACCAGGCCAAGGCCAAGGCGCTCCTCGCCGAGGCCGGCTACGGTCCGCAGAAGCCGCTGACGTTCGAGCTCATGACCAACACCGAGAAGAGTGTGTTCAACGTCATCGCCACGGTCATGAAGGATGAGCTGTCGCGAATCGGCGTGACCGCGAACATCCGGCTCGTGGACAAGGTCACCTGGATGACCGCGGCCAACCAGGATGGGCCCTGGGACATGTACGTCGAAGACCTCCTGTCGCTCCTGACGCTCGACAGCAACGTCTTCCTGTCGACCACGGGGGCCGCCTGGAACCACTCGCGCCACACCGACACCAGGGTCGACGACTACTACGCCCGCTACGCGCGGGAGATGGACCCGGTCAAGCGCAAGGCGATCGCGAAGGAGTTCGCGGAGTACAGCGCCGACAAGCTCTACTGGAACACGATCTCCGGCTCGCCGTTCTACATGGTGGCGCAGCCGTGGATGAAGGGCTACACGTACAACGCGGAATTCGAAGTGCACTTCGACCGGGTCTGGCTGGACAAGTAGCCGGGGCCCGATGCGAACCTACATCCTGCGCCGGCTGCTGCAGATCGTTCCGACCGTTCTGGCGATCACGCTGGTCGTGTTCGTCATGATGCAGTCGATTCCGGGCGATCCGGTGGTGGCCCTGCTCGGCGACGCCTACACCGAGGAGAACGCGATCAAGGCGCGGCAGGAATACGGGCTCGACAAGCCGGTCATCGTTCAGTACTTCATCTGGCTCGGCAAGCTCGTCCAGGGCGACTGGGGCAACTCGATCTTGAGCGGGCGGCCGGTCCTGAAAGACGTGATGATGCGCCTGCCGGTGACGCTCGAGCTGATCGTGCTCTCGATGGTGGTGGCGCTCGCGATCGCGATCCCCGCCGGGATCATCGGGGCTCTGCGCCAGAACACCTGGGCCGACTACACGGCCACCTCCATCGCCATGGTGGGAGTCTCCGTTCCCGAGTTCTTCCTGGGCGTCTTGCTGCTGCTGGTGTTCTCGATCGGGCTGGGCGGAGTCTTGCCCAGCTCGGGCTGGGTCTACTTGCCGGGGACGTGCCAGAGCGTGGTCTGCGCCGCAGGCCTGTGGGGGAACACCCAGCACGTCCTGATGCCCGCGCTCGCCCTCGGGGTCGGACGCGCCGCGCTCCTGACCCGGCTGCTCCGCGCCAGCATGCTCGAGGTGATCCGCACCGAGTACGTCACGACCGCGCGCGCCAAGGGCTTGAGCGAGCGACCCGTCGTGCTCAAGCACGCGCTCAAGAACGCGCTGATCCCGACCGTGACGGTGATGGGCCTGCAGGTCGGCTTCCTCATCGGCGGCGCCATCGTGGTCGAGACGCTCTTCGCGATGCCGGGTCTCGGCACCTACGGCATCGACGCCATCATCGCGCGCGACTACCAGCAGGTGCAGGGCTTCGCCCTCATCACGGCGCTGGCGTTCGTCGTCATCAACCTGATCGTCGATCTCACCTACACCTTTCTGGATCCACGGATCCGCTACGCCTGAGGGCACGATGACCGACGACCAGGACGCGCGCGGCGTTCCGAGCATCAGCGGAGGGAGTCTCCGGGAAGCCGAGCTCGGGGCGACACCGGAGGTCGCCTGGCGGGCCAGGCGCGAGCACGCCGAGTCGCCGTTCGCGCAGGGCGTGCGCCGGCTCCGGCGCAGCACGACTGCGCTCATCGGTGCGGCCATCGTCGCTGCGCTGCTCCTGGTCGCGCTCTTCGCGGACGTGCTCGCGCCCCAGAGCCCGATCGCGAGCGATCAGACCCACACGTTCGAGCGCCCGAGCCGCGACTACCCGCTCGGGACGGATCAGCTCGGGCGCGACATGCTGAGCCGCATCATCCACGGCAGCCGCATCTCGCTGGCGGTGGGCGTCTCGTCGGTGCTGCTCGCCCTCTTCGTCGGCGTCCCGTTCGGGATGATCGCCGGCTATTACGGTGGCCGGACCGACTCGCTCATCATGCGCGCGATGGATCTGATCCTCGCGTTTCCGATCTACCTGCTCGCCATCATCCTGATGGTCATCTTCGCTCCCACCGCCGGTCTCATCGGGACGATCAAGGTCACCGGCGCGATCGCGATCGTACGCATCCCGATCTACGCGCGTCTGGTCCGGGGCAGCGTGCTTTCGATCAAGGAGAAGGAATACATCGAGGCGTGCCGCGCCGTGGGCGTGCGCGACCCGTGGATCCTGCTCCGCCACGTCCTGCCGAACTGCCTGGCGCCGATCATCGTGACGACCACGCTCGGCATCGCCACGTCGATCATCGTGGAGGCGACGCTTTCGTTCCTGGGGCTCGGCACGCAGCCGCCGACGCCGAGCTGGGGCTGGGACCTGAAAGCGAACGTCGCGTTCATCCAGTCGAATCCGTGGATCTCGCTCTTCCCGGGCCTCGCGATCTTCGTCACCGTGCTCGGGTTCAATCTGTTCGGCGACGGCCTGCGCGACGCGCTCGATCCGCGGCTCAAGTAGACTGGTCGGGGTGTACCGCCGATCGCTCTTCGTGCCCGGGATTCTCGCGTTGCTCCTGGCGGGTTGGGCGGGCGCGGCCGATGGTCAGGCACGGCCTGACTCGACGCCGCGCCCGATGCCGCCTCAGCGGCCGGTGCCGCCGCGTCCCGTTCCCTCGCCTATCTCGCCGCCCGCAAACATCTGCACGACGCAGTGGGGCTGGTGCCAGCTGCCAACGATCTCGGCGCCTCCGGGCATCGGCTGCGCGTGTCTGACGGCCGACGAGCAGCAAGTTTGGGGCACGACGAGCTATTTCCCGTATTCGGGCCCGGCGAGCCCGTACCTACAACCGCACTCCGGGCCGCCGTCGACGATTCCGTGAGTATCGAGCACATCGTTCAGCCGCGCTGGAGGAATCGCTCGACGTGCAGGGCAAACTCGGCGAAGTCGTCGAGTCCGGAGCTCAAGAGCTCATGCACCCGCGCGATGTCGACGCGCAGATAGCCGTGGACCAGCACGTTGCGAAATCCGGCGACGCCCCGAAACCGGCGCGCAAATTCCGGCGGCAGCACGCCGAGCTCGCCGAGCGCATCCACGGCGCTCGAATAGTCAGGGGCATCGCGCCCCGCGCTCGCCGCCAGATGAGTCGCGACGTCGAGAGTGTTCTGCGCGCAGAGCTGGAGTCCACGTTCGACGGCCCAGAGCAGGTCGGCGTCGGTGCGCAAGCTCGAGAGAGGCCGGCCGGCGTGGCGCCGGAGTCGCTGGACGGCTTCATCGAGGGCCAACAGATGGCGCCGGATGACCGCGGCATCGGCCTGCCCGGGGGTCACCGGCCGAACCGAGCGGCTTCGATCCGCGCCCTGTGCGCGGCCTCGATCTTCGCGAGCTGGGGTCCATAGTCGCAATAGCGCGAGAGCGCGCGCCCCTCACGCGTCGTCGTGGCCTTCAGGTCGCGCGCGAGGATCCGCACGCCGTCGCGCAGGACGCGATGGTAGAGCAGCGGCGGGGCGTCGTTGAGGACGACGACGTCGACGCGCGGAGCCCCGAGTGCGCCCATCAGCGCCGCGCTGAGGTCGGCCGCGTACCCGAACCGTGAGGTCTCCGGCTGCGACTCGCTCAGATACACCGCGACGTCGAGGTCACTGTGCGCCCGCGCCGATCCCGTGGCGGTCGAGCCGAAGAGATAAGCTTCGAGGATCTCGCGCCGCGGCTCGAGCAAGTCGGCAAGGCGCGCCAAGACCGCGCGATCCACCGGTGTCGCCATGCCCAAAGCATCGCATGGGACACCGGCGAGTAACCCCAAAAGAGCGTTACCCGCCGGGCGTGCGTCGAGACTTAGTGCCAGCTGGCCGCGAGAATGTTCTGCACGTCCTGCGGCTGCTGATCGATGCCCTGATCCCAGGTGAGCCCGGTCTGCGCGGTAAAGGTCGCCATGGCCTGGATCAGCGTGGCGACCTGGGTCGCCCTGGCCCGCGCTCTCGGTGACCACGTCGCCCGCGTCGTCCATCACGTAGGTGTCGTCGCCGGCCCCGCCGACCATCGTGTCGGCCCCCGCGCCGCCGTCGAGCCGATTCGCGCCCGAGTTGCCGGTGAGCGTGTTGGCGAGGCTGTTGCCGGTGCCGTTGAGCGCCGCCGTGCCGGTCAGCGTGAGGTTCTCGACGTTCGCGCCGAGCGTGTAGTTGATCGAACTTTCGACCGTATCCACGCCCTCGCCCGGGTTCTCGGTGACGACGTCGCCGGCCTGATCCACGACGTAGGTGTCGTCGTCGGGGCCGCCGTAGAGCGTGTCGGCGCCGCCGCGCCCGTCGAGGCGATCGTTCCCCCCGAGCCCGTACATGATGTCGGGGCCGCTGGTGCCGACGAGATTGTCCGCGCCCGCGGTGCCCGTGAAGACGCCGGCGATCTCCAGCGTGAAGTCGCCGGTCGCGCTCGCCGACGCCAGGTCGGTGGCCCTCACCCGCACGGCCACCGGGTTGCCGGCCACCCCGGAGGGCGGCGTTCCCGAGAAGGTGCGCGTCGCGCCGTCGAAGCCGAGCCACGCGGGCAGCGCGCTGCCGTCGGTGCGGGTCGCCGAGTAGTTCAGCACGTCACCGGCATCGACCTCCGTGAAGGTACCCGCCGGCACGGTGAACGTGAAGAGAACCTGCTCCTGGGCTACCTGGTCGGCGATCGGGTTGGCCAGGACGGGCGCGTCGTTGGTGTTCGCCACGGTGATGTCGAACGTGTCCGACACGGTGGCGTTGTACGCATCGGTCGACGTCACCCGCACGCTCAGCGTGCCCACGTCCGCGTTGGCCGGCGTTCCACTGAAGGTGCCCGTCGGCGCGTCGAAGCTCAGCCACGCCGGCAGCGCGCCGCCGTCGGCGCGCGTCGCGCTCAGCGAAAGCTGGTCCCACTCGTCGTCGGTGAACGTCTCGGACGGCACTGTGAACTGGAACGGGCTGTCCTCGGTCGCCGGCTGATCGGGGATCGGCGTGGCCACCGTGGGCGCGTTGTTGAAGATGCCGCGGAGGTGGATGACCGAGTTGTCGTCGAACCGCACCTCGTCGACGAGCCCCTTGCGGTCGGTGAACCAGCTCTCGATGCGGATCTGATCGGAGCCGGCGGACACGGTGAGCAGGGCGTCGTTGCCGCTCTGGGCAACCGTGACCATGCCGACCGTGATGCCGGGGCCGAGTACGATGCGGTTCTCGTCCGTGACCGGGCCGACCGCCTGGATTGCATCCTGGCCGTCGGCTGCGCCCCCACCATCGATCCGAACGCTTCTCCAGCGACCAGTTCGACTCGCCACGCAACGACGATCTTCCCGCCGTCTTGCAGGGGTACCTCCTCGCGCCATTCGACTGTCTTGGCATTCACAGAGTTCACCTGCCCGCCCAGCACGCCGAAAGCAGCCAAGGCCACGACGCCAAGACACCAGCGCAAGGCTCGCGCCACGCGCATACGCGGCAGCCGTAGTCGCAGGGTCCTGCCCACGGCGATCAGACGCGCAGTAGGCGGAACCGTGTTGACCTTCACGCGCACGCGCGCTGCTGCGTTGTAGCCCGTCATCTCGCCGCTGTCTGGACGCAATGCCTCGGCTCGAACTACCACTCTCGTTTCTTTCAAGGGAGATGGAACCGACAGCATCGCTGGTCAACACTCTTCGACGCGGCGACCGACGATGTCAACAGAAATAGGATGAAAGATTCTGCTGAGATCGTGGATGATTCTGCTGGAGCGCTTCGTTTACTGCGCGCACACGTCCTTTCGGGGATCGCGCTGCCCAGGCGGAATGCGGGACACACACGCCAGAGTGAAACTTGGCTTGCCACCCGACCTTGACACGTCGACCACCGCGTGAACCGTCGTCGCGCCCACCACGGAGACGATGTACCGGTATGGCATGACTTCCGCCCGCTTCAACAGGCTCGACTCCGGATAGACTTCTGGGATTCCCCCGGCCTCCCGAATCACCTGCTCATGGCTCTTGACGAAGCCCGTCACGAGCGCCATCTCCTCTCGCGCCGCGCGCGCTGCGTAGGCCGGGTCGATCTGATCCGTGCTGCAAATATCTTTGACCGATTCGGCGTACATCCGCTCGATCTCCGGCGCCGCCAGGCGCGCGTTACGCTCGAGCTCTTCCCTGTCCGCGGCGAGTTTCGCCCTCAACTCGCGCAGGCCCGAGTAGATCTGCTGGATCTGACGCTCGGTCTCTTCCGATCGGGCCGTGCCGCGGTGCGGATTCGGAGTCTTTCGATCCCACTCCAGCATGCGGCCCAGGATGCGGTCCAGGTTCGAGACGTTCTGGAAGGCATAGCTATTGACGATAGGCCCCGTCGCCATCATCGTGATGCCGAGCAGCTGGCCGCCATCACGGGGTTCGACGGCCAGCTGGTAGCGCACCCGCAGCTGAGCTGCATAGAACCAGAACACGCCCTCATCCTTCTCTCCATGACGAAAGAGCGCTTCGGAGACAGAGAACAGCTCCAGCGGTTCCTTGAACGTCGCCGGGTTTCGCACGATCTCCTTGGCGGCGGCGATCGCGACGTCTGGGTTACACGACTTCAGCCGCTCTTGCGCCGGCAGTGTCTCAGCCGGCCGCGTCTCGATGCCGGAGGTGGCAGCGGCTGAAGCAGGCCGAACGAAACGACCAGGAACAGAGCCGGGGGAATCAACGTGCGCATCGCGACCCTCCTTCGGGCGACAAGACAGGGGCTACAGGGCCCAATTCCCGCCGTGCGAGAGTCATGCCGATCCAGAAAGAGATAAGTCCTTGTTTCGGAGGGCTCCTACGCTCGAATGCGCGACGGTCTGGCATAGTCGTCGTGCGATTGGGGCAAGATCATCAGCCGGCGTCATCGTCCTATCCCCAAGACTGTGCGCACCGGCCCGCACACTGTGCGCACCAGCCCGCCTGAAAGCAAATGTCCTCGCCCCGGTCGAGCTCGACTCGCGCTGCGTCTCCAGATCGAAATCGATCGATCTAGGCTGGAGAATCCTGCTAAAACCGAGGGAGATTCTGCTACGCAGCCCGCCGCCAAGAGCCTGGCCGAAAGCCCCCGAAGTGTTACTCAGATGATACGGGCGCCAGCGCGACGGTGATCGCCATCCCCTCGTGCACCCATCAGTGCTAAGATCCCCCGCCATGGCGGTGATGCGTCGTCCCGTCGTTCTCACCGTCGATGACCATGAGATCCTGCACGAGTTCTACGCCTCGGCGTTCGAGCGCCACTACGACCAGATTCGCGCGGACGGCGGCTACGAGGCGCTCGAGTTCCTTCGATCGAAAACAATCGATGTGATGATCCTCGATCTCATGATGCCCGATCTGCACGGCATCGAAGTGCTCGAACGCGCCCTCGCGATGAAGCCCGGCCTCCCCGTCGTGATCAGCTCGGTCATCGACCGATCGGAGAGCGCACTCGTGGCGATCCGCCGGGGCGCCAGCGACGCGGAATCGATCCGCGCCGCGGCCAGCTCGCGGGTAAGGCGGTCGCGGTCGGCGGCCGCGATGGTGCTCAACCGGGACATCGGCTTCGTCCGCGCCGGCCAGACGGCCGAGATCAAGCTCGAGACCTTCCTCTTCACCCGCTACGGCACGATCCGCGGCCAGCTCGTCGACGTCTCGCGCGATGCAATCCAGCACGACAAGCTCGGCCTCGTCTATGCGACGCGCGTCGCGATGTCGCGCACGACCATGAGCGCCGACGGCAAGGACGTCGAGCTGAGCCCGGGCATGGCGGCGACGGTCGAGATCATGACCGACCAGCGCCGGCTGATCGAGTATCTGCTATCGCCCCTGCTCCGCTACAAGCAGGAGAGCTTGCGCGAGCGGTAGTCCGAACCGCTCTCCTCACAACAGTCGCTTCCGGTCTCAGGAGGGCGCCAAAACCTCGAGGTCAAGGCGCTCGCCGGCGGCCGCGAGCCTGCGGTCGTACGTGACGAGGCCGGCCAGATCCTCCCGGACAGCGAGCGCCGTGGCGAGGTGGATGGCGTCGAGCGTTCGAAGCACCGGCGGCTCGAGCGCGACGGCTGCCGACAGGATTCTCCGGTCGACGTCGACAAGCGCCACCCGCGCCAGCAGCCGCTGGGCCCGCCGTCTCGCGGCTCCACCGAACTGGGCTCGACGCAGCGCCCGTGGAACCTCCGTCAGCGAGAGGGCGCTCGACAAGCGGTCGGGCCGCGACCTGAGAAACGCGAGCAGCGCACCAGATTCCGGCTCCATGACGATCAGCTTCACAAGCGCCGACGCATCGAGGTAGATCAGGCTCACCGCGCCTCGTCTCGCAGACGGCTCAGGGCCCGGCTGGCGCGCCGGGTTGGGCGCCGTCCCGCGGGCGGCCCGAGCTCGAGCAGGTCTCCGCGCGCAGCGGTGGCCCGGCCCGCGGCGATGAGTCGATCCAGCGCGGAGGACCGAGCACCAACTGGCGCGAGCACCGCGACACGGTGGCCGCGCTCCTTCACGTCCAGGGTTGCGCCGGCTTTGACGCGCTTCAGGTAGACGCTGAGGTTCTGACGCAGCTCACGGACTCCGACCTCTCCCGATGCATATCGCATGTAGCACATTGTAGCACAACGCTCGCAGCCCGGTCAGGTTGCGCCCGTGCACCCGGCGACGGAAAATCCGGCCATGCTCGAGTTTTCCCACTTCGACCGCCGCCACTACCCGACCGTTTCCGTCCGCGAGGGCTACCGTGGCTGGCAGCCGTCGTACGGCACCACGGTGCAGGACGAGATGGACCTGGTCCTGCTCGACGCGCTCGAGTCGGTCGCCTGGACCGCCATCGAGCACGCAGCCGACCTCGGATGCGGGACCGGCCGGACCGGCGCCTGGCTCCGTGCGCGCGGGGCAGCGCGGCTCGACGGAATTGATCTGACGCCCGAGATGCTGTCGGTTGCCCGGAGCCGCCACATCTACGATCGACTCTTCGAGGCCGACATTGCCGCGACGGGTCTCGGCGGCGGCGTCTACGATCTCGTCACGACCTGTCTCGTGGACGAGCACCTCCGCGATCTGCGGCCCCTCTACCGCGAAGCGGCGCGGCTGCTCCAGCCGGGCGGGGCTCACGTGCTCGTGGGTTATCATCCGTACTTCATCATGGCCTCCGGGATTCCCACGCACTTCGACTCGAGCCCGGGCCAGTCGGTGGCCATCGAGACCTACGTTCATCTCTTCAGTGACCACGTTGCCGCCGCGGGATCCGTGGGGCTCTCGCTCGTCGAGATGCGCGAGCGCCTCGTCGACGACCGCTGGATCGATCTCAAGCCCCGGTGGAAGCCATACCGGAATCACCCCGTGAGCTTCGCGATGGTCTGGCGAAAGACCGCCCAGTGAACCTGACCCCTCTGATGAAGCCGGCGAGCATCGCCGTCGTCGGCGCCTCGCAGCGGATGACGCGCGACGCGGATCGTCGCCAACCTTCAGCGTTTCGGCTACACGGGTCGGATCTTCCCCATCAACCCGCGCTATTCCGAGGTACTCGGGCTGCCCTGTTATCCCGATCTCGCTTCGACGCCGGAGCGTGCCGACTCCGTGGTGGTCGCGATCCCGGCCGAGCAAGTGCCGGGGCGTGCTGAGCGCGGCCGTCGCGGCCGGGGTG
>Ga0306921_10008746_pt1 | contig 10707 bp, 8 predicted proteins | sample sta12Cox44000080_FD_203760 | JGI IMG/M metagenome (GOLD analysis project Ga0306921, IMG submission 203760) | Lab enrichment of tropical soil microbial communities from Luquillo Experimental Forest, Puerto Rico - statoxic.12C.oxic.44.000.080 (v2)... | ecosystem: Environmental > Terrestrial > Soil...
CGAGATGCTGCTCGGCCTGAAACAATGGGTCGCGGCCGGCGACCCCGGTCAGGATCACATCGGTGCAGTCGCCAAAGGCCACCTGACCGTCATCGAGCAGCAGCATCACCGAGATCGCGGTTCCGGGCTGCACGATCTTCTTAAAACCCGGGCTCAGTGGCTTGCCCGGATAGGCAAAACCGTCAGCCCGTGCACCCGCCTTAACCGCAGCCAAATCCCGGTTGAAGAACCCCGACCGTCCGACGACCGGAATCACGTCGCGAATTTGCATCATGCCTTCCCGCCGAGCCAATTCCGCAACACCGCCTCCCGATCCATTCAACCGACCCAATCCGGAGGAGGAGGCGTCTTCCGTGTGGGATCGATTGGGCTCATCAGCCCGATCGCTACGCCATCAGGATCTTCGACAATCGCGTAGCGCGCGCCCCAGAAGGCATCGAAGGGCGGTTGCAGCCCGCGGTAGCCAGCGTTTGTCAGACTGCTGAAGCGCTGGTCTACCCCATCTCTGGTCGCGATGCGGAAGCCTAAAACGACCCTCCCCTGGAGGTCGTTGCGCCCGGCCCACCCCGTGTTCCAGACTGGCGCGAACTCCGCGGAGTCGAGTTCGAGCAGAGCGCCGCCATGCGGCTCGGAGCCCACGTGGAACAGCTCGCCCGACGGGTTCGGCAATAGCCTCGGAAACACCGATCCCAGTCGCCGATAGAAATCAAGTGACCGCTCTAGATCGCCAGTGATGACATTGATCTGGTCAAGAACGGGAATGTCTTCTTCGGCCATCGCATTCCCCAATAAGCGGCAAGACGGCGCATTCCAACAGCCATGCCTACCTTGGTCAGCCGAAGCGCGAGACGTCGACCGCCTTCTCGGTGATGAACTCGAGGAGCGCGGGGGTGCCGTCGCGGGTCTTTTGGATGCCACGGCGGATCGCCGGCACGATCTCCTCTGGCTCAGTGACGCGTTCGCCATAGCCCCCGAGCGCCTGGGCGAAGTTGGCGTAATGGCCACTGATGTCGGTCGATCGGTATTTCTCGGTCGAGACCGGCATCACCTTCAATTCGATCGCCATCGCGAAATTGTTCATCAGGATCGACAGGATCGGAATGCGCTCGCGCACTGCGGTCTCGAAATCCATGCCGGTAAAGCCGATCGCCGCATCACCCCAGACATTGATGCAGAGCTTGTCGGGCTTGGCCAGTTTCGCTCCCATCGCCAGCCCGAGCCCGTAGCCGAGCTGGGTGGTCTTGCCCCAGCCGATATAGCCGAGCGGAGTCTCGCTAACCCAGAACGGCGACAGCTGATCACGCGGGCTGCCGGCGTCATGGGTGATGATCGTCTCCTTGACGTCGACGGTGTGCAGCAATTCCCAGATCACCCGATAGGGCGATAGCGGCTTGGTGTTTTGGGTCAGCCGCGGCATCCACTGCTCCATCCACTCTTTCTTCAGCGAGCTGATCCCGCGGGTCACACCGTCGAGCCGGCCGCGGGGCTTGCCGTGCAGCCGGTCCTTTACCTCTTCGAGCACCGCGTCGAGGGTCAGACCGGCGTCACCGACCGCCGGCAGCTCGACCGGCACGTCCTTGTTGATATCGGTCGGGTCGAGAGTCGCGTGAGCGATGCGTTTGCCCTTGGGCATCGGTGTGGCAAAGCTCGACCGGGTGAAGCTGCAGCCGATGCCGAAGACCAGATCGGCGTTCTGCAGAAAGGTATGCAGCTGCTTCGAGATGCCGATCCCGCCAGAGCCCAGCGACAACGGATGGTTTTCGGGGAAGGCGCTCTTTCCCGGCAGCGTCGTCATGACCGGTGCTTCGAGCAATTCGGCCAATTCCCGGAGCTGTCTCCACGCCTTGCCGTAGTGCACGCCTTGGCCGGCGCAGATTACCGGGCGCTGTGCGTCGACCAGGGCCGCTGCGATCGCCGCTATCGAGCGCGGGTCAGGCCCGCTTTTGAGCTGCGGTGTCTTCTGGTACTCGATCGGGCCGCTGATCTCCTCGCGCAACAGGTCGGACGGAAACTCGATCAGCACCGGCGCCGGCCGCCCATTCTTGACCTGGGTGAAGGCGCGGCGCAGCGCCTCCTCGGTGGCGCCCGGCACGGTTACCTGCTCGCACCATTTGGTGACGTTGCGGAAGTTGAGCGCGGCGTTGAAGTTGGGACGGACTTGGTTGACGTTACGGGCATAGCCGGCGGGCAGCACGACGACCGGACAAGAATCGCCCCAGGACTGCGCCACACCGCCAAAGGCGTTCTCCGTACCCGGACCGTGCTGCATCGCAAAGACGCCGATGCGATCACCCGAGGTGACCTTGGCGATCGCGTCGCACATGTGCAGCCCGATCCGCTCCTGGCGGACCATGATCGTCCGGATGTCGGCCTCGGCTGCGGCTTCGATGATCGGGTTGACCGGATAGCCGATCAGAAACTCGATCCCCTCGCGCTTCAGGATCTCGGCGACAGCATTCGCGACTTTCATGGGTACCTTCCTCGGTTCGGCGATATTCGCCAATTGTGACACAACGAGGGGCGTGGTGCGAATTCTTGAGAACCGCCCCAGTGCTCCGGTAGAAGCGCCCTTGGCGCCCCCTGTTCTTGCAGGGGTTCGAACCCGGCTGACAGAGGGTACCAGGGGAGGAGGCAAACCGACGCGATCTTGCGCAGCTAGTCTAATTGCCCCGTCATGCCGGCAAACGAGACGGCTGCTTGCCCGAGCATCGCGCGAAACCACCCAATCGCCGCGGCTTATGATACGCCTCAATCTTGGTGCCAAGATAGCGGGTAGCGTTCCGATGTCTCGGCGGAATCGTGCCAAGAGGGAGATCCGTCGCGAGCCGCAGGCTAAGATCGCCGCCAGACGCCGTTTGGCGATCATTGGTCGGGGAAGCCGGCGCGGCGCAGGCCCGCCGCCGCGGTCTCCTCGAACAGCGTCCAGTATTGCTGATTGCCCCAGGGATGGAAGACGCGGTATTGGGCCAACGAGGCGACATCCGGATTGAGCTTGAGCACCTCGACAAGTGCGGTCTTCGCGGCGTCGAGATTGCCCTTGCAACCCAGTGCCGCAGCGAGCACGAAATGGGTATGCCAATTCCGCGGATTGGCGGCCCGCGACCTGGTCAGCATGTCTATCGCCGCATCGACCTCGTTCAGCAGCAGCCGGGCCCAGCCCAATGGCCAGTAATACCCCCATAGCTGCGGGTCGCGCGGGCTGAGCCGCAAGGCCGTTTCGGCTTCGGGCACTGCAGCGCCGGGCTCGCCCGAATACAGCAAGGTGACCGCCAGCTGCACATGTGAAAAGGAGTCATTGGGGTCGAGGGCGATCGCGGTCTCGAACTCGATCCGCGCCTCGGCCAAGCGGTTTTGAATTCGGCGGAGGCGCCCCATTGTCGAACGCGCCCGCGGATTATTCGGGTCGCTCTCGATAGCTTCGAGGAGCAGCCGTTCAGCGCGCATCCCTTCGCGTTGAACGGCGGTGCTCGCTCGCGGAGCGAAATGACCTTGGAGGTTCACTGTCAATACCCGCGCGAGACCGACCCTCGCATCGACGGAACGCGGATCGATCTCCAGCGCCCGCTCGAAAGCCCGCTGCGCCTCCTGCATCGTGGTTGCTGAGCGCGGGCGATGCCACCATGTCCAGCCGAGCATTACTAGATCCCGCACATCGGGATCGATGGTGTTTTCCCGCTCGATGCGGCGGCCGACATCCTCGAGCAGCTCGAGGTTGAGCGTCCAAGCGAGCCGGCCGGTGATCTCCTTCTGCGCTTCGGCGAGGCTCCGCCGATCGGCCTCGAACCGGGCCGCCCAAACATGCGCGCCGGTGTCGGCGGCGATCAGTTGCACATTGACCTGAACCTGGTCCCCCACCCGCCGCACGCTGCCTTCAAGGACATAGCGGACGCCGAGGTCGCGGCCGATCTGCTTCACCTCGATCGGTCTGCCCTTGTAGGTGAACGCCGTGCTGCGGGCGATCACGAAACTCCCGGAAATACGCGAGAGATCCGTCGTCAGATCGTCGGTGATCGCATCGGCGAAATATTCCTGCTCCGGGTCGTTCGACAGGTTCGTAAAAGGCAGGACCACGATCGACAGGCGGGGCGCGGATGACGCTGGCGCGGACTTCGCTTCCTCCCGCACGACACCGACAAAACGTAAACCCTTGCGCGGCACAGTACGGATCAGATGTTGCGCCTCACCGCTGTCTCCCACAGCCTTACGAATGGCATTGATGCGGCTGGTCAGGGTCGATTCGGATACGATCCGCCCACCCCAAACCGTCCTCAAAAGCTCGTCCTTGCTGACCACCCGGTCACGGTTGCGAACAAGATATACCAGGAGATCGAAGACTTGCGGTTCGAGCGCGATCAGCTCGGCCCGCCGCCGGAACTCACGCCGGTCGACATCGATAACGTGGTCGCCGAAGACAAACGCCATGGCTCGTCCCCCGAGGGGATCGGCATTTTCTCAAGGAATTATCAGGTTCTTCTCAACGATAAATCAACCTCTCCGCAAAGTCTTCCGCCTCGGTTCGAGGCAAGCTGCGCATACCGATCGCGATGGTCGTGATCGAGCGATTAAAGGGCCGGCTCGAAGCCGAAATCGACGCGCTGGTCCGGCGGAAGGAAGAACCATGGCGCAGGTTCGGGCAATGCGGATATCGACCGCGTTTTCAGTCCTGATCCGAGGGCTGCTGACGCTGACGGCGGCGGTTTCAATATTTCCTCTGGCGGCTCACGCAGCGGCGAGGATGTGGTATGCGACCGTCGGGGCGGAGAGCGATGACTTGGGAAGCCAAGGCTGGGCCTTTCTGCCGAACGAGCTGTGGATTCATGAGGGCGACAGCGTCACTTGGACGTTTGCTAGCGACGAACCCCATACCGTTACCTTTTTGCTGGCGACCACGCTGCGGCCGACGATCGCGAATGACGCCATGTTCTTGGCGCCGAGCGGATCGAGCTTCCCCGGCTCGCCCCCCAATGATGTGAACTCCGGAGAGCTGTGTCGAAATCCAGCCAATTGCCCCCCAGCGGTTGGCAACACCTACACAGTGAAGTTCCCGGCCCCTGGCAACTTCAAGCTCGTATGCCTGGCCCATCTATACATGAACGGAACGATCCACGTTCTGGGAGCATCAGCGCCTCTTCCTCACGATCAGGCGTTTTATGACCGCGAGGCGGCGGATCAAAGTGACCGTTTGCTCTCAGACATCGACCACGATGCCGAACACATCGACCATCGGCGCGATGATGAGCGAGGCGATCCGGCGTCGCATCGAGTGATCGCCGGCATTGGACAAATTACGGCGAGTGGTGGGGGATTTGAGACCGCGGAAATTGTGCGCTTTTTCCCGGAGACGATAACGGTCCACGTTGGGGACACCGTCGAGTGGACGAACCCGGACCCAATGACGAACCATAGCATCACATTTGGAGCCGATCCCTCGAAGCTGCGCCAGCCCAACCCAGTCGTCACCTCGGGTTCGGGCGTAAACGCGATTTTGGACCCGGACGGGGCATTGCACGCAACGGCCAGCTCTCCGACGGACAATGTGCATTCGGGGGCGCTTTGGCCGCTGCCCGCGGACCGGGCCGTAAATGGCCCCAATACGGGTCTACTGGCAACAGACCCACCTGACCTCTCGCAATTTCCTCTGCCTGCCCTCGTGGTTGTCACCGGGGTGGTGGCCGCTGATTTGAACCAGCGTTACCGGGTGACCTTTATCCATCCCGGCATATTCAACTACCACTGTGCGTATCACGATAATCTGGGAATGGTGGGGCGAGTGATCGTCCTGCCGTAGATCGCGAGGCCATGCTCCGGGCCAGCACCATCAAATGAAGCTACGATTTTTGTTCGCGTCTCTCGGTATGCTCGCCGTTTTGCTGGGGGCAAACAGTCGGGTGGTGGGACATTCAGCCAAAGAACACGCTCCACTTGCCACGTCTGCGGATGCGAGCTACCGCGGCGGGATCGTGACGCCGCCGCTGCCGAAGCCGAACTTCACATTGACCGACCCGTCGGGTGCTCCGTTCGATCTGCGGTCCAAGACCAAGGGATACGTCACTCTGCTTTATTACGGGTACACCCATCGCCCGGAAGAGTGCCCGCTGCACATGGCCAATATTGCCGCTGCGCTGAAGGATTTGCCCGAACCCGAGGTCCGCCAGATCCGGGTTGTGTTCGTGACGACCGATCCGGCCCGGGACACCTCCGAGGTGCTGCACACATGGCTCGATCAGTTCGATGAGCGCTTCGTCGGGCTTAGCGGAAGCGAGAGCGCTGTTCAGTCGGCACAGTTCGCCGCCGGGATCCCTACAGCGGCAAAGACTACTCTCTCTGACGACAATAATGAAATAGAACATGCGGCGTTCGTTCTCGCGTATTCGAAGGACAATCTGGCCCATTTGATTTATCCCAGCGGGATTACCGCCGATGTCTGGATTCACGACCTCCCCCGACTAGTGCACGAGAACTGGTCGAGTCATTGAATTAGGCTGTCCGACACACTGCGCTTGAGAGGGAGGGTGGTCTGGTTCATCGCCGGACCGATTTGAGCCGCAGGAATAAAGCGCCGATAATGGGCGCGGCTGAATAGCTCTGAGACGGTGTGGAAGCGGTTCCGCCCCGTTGCAGGGAGAAGTCGCGATGGATGCCAGTATTGTGCATGAAAACCTCCGAGCGATATCCGCCGACTTCGCTGCTGAGCGCCGCGAGCGCCAACGGCGGCGTGAGCTGGTCGCCGCCGACTTCGCCCGGCTGCGCGACGCCGGTTTTCTGCTGACCGGCGTACCGGTCGACCACGGCGGCATTTGGGAAAGTGTGGGCGCGTCTGCACGCCCGATCTGCGAGATGCTGCGTACCCTCGCCCATGGCGACTCTTCGGTTGCCTTGGTTTGTGCGATGCACCCGGCCGTGTTGAATTTCTGGATGGCGACCGAGCAGGCGGCTGCGCCCTTTCAGAAGGCGTGGGAGGAGCAGCGACAGTCGATTTTCCGGAACGTCCGCGACGGAGCCTGGTGGGGGACCATCGCCTCGGAACCCGGTACAGCGGGCGACATCAGCAAAACCAAAGCGACGGCACGACGTGACCTATCCGACGGCGCCTACCTGCTAACCGGGCAGAAAAACTTTGGCAGCGGGTCGGGGATTACCTCCTACATGATCACCGTAGCTGCCCCCGAAGGAGAGACCGCCCCTGACATGTTCGTTCTGGATATGCGGGGCGTCCGGTGGGACGGCTCGGCGGGAGTGACCTTGACCGCTGCCTGGGATGGTCACGGCATGGCCGCGACCCAGAGTCATGCGTTCTCCTTCAAGGAGTTTCCTGTGACCCGCATCGCGTGGCCGGGGCAATTCCGGCTCATCCAGGAAAACACCGGCGCGCTTACTCAATGCTGCTTTACCGCGGTCATCGTCGGAGTGACGGAGGTGGCGCTCGAGACGGCGCGCCAGCAGGTGGTGCCGCGTGGCGACAGCTTGCGAGCGTATGAGCGGGTGGAATGGTCAAAAGCCGAGCTGGAAGGCTGGCTGATTCAGCAGGCTTATGAGGGGGTGCTGCGCGCGATGGAGGCGGCCCAGGATACCCACCTCCGCGCTTTACAGGCGAAAACCGCAATCGCGGAACTGGCGGAGTCGGTGCTGCGCCGAGTATGCCGGGTCATCGGTGGAGGTACGTTCTCCCGGTCGTCACCGTTCGGGTATTGGCTCGAGGATGTCCGAGCACTCGGTTTTTTGCGCCCACCCTGGGGCCTATCTTACGAAAGGCTTTTTGCGGCCTGAGGGCTTACCGCAAACAGCCTGTCTCACCCATCTGGTAAGTGGTCGCGACGGCGGTGCGAAAACGGTCCCGCCCGGCACCCACGCTCACCCCCGCCGTTCAGGACCCACCCGACTCCGGTTCGCTCGTCGGGCTTCCGGATTGAGGTTCAACGGCGCGGCGAGTGCTGTTTTCGCCTCGTCAAAGTCACCCTTGAGCCCTAGCGCTGCGGCGAGGCCAAAATGCATTATCCTCGGCCGCGGGTTTTGCAGCAGCGATTTGATCAGCAGATCGACCTACGCCCTCGCGCGAGCCCGGGGCGGCTGAGGGGAGGGTTATGGCGGCGCAAAACCGGCGGCGCTCCTCGGCACTCCGTCGGCGGCCGCTTCCCGCAGACGGACGGGCCTAAACAACAAGCCGCGCCAATTCCCGTGCGGTCGATCTGCTTCTCTGTTCGGGCGAATTAATTCTCTGTTCGGGCGAATTAATTCCCTGTTCGGGCGAATTAATTCCCTGTTCGGCCGCGTAGGGAATTCACACCGCCCCGTGACGCGAAAACAATGACTTAGGCGCACGAAACCGGTCCCGCAGCACCGGCAAATCGGGCATTTCGCTGTTTATTCCCGTCGAGCAAGGAAAGTCGCCAGCGCGCCCCGGCGAGTGCGGCGGCGTATGAGCGAGCGACGCCGTCAGAGCTTGGCCTCGGCGATTTGATAGGCTTGACGGATCTGCTCCGGCATCTCGGCCGCCTCTTTCAATCGCTCCACCACGTGTTCGCGCAGCGCGGTGCGGTCGGCGACCAGTGTTGCCGCGTGCAGATGCGCAACATCGGAGTCAGCCGCCTCGAAAGAATACCAGATGAAACGATCGAGCATCTCGGGCTGCGCGAGAGTTTCGCCCAGCTTTTGCCGGCAATCGTCGTCCCAAGCGTCCGGCGCGCCCCTTAGGATCGCACGAAGGCAGGCGAGATCGGCGATCTACCCGAGCAAGGTGCTGGCCTGCAGAGCAGTACGGCAGGCGCTCGCCAGCTCGTTGCACAGCGGTGCTACGTCTTTGGTCGCCAGAAACGGCACCACCAGCGCGGGTTCCTCATGCTCCTCCAGCTCAAGCTTCATCTGCACCTCGAGGAGATGGCCGGCGAGCGCAAATCGCCCATTGCCGATCCATTCACGCAACATGTCGAGATTGGGCTTGAGAAAACGCCGAAATGGGCCGAGCCGATGCAGATAGGGCCCCGAAATGAACTTGGCGAGCATTCGGTTGGGCGCGTCGCGCGGTGGATCGGTCAACGCCGGAACAGGTTCGGCAAAGTCGCTGAACGCCGACCAGATGTCGTCGAGCGGCCACACATTCTCGGTCAATTTGGGGTGGACGTGGTGACCGCAGCCGTGCAGCGCGACAAGGTATTCGGCGAGGTTGCCGCGCCTGTCGGCCTCCCGCAGCGCCTGCGTCAGCGCTGCTGCATCCTGATCGCCGATCTCGCCTATGACGTCAGCGTAGTGCGGGTGCGGTGCCGCGTCGCCGGCATCGCCGGCGTTGACCAACGTGCCAAAGGCCAGCGTCTTGGCCAGCGGCACCGGGGCACGGATCGCGGTCAGCGAATCTAGGTGATGGTCCCCAGGGGTCTTGAACAGAAACTCCAAAAGGCGCTGTAGGGGACGCACCGCCGGACCCGAGGCCAACCGCTCCCCGCCCTCTTCGAGCCACAACTCTTCCGGCGCCCCGGGCTCGGACCTCACGTCGACGTCGACTGCGGCAGGACGGTAGCCGGTCAACATCCGGTCCAGAAGAGCCTCACCGAACAGTCGGTTTCCCGGTCCGATGATCTGCTCCTGACGCCGCCGCAAAACTTGTTCGACATCAGGATATTTCGCCTGGATCGCTGCCCAGCCCAGCAAATCGACCTCGTCGACCTCGAAGCGCAGCAAGCGGTGCAACACCTCGAAGCCGGCGAGCGTGCGCTTGGCATCCCGCACAGTACCCAGGATATAGGGCACCAGGATCCCGAGGAGTTGGCCCAGGCGCTGCCGGTGTTCGCCGGGCTCATCGACCAGTTCACGGAAGCGCGTGTCGACGATCCGCCTGATTTGCCGCGGTACGAGAGGCGGCAGCGGGACCGCCAGCTGGACGACCTTTTCAAGGTAGGCCCGGCCGCGTTCGATGTTACCGTTGCCGAGCGCCGGCGCAACCCGGTCTGCATCGTAGGCGAGCAAGTAGGAAACGCGCTCAAAGTCCGCGACCGCGCGCACGAGCTGCGCGCAGACCGTGATCTCGCGGTCGCTCAGGCGGTCGATCTCGTCGATCAGGACCAGAATGTCGGTCTCGCTGTCCTCCAATTCGCGGGCAAGCTCGTCCCGCATGCGGCCGAAGGTGTCGCCACCGGTCAGACTTTGCCGCATCGTGTCGAGACCCGCCGCGGTGGCCCCCCCATCGCAGAACCAGATGCCGTCGGCGGGGGCGATGCGTTTGCCATATTTGAATATCGTCTGCGCCAGACCCTTGAGCCGTTCTGCCTGTCCGCGACGGGGCTTCTTTGGGCCGGCCTCGAGCGCCGCCGTTAGCTCGGCGAAGAAAGCGTGGGTGAGCCCGTTGCGCGAATTGGCGAGACATGGGTTGAACGAGACCACGATCGTGGCCGGATGGCGCGCCTCGGCCAGCTCCGCGACCATGTTGAGGATAGAGGTCTTGCCGCTTCCGCCCGGTCCGGCGAGACCGAGTACGATGCCGGTCGCTCGCCCTTCGGGTTCGATCAGCGCGCCGAGAAGCCGAGCGACGAAATCCTGGCGCAGCAGCCGGTCGTCCCCTTCTGTTTTGATCGGCCGCTCGACGTTGTGATTCATTGAACCGACGGTAATTGTTCGTCCGCGCAGCCGAGCCCGGGAACGGGTTTCGGCAGAGCAACCGTCTTCTTATCCACAATTCACTAGTTTACCGTTAACCGTCGCTGCCCGGGTCCTCCGCCG
>Ga0306921_10008747_pt1 | contig 10707 bp, 11 predicted proteins | sample sta12Cox44000080_FD_203760 | JGI IMG/M metagenome (GOLD analysis project Ga0306921, IMG submission 203760) | Lab enrichment of tropical soil microbial communities from Luquillo Experimental Forest, Puerto Rico - statoxic.12C.oxic.44.000.080 (v2)... | ecosystem: Environmental > Terrestrial >...
AGGCGGCAAGCCGCCAAGCTCTGCTACCGTTTCTGTCCCTTGACCCCTTCCGCGCGCTCCGCGGACCTGATCGCAGGCGACCGGACGAAGAACGGCTTTCCCGCTCCGAACAAAGAACGACAACAACCCAGAACTACTGCTTGACAGGAAAAGCCCCATACAAGTTCGAATCTCGCTTCCTCCAGGGGAGAGTCACGCAGACCACGTGTTCCTTTCCCCCGGGAAACCGCAGAAGCAACGCCGAATGACTTCTAGTAGCTCTCAGGATCACGGTTGGATCGGAGGCTGAGGATATAGGCAATCACGTCCGCCATCCGCTCGAGCGTGACGATGGGGTTCGGCGGTTTCGGGTTTGGCGAGCTGGTTTGCACCTCCTTGCAGACCGTCCTTCGGCGCCAGGAGAAATATTGTTCGATGCGAACGAAATCGCGGCTGGACCTGAACGATATGCAGCACGCAATGGCAGTCTTCGTCTCTGTCCTCGTACTGAGCTTGGCGGCGAGCGCAGCTGAGCGCCTGAGGTTCTGGAACCTGACCGGTTTCGCGATTAAGGAACTTCGCCTCGCTCCAGTCGGGACCGCAGATTGGGGGCCAGATCAGTGTACAAACGACCCCGATGGCGCCGTAGACGTCGACGAGCGGTTGACGCTCAAGGACGTCGTCCCCGGAGATTACGACGTGAAGCTTGTCGACCAAAGCGGCCGGATCTGCGTAGTGCGGAACGTTGAGGTCTCAGCCGGTAAGCCATACGCCTTTTCACTTTCGGAGAACGAACTGGTCGATTGCAGGTAGTAAACATGAGTGTGGTCGCGTCACGTTCCGTCATTTCGCGGACGCCGAGGACAGTCGCGAACCGCTGAAAAAATGGGGAAAGACCGATCGAGAGATGTCTCGCCAAAACGCTCAACGCTTGGCGCCACCCGCCGCGGCATGGGCCGCCTGTCCACTACCACGCGATAAATCCGGCCGACCTCGTCGTCGAAGAACGTCTGCCGCTTGCCGGCGCGAATGGTATGGTCCACCGAGTAGCGCCGCAAAGTTGAGAAGGAAGTGCCGCCGTGAGTAGCCGTGACCGTGATTTTCGCCCGAGCCGCCGCCGTGATTTCAACGACGACAGCCACCAACCACCAACTCACAATTTCGGACACGCACCGCAGCGTGGTCCACAGTTCGACAGCCCCTCCGGCCCGCCCGTTCGAGCTACTGTCAAGTGGTACAACCCGGACAAAGGCTTCGGCTTCGTCGAGCTGGCCGACGGTTCCGCCGATGCATTCCTCCATGTGAGCGTAGTTGAGCGCGGTGGCCACGGCAGCGTGCCGCCCGGCGCGACGCTCGAGGTGCGTGCCGGCCCGGGCCCGAAAGGGCCGCAGGTGACGGAGATCCTCAGCGTGGATGCGAGCACCGCGACGCAAGAGCAGCCGAGGCGTCCCAGACCAGAGCGACCCACATACCATCCCTCGGCCGATCGGACCACGGTTGAGGAGATTGGGACGGTGAAGTGGTACAACGCCAACAAGGGTTTTGGCTTCATTGCCCCAGATCGGGGCGGCAAAGATATCTTTGTGCATGCTTCGGTATTGGAGCGTTCCGGGATCATGGGCTTAGCAGAGGCCCAGCGCGTCGCTGTTGACGTGGCCGATGGTCAAAAGGGACCCGAGGCGGTTGGCCTGCGGGTGGTCTGACCCAAATCGCTCAGATGTCCTGTTGGCCGTAGCGCTGGGCTGGATATTTCGTGCCGGATGATCAAGGAGCTAAAGATCGTGATCTAGCAACACATCGGGCAACTCGACGAAACTCCCCGCGCTCCCGGACCCTGGCCGGCATGGCTCGGCAGGAACTGTGCGAGGCAGTTTCTTTCTCCTCTCTCCTTTAAGAGATTAATTGTCCCGCGACGGCGGAACGACCTAACGCGCCAGTCCTTTGGTATTTGTACGTTTCAAACACCTAGACCTAATTCCCGTTACTCGATCCCGGACCGCTCAGCGGCCCGCAGGAGCCACCGATCTCGCAAGACCGAGCGAGAAGTGTTTTAACCACAGCGTCCCTGCGATGAGGGATTAGTTGTCGCTATCTTTTCCAGGCGGAAAACACGTGCCGCATCCGAGCCCGGCAGCCCGGTTCGGTGGAGTGGTTCGAGGCGCAGAAGAAGAAGGGCTGAACCATGGCGGCTCCGCGCCGAGATATGTCTGCATGATCTCGATAACCCGAGACATACCGCGGGAGAGAGACTTCAGGTTTGGATAGGAACCGATGGTTCGAATCCAGTTCTCTCCACCGGAGAGAGTCTGCGAACTTGTGGTTCCTAAGCGGCGGAGCCGATCACGGCCGGATGCGCCCCCTTGCAACCTCACCTCAGTACTCTGGGGAAACGCGGCTCAGGGTGAGGTGGACCGTTGCGAACGGATCTTTGGAGACGACCATGAGCTCTAAGTGGCTTCGAACAAGGTGCGGATCTTCGGCACCCCCAAGGACTCGGGATCATAAATCAGACCGGCAAGAGCAAGACCGTTACAGCGGACCCGAGCGGGAACCTTCATAATACCGATACCGGACGCGATCGCGCGAGCGATGAAACGGCGCCCTCGGTGCGGCCCTCGGCCCAACGGTCGAGCACAACGATGTCCTTGCCCTCCTGGCCCTTGGTGCGGGGTACGAGTCGATCGAAGGTCACCGATGCGCATCGACAGCGGCTTCGTCGAGCCGTTCGATTTCGCTGCCGTCGGCGCCCGACAACCAAATTCACGCGCCCGCGACTAGAAGTTCGAATCCAGTCCCCTCCAGCGGAGAGTCCGCGAACCAGCGGTTCCGTTGTAGAGACTGCATCGAGCCGATCGCCGTCGAGCGCATTCGCCGCGAGGCCGCTTCGATCGGCCTGGCTACCGCCGCGCTCTGCGAGCTGATCCTGGAGCGCCGGCCCCACCTCGAGCAGGGCTTCCCCGCCTGCCTCGGCATCGTGCGGCTGGTGCGACCATTCGGTCCCAATCGCCTCGAAGCCGCCGCCACGCGGGCGATCGAGATCGGCACCCCGACCAGGGGGACGCGGCGAGCAGGCAAAGCCTACGCGGACCGCGGTTGATCAGAGCCGCTGTAACCGACGCAACCGGCACGTGCGTCCGGTAAATAGCGAGCGGAGTGTCCAGGATCGGCTACGACCGCCGAAAGGTCTGGAGTGCCTATGCGGTTCTTTATCGTCGGTGTGAAGTACCTCACACGGTCTTGAGTGATCACCGAGCTATTTTGCCCGCGGACGGTTCCATGGCCGACAACACAATACTTTTATCGCTCAACCCTCTATGCAACGGGTGAAAGCAGCGATGGCGGTAAAAAGTGCGGCGAAAGCGGGCACGGAGGCGTAGGGAGAGGAAATCGTTGCGATGTGGGAGGAATACCGGAATGTGGAGTTATCATGCTTCCTCTGCGACGCCCCAGTCGAACGCCGGTGGGGGCAGCGGCAGCACCGTAGAACATTTTACCAAAGGCGCCCGCGTCCTGCGTGAATTGAATGGCGTGCCATTCAAATCGTACGAGCCGCCGTCCGATTGGGCGGAGGTGGCGGGGCAGGCCGACATCGACGAGCCGCCCATGAAGCTGCGGGGCAAGAAAGTTAGCGCCGGTCTCATAATGAGCGAGCCCGACGGCCGGGTGTGGATCGTGAAGCCGGCGAACGAGTTCGGGGGATACCGCTACACCTTTCCGAAGGGCGGACATGAAGATGGGTTGTCGCTTCAGGCCACGGCGATAAAGGAGACATTCGAGGAGTCCGGTTTGAAGGGGCGCATCACCTCGTTTGCCGGAGATTACGAGGGCGACACTTCGGTTACCCGATACTACCACGCCGTTCGCGAGGGCGGGAACCCCGCCGATCACGGGTGGGAGAGCGAGGGCGTGTCGCTGGTCCCGAAGGGAAAGCTGAACGATTTTTTGAACAGGTCGCGGGACAAGAAGATCGTGCGAGAGCAGTTGATCAGCGAAGACTGATCGGAGCGCCATTGAGCGAGAAATGCAGGTCCCTGCCGAGCGCTACCCGTTGGTCTCGTTCATTGAAAATCTTGGGGAGATGTTCTCTGCCAAGACGGGGAAGAGCATCCGATTTTGGCCTGCACGGGTCCCCGGTCGCTACAACATTACCTGGGCCACAGAAACATTCATCATACCGTGCGCTACAGCGAGCTTGCCGCCGATCGGCGGTCAATGTCGGTACCGCCCATTGGCTCGTAACCAACGATCTGCCGCATCAACCGATCGTGGGTCTTAATTACGAGTGTGGCCTGTTGGGGCCAAGCAGGCGTCGCGGGCCGATAGTTGGGGCGAGTTTTCGGTTTTCGGCGAAGGCCTTCGCCCAGCGGGACCTTTACGACATAACAACAACGGCTTAGCCCGTGTCGCTGGGCTGGTTTTCGCAGGATCGATCACCCCGACACCGGCTCGCTTGGCGGCCATGAATGCCGCGGCGTCGCCAGCAAAAGTTCCACGGTGTGACCATCCGTCGTCCGCGGTAAGGTTCTCGGGCACGATCCGCTCGTTTGCTCGGCGGCGGTGATGTTTGATCCCGGCGAATTCGACCGTAGTAATCTCGCCAATCGGCGGCATGGCGGCGGCCGGAGCCCACAGGTTTGGAAGAACAGCGGGAGAACAGGAGAATAGACGTGATACGGATGCGACTGTCACGAGCTGACGTGACCGGTCTTGCCCTTTGTGTAGCCATCATCGCTATGGTCGTCTCATGTGTGGTATGGGGCCTCCCGGCTTTATGGTGGTCGCTTGGTATCGCCGGGGTCTTTATCACGGGCGTTGCAATTCACGGCTATTTCAAGGGGCGCGCCGTTGTCCGGGCTGCCCCGACGGCGCGCAGACCGGCGGAGGACGCGGAGTTCGAAGCCGCTGCACGTAACTTTACCAGGTTGCAGGGTGAGGACGCCACGAAGGCGGCGGCGCTGGAAGAAATGCTGGCCGAGCTCCATACTGTCCGCTTGGCCACCACCGGCGGTGGGAGCTCCGACCGCGGCGGCACGCCAGGTGTGGTAGTAGGCATTTTCCAAAAACATACGGGTATAGACCCCGTCGTCGGTTGGCTTGTCTGTGTCAAGGGGGTGAACAAGGGCCGCGATTACCGGCTGCACAGCGACCTTAATAAACTCGGCCGCGCGCCGAACATGGATGTGTGCATCGAGGATGACCAAGCGATCTCACGAGAGAACCATTGCCAGATCGCCTTCAGCCCGCGAAGCAAGACCTACAATATCGTTCCGGGCGATGGTCGAAATATCAGCTACCTGAACAATCAGGATGTGCTTTCAGCAATGAGGCTTCAGGCTTACGATCGCCTTGATCTGGGTGAGAGCAGTTTCATTTTCATACCGTTCGAGTTCGATTGGGGGACTTCAGTAAGACGCGAGCCAACTCCCAATCAGCCTGAACCAAGCCTCGAGCCCCAGCCTACCCCCAGCTATCCTCGCCCCCGGTCCGAGCCCTCCGTCGAGGGGTGGGGGCTCGTCGAGCCGCCGCCGCCCATCCGGTCTGTTTCCACCGATGCCGAGGCACTGGCGCGGATCGGACCGACGGCAGTGGCGGCTGTCCGTCAGAACAGCGCTGAAGCCGCGCGCACAATGAACCCGGTGGCGCCGGGTGCCGAACCGGTCGATGCCGCCGTGTTCTCCCCGCAGCGGGTGGCGAAGGATAGTGTTTTTCTGATCCAAGTATTTCTTTACCTACCCGGCGCCGAGGACGAAGTAGATGAGCAGGCGCGCAAAATGGACGCAGTGGCGGAGCGCCGCGGTACCTACTCGCTCCCGCTTGATCTGCCACGAAACACGCGCGTGGACCTGCGCTTGGAGATGCCGAACCTTACTGTTAATGAACCGGACGCGATCCTGATCTGGCGCGGTAAGCCGACCGCTGCCCAATTCGAGGTTACCGTGCCGGCGGCAACACCCGGCACGGAGGCGATCGGGCGCATCCGCTTCGCCGTGGCGGGCATCCCCGCCGGCACGCTTCGTTTCAAAATCGCACTCGCCGCGGCCGGGTCCGCCGTCGGGCGCGGGGCGCTGCGCGACGTCGAGGCAGTTCGCTATCGCCGGGCCTTCGTCTCCTATTCGATGCAAGACCGGGCCGAAGTGCTACGGAGGGTGCAGGCGCTCCGCATCGCCGGCCTAAGTATTTTCCAAGACATTCTTGATCTTGAACCTGGAGAGCGCTGGGCGCAGGCACTCTACCGCGAGATCGACAAATGGGACGTTTTCCTGCTGTTTTGGTCGAGCGCCGCCGCTGCTTCGGACTGGGTGGCTAAAGAGATCGCCTACGCGCTCGCGCGCAAGGCGGGGAACGAGGATCAACCACCTGCGATCCAGCCCGTGCCGATCGAAGGCCCGCCACCTCCGCCCCCGCCCAAAACGCTAGGGCATTTGCACTTCAACGACGCCCTTTTGGCGCATATCCAGGCCGCGGCTACCCCCCGGATTTAAGGAAGATCTGTAGAAACCATGCTTCTCTTTTCTGAGGTGGAACGCGCCTAGCGACCGCGCGTTGTTCGGCAGACCTTCGCATCGGGCGATCTCATCGTGCTGTGCCGAATAACAGACCGCGATGTTGGCGGGAATGCCCTACACGGGGTTACGCGAGGCGATCCTCACACACCCGACAATGGCCGAAGGGCTCGGCGCCCTGTTCTCAAACGTGCCCGCGAATAGCTGACCTGATAACCAGCTTTGGCTTCCGCCATGCCGATGTTCATCGGCGCGCCGATTCTGCCGTCGCCACACCCGGCTCGACCGTCTCGGTCCGGCGGCGCGCGAAGCCGCGCAGACCAGGGCGGTGCTTGGTCGCGAATTCCTCTATGAGCTGATCGCGCGTGGCGATGCCGCAGCGGGCGGAGGCCGATTTGCGGGCTGGGCTGGGCGCGTTGACCGGCGCCGGCCTGTTGTTTTGCCGCGGGGTGGCGCCGCGGTCCTTCTATCTGTTCAAGCACGCGCTGATCGGGGACGCAGCTTACGAAACGCTGTAGCGGGCGCGCCGCCGGGAATTGCATCGCGCCGCGGCGCAAACGATTGAGGGCGTCATCACCGAGAGGGACCGAAAGTTTGCGGACTCTCCGCTGGAGGGGAGAGTCACGAGCGAACCAGTCTCTGAAATGGGGTTTTCGGGGGCCGGGGAATTACCGTCGGATTCCAAGACGTTTATGGGATGGTGTCGGAAGCGTAAGGGCACCATTCCGGCCCGGATCGGCCGGAATTTTAGTTTTTGTCCCTCGGCTGGGTTCCCCGGCGATATCTTTTTAAGGTATTAAAAACGCTATTTTTTTATGCCATCAGCGAGTTAGCCTTGGGTGAATTTCCCGTCTATAAAAGAGCCGCGTCGACCGCGTGATGCCCAAACTCATCTAAAAACCTCATATTCCCCAGCTACTTAGAGGGCCATGGCCGGTAGATGAATTTACCGCGCCATCGCTGCGGTCCTGCTGGCCACCAATCATTACTAGCACTTGGTCCGATATAGTTTGGTTGTGTTCTTTGGTTGTAGGGGCAAGGCGGGGGCACCGCGGGTCCAAGGATCGTCGGAGCGGTTGAGCCGTGGTCCGTTCGAGCCAGGAACGCAAAGACAGATTGACAATTTGGCTCCACCTTGCTACAAACGCACCGAAATAATGTGCACATTGGCTGAAGCCCATGTTGGGCGTAGGTAACCCGACTTGGGACATTTATCAAGTCAGCATTTGAGCCGCGCGGGATTGGAATTTTGAGGCAGCAACCGGACCGTGTGATGGTGTTGCCGATTTCTTATCAAGCGCTTTTATTGCTCTAGACATACCAGACGGCAGGAGCCGTCGCGAGGTGAATAATGACATCGATGGAGTCTCGGGCCGCGGTGGCGAGCCCGACACGGCCATGGCCGGCCGACCGGGTCGAGCTGTGGCCGATCGAACGGCTGATACCCTATGCGAACAACCCGCGGCTTCACAGCGCGGCCGACATCGAGAGGATCGTCGCCTCCATCCTAGGCGAACGTGTTAATAGGCTTCCTTAAGGTACGGGACGCCGACCAGCCGACCATCATTCCCGGTCCAGCCGTGATAGGCACAGGTGAAGAGTCTGCGATCCAAGCCTCATGGGATCAAGGCTGTCGGCGGGGGCACAAATGTGTCCGGAAAACCGGACTTGGCCCAGCGGCCGAGTCCAATTTTCTGGACTTAGCCGCGCGCCGTGATCTCTTGAAGTTGTAAAAAAATTTATAACAATCTTTCAAAAATTAACTGGCACAACCCTTGCACATTAATTGCTTCCTGATAAAGGGTGTATAGAGAGAAGGATTCCACGATGAAGGTTAAGATAAAAGGCGCGCGGCTAGCCGGGCTGCTTGTGCCGGCGCTCGCCCTGGCGGTGCCGGCGTTTGCCCAGGTTCGGGACCCGACGTTGGGCGATGCCACCGAACCGGGGAGCGTGATCGTCTTCCCCAAATTCATCAACGGGTCAGTGGGGCTGCCTGAAGGCGCGCCTGCCCCTGCAACTGAGCTCGAGATCGGCGTCGTCTGCCCAAAGGGTGTGACCTGTGCCGAGCACGAGCCGGTAAAGATCAGGTTTCACTGGGTCTGCGGCACGACTGAAGCAAACCTAGCCGGAAGCTTTATCTGTCAAGAAACCGACTTTGACGTCACCGCGACGGTGTTCGAGAAGATCGTACTCGTCCCCGACGGCACCCCGCAAAATGGTTACACCTCTGGTTTGCCGACTAAAACCATCCCCGCGGCCCCCTGTGACGGCGGGTATCTGATCGGCTGGGTGATCACGCCGACCAGTGACACCCCGATCAAGTTTGACGGGTTGATCGGCGATGCCGTTGTGCGGACAAGCGGCACCGCGCAGGCGGGCTACAATGCGATCCCGATCCAGGCCGATCCCAACTTGGTCAATGGCGCTGCCGTTTCAACCAACGGGAATGGTGCCCTGATGTTCGACGGCGCCCCCGGTCATTACCAGGCGGTCACCGGACAGGTCTTGGGAGATGTGAGGTATACCGGGACCGTCTCTGGCGTCTATGGCCGGGGATACCTGACCTTGTTGACCTTGGATGTGAAGTCCAACCGTCCGAACAACCCGGTCTTTGTCGACCTTGACTTCTTCGGTGGCAACCCGAGCGCGATCGGCAATGAGAACCAGTTGTCGACTTCGACCGAGTTCATCTGCTGGGAAGAGATACCGGTTGACGCGATCAATGCCAACCTGACAACCACGTTGATGGGCCGCAAGGGAGTGTTTGTGTCCGCCCCGGCCACGAAGACTGGCATCTTCGGGATCCAGGACCAAACCGGGCCTACTACCCTCCTCGGGCTCTCCGAGACCCAGGAAAATTGGGGCGGGCGGGTCTCCTTCAGCAACCTGTTTAACAGCAGCGTGGCGGTACCGACGCATTTCCTGCCGACCCCGTCACCCAACTTCCTGCCATAATTGTTCCGGTCTGAGAGGGGCGGCGCCCGCCGCCCCTCTCTCCGCACCTCCAAACCCGCTGTTCCCCTCGGCTCTCGTTTCTTAGTGCACGCCTAAGGACAACAACCGCGGCGGTCAGTGGATCGGAGAGCCAGTTTAACGATCGAGGTCGGGAGTGCTGGATAGCGTTGTACTTCCATGCCGAGAAGGCGCTCGGTTGCTCTTGCCGGTTGGAGAGGAGCAGATCGGCAGGAATATCGCGTCGAGGCGCGTCTGCCTTGCCGATGTCCGGAGCGTTGGCGCAGAACTGTCGCCATCCCCTCGATCGGAGACCAAGGCCGCTTTGGGGCTGAGCCAAGGACAGGCGTTGATCCTGGTGCTGGTGCTGTCATTTGTGCTGTGCGCGGCGATCTGGGTGACAGTCGCCTTGCTGTCTGTAGCGGATGTAGTGAATTGGGGCGAACTGTCGGCCGATAGCTGAAAATACCAAACCGGGTTCAATCAATTCGCCCAAGTCGGGGGGTGCGGATAACTCGCGCAACATCGTGGACTCTGCTGCCCTATCAATGCCGAGTAAATGCTGACAAAGTTTGGCGCGTCTCGCCGATCTAATCCTGACCCACCCTATCCCCAAAGCTCGGCCACGGGATGTCCGTCACGTTGCCACCAGTCGAGCCCGCCGAGCAGCTCTTTGGCTCGGAACCCCAAGAGGGAAAGCTTGTAGACACCCTTTGTTGAAGCGTTGCAGCCGATCCCATCGCAATAGATCACGTACACCTTGCGGCGATCGAGCCGGCTTTGTCACGGTAACGGGCGTGCGATTAGAAGGGGCGTAAGGGCTGATCAGGTCTCATGCCGCTGCGACAGCGCCTAACCATTGCGCAGCCGCCTCAGCTCTGAAGATCCGCAAGGTCGATCGCGAAACGAGGTGGCGTGGAGGTTGAAGGTGTTGTGGACGGCAGCCTGCATACTCAGAAAGCGCTGAGCGGATCGGGCTGATTTGAAGCGTTGCAGCTTGCACTCGCGTCGTCGCACCACTTGATGCGAATTCTCGGCCCGATTGTTCATTCTCATGCAAATATGGCCAGCTGTCAGCGGCTGCGAGCTGAGGGCTACAGCATCCTTGAGGTCGGAACCGGGCTGGGCTATCAGGCCGCGGTCCTAGCCGAGCTTTCCGGTCGGGTGTGGAGCGTCGAAATCGTGGAGGAGTTGGCAGGCCAAGCCGAAGCGAACCTGCGCCAGCTCGGCTGCTCCGATGTCGCCATCCGCATCGGAGACGGGTCGCGTGGCT
>Ga0306921_10008748_pt1 | contig 10706 bp, 5 predicted proteins | sample sta12Cox44000080_FD_203760 | JGI IMG/M metagenome (GOLD analysis project Ga0306921, IMG submission 203760) | Lab enrichment of tropical soil microbial communities from Luquillo Experimental Forest, Puerto Rico - statoxic.12C.oxic.44.000.080 (v2)... | ecosystem: Environmental > Terrestrial > Soil...
TATACTCGCGCGCTCTTTGGGCCTCTGAATTCCTCATGAAAATCGGCCGCGCCCCGCGCACCTTCCAGGAGCTCATCTTTGCGCTCCAGCACTACTGGTCGCAGCAGGGCTGCGTGATCCTCGAGCCGTACGACATGGAGGTCGGCGCCGGCACGTTTCATACCGCCACCTTTCTGCGCGCTATCGGGCCTGAGCCCTGGCGTGCAGCCTATGTGCAGCCCTCGCGCCGTCCGACCGATGGCCGATATGGAAAAAATCCCTTTCGTCTGCAGCACTACTACCAGTACCAGGTGGTGATCAAGCCCTCTCCCCTGCCGATCCTCGATCTCTACCTCGGCAGCCTCGCCGCACTCGGTCTCGACCCCCTCGTGCACGACGTGCGTTTCGTCGAGGACAACTGGGAGTCACCGACGCTCGGCGCCTGGGGACTCGGGTGGGAGGTGTGGCTGAACGGCATGGAGGTCACGCAGTTCACTTACTTCCAGCAGGTCGGCGGCCTCGACTGCCGCCCGGTAACGGGCGAGATCACCTATGGGCTCGAGCGGCTGGCGATGTACCTGCAGGGCGTCGAGAGCATCTACGACATTCTCTGGAGCGAGGGAGTGGATGGTCCCATCAGCTACGGGGATGTCTTTCAGCAGAACGAGCTCGAGCAGTCGGCCTACAACTTCGAGCACGCGGATGTGGCGACGCTGCTCAGGCACTTCGAAGATCACGAGCGTGCCTGTCAGAGTCTCTTGCAGGCGAAGCTCGCCCTGCCGGCGTACGAGCAGGTGTTGAAGGCTTCGCATACTTTCAACCTGCTCGATGCGCGCCGCGCGATCTCGGTCACCGAGCGGCAGCGCTACATCCTCAGAGTCCGTACGCTGGCGAGCGGCGTAGCCCGAGCCTACCTCGCGAGCCGCGAGGCGCTCGGCTTTCCGCTGCTCAAGGCGCACGCCGCGGCGATCGCCGCCGGCGCGCCCGCGACCCACGCCGCAGGAGCCCTCGCCGACGATCGCTCGACCTCGCGGGCGCGCCCATGAGCGCAGCGCGCGATTTCCTGATCGAGATCGGCACCGAGGAACTGCCCCCCAAGGCGCTCCGCGCACTTTCGGCTGACTTCGTCGACCGGATCGCCGCGGGCCTCGAAAAGGCCACTCTTGCCCACGGCGACATCATTGGTTTCGCGACCCCGAGGCGTCTTGCGGTGTCGGTGAAGAAGCTCGCCGAGCAGCAGCCCGAGCAGCACGTGCGCCGGCGCGGGCCGCCGGTCTCGGCAGCCTTCGATGCTGCAGGTGCCCCGACCCGTGCCGCGCTTGCCTTCGCCGCGAGTTGCGGCACGACGGTGGAGGCGCTCGAGCGCATCGAGGAGGGCAAGGGCATCTTCCTGTACTTCGTCGGATCCCGCGCCGGTGAGCGCACCGTGCAGCTGATACCGACTCTCGTGCAGACCGCGCTCGATCAACTGCCCATTCCGCGCCGCATGCACTGGGGCGAGGGGCAGGCGATGTTCGTGCGCCCGGTGCACTGGATCGTGATGCTCTTCGGGCGCGAGGTGGTGCCGGCGACGCTCCTGGAAACCGAAACCGGCCGTCACACGCACGGCCACCGCTTCCTTGCGCCGCGGCCGCTCTCGCTCGCAAGCCCCGCCGCCTACGAGCACACGCTGCGCGAGAAGGGACACGTGCTCGCCGATTTCGCGGCACGCCGGGAGCGCATTCGGAACGAAGTCACCTCGGTCGCCGCGGCGGTCGAGGGCAAGGCGCTCCTCAGCGATGCGCTGCTCGATGAGGTGACCGCGCTCACCGAGTGGCCGGTCGCGCTCGCCGGGCGGTTCGAGGAGCGGTTTCTCGCGCTGCCGCGCGAGGTGCTCATCTGCACCCTCGAGGAGCACCAGCGCTACTTCCCGGTCGAGGATGCGGCAGGAAGGCTGCTGCCGGCGTTCATCACCGTGAGCAATATCGCGAGCCGCGACCCGCCGAAGGTCAAGGAGGGTAACGAGCGGGTGGTGCGGGCGCGCTTGTCCGATGCCGCTTTTTTCTGGGAACAGGACCGCCGCGAGCCGCTCGCAGCGCGCCGTACCGGACTCGAGCGCGTAACTTTTCAGGCGCGGCTCGGCTCACTCGGTGACAAGGCGCGCCGGGTGTGTGCGCTCATCGCGGGAATTGCCCCTGCGGCCGGTGCAGCCCCCGATGCGGCGCTACGCGCCGCCGAACTCGCCAAGTGTGACCTGCTCACTGCAATGGTGGGGGAGTTTCCGGAGCTGCAGGGCATCATGGGTGCTTACTACGCCCAGGCGGATGGCGAGCCCGAAGAAGTGGCCGTGAGCCTGCGAGAGCAGTACCTGCCTCGCTCTGCGGGGGACGCACTGCCCTCGAGCCGCACGGGACTGGCGCTCGCGATCGCCGACAAGCTCGACACCATCGCCGGGATCTTCGCCATCGGCGAGAAGCCCTCGGGCACCAAGGATCCCTTTGCGCTCCGCCGCGCAGCGCTCGGCGTGCAACGCATCCTCATCGAGAAGGGACTGGATCTCGATCTGCGCGCCAGCATCGAGCGCGCGGTCGATGGCGTGCGTGCCGACATCGAGCGGCTGCGCGCCGCGGGACCGGGCGGCCCGGCCGCAGGGAGCTCTGCCGGTCCGCGCCCGGGGGGTGCCCAGGCGGGCGCGGCCGCTGCGGGAGCACGCCCGCCGGCGGCGGTGAGCCGGGAGTCTCTGGTGGGCGAAATCTATGAGTTCCTCATGGAGCGGCTGCGCGCCTATTACCTCGAGGGCAGCGCCAGCGCGCCCGCGCCCGGCCGCGCCGCGGTGACGACCGAGATGTTCGATGCGGTGCTCGCCTCACGCCCGGGCTCGAGTGTCGATTTCGATGCGCGACTAAAAGCGCTCAGCACATTCCTCGAGCTGCCGGAGGCTGCGAGCCTCACGGCCGCCAACAAGCGCATCGGCAATATCCTGCGCAAGGCGAACACTGCCGCGCCCGCGGAGGTCGATGTGGTGCAGCTGCGCGAGGAGGCGGAGATGCGGCTCTACGATGCGATGCGCGGGCTGCGCGAAGCGGTCGCCGCAGACACCGCGCGGCGCCAGTACACCGCCGCGCTCGGACGCCTGGCGCTGCTGCGGCCGGCGGTCGATACCTTCTTCGACAAGGTGATGGTGATGGATGAGAACCCGCAGCTGCGCGCCAATCGCCTGAGTCTCCTCGCCCAGCTGCAGGGCCTGTTCACGGGGATCGCGGACCTGTCGCGATTGCCGGGTTGAGCAGGAGCGAAACGAACGCCGGCGCCGCGCGCGGCCCGGCGCAGCAGTTTCTCGGGTCGCTTTTCTTCACCTGCTTCTGGTTCGCGTGGACTTTCCTCTATGCGATCCCCTTCGTGTTCGTGTGCTTCTTCCTGCCCTTTGCGGGGCGGTTCGCGCTCGCGCGGGCTTACGCCGTGGTGGTGCTGTGGGTGCTGAAATGGAGCTGCGGTCTCACCTACCGCATCGAAGGCACGCCACTACCCCCAGGCTCCCACGTCGCGCTGTGGAAGCACTCCTCGTCCTGGGAAACCATGGCGATGATGGTGGTCTTCCCACGTCAGGTTTGGGTGCTGAAGCGCGAGCTCCTGTGGATTCCCATGGTGGGACTCGCCGTCCGCCAGATGCACGCGATCGCCATCGATCGCCGCGCCGGCCACTCGGCTGTGGCCCAGGTCGTGGAGCAGGGTAAGCAGCGGCTCGATGAAGGCGCCTGGGTGATGATTTACCCGGAGGGCACGCGCATGCCGCGCGGCGAGACGCGCCGCTATGGGGTGAGCGGCACGCTGCTCGCCATCGAGAGCGGCCGGCTCATCGTGCCGGTAGCGCACAACGCCGGGTACTACTGGCCGCGGCGCGGACTGCTCAAGAAACCCGGCGTGGTGCGGGTGGTGATCGGTCCACACTTCGCCGCCGCGGGCCGCGAAGTGCGCGCCCTCAACGAAGAGATCCAGGCGTGGGTGGAGGCCACCGTCAGCAGCTTGGTTCCTTCGGATCGTCCTGATTGATCCTTACTTGAATCAATCTACACGGCACCGCGCATTATTGCTCCACATAACGACCCGATAGCAGCGTGCTGGCCCAGCGCCTTCGTTGGGTGCTTCCCCGTGAGCAACGGGGTCAACCCCTCAGATGTCGAGGTTCGTCACCGAGAGTGCGTTCTTCTCGATGAACTCCCGTCGAGGCTCGACCTGGTCGCCCATCAAGGTGGTGAAGATGTCGTCGGCCGCGACCGCGTCCTCGATCTTCACCTGCAGCAGTCGGCGGCTCTCCGGGTTGATCGTGGTCTCCCAGAGCTGCTCGGGATTCATCTCGCCGAGCCCCTTGTAGCGCTGGATCGTCTGGCCTTTCTTCGCCTGATCGAGCAGCCACTTCATCGCTTCCTTGAAGGAGCCGATCTCCTGGCGCTCCTCTCCGCGGGTGGCGAAGGCGCCCTCGCCGATCAGACCCGCCAGCGTGCGCGCCAGGTCCGCGATGCGCTGATATTCGGCGGATTCGAAGAACTCGCGCGGAAGATACTTCTGGCTCGGCGTGCCGTGCTCGGTCTTGTGGATGATGACGCGCGCGGCATGGCCGTCGCTCGCGGTGCGCAGCTCGACCCGATAGGTGCGCGTGCCGTCGGCGAGTGCGTTCAGGCGATGATCGAGATCGTGCGCCCAGCCGCGCAACCATTCGGTGCGGTCGAAGTCCGCTGTCGTGACTTCGGGCATGTACACCAGCTGCTCGAGCAGGCGGTCATCGTAGCGGCGCGACCAGCGGCGGATGATCGCCTGCACCTCCATGTATTTGCGCGCCAGTGCCTCGAGCGCCGAGCCCGAGAGCGCGGGCGCGCCGGAGTTCACGTGCAGCTGCGCTTCCTCGAGCGCCGCGTTGAGCAGCAGCCGGTTGAGCTCGTTATCGTCCTTGACGTACGTCTCCTGCTTGCCGCGCTTGATTTTGTAGAGCGGCGGCTGAGCGATGTAGATGTGGCCGCGCTCGATGAGCTCGGGGATCTGCCGATAGAAGAACGTGAGCAGCAGCGTGCGGATGTGACTGCCATCGACGTCGGCATCGCACATGATGATGACGCGGTGGTAGCGCAGCTTGTTGATGTCGAATTCTTCCTTGCCGATGCCGGTGCCGAGCGCGGTTATGAGCGTGCCGACTTCGGCCGATGACAGCATTTTGTCGAAGCGCGCCTTCTCGACATTGAGGATCTTTCCCTTGAGCGGGAGGATCGCCTGCGTGCGCCGGTCGCGCCCCTGCTTCGCCGAGCCGCCGGCCGAATCACCCTCGACGATGAAGATCTCCGACAGGCTCGGGTCCTTCTCCTGGCAGTCAGCGAGCTTCCCCGGGAGCCCTGCGACATCGAGTGCGCCCTTGCGCCGAGTCATCTCGCGGGCCTTGCGCGCGGCCTCGCGCGCGCGTGCCGCCTCGACCATCTTGGCGACGATGAGGCGCGCATCCTGCGGGTGCTCGAGCAGGAATTCCTGCAGCTTGGTGCCGACCGCGTTCTCGACGATGCCCTTCACCTCCGAGGACACGAGCTTGTCCTTGGTCTGTGAGGAGAACTTCGGATCGGGAAGCTTGACCGAGAGGATCGCCGTCAGTCCCTCGCGCGCGTCATCGCCGGTCATCGGGATGCGGTCCTTGTTGGAGAGCTCCTTCTCTACATAATCATTCAGCGTGCGTGTCAGTGCGCTGCGAAAGCCCGCGAGGTGCGTCCCGCCGTCTTTCTGCGGAATGTTGTTGGTGTAGCAGAACATGCTCTCCTGGTAGGAGTCGTTCCACTGCATCGCCACCTCGACCGTCGCCGCACCATCCTGGGTGCGGAAGTGAAACACCGAGTCGTGGATCGGCGTGCGCGTGCGGTTCAGGTATTTGACGAACGCCTGGAGCCCGCCCGCGTGCGCGAACAGGTCGTGCTTGTTCTCGCGCTCATCGATGAGCTCGATGCGCACGCCCGAGTTCAGGAAGGACAGCTCCCGCAGCCGCTTGGCGAGAATGTCGTAGTTGAAGCTGATGTTGGTGAAGATCTGTGCGCTTGGCCTGAAGCGGATCGTGGTGCCCCGATCGTGCGTGTCACCCACCGCCGATAGCTCAGCCACGGGCTCACCCAGGTGATATTCCTGCCGGTGAAGCTTCCCCTCCCGCGCAATCGTGAGCTGCAGGTAGTCCGACAGCGCGTTCACCACGGACACCCCGACCCCGTGCAGCCCGCCGGACACCTTGTAGGAGCTGTCATCGAATTTCCCGCCCGAGTGCAGCACGGTCATAATGACCTCGGCCGCCGAGCGGCCTTCCTCGGGGTGGATATCCACAGGAATTCCGCGGCCGTTATCGGAGACGGTCACCGACTCGTCGGCGTGGATCGTGACGACAATGCGATCGCAATGGCCCGCGAGGGACTCGTCGATGGAGTTGTCGACGACCTCGAAAACCATGTGGTGCAACCCCGTCCCGTCATCGGTGTCGCCGATGTACATTCCGGGGCGTTTCCGCACCGCATCAAGACCCTTTAAGACTTTGATTTTACTGGAATCGTAGACGTCGTCAGTGGCCATGCACAAGCTCAGTTTTGCGACGTCGCATTATATCGGTTGAACCCTCCCCGCATCCATGCAGAACGTGCTTTCTGGTGTACCGAAGAGTCGCGATTCGGGATGCAAACTCGTTACAACGAGCTGACATCGCAGCCGCGCGACTTCATCGATAAAACGCTGCAATCGCTCACCATCCAGCTCCGCCGAGGGATCATCGAGCAGCAGCGTCGGAGTGATCTGGAGGGCGTCCTGAAGAAGCCGCAGCTGGGCGACAGTCATCGCCACGGCGACCAGCTTTTGCTGGCCGCGCGAAAGCACCTCCCTCGCCGCGCGTCCGTGAAGTCGTACCGCCACGTCTGCCCGATGTGGACCCGCCTGCGTCTGCCTGCGTAGCTCATCACTTGGACGCAGCTCGATGAGCGCCTCGGCGAGAGTCCGCTCCTGGCTCCAGCCGCGCAGGTACTGGAGCTCCACCTCAAGTCCGCTCAGGCTCGTGACCGCGGCCTGCCAGTAGGGCTGCAGGCGATCCATGAGGCGTTGGCGGGCCGCGGTGATCTCCTCGCCAACCTTGACCAGGTCGTTGTCCCAAACGCCGACGGTCGGGGCCTGTGTCTTGAGTGCGGCATTGCGCTGCCTGAGCACGCGCGTGTACCGGACCCAAAGATCGACAAATCGAGGTTCCACGTGGAACACCGCCCAGTCGAGCCAACGCCGTCTCCGGTATCCGCCCTCCTCGACCAGCCGATGAATCCCGGGCTCGATAACCTGCACCGCGAAGGCGTGCGAAAGCTCCGCCAAGGTCTCCGCGGATTGTCCTGCGACCCGCGCCGCCGTTCCTGTCCGAGTGACTTCCACGCCTAGACGGACGCCTTCGTCGTGCTCGCTCCTAACTTGCCCAGTGACTCGCATATGAGCCTGTCCACGGCTTATAAGCCTCTCACTGTTCCGCGTACGGAACGATCTTCCACGTCCGAGGACAAACATGCCCTCGAGCAGCGAAGTCTTGCCCGAGCCATTACCTCCGTAGACAAGCGTCAGACCGGGCGGGAGGTGAAGCTCAGCGTGCTCGATGCAGCGGAGGTTGCTAAGGGTGATCTCGCGAAGGCTCATTGACGGAGATTGATTGCCGGGTGTCTGACATCCGGAAAGAATGACACACGCCGAGGGTTGGCGGAGGCCCGCGGCCTTCGCCATCGCCAACGTGTCTGCCTACGTGCCTGCCGGAGGCCGCCCTGTACCTTCGCCATTCTGGGCGCGCGCGACTCGGTGGGGACGTCACTTTGGCTCAAGGGTTGTTGAGCCGCCAGGGCAGACAGGCTGCTCGATCATAAAGCCGGACTGGCGTCGGAGAGATGGATGTTCCACGTGGAACAGTCGGGAATTTCGTTTATGGCGACGACACGAGCCGGGGCCCAACCTCAGCACTGAGGGAACCCTTGGGGATCGGCTGAGCCCGGGCGACGGCAAACGCTCGTTGAGGTATCGACGATAGATTTCCGGAGTGACAACCCAGATCCGCTGTAGAGGGCTCGGCACGAACGCCGGCCCTGGATCGAGACGATGGAATCACGCGGGCTCCCCGGGCACTTCTGTTCATGGTCCGCCGCCATGGGATCTGCCTCGGTGAGGTGCGTCGACACCGCCTGGCACGTGGCGACAGTAGCGAGTCGTTCCGGCTCCGCGGGCACTGTCCTCATGTAGCCCTACATCCCCTCGCAGGCGGGCGCATGACCATGCGCATGGGTCCTCCCCGGTGAGTTACGCCGCCAAGGTAAGGGCCAGAGCTTCTCGAGTTGGAGCAGTGGTCACAAACCTCAACCCGTGGGACGCGGATCTTCACGAGACGGTGGCACGGACTTTCAAGTGCGGAATCAGAGGGGCGCGCTCGGTGGGCACACACGCACTTCAACGATCAAAGCCGTGACCAGAGATGTTCCACGTGGAACCGCATAGGTGCTATCTGATTCTGCGCCGTGAGACCTGGCAACCTAGCGGCGCCTCAGCGGTACCGAGGTTTCAAAGAGTAAAAAGACTCCGAGAGGAGTGAGCAGCCCGGGGAAGTCTGCGGTAGTCGGTCGACCTGCCTTTGCGCCAGGTCAGAGAACGCCGAGTACCTGACCGGGTTACGCCTGGAATGCGGCTCGCGAACTGACTCGACCGCCGCGAACAGCCCTGTCCTTACGCTCCGTGGCGCCCGGATCTACGGGCGGCCCGCCGCCTACAACCGCATGGGCATCACCACGTAGCGCGTGGTGAGAGTGCCGGGCGAGTGAATGAGGCAACTGCTGTTGGAGTCGGTGAGGCCAAGCTCGACGCGATCGCTCTCGATCGCACTCAGCGCGTCGAGCAGGTAATTCACGTTGAAGCCGATCTCGACTTCCTCGCCCTTGTACGAAACCTCCACCTGGTCCTCTGCCTCCTCCTGCTCCGGGTTGTGAGCCTGGAGGGTCAGCAGGTCCGGCCGCACCGTCAGGCGAATGCCACGGTACTTCTCGTTGGAAAGAATGGCCGTGCGCTGCAACGACTGTCGCAGGGCCTCGCGGTCCGCCTCCACCGGGCGGGGTGGGCGTGCGGGGATAACACGCGTGTACTCCGGGAAACGACCATCGATCAGCTTAGAAGTGAAGCGAATTTCGCCGATCTGGGCGCGAACGTGATTAGTACCGATGGCCAGCTCGATGTTTCCATCGGTCCCCAGAATACGCTGCAGCTCGAGCACACCTTTTCTCGGCACGATGACCTGGTGGGCCGTTTTGGCCTTGCCCGCAAGCTCCATCTCGCAGAGCGCGAGCCGGTGTCCATCCGTCGCCACGGCCCGCAGTGCCTTGCCATCGGTCTCGAGCAGCAGTCCGTTGAGGTAATAGCGAACGTCCTGCTGCGCCATCGAGAAGTGTGTCTTGTCGATGAGTCGCCGGAACTCACCCTGCGCGAGACTCAACGTTTGTTGAGCATTGATCTCTTCGACCAGCGGAAATTCCGCCGCGGGAAGGCTCGAAAGCGTGAAGCGACTGCGCCCGGCGCGCAGCGAGACGCGTTCGCCCTCGGTGCTGAGAGTGACGTTCGTCTTCTCCGGCAGTGAGCGGAAAATGTCGAGCAACTTGCGGCCGGGCACGGTGACATCACCGGACTGCTGCACGCTCACTGTACTGGCTGCCACGAGCTCCACCTCCAGGTCCGTGCCTGTGATGTGGAGTCGTCCATCGCGCGCTGCGAGCAGCACGTTGGCCAGTACCGGCATGGTCTGCCGTCGCTCGACCACACCGATCACACTTTGCAGAGGAGCGAGCAGATCCTCGCGCGTAGCAGTCAGCTTCATGGGAATTTATCTCTCTTAAAAATCTTGTCGGCTTGAGAAGAGTTTGTTGTTGAGACTATAGAGCGTGCCCTTAACGGGCATAAGAATACTTTCCCTGCTGGATCAGCTCAGTACGTCACCTTATTCACAGGACAAGCTTACGCATGAGCTGCGCAACTGCTGTGTGTGATCTGTGCGTAACTTTATCCAGAGCTGCGCACACAGCAAATCCACAGCCTCGCACACATCAACCTGCCAGAGTTCTCAACAGGTTCGAGTAGTCTTCTTTCATCCGTTGCTCGGTCTCGCGCAGATCCTTGATGCGCTTGCAAGCGTGCAGCACGGTAGTGTGATCGCGCCCGCCGAAGGCATCACCGATCTCGGGCAGGCTGTGACTCGTGAGTTCCTTGGCAAGCGCCATCGCGACCTGGCGTGGGCGCGCCACTGAGCGGCTGCGTCGCTTCGACAGCAGATCTGCCATGCGCACTTTGTAGTAGTCCGCTACGGTCTTCTGGATGTTCTCGACGGTGACCAGCTTCGCCTGCAGGGAAAGCAGATCCTTGAGCGCTTCCTTGGTGAATTCCAGCGTGATGGCGCGGCCGGTGAAGCGTGAGTTGGCGATTACCCGGCGCAACGCCCCCTCGAGCTCGCGCACGTTCGAGCGGATGCGCTTGCCGATGAAGAACGCGACCTCTTCGGGCAGCGTGACCCCACCTGTCTGTGCCTTCGTCATGAGGATCGCTACGCAGGTCTCGAGCTCCGGCGGCTCGATTGCCACCGTCAGTCCCCAGCCGAAGCGCGACTTGAGTCGCTCCTCGAGGCCCTCGACTTCCTTCGGGTAGCGGTCGCACGAGAGGATCACCTGGTGCTGACCTTCGAGCAGCTCGTT
>Ga0306921_10008752_pt1 | contig 10704 bp, 8 predicted proteins | sample sta12Cox44000080_FD_203760 | JGI IMG/M metagenome (GOLD analysis project Ga0306921, IMG submission 203760) | Lab enrichment of tropical soil microbial communities from Luquillo Experimental Forest, Puerto Rico - statoxic.12C.oxic.44.000.080 (v2)... | ecosystem: Environmental > Terrestrial > Soil...
TGGAGATTGGAACTACACGATCTTGCCGCACCCGACGACTGCTTCTAAGAGTTGAGTAAACTTGATCTATTTATTTTGTGACAGGCTCTAACCTGCGCCGATCCACTAGCTTGCCGTGTCCACCAAATTGCGTCGAAACCACGGACATTCTCCGTAGTCAGTTTCGGCCGATCTCTAAAGGGGCGGTGCTACATGCTGCAAGATTGAATCTGGAAGCTCCGTAGTCCGTCTTTGGCCAGGACGAAAACTCGAGAACTTTCGGAAAGTGCCCGCCACGATGGTGCGGGAGGTTGCGCCGTCTCATTATCCCATCCACGCATTCGGTATGGGTCCGTCCGGTCGGCTGCGGTCGCGGGGGAAGAACCCCACAGGCTTCGTCTGTCCGCACTTGCGGCACTGCTTCACGGCAAAGGCAGTTGATGAGCATAGCTGAAGGTGCGATGTTGGCACGAGTCACACTCCTGCGCTAGGATGCGCGTGAGCAGAACCGACTGTGGCCCCGGCGGGCACCGGGGCCTTTCCTTTCTCAATTAGAACACGTTGTCAACGCGACGACCGCAGTTCAGTACAACCGCGCCGTACTGCCAATGCCGAATTCTCTCTGGAACTTTCGGGACCGGCGGCGTCGCGCCGCTCCTTCAATCCGTATCGGGGGGGTCCATAGGCCTCTTGTCATTCAGGAAGAACTGCTCGCCAAGAGGAGCCGGAATCACGCTGAACTTACGGGGCGATTGATTCAAGTCGAAAAACTCGATGAGATCGGTTGTGGCCCGTTGGTCCGCGAAATGAAGCGCACCCTCTATGATGCTGAAGTTACGTTCGATAAACCGGAGAATGCTCCCGAAGTCATATCGACGGTTGTCTACATATCCCTTCGGAGTGTAAGCCGAGATGACCACCAGCGGTACGCGGAAGCCGTACTGATAGTCCCCTTGACCTCCCTTCGGCACTGACAATAGAGTCGGGCGCTCGTGATCATAAAAGCCTCCCCAGTCGTCCCAGGTAAGGAAGATGGCCGTGTCCTGCCAATAAGTCAGCGTCTTGCCATCTACCATGTCTTTGCAAGTGCTCGTGCCGATCTTGTTGACAATGGAAGAGACCCAGGACGGTCCGTCGGTAGCAGGGTGCGGCATGGGATGATCGGAGTTTTGTCCCGCCGGAATGACCCAGATCACATTCCGAAGTTTGCAAGCGCCGATGTCGCTCAATACGTCCGCCGGGTTAAGGTCGACACTATACTTCCACTCCGCGCCGGTGCATTGGGTGAAATCTATGTTGGGCCCACAGATCTCCTTAATCCAGTTTGGCGCGGTCCAGAGTCCGTTAAGGAGCATGACACCGGGAGCGTAATATTTCCAACTGAGCTTCGGGTTGTGCTTATCGAGTAACGTAGCCATCGTCTCGCGAGAGAAGCACACCGTGCCCTTCGGCTTGTTGAGTAGGTTGAACTCGTTGGGCGCACTTTGCGGAGAAATCATCGGGTAGACCGCATCCAGTGGAGCCAGGCATCCGAGGCCTTTAGGGTTCTCGGCGACGAATCTGGCTTCACCATCGTCGCCAGCGCTGGGTGCGGACGTTCCCCCAAAGATAAATTGATGCGCAGGCGCGCTGGGGCCCTGGTTGGTCTGAAACATGAAGTTGGCCCAGCCATACTGCTTTGCCATCGTGACATAGGGCGCAACGTCGGACGGGTTCACATACTGAAACGAACAGTTGGTGCCACAGCCGGTGGCGCTGAGGCCGTCCATTCTACACTCATTCGTTGTTGTATCTAGATCACACATCTTGACGAAGGCTTGATGGCTATGATCCGGATCGTAGGAATTTCCCAATGGGACTTTCGTTAGTTGGACTATGTGGCCCATGTTATCTATGCCATAGTTCCGCACATCATAAGGAGCGGGGCACTGACTACGGTTCTGTCCACACAAACCCTGGAAAAGGTTGTCCGGAGTACGGTTCTCCTGAAAAATGATCACAATGTGCTGAAAGTTGGAAATTTGGGCTTGGATCATGACTGGCCCGGTCGCAGCTAGGGCCAACACCACGAAAGTGTTAGCTATCGATTTCACATCTACGCCCGGCATCGGGATTTCGTGGAAGTGGTCGCAGCGTCGAAAGAGATTATAGCCGCGATTTCCATTTTGGGCGCGCCCGGGGACAGCAGTTCAGTGTCATCTCGGGAACACGCTATCGATCTTCTTCATGATCTTCTCAGCCCACTGAACGGCAGCGCCTACCAGACTCTCCGTCCGGGGGCTTGGCTTGGTGTCGAACAGGTCTTCAGTCGTCTTCAGATGGCTGGCTACCAGGATTCCAGCCACGATTGCGAGTACCCGTTTGCGCCCCTCGTCCACGGACGAAAGCGTATCATATTCGCTTTTTGTTCGCCATACTGGCGTCGGATCGTGTTCGATTCTTTCCTGAGATCCGGGCGTTCGGTTGCGCTACCGGTCTAGCGTCAGAGACGCTTGTTCTCGATAATTACGCAGACGGAGAATTGCGCTCGAAAGATGACTGCGATTGGGTTGACAATGCAGTCGCTTACTGCGGATTCTGCGCCACGGCGACCGGTTTGTGTCCCGGCGTCATGCCGCAGTCGGGAACCTTGCCGTCGCGTAATTCCTTGCCATAGTCGTCCGCACGGCGTTCATTCTTCTCCTGGCAGATGGCGTGTCCTATTTCATGAGTGACAGCCAAATCCAACAAAGCTAGCCCAATTCTGTCAAACCGCTGTAACAGTTCCTTATTACGGCTGGCCGACGCGACGAACAAACTACTATCCAGCAGCGTTACCCGCTGGTCCAGCATAGAGAAGGCTGGGCTTACGGGATCTCCGCTCTGGCCACGAACCAGCGCCTTCCAGTCATCAGCCGGAACCACGACAAACGACCACGTCCCAAGTATCTGGGTTGGATATGGCGACATTGCCCGCCTCAATGCGGTGGCGTCTTTGACGCACTGCGTCCGGTCATATGTCTGGGTGCAAAGGAACTGGATTGTGGTCGGCGTCGACCCGTTCGCCGGGAAACGTACGGCGATCATCTTCAGGTTTTGGGTCTGTGCCGCGCATGCGGCGAAAAGAACTGCAATCAGAACATTTGTTTTCACGGTGGTCACCCCTCAGGCGCCACCGAAAATGGGTTCTGCCTTCTACTACCTCAATGCTCACGGAGTCCGAATTGTGTAGTTCCAGGTCATTGCGTAAGTCATAGGGAATGTGTCGGGTAGCGGCGTGTCAGAAGGGACTGGTGTTGGATTTCTGCACTGTCCCGGCGGAACGGTGTTAGACTCGCCGTCACATGCGGGTGTGATATGCCGGAGGAGAGGGCGGTCCTCGGCTCAGTTCGCTTCGGCCGCTTCGAGTTGTCGGCCGATACAGGAGAACTGCGCAAAGATGGCGTACGACTGAAGCTATCCGGCCAAGCCATCCAGGTGCTGACGATGCTAGTCGCCAGCCCCGGCAAACTTGTTACCCGCGAAGAACTCCAGCAGAAGCTCTGGCCGGGCGCTAGCTATGGCGACCCCGAACACGGACTCAACGCGGCGATAAATAAGCTACGTGAAACTCTCGGCGATTCCGCCACCGAACCTAAGTACATCGAGACCGTCCCCGGGCGGGGATATCGTTTTATAGCCGCGCTCGACCAGCCGGGCGTCGTGCCCGAGCCTCAACTTGAGTCCGTGCCTCCCAAGCCGCCCTGGTGGAAGCGCAAAGCGTCGATTGCAGTTGCTGCGTGCATTGCGATAGCGGGATCACTTTACCCATGGATTGCTCCGCCGATCGAGAGGCTCTGGAGACTGCGTGAACTTCAGCAGCTTAAAGTGGTGCCCCTCACCTCCTTGCCCAAGATCGTTATGTCACCCACGTTCTCGCCCGACGGCAGCCAGATAGCTTTCGTTTGGTGGGGGGGAAATCCGAGCGGATCCGGCGAGCTATACGCTAAGGTGATCGGAAACGATAATCCGCTCCTCCTCACGCATTCGCCAGTCGGTCTCAATACTCTGTCTGCGGTCTGGTCCCCGGATGGCAGAAACATAGCTGCGTGCCGCGCCGCGGGGACGGCTAATGACGGGATCTACCTGATATCACCCTTAGGGGGAACGGAGCGCAAGATCGGCTCCAATTGCGGATCCATCTTCTTAGGTGGCGCTCTCAGTTGGTCCCCGGATGGAAAGCAGCTCGCATTTCTCAACTATTCTGCCGCGGATGGGACGTTTGGATTGTCCATACTCTCCCTGGATACATTAGAGCCAGCTCCAGTTAAGACTAACTGCAAGAAAGCGATGCTTCCGGCGTTTTCGCCCCACGGCGACTATCTCGCCTGGGCATGCGCCGACAATCCGAACACCACACCGGTTTACCTGAAACGTCTCAACAATGGGCGGATTACTGAACTCTTTCGCAGCGCAGAGGGGGTCGCCGGACTAGCCTGGTCGAGCGACGAACGCCGTCTGGTCTTTACTCGTGGCTTCCCGGTTGGCGACCTTTGGGAAGTAGCTCTGGCTAGCCCGAATCGCCCAGTGAAGTTGCCCTTTGGTTATGATGCCAAGGACTTGGCCGTAAGCTTCACGAGCCATCGCCTCGCCTACGAGCAGGTCCATACAAATACGAATATCTGGCGCCTTGACCTTTCCCAGCCGCAAGCTCCTGCCGAAAAGGTCGTGACTTCATCTCGCGAACAAACCGGGCCGGAATACTCTCCAGACGGAACTAAAATCACCTTCCAGTCGGACCGATCCGGCAACCATGAGGTTTGGGTCTCCAATTCCGACGGCTCGAATGCGATGCAGCTCAGCTCATTCGGCATCAGGTTCACCGGAACGTCACGCTGGTCCCCCGATGGTAAGCTGATCGCCTTCGACTCCTGGGCAGCAGACGAAGCAAACATCTACCTTGTCGATCCCCATGGTGGAGTACCTCACAAGCTCGACATCGATGTACGCGGCAATAATGAGCCTAGCTGGTCGCATGATGGCAAGTGGATCTATTTTGTGAATGGATACGATGCCGGCAGCCCGAGGATTTGGAAGGTAGCGTCTACGGGAGGTCATGCCCTGCAACTCACCAGGAACCCCGGAGTGATGCCTTTCGAGTCCCCGGACGGACGGTACGTCTACTTCTCCCGCGAAGGGCGACTATGGCAAGTGGCGACAGATGGCGCTGGAGAGCAGCAGGTGCAAGGCATGCCTGTCATGACTAACGATGATGCTTGGAGCCCTTTCGGCTCCGGTATCTATTTTGTAACCGTGGTCAACGACAAACGAGAAATCGATTGCTTTGACCTCAACACCAGATCGGCACGGACAGTTCATGTTCTGGAGGGACCTCCACCGGACTGGATGGGTGGATTACCGGTATCTCCAGACGGCAGGTGGCTGCTCTTTGCGCAGCTTGACTCACTATCCAGCGACCTCATGATGGTTGAGAACTGGCAGTAGTGAATTCGACCGGTTAGAGAGACATACCTGAGATCCTTGAGTACTTCGCCGTTGTGCTCTTAGCCTGGGACTCCAAACTCTTCTGTCTCGTCCAACGAAGCGCCAACATTTCAAATCCCCTGTAATCTGGCTCTGTGTTTCGGTTGCTTTGGTCAACATTTTCTGTCCACTCTGCATGACCAATTGCGCCCGGACAGCCAGGGGCCGAAGCCCGACTTCATCACCACCTCTCTTCAAGCTGCTTATAGAAGTTTTTTCTTGCGGTCTGTGCGGCAACGGGAGCAAGAACGAGCGCGCCTTCGCGGAGAGGCTCAGGGGGTGGCTTGGGAAATGTGGCTGAGAATCGGATTACGCGCCGAGAGGTGGCCAATCCACGGTTGCTGTCGGTGACGGCCGCACATCGTCCTCAACAAATTGAATAGCGCAGCGAGTGCCCTACCGACGATTGGGGCTCCCGGGGGTGCTGAGCAATGCCTAACGAAAGGCGCAATGTCTTGGTCCGGTGCAAATCCTTGTGGACATTCGTGTGGACAAGGGAATCCTAAGGCTTCAGAGAAGGATGTAAACTGTTGAAAATAATGGTCGGGGAGAGAGGATTTGAACCTCCGACCCCCTGGTCCCGAACCAAGAGCAGGTCAAAATCCAAATGCTTCATTTGGTGTCGCTTAGAGATCAGCGCCACCTTCTTTTCTCCCGCTCAATTGTACCGAAGTTGTACCGAACACCCGTGGGGTCCGTCACATGCCCGGATGCCGGATGGACCTGTTTCTCCCTTGGGCAGAGGCGACGTTCGCCGCAAAGCCGAAAACATGGCTTTGGTATAGCAACGGGATTCGTCGGTTGAACTCGACCACTACAGCATGCAGCAAGTGCGTTGGGATGAACTGCACTTCCCCTTTTGAGCCCAAAGTTATCGTGTAAGGCTCGACTCTTGGAGGCGCGAATACAAAGCGTTAGCGAGCTATCCCGAAATCGGGTTCGGGTGTTAAGAAACGAATGACCTCCTCCGCCTCCGTTACCGCATTGCTGAATCGTGCCGCGAGGGGCGACCCTGAAGCCCAGCAGCAGTTCGATCGGGCGGTTTATAACGAATTGCGCTAAGGTCATAGTGAATGGACAGAAGTAGGTACGTGCCGCAAATACAGTACTGTCAGGCGAGAAGTGGACGGAAGGTTGGGAGTAATCGGCGGCTTCAATCACTTTTTCTTATCAAGTTAGTGGCGCAGGATCAACGGATCAACAACTAATCGACCCATTAACTTGACCGGAACGGGTCAATGAAAGCCAGAGCTAGAAGGGCAGTACAGATAAGCGGACCGAAAACCCCGCGAGCGCAAAACGGAGCAGGAGGAAAGACCCAATGTGCTCACCTGTCAGGACGTCAGCGGCTGTTCCTCCCCTCGCACGTGTCGGACGGAAGAGGAAGCCAAACAAAAGCTTCCCTCTATGCTCGGCACTGTCCTCGGGTGGGTGCTCTTGCTTCTCCTCTTGCTCTATTGTGAAGCAGCGGTTGTGATCGCCTACCGTACTGCGGTGGAAATGGATTCGAGGATCCATCGGCAAATGGAACTGCGCATCGCGACGTGGATGGAAGGCCCCATGGTACCGACGGTGACAAAGAAGACAGGCTGGCATCCCCATCCAACTCGGCTGGTATATGCGCCAGCGTTTCTGTCGTCTATTGCCTCGTTAATAGCCAATGACGCGGCCCTCTGATCGCATTGGCCGATAAGTGCTGGTCGCCCGTAATCCGGTCAGAAAACATTTCGATAATCCAGAAGACGGGTTCTGGTTGCCATTTGGCCGCTTTCGTGCAAGATATTGGTTAGCCTAACAGACCATATTGCACGTGAGGATCGTCGATGTTCCGTGTGCATATCTCTCTCGCTCTGCTGTGTCTTGCTTTTCCCCTGCTTTCCTTCGCTCAGCCTATGCCCGAAGGCAGGCTGATGCGCTTTCCAGATGTAGGCAAGGACAAAATTGTGTTCAGCTATGGGGGAGACCTATGGCTGGTAGGTCGGGAAGGAGGCGTGGCGCGCCGTGTTACCAGCCATCCCGGACAGGAGTTATTCGGGAAGTTCTCGCCCGACGGTAGATGGATTGCGTTCACCGCACAGTACGACGGCAACTACAACGTGTACGTGATGGCGTCTGAGGGCGGCGAGCCAAAGCAACTGACATTTCATCCCGGGGGCAATCCAATCTCCGAACGGATGGGGATCCAGAATGAAGTTATTACCTGGACGCCCGACTCGAAGCGCATCGTATACCTCACGCGGCGCGACACTTTTAACGACTGGTTTGGCCGTCTGTATAGCGTGAGCGTGGATGGTGGATTACCGGAACCACTGCCACTCGACAAAGGCGGGCTGACCTCCTACTCTCCGGACAGTTCGAAGATTGCGTACAACCGGATCTTCCGCAATTTCCGTACTTGGAAGCGCTACCAGGGCGGCATGGCACAGGACATCAGCATTTACGACTTCAACACGCATTCTCTGCAACCGCTGCCGCACGAAGATTGGACCGATACCTTCCCCATGTGGCATGGGGACACCATCTACTTCGATTCGGACCGTGGACCGGAACATCGGCTAAATCTTTACAGCTACAACCTGAACTCGATGGAGATCAAGCAACTCACCCATTTCACCGAGTTCGACGTGAACTGGCCGAGTCTTGGACCGGATGTCATCGTCTTCGAGAACGGTGGCTATCTTTATCTGTTCGACCTAAACACACAGCAGTCGCAGAAGCTCACCATCTATCTACCGGGAGATCGCGACTTGGCTCGCAAACGGTGGGCCAACGTCAGCAAGCTGGTGACTGACTTCGACATCTCGCCCGACGGCAAACGCGCTGTAATGACCGCACGCGGAGACATTTTTACCGTCCCCGCCAAAGAAGGCAGCATTCGCAACCTCACGCGCACCCCCGGCATCCGCGAAAAGTATGCTGTCTGGTCGCCGGATGGGCGCTGGATCGCCTACATTTCGGACCGCACCGGTGAAGACGAGCTGTACATGGTACCGCAAGACGGTGCCAGTGCTGAAGTAAGAATCACCTTTGACGGCAAAATGTTCCGCCTTCCCATCGTGTGGTCTCCCGATAGCACGAAACTTGCTTTCGCAGACAAGTCGACCCGCCTGTTCTATGTTGAGGTGACGCAAAAGAAACCTGTACAGGTAGACCAAGCCCAGTATGGTGAGATCACGGACTACAACTGGTCTCCGGACAGCCGTTGGATTGCTTACGCCAAACCGGCCGACAACCACAACCATATCGTGTATCTGTATGGTCTGGCAGATGCCAAGAGCACGCCAGTCACCACCAGCGCCAGTGACAGCACAACACCGTATTACGACCCCGAAGGCAAGTACCTATACTTCCTGTCGAACCGTGACTACAACGAGGTTCTGGGCGTGTATGATTTCGAGTTCGCCAACCCGAAGGCCGCGCGTGTTTATATTGCGACCTTGCGTGCCGATCTGCCCTCGCCGTTTCCTGTTCTAAGCGACGAGGTGATGGCCGCCAAGCAGCCTGACGTGCTGGTGAAGCCCACTCCAGGCCTGCCGCCTCCGGGTGCGCCGCCCCCAAAGATGTCTAAGTCGAAACCGTCCGAGAGTTCGCTGTCCCCTGCTGGTGAGCAGAAGGAAAAGCCAGAAAGCGCTGCAGAGCCGGAGCCGGGTAAGCGGGCACCGCTGCAGAATTTCCGCATTGATCTCGACGGAATTCAAAATCGTATCGTGGCCTTGCCGACTCCTCCCGGCAATCTACAGAGTCTCGGTGCTGCGAAGAACCTCGTCTTTTACGTCGTCGCGCCCGTCCAGGGCTTATCCGGGCCACTGCCTGGAGAGAGTTACTCGCTGCACGCCTACGATCTGAAGGACCGGAAGGACCATGTACTACTAGCCGGAGCTGACGGCTTCGCGGTTTCTTTTGATGGCCGCAAGCTTCTGTATTCGGCGCCCAAAGAAGGTACGGGCGGCGGAGAAGGTGGTGGGGCAAGCCCGCACACCTACGGCATCATCGAAATCAAAGTGCCCTCAGGGGAAGGCCAAAGTAGCGAACCGGCTAGTGCCAAGCCCCTGGCCAATGTCGGCGATGGGGCACTCAAGCTCGACGGTATGCGTATGGAACTGGATCCACCTGCGGAATGGACACAAATATTCAACGAGGTGTGGCGCCAACAGCGGGACTATTTCTTTGAGTCATCGATGAACGGCGTCAACTGGCAAAAAGAGCGCGAGAAGTACGCTCCCTTGGTGCCATACGTGGCGGACCGGCTAAGTATGACCTACGTCCTGGGAGAGTTGATAGGTGAACTCTCGAACTCGCACACCTATGTCGGTGGCGGCGACTACCCGGACCTGGATCCGGTCAATGTCGGTTTGCTGGGAGCCGACTTAGCGCCTGATAACGCGAGTGGCTACTACCGCATCGCAAAAATTTATCCGGGCGAGAATTGGAATCCCGCGCTCCGCTCTCCTGTGACTGAACCTGGTGTAATCGCCAAAGAGGGTGACTATCTGCTTGCGGTCAACGGAAGACCGATGCGCATTCCGCAGAACCCCGAGGAACTGTTCGTCAATACAGTGAACCAAGCGGTGACGATCACACTTAACAGCAAGCCGACCACGGAAGGCTCACATAATATCGTGGTGAGGCCCATCGCAACTGAATTTGGTCTTCATCAACTAAATTGGATTGAGAGCAACCGGCGCAAGGTGGAGAAACTCAGCGGCGGCCGAATTGGATATGTCTACTTGCCCAACATGGGAGCCGAAGGGCTGAACGAATTTGTGAAGCAGTATTTCCCCCAAATTCGCAAAGAGGGAATGATCTTCGACGTTCGCTACAACGGTGGGGGCTTCGTCGACCAAATTATCTTCGAGCGTTTACGCCGCGTGCTTGCCGGAATGGAATCGGCGCGCAACTGGGAGTCCGACACCGAACCGCCCAATGTATTCAACGGATATATGGCGTGTATCACCAACCATTACGCCGCTTCTGACGGCGATTATTTCAGTTACTTCTTTAAGGTGTACAAGCTGGGGCCGCTTATTGGTGAGCGGACCTGGGGAGGAGTTCGCGGAATTCGTGGCGAAATTCCTTTGATTGACGGCGGCTATATAACCCGGCCGGAGTTCTCGCTCTACGGGCTGGACAACCAATGGCTCATCGAAAATCGAGGTGTGCAACCGGACATCGTGGTCGATAACACACCTGGTGAGGTCATCGCGGGTCATGATCCCCAAATGG
>Ga0306921_10008754_pt1 | contig 10703 bp, 9 predicted proteins | sample sta12Cox44000080_FD_203760 | JGI IMG/M metagenome (GOLD analysis project Ga0306921, IMG submission 203760) | Lab enrichment of tropical soil microbial communities from Luquillo Experimental Forest, Puerto Rico - statoxic.12C.oxic.44.000.080 (v2)... | ecosystem: Environmental > Terrestrial > Soil...
GACAAGAACCCGAGTACTACAATCGCCATCGACCATGGCGTATTGAAGTCGTAAATCGACTGCTCACTATTTCTAAGGTAATCAAATACACTCATCGTTCGTAGCCGTTCGTCGGTAATGGATGTCTAATACTCAAACCATTGATTGAGTGATTAAATTAAGCATTTGTCGGGAGCACTTCGTGCCTCAGCGACCTCGATGCGTTCGCATCTGTGCTTGGGTTGCTGTCTCCGGCGACAGCTCTCTCGGGGCCGTGGCTGTCGCGATGGTTCACGATCAGGCGAGAACCTCTCTGTCCCGTCAGGTAAGTCCATACCCACTGGACGAATACGCTCAGTCGGAGATTGGTTGTCGCGAGAAACTGGATGTGAATTCCGGCCCAGGCGAGCCAGGCGAGAAATCCGGCGAGATGGATTGCGCCGCTTTGCAAAACGGCGAAGCCCTTGCCGACGACCGCCATGGTTCCTTTGTCGAAGTAGCGGAACGGACGCGGAGCAGGTTTCCCGGAGAGCCGTCGATCAATCAACTTCCCTGTGTAGCGCCCCTGTTGCATCGCAACTTGAGCGACGCCGGGCAGTGGCTTGCCGTCCTGCAGGAACAAGGCGGTATCGCCTAGGACGAATACTTCCGGATGGCCCGGCACGCTGCAATCGGGCTGCACTTTGACTCGTCCCGCGCGGTCCGTTTCCACAGCCAGCCATTTCCCCGCAGGTGACGGAGCGACTCCCGCAGTCCAGATCGCCGTTTTACCGGCGATGCGCTCGCCGCCTGCAATGATGCCGTCCTCGTCAATCTTGTCCACGGCCTTGCTCAGAAGGACTTCCACGCCCAACCCTTCGAGGCCGTCCCAGGCGTCGGCGTTAAGAGGCCAGCCGTGCGAGAATGTTACGACCGGGCCCATGCCCCACTCCTTGCAGTAGATTGGGTGCCATCCTTGGTGGTGGTTGTGCTCATGTGTTGTTTTCCTCATTCGGTGTTGGTGTTCGGTTTGCGCTCCCGGGGGGTCGCAGGCACAGCACCCGGTTATTGGTCATCGAGCCATGTGGCGTTCCGCCTTGGGCCATCACGGTCCCTAATGCAAATGCCATGCCTAGGTTGTCCTAGATATGCAATCTGCCGCTTATCAGCAACTTACGAAAAATGGCTTTAGAACCTAAGATGACGAAACAACAACGAACCGTTGAGTTCACAACCAGAGTTCGTTAGGATTTCCGCGTGACCAGCGATCTGGAGTTATTCCAGTCCATTATGTTGGGCATCACGCAGGCGAAGAGGGTGGATGCGCTTTTGCCGATGATCGTTTCAGGGCTGGTGGAGAGAGCTGATTTTGCCCTGGCCCGGATTTGGCTGATACGTTCGGAAACGCCTGTTGCGGACGCCGAAGACGAAGAACGATTTTTGCGATTGTCAGCCAGCGCCGGCAGCTCAAGGGAGGATGGCCGACTCTGGAACGGACTAAAGGGGGAGTTTGCGCGCATTCGAATCGGTGCGCTTAAGATCGGCCACATCGCGCAAAGCCGCGAACCATTGCATTTGGATGAGCACGAAATTATCGACTCGCACTGGACCGCTCACCCCGATTGGGTAGCACGTGAAGGAATAAAGGGTTTTGCTGGACATCCACTTATTTTTCGAGACGAAGTCCTGGGGGTGCTCGCAGTATTCAGTCGAAAACGCATATCACCGAATCAATTTCGGTGGCTGCGTTTGTTTGCTGATCAAGCAGCGGTCGCCATTGCAAACGCGGGGGCTTTTGAAGAAATCCAGAATCTTCGCCAGAGGTTGGAACTGGAAAACGAATACCTTCGCACCGAAGTAAAAGAAAATTTTGGTGGTTTTGTTGGAGAAAGTGCAGCGCTTCGGAAAGTACTCGAACTGATCGATCTGGTTGCCGGGGTGGACACCAGTGTTTTGATCATTGGGGAATCTGGAACCGGAAAAGAATTAGTCGCTCGCGCTATTCACGAACGCAGCAAGCGCAGGGACCGCGCCTGTGTGAAGGTGAATTGCGCGTCCATCCCAAACGAGCTATTTGAAAGCGAATTCTTTGGACACGTAAAGGGCTCCTTCACCGGCGCATTGCGTGACCGCGTCGGCCGCTTTGAAGTTGCCGATGGGGGGACCCTTTTCCTGGACGAAGTTGGAGAGATCCCGTTGAGATCACAGGGGAAATTGCTCCGGGTTTTGCAGGACGGTGAATTTGAACGCGTTGGAGAGGAGCGCACACGCCGCGTGGATGTTCGTATCATCTCCGCGACCAATCACAACCTGAGCGACGAGTTAGCAGCGGGGAGCTTCCGAAGGGATTTATATTTCCGATTGAGTATATTTCCTTTGGAAACACCGGCTTTGCGATCGCGTCGTGAGGACATCCCTATTCTCGCGAAACACTTTCTAAAACAAGCAGCCGCACGCAGCAACGTTCCAGCACCTCGTCTCACACGAACTAATGTTCAGGATTTAATGGACTATTCCTGGCCCGGCAACATCCGCGAACTACAGAACGTGATCGAGCGCGCAGTGATCCTATCCCGAGGTGGAACCTTGCGCTTTCAGCTGCAAGAGGTCGCGGCGAATTTATCAACACAAATCATCCCTGCACCCGCAACCCAAAAACAATGGCTGGAATCGCAACGCGCCAACATCAAGGCAGCCCTCAAGCAAAGCCACGGGAAAATTTACGGAAAAGGTGGTGCGGCTGAGCTGCTCGGCGTACGTCCGACCACACTGTCATCGCGCATCGCGGCACTTGGGATCAAACGTAAGGCCATCTAGTCTCCTTGGCGGCTGGAGATTATTGCTCTTGTACAACGTAATGTTGAGATGGGCCAAGCTCATGATCCATCGGAGGGGTTTTTCCGATGGAGTTGCCCTTGACGAGATCGCCGTGCCGGAAATCGCGCGTAACGGTTCGATGAACTGGGTCGGCACCGGGCCGATGGCAAACGCACGGCCTATGTTCGCGGCGAGGTGCTCCAGGCTGAGCCTCCAAGGTTGCTGCAATACACGTTTGCTCTCGGCCCATCGAGCAAGTTCTCCCGCGTCACGATAGAACTCGTGCCGGAGACCGAGGCCACCAAGATCTCTGTGACGCATGACCAGTTGGCTGAGGACGATGGTAGCTACACTCCTACTGCGGATGGCTGGCCGCGCGTCCTCTCCCGCCTCAAGACGCTGATTGAAACCGGCAAAACGTTCACGCCACACTGATGCGCGAACGCATCGGTAGGGCGAATCCGGAGGTTGCCGGATGAGCCGATGCTGCGATCATGTGGGCCAGCACATCTTTCTCCACCGGAGTCTCGTCCACGGGGTCAGGAGACGATTTGTGTAAAACTACACGTATGTGGCGGGGTGTCCGCAACGCCTATAAAGGGGTAGTTATGGATCATACCGGCTGACTCGTCTCACAGCTTAAGCGAATGGCTGAAGTCCTCCAGATCGCTAATAAGAGCCCATCCTGTAGGTAAAGGCGGCCTGGCATCTTAACCCTCCGCAGCAAATGTCATGCAATCCTCCTACGACATTTTCCGCTCACTCGAACAGGGGTCCTAGGCGTGTCTAGGCGTGACGCTCCTATGAAGCCGGTGTTGTCAAGCCCCGGTGTGTTTTTCTGTGGTTTTCTCTTAGGGAATCTGGGCTGAGGGTCAAGGAGGAAGCACGAGGGTCGGAGGGGCGTAGTATCCTTGAGGCTAGAGCCCAGATTCCCGACAATAGAACACCGCTAAGATTTACGCGCCTTTCTGCGCGTAAATCTTTCAGCTTCCTTTTTTTGGCACGTTTCCCGCCTGAAGCATGAAGGTAGTGACGACCCTCAGCTTAAGCTCCTATCGGTTCGCCCCGATTTTTTTGGGGCTCTGAACACAATGATTTATACAAATGAGAGAGGCGGGAACGAGCGGTACAATCTTACTTTTGGGCCTATTAGGACCCAGCGTCACGCACGTACACGCGCCGTTCCCAAATTGGTTTCATTTCAGCCTTTTAAGGCTGGGGTCTTTGTCTAGCGTTAACCGTAGACCGAGTTCTTGGGCTGTGGCTCGTTTGGTAGCCCAGCGCCACAGATCGATGGCCAAGCGCCGTGCAACGGCCACAACTAAACGCCGTTTGGCACGTTTGCTGATCAAAGCCTCTCGGAGTTTTTGTAACGGCCCATAGTCAGGCTGCCAGCGCAACATGCGCCAAGCCATCTCGATGAGTGTATAACGCACTACCGAATTGCCGCACCGATTGATGCTGCCTTCCCGACCCCGGCCATTGCTGCGGTGAATCCCGGGACAGAGCCCGGTATAACTAGCAATTTGGCGACGATTGTGGAATCGATCCCAACCCCGCAGCTCCCGTTCCAGGATGACCCAGCTCAGCCTTCCTACCCCAATGGGCAGTTCTATCTCGAGGCTCTTTTGCAGCTCGTGTCGGATTTTGCGTTCCTGGCAATCCAAGGCCGCTGCCTGCTCCTTCCAATGTCTCACCTGCGAACTCATCCACTCAGGCAACTGCTGACTAAACTCTTGCCATCGAGCCCCTCGCCACCAACCCACTGGCACCTCGATTCCCTGGCAAAGAGCAATGGCTCTGCCGCGGGCTTCGGCGCGGCGCCGATCGCGCAGCAATTGCTCCCGATATCGTACCAGCGAGCGTTTTTGTTCCTCTTGAACGCTGGGCACCGCCACTAGACTCATCGCATGGCCATTGCCCCCCAGATACTTCTCAAGCCGATTCAGCAATGCCCTGGCATCAAGCCGATCGGTCTTTTGATGCCTGGTGCGTTGATCTTCCAGTTGCCGGGGCACGACTACGAAGCTCACCGCTCCAACTCTAGTCAGTTCCCGATGATACCAATAGCCACAGGCTCCTGCCTCGTAACAGCTATAGACTCTGATCCCTGCTTGGACCCAGCTTTCGATTTGGCCCAGTAACTTCCAAGGATCCCATTTCTGGGCCAGCTTGGGTGTTGAGCCATCCAACTGCCGACACTCGGTGACCTGCCGTGCGTGCAGATCCAAACCTAATCTGATTATTTCCGGCTTGGCTTTCGCCTCACCGCCGTTAGCTTGGTTTTCGTTATTGTTCTTCATTGAGCCGACAATGTAGCAGCCGGGTGTTGCTGCTTGTCGGCTCATGTCATCTTACATACAAGCGGTTTTGAGAGCAGATGCCGATGGTCGCAATCGCCCAAGAGAACAAAGCCCAGATTGGTTCTTCGTGCATCGGTTGGTCAACTACACGAGAGCGAGGCAGGAATCCGCTCCTACCTTTTAATGGGGCGTATCGCTTATGACCCTGCAGATCGCGCCGTCCCACGTTACCAGGCCGCGGAAGGCTCACTCCTCACATGTGCATTCCACAGTCGTCTTTCTTGAAGCCCTTGCAGCGCACTAGCCGATCTCTCTTTTCTGATTCCATAGCAGTCCTCTTCGCGCCACGGAGAACGTTCGGAAGTTCCCCAGCCGAGAGTCGCCGTTTAGGATGGTCATCACTAATATAACGAACGTTGCGGCAAACCCACTGGCCGAGGCCCTCTATTCCGGCTCGATTTCAAGGTCGTCGAAGTGAACCTTCGAGTGTCACCCTCTCAAGCTACTTATTCTCTTTCTTACCGCCTACGGACTCTTCCGCCCGATCAGCCGGATTCTGCGCCAACTTCGAGAGGACCTGGCCGGTATGAGCGTCAACCTGGACTGCCGCGACTTTCTTGCTCAACGGCGTGATGATGTCAACGGACCAGATGAGCCTGCCGTTCTCTTGCTCCAGCTTCGCGCCCTTGAGCGTGCCGAAAGGGACCCGGACGAGAGCGGCTTTTTCGGCCTGTGCTCGAGTAATCCGAGCGTGTAGGGCGTGCGATTTTTGAGCGCTATCGGCCGCCAGGATCACCCCCTGGAAACAGCTCGCAGTTAACATCATCCAGACGAGAAGCGCCATTCCCGATTTACATGGAACACTCATGGCGATTCGAATCGGCTCGACTAATGTTCAAGCATTTGCCGTACTTCCTCTACGCTTTTTCCGAGCTTTTTCTGAAGTTTGCCAATCAATTCGTCGTCTTTGCCTTCCGCGTAGGCGAGATCGTCGTCCGTCAACTGAGCGTACTTTTGTTTGAGCTTACCCTTGACTTCATTCCATGAGCCTTTGAATTGGAGTTTGTTCATATGAACTATTCGGGAATGCCGGGACCTTCGGTTGTATCATTTCGCTAATTTTCAGAATAGCACCGGTCGCGCTTTGTCGTCGGAGGAACCGCTAGCGCCAGTCTCCGACTTCCACTTCCCGTCCCCAGAGTCGCGGACGCTGATCGTTGCAAACCCGCCGCAGGAGGGCAGGCTCTTACTAATACGCTCACGCAACCGGGCGGCGTATTAAACAGCGGCGTGCCGGTCGAGAGCAGGATCTCATTCCGACGCTCCTAGTCGAGGGGACGTGACGCTCCAAGAATCGAGTCCTGACCAGACAGCGGTGATCCTGACAATGGAATACGAACCGGAAGGTCTCGTCGAAAAGACTCGAGATGTACCGGGAATTGCTTCAACCTGGGTCGGCGACGCGAAACCGGCGCCGAACGCGTGTGCGGACTCGCCAGGAGGGCTAACCGCTCTCTTCTCCGCCCTAGGTCGATGTTCCCGATAGCCGGACAGTGTCATCGTTCGCTTTGTATTCCGACCATGTGGCTCGGCCATACAAAGCAACGCGCTCGATCTTTTCTGAATTTGGCAGGCTCGGATATTTAAAATGCCTATCAATGGCAAGAGACCGGCACGGCCCACGTCGCTTAATTCGGCAGAACAAGTGCTGATAAAGCAGCAAAAGTTCCGGATTTGCAAACGAGCACTATTTGACTACGACAATCTCTACGTCTCCCTGGCGCTTTACAATACCAATGCTGACAGCATGTTCTTGGCGGAAAAACTCCAGATCGACGGATCCGTGTCCGATACAGAGATTTCTAAGGTTGACGCGCTGAATACTTTTCGGGAGGGCAGGATGGTAAACGTAGATCCGCGACTCGTTCGCCTTAATTGTCAGGCCAAGGCAAGATTGGAGAATCAGGAAAACGGCTCCAGCTGCCCAAGCCTGCGGTGCGCAAGCGACCGGATAAAGAGTCGGCCCTCCTCCCGCGTCGCGCGGGAAACCGCAAAAAAGCTCTGGAAGGCGATACAAATCCACGAACGTGGCAGCGTCCAAAAGTCCAGAAAGGATTTCACAAGCAAGGTCCTTTGTTCTTGATCTGTGAACGCCGAAGGCCATCAACGCGTTATCATGTGGCCAGACGGAGCCGTTATGATACGACATAGGATTGTACCGAGCCGCCGAACTGGCGATCGTTCGCACACCCCAGCCCGAATAAAAATCGCTTGCAGTCAACCCTTGAGCCACCGTCTGAGCGTGCTCTAACGTCGCAATGCCGGTGAACAGGCACTGGCCCGCGTTCGAGCTGCGAACGCGACACTGTTCCTTCGCACCGTCCAGCGCCAACGCGTAGGAATCGATTTCCTCGCACCAGAACGCTGCGTCGAATCGTCTGCGCAGGACGAACGCTTGATGCTGGAGAGATTCAGCAAGCGATTGATGACCGAGGGCCGCGGCGGTTTCCGAGATGCCGCGCTTGGCAGCGTAGACATACGCCTGAACTTCGCAAAGGGCAATTGGGCCTTGAGCAAGTTGGCCATCGGCATGGAATACGGAATCCTGCGAGTCCTTCCAGCCCTGCTGAACTAGTCCAATTGGAGACGAGCGCTTGTATTCGATAAAACCGTCTTTGTCGATATCGCCATACCCGTCGATCCATTTGAGCGCTCTCTCGATGTTAGGCCAGATAGAGCTCAACAGTTCTATGTCTCGCGTTCGTTCAAAGTAGGCGGCTGCGAGAAAAATAAACAAAGGGGTAGCATCGACCGTTCCATAGTAACGTCCGAATGGAACTTCGCCAGTTCGAGCTAACTCCCCTTTTCGAATTTCATGAACGATTTTACCGGGTTCGGCGTCACGGTCCGGTATCACCTCTGTAGCCTGTGTGGCGGCCAGGTTGGAAAGAACGCCTTTCGCTATCGCCGGCTTGAGCCAAAGATATTCAAGCGCGGTGATGATGCCATCGCGACCGAAAACAGTGCTGTACCATGGAACTCCAGCGTATGGATAGAGCCCATCTGGCGTCAACGTCGTCAGCATCTTGAGATCGGCTTTCGAACGATTTACCCAATGATTGAATTGCTCATTGGACGTCGAGATATCAGCCTCGCGCTCATCGTTTTGTCGGACACGAAAGTTGAGCTCGTTATAAGCTCTCTCGTACGGTAGCGGCTTTTTCTCGTGATCCGCATCGCAGATGGTTCGAATCGAAAAGACCTCTTTGTCCTGCGGCTGTAAAGTCAGCGTGACGCAGAACTCCGACGAGCCAAGCCTGCTCGGCGTCATACTAGATTCAAGTGTCGTCCTGCGAACAATCCCATCCAGTCCTTCGTACCCCAGCGTGACTGCCCCAGCCGTAATTTCGGTTTTCAAAGCTCGCCCGGACCGGCGGCGTGGATGCCCGCGGACTTCGAAAATGTCGGCAAAGTCGGCTCCAAACTCGAATAACAGTTCAAAGGTTACAGCTTGGCGGTTATAATTCTGAACTTCGAAGTTTTCGTAGCAGGTGTTGTCCAAGAGAAACTTCGTTCGCTTCAAATGGACGGTACCGCCAGCAAGTTCGGCATCGACCGAACGCGTGTCAGGATTTGTAAGGTCGACCCCTAAGGTCGCATTATCTTGGCGAACTTCCGCGCTGAGTGGGAGCAGACGCTGGCCCTGGATGGATATAACAAACTTCGAAAGATGCCTAGCTTCCTGAAAAAATAAGCCCTGCTCGCCGAAGGCAATGTTCCCGTTATAGTCCAAAACCGCAAAAAGGTCTCCTCGCATAAGAACGTGAGTCCGGTGATCCGTAAGCGACTTAGCCTTAACATAGTACTGATCATTGCTCTCTAAGATTTCCGACTCGGGAGTATTCATCTTCAAACTGGCTAGGCTGCCAGTCGGATCCATTGCGTACTTGCCTCGGTTCTCCGCCTTTACCAAAACCCATTTTTTCGTAGATGGCGAGGTAATCCTGCGCCATTCTACGCGCGGTGAATCTCTCTTCAAAGGCGGCCCGACAGATCCGTCGATCGATTGAATCGATCTTTTGGACCGCCATTATTGCCTCCTCAAGCGTGTCTACGACGAAGCCCGTTCTGCCGTCGTCCACTATTTCTGGAACAGAGCCGTTTCGGAAAGCGATAATCGGAGTACCGCAGGCCATGGCTTCGATCAAAACAAGACCGAAGGGCTCTGGCCAATTAATTGGAAAAAGCAAGGCAAGGGCGTTACCCAAAAACTCATCCTTCTCCCGCTCGTTGATTTCACCAATGAATTCAACGGATGAGGAACGCTCCAGCAGCGGCTTTATCTCCTCTTGAAAGTAGGCTTCATCCGTTTCGTCAATCTTGGCCGCGATTTTAAGTTGAACGCCCGTTCGCTCCGCGATTTCGATCGCGCGATCTGGCCGTTTCTCCGGACAGATGCGACCGAGGAACGCGAGATACTGGCCCGGCTGACTTTGAAAATGGTAAAGATCTTTCGGCAGACCGTGGTAAACCGTGCCTGACCAGCCGATCCAAGGTAGAGGATGGCGCTGTGAATCCGAGATTGAGACCACGGGCATATCGAAATATTCTCGGTACAGTGGTACCAGATCAGGGATCGTCAGCTTTCCGTGGAGCGTCGTTACGGCGGGTATCAATTGCCGCCTCGTTAGCGGAAAATGCAGGTAATCGATATGGAAATGCAAGATGTCGAATTCGTGTGCTTGCCGGAACACCAATTCCAAGAGCCGAACGTAGTGAACAAAGGGGTCGATGATCGCGCGGCTGCTTAGTCGGAGTGCCGATTCGCAGGCAGGGGCCAGGCGTGCCTTGGTTCGGGAATCCGCGCTTGCAAAAAGCGTGACATCGTGTTTCTGACTGACGAGCTCCTCGGTAAGATAGGATACGATCCGTTCTGTACCGCCATACAGTTTGGGAGGGATGCTCTCGGCTAAAGGGGCGATTTGAGCTATCTTCATATTCGATCGACCGCAAGTTCGACCAGAAACTTGGTTTGGGATGCATCCTTCGCCCTGATTGAAGCGTAAGGAGCAGTCTCTCGGTGTCATAAGCCTCCGGGGCCAACGGCACCTTCGACATATGTCCCTGGTCGAATGCATCCGACTTCGACCGAAGGCGCGAACGGATGATCGAAAAGGGTTGGGCGAAAATGACTAAGCCTAAAAGGGGGAGGATTTTTTGGCGCTCTACTCTCTTTTAAAAAAGATATGGCTGAAGAAACGGAGTTTCGCCTGGCGGCTTGTCATGCGGCTCTTTGGTTCCATGACGAGGTAAAACGAATGGTTGCCGAGGGAAAGACAACACCAGAAATTTCTGAAAGGTTAGCGGCGCTTGTTCATGTGTTGCTGGATTGGAGCGAACAAAAAGTTGAAATGCCCAACGGCAAAACGCCATGGGAGTGGGATCAGGCCGATCTGGAACCCTACATTTTGCGAAGAAAGACCGAATGGTGAAGGACCGGCACATTTAATCACTCTGGAAAAGAGCAGCGAAGCCGAAAGCGATTGCTCCTTTTCTTTACTACATTTAAGGATAGGCGAGCAGTCGCACGCGCGCGCAGTCGTGGAAGAAGCGGGAATAAAAATT
>Ga0306921_10008755_pt1 | contig 10702 bp, 8 predicted proteins | sample sta12Cox44000080_FD_203760 | JGI IMG/M metagenome (GOLD analysis project Ga0306921, IMG submission 203760) | Lab enrichment of tropical soil microbial communities from Luquillo Experimental Forest, Puerto Rico - statoxic.12C.oxic.44.000.080 (v2)... | ecosystem: Environmental > Terrestrial > Soil...
GCTTACGGCCATGAAGGGCCGTGGGCGCTCCGCCGCGGCTTCGATTCGCTCGTGCAGACGGCGAGCGGATTGAATCTCGCCGAAGCCGAGGCATTCGGTTCATCCGAGCCGCGAGCCTTGCCGGCGCAGGCGCTCGATCACGCGACCGGCTACCTGTTGGCCTTCGCGATCATGGCGGCGCTCAAGCGCCGCGCCGAGCAGGGCGGCTCCTGGCACGTGCGGGTCTCGCTCGCACAAACCGGTCACTGGCTGCGCCAGCTCGGCCGCATCGACGGCATGCGTTGCCGCGATCCCGGCTTTGACGAAGTGCGAGATCGCCTGGACGCGACGCCGTCCGGCTTTGGTCTGCTTACCGCCGTGCGCCACGCCGCCGAAATGTTGGAAACCCAGCCGCATTGGGCGCGCCCGAGCGTCCCGCTTGGAACGCATGCGCCGGCCTGGAGCGGTTGAGCGCATGCCTCGTGCTCTTGCGACCGCGTCCATGTTGCGCCACATCAGGCGCGAATAAAACTTCAGCGCCCCAGATCAGACCCCCCCGCATGAGCAAGATTCCAGCCAAATCCGCCGCCAGGCGGGCCCTTCGATCCGGTTCGCGTGCCCATCTGCCGGAATGGAAGCTCGACGACCTCTATCGCGGGCTCGACGATCCGGCGATCAAGCGCGATCTCGACCGCACCGACGCCGAGTGCGCCGCTTTCGAAGAGGCTTACAAGGGCAAGCTCGCGGGCTTTGCCGCGGCCGGTGGGGCCATGCTCGCCGCCGCGGTGCGGCGCTATGAGGCCATCGACGATCTGATGGGCCGGCTGTCCTCCTTTGCCGGTCTCACCCACGCCGGCAATACGATCGATCCCGCGCGCACCAAATTCTACGGCGACGTCACCGAGCGGCTGACGGCGGCATCAATTCATCTGTTGTTCTTCACGCTCGAACTCAACCGCATCGACGATGCGGTTCTCGATAAGGCTATGGCCGATCCGGCGCTCGGCCACTATCGGCCCTGGCTCGAAGACATTCGGCGCTATCGGCCCTATCAGCTTGAAGATCGCGTCGAGCAGCTGTTTCACGAAAAATCGGTGACTGCCTATTCGGCGTGGAATCGCCATTTCGATGCGACGATCGCAAAGTTGCGGTTCAAGCTCGCCGGAAAATCGCTCGCCATCGAACCGGTGCTTAATTTCCTTCAGGACCGCTCCGGAGGAAAACGCAAGGCGGCCGCCCAAGCGCTCGCGCACACGTTTAAGGACAACGTGCAGCAATTCGCCCTGATCACAAATACGCTTGCCAAGGACAAGGACATTTCAGACCGCTGGCGCGGCTTCGCCGATGTCGCCGACGAGCGGCATTTGTCCAACCGGGTCGAGCGCGAGGTGGTCGACGCGCTGGTTGCCGCGGTTCGCGCTGCTTACCCTCGGTTGTCGCATCGCTATTACGCGCTCAAAGCCGGATGGTTCGGCAAAAAGCGGCTGCCGCATTGGGACCGCAACGCCCCGCTGCCGCACGTGCCGATGCGCAACGTGCCCTGGAACGAAGCCAAGGACACGGTCCTTGCCGCCTACCGCGCTTTCTCGCCGAAAATGGCGAATATCGCCGCGCGCTTCTTCAATGAGCGTTGGATCGATGCGCCGGTGCGTCCGGGCAAGGCTCCGGGAGCATTTTCGCATCCGACCACGCCGTCGGCGCATCCTTATGTACTCGTGAACTATCAAGGCAAGCCGCGCGACGTGATGACGCTCGCGCATGAGCTCGGCCATGGCGTGCATCAGGTGCTCGCGGCGCCCAATGGCGCATTGATGGCGCCGACCCCGCTTACGCTCGCTGAGACCGCAAGCGTGTTCGGCGAAATGCTCACGTTCCGCAGATTGTTGGCCGCGACGAGCAACAAAAAAGAGCGCAAGGCGATGCTCGCCGCCAAGGCCGAAGACATGATCAATACGGCGGTGCGCCAGATCGCGTTTTACACGTTCGAGCGCGCCGTACACACCGAGCGCAAGAACGGCGAATTGACCGCGGCGCGGATCGGCGAGCTCTGGCTCGACGTGCAGCGCGAAAGCCTCGGCCCCGCGATCGAGCTCAAGCCCGGTTACGAGACGTTATGGTGTTATATCCCGCATTTCATTCATTCGCCGTTTTACGTTTACGCCTACGCTTTCGGCGATTGTCTCGTGAACTCGCTTTATGCGGTCTACGAGAATGCGGCGGAGGGTTTTGCCGAGCGTTATCTGGCCATGTTGGCGGCGGGCGGCACCAAGCACCATTCCCAGCTCCTGGCGCCATTCGGACTTGACGCCCGGGAGCCCGCTTTCTGGCAGCGCGGGCTCGGCGTTATCGAGCGGTTGATCGATGAGCTCGAACGGCTGGATACGTGACCACAATCAAGATATGGCTTGGCGATCTGACCGGCACAGCTTCGTGACGCCGGCCACCTTATTAAGAAGCGATTGATGGCGAAGCGCGAACAATCCGACCGCGAAAAGAATCGCTTCTCCGCCCGCGCGGCCAGGTACGCGCGGGTGTCGGCCAATGTCGGCGGCGTAGCGGCACGCTATGCCGGCCGCCGGCTTCTTGGCGGTGAGCCCGATCGCGCCAGCGAGGCGAGCGCGCTGGGCTTGGCATTAGGCCGGCTCAAAGGGCCGCTGATGAAGGTCGCGCAATTGATGGCGACCATTCCCGATCTGTTGCCGCCGGAATATGCCGCCGAATTGCAGAAGCTCCAAAGCGAGGCGCCGCCGATGGGCTGGGCCTTCGTCAAGCGCCGCATGATGGCGGAACTCGGCAGCGGCTGGGAAAGCAAATTTGCAAGCTTCGAGCACCATCCGTCCGCCGCCGCGTCGCTTGGTCAGGTTCATCGCGCTCGCTCGCTCGACGGCAAGCCGCTTGCTTGCAAGCTGCAATATCCCGACATGCAGTCCGCGGTCGAAGCCGATTTGCAGCAGCTGGAATGGCTCTTGGCGATCCGCCGCCGCTTCGACCCGGCGATCGACACCAGCGAGATCGCCAAGGAAATCGGCGCGCGCGTGCGCGAGGAGCTTGATTACCGGCGCGAAGCCAAACACGTCGCGCTGTATCGCGAAATGCTCGATGACATCGATATTGTGCGCGTGCCGCGCGCCTGGCCCGAACTCTCGACCGGCCGGCTACTGACGCTCGATTGGCTCGACGGTACCCGCATGCTCACCCACAAGAGCGATCCGCTTGCGGCGCGCAATACGCTTGCCAAGGCGATGTTCACTGCCTGGTGGTTTCCGTTTAGCCGCTTCGGCGTGATCCACGGCGATCCGCATCTCGGCAATTACTCCGTCTTTGTTCGTGACGGTGCGCCGGCCGGTATCAATCTTCTCGACTACGGCTGCATCCGCGTTTTCGCGCCGAAATTCGTGCGTGGCGTGGTCGACCTTTATCATGGCCTGTTGCGCGGCGAGAACGATCTGGTGGTGCACGCTTACGAGACCTGGGGATTCCGCAGGCTGTCGCGCGATCTGATCGAGACACTCAACATCTGGGCGCGCTTCATCTATGCGCCGCTGCTTGATGACCGGGTACGCACCATTGCCGACGGCGTCGCGCCGTCCGAATATGGCCGCCGCGAAGCGTTTCGCGTGCACCAGGCGCTCAAGCAAAAAGGTCCGGTCACCGTGCCGCGCGAATTCGTATTCATGGACCGCGCCGCGATCGGGCTCGGCGCCGTATTCCTGCACCTGCGCGCGGAATTGAATTTTTTTCGCCTGTTCAACGAGGCGATCGAGCGCTTCTCCATGGAGCGGGTCGGCAAGCGCCAGGCGGCGGCATTGGCGAAGGCGGGATTATAAAGTCCGCGCAGCCCCGGTCGGTTCTTTCACGTCCGACGTCCCGATGCTCGTGGTCACACTTTCAATGAACGCGCTCCGGCTCGTGTGCATGGGCAGCCGTGTTATTTTTCCAACTCAGCGAACCCCAGAACAAGACGAAGAACAGCGGGATGGCGATCATCGAGCACCACCAGGAGATTTGATAATATTCGGTGCGCCAGTCGACCAAAGTCGAAAGCCGCGTGATCTCATTGGAGAAATCAAGTCTGTCGGGAGCCGTGCAGTCGACATAATGGAAGAACGAGTAAGAAATTTCGGAAACCAAAAGGCATAAAGCTGCGGCGGTCAGAGACAGGATGATGATCAAAATCGCCAGCCATCGCGCCATTCCCCGACGGTGAAAGACGCCGCCTTTTTCGGCGGCAAATGTTGTGGCGGCTACGACAATGCCGTCGAAGGCTAGCAGCGCCAATCCCTTTGAATCGAGTACGGTCAAAATGTCGTAAAACGTCTTCACGATCTCCGGGCCGTGAGGCGGAAACATTTGTGTTCCGGCAGCGTGAAACAGTTCAATTTTTTGCAGTAAATCGCAGACCATATTCGCCGCCTCCGTAGCGTCTTAAAAATGGGTGATTGTCGATTCAGCAACAATCGCACTCGAAGCCTTCGAGCGCGACCAGCGCGTTTTTCATGAACGCCGGCGGCAGGTCGTCTTCGCTCACCTGCTCCCAGCGGCTTGAAGATCTTGAAATGGTGCCGCCCCGCCGTTGTCCAGAATACCACATGGGTCTCGAGCGGCGGACAGCCAGGCACGCCGCAAGCGATTTCCGACACCATGACGGTTTGGTCCTGCGCGAGCGCAAAGCGCGCGCGCGTCCACTGTCGGGCGCGCTCGATGGCGGCGCTATTTTCAAGCTTGTTGGCAAAGCCTAGCATGTCGCTCTATGTCGTCATGCCCGGGCTTGTCCCGGGTCTCCACGCCTTTATACACCTCAAGCGATGAAGACGTGGATGGCCGCAAGCAAGACCGGCCATGGCCAGGGAGGAAAGCTTGTCCGAGAAGGTGGTGGCGGCGGTGCGGGTCGGACCCAGCAGGACCGAGCTGCGCGAATTTCCCATGCCGGATATTCCGGAGGATGCCGCGCTGATGAAAATGGAAGTCGGCGGCATCTGCGGCACGGACGTTAAGCTCTATAAACATCCGCCGTCGAACGCGCCGGTCATCATGGGCCACGAAAATATCGGCACCATCGCCAAAGCGGGGCATGAATTCACCCGCCGCAAAGGCTTCAAGGAAGGCGATCTCGTCTTCGTCGAACATTATGTCTCTTGCGGGAAATGCGAGTGGTGCCATGCCGGGCAATACCGCCATTGCGAAAACACCAATTGGCGTACCAACCCGGACGCCATCCGCTACGGCTATACCTCGGCGGAGCGGGCGCCGCATTTGTGGGGCGGGTTCGCGCAATACGTCTACCTGCCATGGAATGCGGTTGTGCATCATGTGCCGAAGGGCGTCACCGCCGAGCTCGCCGGATTGGTCACGCCGATGGCCAATGGAGTCGAGTGGTCCTTGTTCGACGGCGGTGTCGGCTACAATTCGACGGTGCTGATCCAGGGCCCCGGCCAGCAGGGACTGTCGCAGACTGTGATCTGCAAACAGGCCGGCGCCTCGTTGATCATCGTCACCGGGACGTCAAAGGACAAAGCGCGGCTTGACGTCGCTAAGAAGCTCGGAGCCGATCACGTCATCGACGTCAACAAAGAGGATCCGCTGGCCCGTGTCATGGCGATCACCGGCGGCAAAGGCGTCGATGTCTCGCTCGACTGCACCGCCGGCGCCGGCACGATTCCGATGCTGCTCGGCATCGAGGCGCTCAAGCGCAAAGGCGGCGTGATCGTAGCGCAGGGCGAGATGGCGCAGTTTCCGAACTTCCCGCTGGAGAAATTCACGGTGAAATTCATCACCATGAAAAGTGCGCGCGGCCATAGTTACAAGGCCTGCGAACTCGCTTTGGCGCAGCTTGCTTCGAAGCGTTTCCCGCTCGAACTGATTACGACCCACCGTTTCGGGCTCGACGAGGTCGATCTCGCTATCCGCTCGGTCGGAGGCGAAGGCGTGGCCGACGTGATCCACGCTTCGCTGATGCCGTGGCTGTAAAGTTAGGCGGACGGCTGGGCCATGGCGTTGAGGCCGACGAGATAATCAACAAGGAATGCTAAGGGAAAACTAAACTAAGTAGGGCGAGTCAGCGAGATTCGCCCTACTTTCGCATCACCAGCGATTGAGCCGAAGATTTGCGTTGTACCCGATGCTGCCGCCGCCTGTAAGCGCGGGATCGTCGACGCTCTGCGCTGCCGAGGCAAATAAACGAATGCCGCCGTGATGGCGCGCTGTTTTGACATGTCCGCCGTGACGAACAGAAATCAGCTGATTTTTTCCAGAAGCGTGTTGAGCAAATGCCGGGGACGCGATGCTAACGGCAGCAATTGCAGTCCCAAGAATGACCTTGAAGATTGTGGACACGATAGTTTTCTCCTGCGGGATCACGTGAACAAGACGTTTGTCTTGTTATCCGACGTGACAGGAGATCGAATTCCATCGCGGCAAATTCCATCACGTGTGATTGATTTTTTCGCGCAACTGAAATCGTCTGTGCGTGAAAAAGATTCATCTTTGCCCTGACGGTGGCTTTGAATCGCACCGGTTCTGATGAGCATCTAATAAATCGCTGGTCCCTTTTGAGATCATGGATAGCGCCCCGCTGACATACTCGAGATAATCGAGCCCGGCCGGAGTAAGGACCAGGCCGCGCTTGCGATCAAAAAGTGCGACGTCGAGCCATTTTTCGAGTGCGTTGATGCCGTGGCTAACTGCCCCCGGTATCAGGTCCAATTCCTGCGCGGCGAGCTTGAAGCTGCCGCAACGAGCGGCGGCTTCAAACAATCGCAAGCCGTTGAGCGGCGGTATCAGCCCCATCCTGCGATGATTGGAATTCACCTCACTTTATTCCTGGTCTTTGATCGCCAGGATGAATGCGGATGACTTAAAGTTCGCAGGATGAGCTGCGGCGGGTCCGCTGAAGTCTGTAGCCTTTACGCCGTTCTCCGGTCGTGGGTGTTATGCGGCGTTTGCAATCCGCAAACGCGAATCAAAGCGGCGCAGTCATGCTATGTGATGAAGCCAAGCAATTCTCCGTAAAGCGCCGCGTGAACCAGATGAAAACCGCGTTCTGCGACGCCATCGAGCGTCACTCTGAGAATCTGGTCGCGCCACGAATTCCCGTCCAACCGAAGCAAAAGCGTGTATTCGAATTGCCAGGTGATTTGCGGGTACATCTGCGAAGGCAGCATGCACCCCTCGCGATCGGCGGTGAACGCATAAAGGCCGGTCTCGTTGCAGCGAAACACGTATATCCGGTTCGCGGGCGATTGCGTGTCGATTTTGGCGACGCGCTTTTCTAAAATCGCACCATCTGCGGGACGCTGCGTCATGTTATCCTCACGATTGATCGCGCTCTTGGATTCATCGCGCTTTCCTGCCGTGGCGATCGCAGCTTTGCGAAAATTATTCCCGCTCGGTTATCGAGGGGCGTCAAGGATTCATATGGGTCAAGGTGTTTTCGGTGGATGCTAGCGGTACATCCGCGTGCGTTCCTTAAAAACTGAATACGGATATCGCGATGCGGGATCTCGCATCAGTGCTTCGTGAGCCGCCATCGAAGCCTGTAGCAATGTGTCGGGACTGCAACGCAGCAATTGCCGCAAACGCAGTTCTCGCTTGCTCTGGGAACAGTTCCGAGAGGCTGCAATTTCTGCAAAGCTGGTACAGCCGCACGCCAGCAAGAGGTGATCCATGGCCAACTACCGGCTTCGTATCAACGGGGTCGATCGCGCGATCGAGTCGGCGGATCCCAATCAGCCGCTGCTTTATGGTTTGCGCGGGTTGGGCCTGACCGCGACCAAATTCGGTTGCGGCCTTGGCCAATGCGGCGCTTGCAGCGTTCTCCTCGACGGACGTCCGACGCTATCCTGCCTGGAGACCCTGGCGAATGTAGAGGGCAAATCGGTCGTCACGCTTGAAGGGCTCGGATCGATCAAAGCGCCGCACCCGGTTCAGGCCGCTTTCATCAAAGAGCAAGTCCCGCAATGCGGCTATTGCACCAGCGGCATCATCGTCACCGCCGCCGCGCTGCTGGCCGAAAAGCCAAAGCCGACGGAAGATGAGGTCCGCACGGCGCTTGCTGGCAATCTCTGCCGGTGCGGAACGCATGTGCGCGTCATTCGCGCGGTGATGTCGGCCTCGGGACAGGGAGGCTGAGATGTCGGCACCCGCTGCGCAAGCGCTCACGCGCCGCACCATGCTCAAAGCTGGCGTGCTCACGGTCGGCTTCGCCTTGGCCGGCGTGCAAACCCGCGCCGAAGGAAATACGCCGGCGCCAAGGATACTCGATCCCAATGAGCTCGACTCCTTCCTCGCCATGGACGGCGACGGCACCGTGACGCTGTTTTGCGGCAAGGTCGATCTCGGCCAGGGGCTTCGCATCGCGATGCGCCAGATAGCCGGCGAGGAGCTCGGCGTCGGTGTCGACGAGATTAAATATGTCGAGGGCGACACCGCGCTCACGCCGGACCAGGGGCGGACATCGGGTTCGAACGGTATTCAGCGCGGCGGCATGCAGATCAGGCGCGCCGCGGCGACCGCGCGCGAGGCGCTCATCGCGCTGGCCGCGCAGCGGATCAATATGGCCGCCGACGATCTCGTCGCCGCCGGTGGCGAGGTCCGGCCCAAGACTGGCGGGGCGGGAATTCGTTTCGCCGATCTCATCGGAACGCGGAGCTTCAACCTCAAACTCAATCCTAAGGCGCCGCTGAAAGCTCCCGCGAGCTACACATTGGTTGGGCGGCCGCTGGCGCGGCCGGACGTGCCCGCCAAGTGCACGGGCACTTTGACTTACATGCAGGATTTCACTCTGCCGGACATGGTCCACGCGCGCGTGATCCGGCCGCCGGCGATCGGCGCCAAGCTGCTCGCGATCGACGAAGGTTCGATCAAAGATCTTCCCGGCGTCAAGGCGGTGCGGATCAAGGATTTTCTCGCCGTCGTCGCCGATGACGAATGGACGGCAGTGCGCGCGTCTCGGGCATTGCGCGCGCAATGGAGCGCGTGGTCGGGCCTTCCGGAGCAGGACAAGCTTGCCGCAACTCTGCGCGCCGATCGCGACATCACTGATGAGGTTGTGGTGACCCGCGGACAAAGGGCGGCCGGCAATGCCCCGGACGCCGCGACACGCAGCGCCAGCTACTTCTGGCCGATGCAGAGCCACGGCTCGATCGGCCCGTCCTGCGCGGTTGCCGACGTGAGCAATGATTCCGCGACGGTATGGACGGCCTCACAAGGCACGCACGGTAATCGCAAAACCTTTGCGCGCTTCCTTGGGCTTTCCGAGGAAGCGGTGCGGCTCATCTATCTGGATGGCGCCGGCTGCTACGGGATGAACGGTCATGAAGACGCCGCCGCCGACGCCGCGATACTCTCTCGCGCGGTCGGTCGGCCGGTGCGCGTGCAATGGTCGCGCGAGGATGAGCATGGCTGGGATCCGAAAGGTCCGCCGCAGCTCCTCGATATTTCCGGTGCGGTTGACCCGAGCGGGCGCATCCTCGCCTGGCGCACCGAAATGTGGCTGCCGCAAACGACGCGGGGCTTGCCGGATATTCCGCTGCTGGCGCCAGCGGCAGCCGGCCTCGACGATGTGCGCGGGTTGCAGCCTGGATTGATCTCGCAGAATGCCGATCCGCCCTATACCGCCGATCACGTGGAGGTGCTGGTCCATTGGCTCAAGGATGCCCCACTGCGTCCCGCGCCAATCCGCTCCCCGGGCAAGCCGGCCAATTGTTTCGCCGTCGAGAGCTTCACCGACGAGCTTGCAGCCGCGGCCGGGCTCGATCCGGTCGAATTCCGGCTGCGCGGCTTGGAGGACAAGCGCGGCGTCGAAGTGATCAGGCGCGCCGCGGCGCTGATGAATTGGCAATCGCGGCCGTCGCCTGGGGCGAACCGGAATGCGGCCGTCGCGCGAGGTCGCGGCTTTGCCTATGTCCATTACAAACATAGCGAGAGCCATGTGGCGATGGGCATGGAGGTCGCGGTCGAGCGCGCTAGCGGCCGGATCAAGGTCGAGCGGGTGGCCTGTGCATTCGATTGCGGCCAGATCATCAATCCTGATGGCGCGCGAGGGCAGGTCGAGGGCAGCATCCTGCAGACGCTCAGCCGGGCGCTGATGGAGGAAGTGCGGTTCGATCGCTCGCGGGTCACGAGTGTCGATTGGAACAGCTATCCGATCCTGCGTTTTCCGGACGTTCCCAAAATTGACATCGTGCTCATCGACCGTCCCACCGAACCACCAGTGGGCGCGGGCGAGGCTGCTTGTACAACGGTCGCCGCGGCGCTGGCCAATGCCGTGTTCGACGCGACCGGGGCGCGGCTGCGTACCGTCCCATTCACGCCCGAACGCGTGAAGGCGACGTTGAACGGCGTGTGAATGAGCGAACAGGCTGACGGATTGGGTATACGCTGACCGATAGAAGGGTTGACCAGGGAGGAGTTGCGATGCGGCTCGCTTATGTTGCGGCGGCGTTTGCCGTTGCCGGTTTTTTGTTTGCAAAGCCCGGACAGCTCGAGGCGCAGACCCGTGTTGCGATTGATGCCGACGACATCGGCGGCGTGGTCACCGGACCTGGCGGACCGGAAGCCGGTGTCTGGGTGATCGCGGAAACCCGGGATTTGCCGACGCGGTACGCCAAAATGGTCGTGACCGACGATCAGGGCCGCTACGTCGTTCCCGACCTGCCCAAGGCGAAATATCAGGTCTGGGTCCGCGGCTACGGCCTGATCGACTCGCCGAAAGTCGACGCCGTGC
>Ga0306921_10008756_pt1 | contig 10702 bp, 10 predicted proteins | sample sta12Cox44000080_FD_203760 | JGI IMG/M metagenome (GOLD analysis project Ga0306921, IMG submission 203760) | Lab enrichment of tropical soil microbial communities from Luquillo Experimental Forest, Puerto Rico - statoxic.12C.oxic.44.000.080 (v2)... | ecosystem: Environmental > Terrestrial >...
GTAGCGCGCGCCAACGCGCTCGGAGCTGCCTCCTACGATGCGTGGACGCGGGCGCGGCCGGCGAATGACTTCGCGACCATGCGGCCACTCCTCGAGCAGACGCTCGAGCTCAGCCGGGAATACGCCGGCTACTTTGCGCCCTACGACCATATCGCCGATCCGCTCATCGACGAGGTGGACGAAGGCGCAACAACCGTATCCATGCGCAAGCTGTTCTCGGAGCTGCGGGCGGAGCTCGTGCCGATGGTGCGCGCCATCTCCGCTCAGCCGCCGACTGACGACGGCTGCCTGCGTGGCTCGTTCGACGAGCGCGCGCAGCTCGAGTTCGGGCTCAACATTGCAAGAAAGATGGGCTACGACCTCGAGCGCGGGCGGCTCGACACCACGCATCATCCCTTCTGCACGAAGTTCTCCGTGGACGACGTGCGGATCACCACGCGCGTGTACGAGAACCATGTGGGCAGTGCCCTGTTCTCGACCTTGCATGAGGCGGGTCATGCGCTCTACGAGCAAGGCGTGGAGCGCGCGCTCGAAGGCACGCGGCTTGGGCGCGGCGTTTCAGCCGGCGTGCACGAAAGCCAGTCGCGGTTGTGGGAGAATGTGGTCGGCCGCAGCCGCGGGTTCTGGCGGCACTTTTATGCTGACTTGCAGTGCACGTTTCCCGACCAGCTTGGGCGTGTCCCGCTCGAGAGCTTCTATCGGGCCATCAACAAGGTCGAGCCATCGCTGATCCGGGCCGATGCGGACGAGGTCACCTACAATCTGCACATCATGTTGCGCTTCGATCTGGAGATCGACATGCTCGAGGGCCGCTTGCGGGTCGCGGATCTGCCAGAGGCGTGGTGCGCGGGCATGCAGGCTGCGCTTGGCATTGTTCCACCGGACGATCGCAACGGTTGCCTGCAGGACGTGCACTGGTTCTCAGGCACGATCGGTGGCGCGTTTCAGAGCTATACCATCGGTAACGTCCTGAGCGCGCAGATCTACGCTGCCGCGCTTGACGCGCATGCCGAAATCCCGCGTGAGATCGAGAACGGCGAGTTTGCCACCCTGCATGGATGGCTGCGGGAGCACCTGTACCGGCACGGCCGCAAATATCCGCCCAACGAGATGATCGGGGGGATTGCGGGCGGGCTTCGGGTCGAGCCCTATCTTGCCTATCTGCGGGCCAAGTACGGCGAGCTTTATCGCCTGCCGGGCTCTGGGGCGGGTTAGCTCTGGTTCATCCGTCACGGCGCGCGGGCTCGCCGAAGCGGCGGCAAAATTCGCGACGTGAGATCGCCGCATCGGCCACTTTCTGGTGCTCGGTCATCGCGCGTTGGCTGCCGCGCGGATGAAAGGCGAGCAGGATCAGCTTCCTGTAGAAAGTTTCCAGCGCCGTTGACGGTCCGGGCGGCAGGTCACGAAGACTGGCCCCGAACTGGGCAACTTGAGTCCGCAGGATGGTGCGACCGACCAGAGCCACCCACCACGCTGTTGAAGGGCCGGGGCGAGAGAGGCGAACTCCTTCTGGAACACGTGCTGCCATCGCTCTCCTGCCAAAAGAATCTCCAGTAAACGGTCTCCGGCGATATGCATTTCGAGCACCGGATCGTCAGGTTGCACAATGGTCCCGTCATCGAGCAGCCATGGGCTCTCGTCTGATGAGAACGCAGCAAGTCTGTCCAAATGCCAAAGACGAACGATGCGGCGGTGGCTGATGAGTGTCGCCGGCCCGACGTTGCGCTCAAGGTTCCTTACCATAAGCGCGCAGACACCCTGGACAATTAAACGGCCAGGCTTCGTCCCCAGCAACTTCCATCCAAAACGCAGTATCACATCCGAGCATCCTTGCATCGTGGGCGTCTGCGGCCGCACCCACCAGCCAGCTTGACGATCGATCCGGACGGAACTCCGATGACCTGGTGCCAGGTCAAATGGATTTCCGGCACGCTAAGGAAAACGGCTTGGGAGCGGCACATTGAGCATGAATAAATGGTAACGAAACAAATCACGGGCTGTCTGCTTCTCCTGTGAGGAGGAGTCTTAAGCATGCATCGATTTATCCGGGCTGGAATGGCGGCGTGCGTAGCATTCGCCGGGGGCATGGCATTTGGACCGGCACATGCAGATCCAAACTATTCGAGCGCACTCAAGCCGAAGCCACGACTTGAACTCTCGGGAACACAGCGTCAGCAGGTGCTGCAAGCGGTGAACGCGCAAGCAAGCGACGATAAGTTGCCCCCCGGTTTTCAGCCTTCCATGGATGCAAAGGTGCCATCCCAAAAGAAATTACCTTTGCACCCACTGCCGCGGCCGCTGGTGTATCGGATCCCTGTATTGAAGCAGTATTACTACGCGAAGCTTCCAAAAAATGTCCTCATTGTGGACCCGATGACGAGAAAGGTCGTCGATGTGATCGCGCGCTAATCGCGTCATGGTTTATGCGCTTGATTAGTAGCATCAGCCCCGGGAGAAGGTGTCGGCCTCGCGCCTTTACCGCGTGGCGTGCTGCTCGCCCGAGCCATGCTTCTTGACGAATGCTTTCACCGCCTCGACCGCCTTGATGGAGTTGGGCGCAAACGGGTGCTCGTTGACAAAGGTGTGGCGCTCTCCCTCCAGCAGCAGCAGGTCCATGCTGCCGCCGGCGCGGCGCCAGTCGGCGGCGAGCCGTTCGGCGAGCTCCACCGATGTGTATTGGTCCTTGGTGCCCTGGAATACCAGGGCGGGAGGCAGATACACCTTCTCCCCCCGTTCGATTGCGAGTGCCGGACTTGCCTCGATCTGCGTCGCCTCGTCGCCGAAGAACGTATCGTAGCTCTTGATGAGGTCGAGCTTGCCCTCGGCCTTGGCGAGCTTGTAGCGCTCGAACGGAAACAGCACGCCCCAGCCCGAGACTACGAAGGCGAGCCTTGCGTCCGTTGCCGGGGCTTCCAGCAACGGAAGCGCGCGATAGCGTGCATCGTCGGGGCGCATTGCCGCGAGCAGGACCTGATGACCTCCGCTCGACGTGCCATAGGCGCCTACGCGCTCGGGGCTGCTGCCAAACTCGGCGCTGTGCGCCTTGAACCACCGGATACCGTAATTGATGTCCTGCAGCGATGCCGGGTAGGGCGCCTCCGGCGCGTTGCGGAAATCGATCGCCAGCACGACGATGCCCGCGCTTACGAGGTCGAGCGCCGTATTCTGGCCGTCGGTGCGATTCTTGTTGTTCCAGGCACCGCCATGCACCTGCAGCACCGCCGGGAACGGGCCCGTTCCGGCCGGCTGGTAGAGACGCGCGAGGCGCTCCTTGCCGCCATGGCGTTGATAGATCAGGTCTCTGACCATGAACTCGAAGGGTGTTTTGCCGGCGGAAGACGTCTGAGCGCGGCTGATTGTGGGCATGCTCGCGCCAAGCGTCACGGTCGCGCCCGCCTGCAACAGGAATCGCCGATTAACATAATTCATGTGCGCCTCCTCTTTTCGTGGCGTTTGTTAGGCAATTGTTTACCAGGATACCGTTTGCTGCGCGCAAAGTGCTCCCTGGAGGCAGAGGTGCAGGTTTTCCCCTGGTGCGTGTGGAAATCGCAACAACGCCCTTGTCGGGCGTGGGGCGAATCACCCACGGTACCCGTTATTAGGTCTTGCTGGGTGGACGACCTCGCGGTAACCTTTGCTGGGGAATATGGGAAGGGGGAAAGCCATGATTGAATTGGCTTGGGCAGCGTTGAGCTTGTGCATTGCCGCCGTGCTCTTCTTCGGCTTCATCGCCTGGATTCGCGACAGCTACATGATGCTGAGCGGCTGGAGAGCGGGGCACAGGCGCGCTGAACAGGATTCCCGTCGTCTGGCCTGAAATCTCGCCGGGCGCCGCGCTGGCGCCCCCCGGAGAAAACTCATCCAGCTCTAGCGGGCACGTGCGCGCACGCGCGCCCTGCGGTAGGCTCGCTGGGAGAGAATCTCCTCGTGCGCCATATGCCCCAGGAACATGGCCGGCAGCACCATGGCGGTGAGCAAAATGGCCGTGAACATCCTTCTCTCCCCCGAAATTCGAATAATGCGAACAGCTTATTCAACACCTTGGCAGAACCTTGGCAGTGTGGCTTTGGCATTTCGCTTTGAAATGCGCTGTTGCTTTTATGCATCAAGCTGGTGGACCCCCGGTTTGGGCCGCCGCGGGGCTCACCTATAGCCCATGCAGCACCGGCTCGGTGTCGATATCGGAGGCACCTTCACCGATGTCGTCCTGGAGACCGGCGGACGGCGCCTGACCGGGAAGGTTCTCACCGTGGCACATGCGCCTGAGCGCAGCGTGCTCGAGGCCATCGCGGCGGTGCTGACGGCAGCAGCGCTGCCGCCATCCGCGCTTTCCATCATCATCCACGGGACCACCCTTGCCACAAATGCCCTGATTGAGCGCAAGGGGGCAAGAACCGCGCTCATCACCACCGAGGGTTTTCGCGATACCATCGAGATCCGGCACGAGAACCGCTTCGAGCAGTACGACGTCGGTATCGATCTGCCGCCGCCCTTGGTGCCGCGCCGGCTGCGGTTTCCCGTGCGCGAGCGCATCGATGCGCGTGGGCGCGTGCTCATCCCGCTCGATGAGGCCGATGTGCATCGCGCCATCGACGGAATCGAGCGCCATGGCGTCGAGGCGGTGGCCGTCGGTCTCCTGCACAGCTTCACCGAGCCGCGACACGAGCTGCGCATTGCGGAGCTCCTCGCCGCGCGCCTGCCGCGTGTCGCGGTGACGCTTTCGTGCGAGGTCTCCCCCGAGATGCGCGAGTACGAGCGTTTCTCGACGGCGTGCGCCAATGCGTATCTGCAGCCGCTGATCGCGACCTATCTCGGTAACCTGCAGCGCGATCTTGCCAATGCCGGCATCAGCTGCCCGCTGTTCCTGATGCTCTCGGGAGGCGGTCTCACGACCCTCGAGACAGCGGTGCGTTTTCCGGTCCGCCTGGTGGAATCCGGTCCAGCCGGCGGCGCGATCTTCGCGAGCCATATCGCGCGCCAATGCAATCTCGACAAGGTGATCTCGTTCGACATGGGCGGCACCACCGCGAAAATCTGCCTGATCGACGACTTCAAGCCGCAGACCAGCCGAGCCTTCGAGGTCGCGCGCATGTACCGGCTTAAGAAGGGCAGCGGCCTGCCGTTGCGCGTGCCGGTAATCGAGATGGTCGAGATCGGAGCGGGGGGCGGCTCGATCGCGCGTGTCGATACGCTCAAGCGCATCGCGGTGGGTCCCGACAGTGCCGGCGCCGAGCCCGGACCAGCCTGCTATGGGCGCGGCGGCAGCGAGCCGACCGTTACCGATGCCGACCTCGTCCTCGGCTGCATCGATTCCGCGGCCTTCTCGGGCGGTCGCATCGCGCTCGATGCCGAAGCAGCGCGCGCCGCGCTGGTGCGCGGTATCGGCCACCCCCTTGCCCTCAGCGCGCCCATGGCTGCGCTCTCGGTGAGCGAGATGGTTGACGAGAACATGTCGAATGCCGCTCGCATCCATGCCATCGAGAGCGGCAAGGATGCGGCCTCACGCGTGCTGATCGCGTTCGGGGGTGCAGCCCCGCTGCATGCAGCACGCGTAGCGGAGAAGCTCGGCATCGAGCGCATTCTCGTTCCTGCCGGCGCCGGGGTCGGCTCCGCTATCGGATTTCTGCGCGCACCGATCTCATACGAGATAGTGCGCAGTCGCCATGCGCGGCTTGCCGCCTTCGAAGCCGCGGAGATCAATCACCTGTTCTCCGACATGCGGGCGCAGGCCGACGCTATCGTGCGGGCCGGCGCAGGCGATGCGGCCCTCGCCGAGGCGCGGCATGCCTTTATGCGTTATCGCGGCCAGGGCCACGAGGTATCCGTGGCCTTGCCGGTACGCGCTTATCACGCCGACGATGGCAGAACCTTTGCCACGGCTTTCGAGGCTGCCTATCGCGCGCTCTACAGCCGCATCATTCCGGGCGTGGAGATCGAGGTGGTGAGCTGGGTGCTTTCGCTCAGCGCCGAGGTGAAGGCCGTGGCCGAGACGGCGATCGCGGTGACGCCGTACGCTGCGGATGCGCTCGGGCGCCGTCCGCTTGTTGATCCCTCAGGTGAGATGATCGAGGCTGCGCTCTACCGTCGAGATGAGCTGCGGCCGGGGGCACGCGTTCGTGGGCCTGCCATCATTACGGAGAACGAGACCTCGACCGTTGTCGGCGCCGCGTTCGAGGCTGAGGTGAACGGGTTCGGCTACATCGAGCTGCGCCGGCGCACGGACCACAGACTGTAGATCACGACTGTAATGCCGACCAGCACCATTGGGGCGGACAGCGCCATCCCCATGGTGAGGCCGTCAGGGAGCTGCTCGATCTGCGGGTCCGGCTCACGGAAAAATTCCATGGCAATGCGGGCGAGGCCGTAAAAAAGCGTGAACAGGCCTGTGATCAGCCCGGGACGCTTGAACCCACCCATCTGCGCGACAATGCTGAGCACAACGAGCGGCAACAGCCCTTCCAGCCCCGCCTCGTAGAGCTGACTGGGGTGGCGTGGCGCCTCGTCCGCCTCGGGAAACACAATTGCCCAGGGAACGTCTGTCGGGCGGCCCCAATGCTCGGAGTTGATGAAGTTTCCAATCCGCACGAGAAGAATGGAGATTGGACAAATGATGCCCAGGATATCCGTGACGGTGAAAAACGGGATCTTGAAACGGCGCGCGTAGTACCAGGCACCCAGCAGCACGCCGAGGAACCCGCCATGGAACGCCATGCCCCCATTCCAGATCTCGAGGATCTCGAGCGGGTGCGCGGCATAGTAGCCGAACTCATAGAAAAAGACCTGGCCGAGGCGGCCCCCGACGACCGTCCCGACCATGCAGTAGAGCAGAAGGTCAATCAGAGTCTCAGGCTTCGGATGCGGCGCCTCGCCCCACAGCCGATCGCTGCGCACCAGTGCACTGGCATAGGCCCAGCCGGCGAGAAACCCCGCAATGTACGCGAGCGCATACCAGCGCACGGAAAACGGACCGACGCTGAATGCAACCGGATCGATCGCCGGGAATGGCAGGACGAGAATTGGCATGCGGACAGACGCGCTCTTACCGGCGAAGCGGCCGCCGATCAATGCTGAACTCGACGCGTCGGCAAGCCAATCGGATTGAGCACGCGCCGAAAACCGTGGCCGCAGCCGCCTGGCTGTTCTGGGATATTGCGGCGAGTTAATTGACATTGATCAATTAGCTGGTCTAAGAGCGCGCCCTGTCCATGCGCGCTAACGATCAGCAAGTGGTTCGCGCCCTGCACCTGTTCGCGGAGATGCAGGAGGCGCATTTCCGCTCGCTGATGAGCGCGGCCCTCCTGCAAAGCTTTCCGCCGCACGTGGTGTTGATCCGGGAAGGGGAGCTGCCGGATTTCCTGCACGTGCTGGTCGGGGGCGCCGTTGAAATGTATGCGTCCCACGGCGGGCGGGAGACGACGCTGCAGGTGATCGTGCCGACGACCACGTTCATCCTGGTCCCGGTGGTGCGCGAGGAGGTGCCGCTGATGTCGGCGCGCACGCTGGAGAAAAGCCGCGTGCTGATGATCCCGGCAGATGCCGTGCGCGAGATATTCGGTCGTGACACTGCGTTTGCACGCGCGGTTGTGGTCGAGCTTGCCTTGCGCTTTCGCGATCTCGTGCGCGCGCTCAAGAACCAGAAGCTGCGCACCGGCACCGAACGGCTTGCCAACTGGATCCTGCAGACCGACGCACGTACCGGCCGTACCGGGCACGTTATGCTGCCGTTTGAGAAGCGTCTGCTCGCTTCCCTCCTGGGCATGACCCCGGAGAATCTTTCGCGCAGTTTCAACTCGCTTACATCGCATGGGGTCAAGACAGAGGCCCGCGCTATTGTGATCAAGGAGCGTGAGAAGCTGCAGCGTTTTGCACAGGAGGACCCGCTGATCGAGGAGCTCAGCTCCGCCACACGCCGAAAGCGGTGAGAGCATGGTCGCACGCCCGAATGCCGAGCTGGCGCAGCTCCACACCCAGATCATGTGGAGCCGCCTGATCGCGGTGGTGGAGGAGCAGGCGCAGACGCTCGTGCGCACCGCATTCAGCACCTCGGTGCGCGAGGCCGGCGACCTCTCCGCCGGCGTGTTCGACGCGCAGGGCCGCATGCTTGCGCAGGCGGTCACCGGCACGCCCGGGCACGTCAATTCCATGGCCAACGCGGTGCGGCATTTTCTTGCCGTCTATCCGCTCGAGACCATGGCGCCGGGCGATCATTACATTACCAATGACCCCTGGCTGACTTGCGGCCACCTGCACGATCTCACGGTGGTGTCGCCCACGTTTCTCGATGGCCACGCGGTTGGGCTGTTCGCCTGCACTGTGCACGTCGTCGACATCGGCGGGCTCGGCATGGGGCCGGATGGCCGTCAGGTGTTCGAGGAGGGGCTTTCGGTTCCCATCATGCCGCTCGCGCGCAGGGGCAAAATGAACGACGACCTGCTGGGCATCGTGCGCGCCAACGTGCGCGAGCCGCTGCAGGTGGAAGGCGACATCTACGCGCTTGCCGCCTGCAACGACGAAGGCGGACGTCGTCTGATCGAGATGATGCGTGAGTTTGAGCTGTCGCATCTCGAGAACCTCAGCGATGACATCGTCGAGACCTCGCGCGAGGCCATGTTGGATACCATCCGTCGCCTGCCCGAGGGCCGCTACCGCAACGAGCTCGTCATCGACGGTTACGACCGGCCGATCAGGCTCGCCGCTGAACTGCGTGTTTGCGCCGACGGTATCCACGTCGATTTCACCGGCACCTCGCCTGCGAGCTCGCACGGCATCAATGTCGTCCTCAACTATACGCTCGCCTACACCGCCTTCGGCGTGAAATGTCTGATCGCGCCCGAGGTCCCCAACAACGCAGGCTCGCTTGCGCCCATCACCGTGAGTGCGCCCGAGGGCTGCCTGCTCAACGTGTGCCGCCCGTTTCCGGTCGCTGCGCGCCACACCGTCGGCCACATGCTCCCCGATCTCGTGTTCGGCTGCCTGGAGCAGTGCCTCTCCGGCGGAGTGCCGGCGGAGGGCGCTTCTTCCCTGTGGAATCCACAGATCAATGGCGGCGGCTCGATCGTCGATGAATTGCCGGAGGGAATTGATCCCGCAAGCCTGCCGAGCTGGAGCACGGTGATCTTCCATTGCGGCGGCGCGGGTGCGCGTCCTGACAAGGACGGGCTCAGCGCCACTGCCTTTCCGAGCGGCGTCCGCACGATCCCAATCGAGGCGACTGAGACCATTGCCCCGGTCGTCTTCGGCCGCCGCGAGTTTCGCGACGGCTCGGGCGGCCCCGGTCGTTTTCGCGGTGGGCTCGGGCAGGTGATCGAGATTGGAGGCGCGGAGGGAATGCCCATCAGCCTGCTCTGCAATTTCGAGCGCGTTCGCCATCCCGCCCGCGGGCGTGGCGGTGGAAGGCCGGGCGCGGCGGGGCGGGTCTCGCTTCTGTCAGGCCGGCCGATCGGGCCGAAGGGCCGGCAGACCGTGCCGGGCGGCGACATGATCCGGCTCGAGCTGCCCGGCGGCGGCGGGCATGGCGACCCGCGCCGGCGCGAGCCTGCGCTCGTGGCGGCCGACGTCGCCGATGGCTTGATCTCGCGGGAGAGCGCCGAGGAGGACTACGGGGTCACGTTGCCATCCGCCAAGGCGGGCGATTAGGTTTCTCGCATGAAGATGTATCTTGCCCGCCGCAACTTCCTGCAGCTCACGGCAGCGGCGACTGCGATGCCGGCTGCAGCGCGCCGCGCGCACGCGCAAGCCTATCCCTCGCGCTCCATCACCATCGTGGTGCCGTTCCCGCCCGGTGGGTCGACCGACGTTGTGGCACGCATCATGGCCGAGCATATGCGGCCCCTGCTTGGCCAGGCTATCGTCATCGAGAACGTTGGCGGCGCGGGCGGCAGCATTGCGCTCGGCCGCGTCGCCCGCGCGTCGCCCGATGGCTATACCATCGACCTCGGGCAATGGGACACGCATGTCGGCGGCATCATCTACGCGCTCAATGTCGACCTCGAGAGGGACTTCGAGCCCATCGGGCTCATTTCCATCAATCCGCAGCTGATGGTCGGCCGCAAGACTCTGCCCGCGGATGATCTCAAGGGTCTCGTCGCCTTCATACGCGCGAACCCGGGCAAGGTCACGCTCGTCAGCCAGACTGCTGCGGCGCAGCTGAGTGGTCTCATGCTGCAGCGGCTCACCGGGGCCGAGGTTGCGCTCATCCCTTATCGCGGGGCGGGCCCGGCCCTCACCGATCTGCTTTCCGGGCAGGTCGATCTCATGGTGGCGCAGGCGGCCGTCCTGATGCCGCACGTCCGGGCGGGAGCGGTCAAAGCAATCGCCAACCTCTCGCCGCGTCGCTCCGAGGCGCTCCCCGACATTGCGACCTCCGACGAAAGCGGCGTGGCCGGCCTTTACGCCTCGGGATGGTTTGGATTTTTCGCCCCCAGGGGCACGCCAAAAGCCGCCATCACCGCCCTTAACGGCGCAATGAGGCAGGCGCTCAGGGAACAAGCCGTGCGCGCGCGCTTCACCGAGCTTGGACTCGATATTGCCGCGCCCGAGCAGCAAAGCGCAGAGGCGCTTGCCGCTTTCCACAAGGCGGAAACCGAGAAATGGTGGCCGATCATCAGATCCGCGAACGTGAAGGCTGAATGAGGCGCTCGCCGCCCATTCTGCAAAGCATCAATCGTGGGCCCAGGCGATCGCTAAGAGGACGCAATAATCC
>Ga0306921_10008757_pt1 | contig 10701 bp, 18 predicted proteins | sample sta12Cox44000080_FD_203760 | JGI IMG/M metagenome (GOLD analysis project Ga0306921, IMG submission 203760) | Lab enrichment of tropical soil microbial communities from Luquillo Experimental Forest, Puerto Rico - statoxic.12C.oxic.44.000.080 (v2)... | ecosystem: Environmental > Terrestrial >...
GGACGTGCGGCCTTTCCCGCCGTACGCGGTGATGACGAGGTCGACGTAATACAGGCCGGTGCGGCCCTTGTCGATGAAGTCCATCGGGTCGATCAGCGTCCAGGAGACACCTTGCCGGGACACGGATCGGACCCGTTCCGGGAGGCGGCAGCCGGAGTCGTTGCAGTCGGCGAGCGCGAACTGCGTCGCGAGCTGGTTGATGGCCCGGTCCATGTCGACCGACGGCGGTGACCCGTACACGTAGTCGACGGTGATGTCGCGGGCCGCGGGGGGCTGCCGGGTGCCGTACCAGGACATGTTGAACCACGGCGGGGGCGCGGCGATGTCGTACAGGCCGCCGGGCCACCACCAGTCCTGCGGGTTGACGAACCACAACGCGACACCGTTGTAGAGCTGGTACCGGGACGGGTCGACGATCGTGCCGTCGGGGCCTGCGACCGAGTTGACCGCCGACACCGGGGTGCCGTACAGCCGCAACGCCCGGGTCTGGTACGGCACCCGGTACACGTCGACGACGCGGCGCTGCGGCCACGTCCACCGCCACCCGGTCAGCGCGGAAATGATCCGACCGGCGGCGAGGGTGAGGTCAGGGGACGGGACGACAGTTGCCATACGTGGCTGACACCTCCCGCCTGCGTGCTCCGTCCCCCTCGCCCACGTGACGCCAGCTACCGCGCGGGGGGAGGGGTTCGGTAGCGGCGCCGCGACTCAGAGGGTGAACCCGTTCAGGATCGTCGGCAGCGTCCCGATGCGGTCCGCCTGGTACGGCTTGTCCGTCGGGATGGCGGTGTTCGGGGTGCCGCCGCCGGGCGCGAACGCCGGGTTACCGAAGCAGAACCCGGACAGCACCGTCGCGATGAACCCGTTCTGGATGACCCGCGACCCGGACAACGTCAAGGTGTTGAGCGGGAAGATGTGCCGCCAGTACGGGTTCGTGGTCGCCGGGCGGCCGTTCACGTACGCGCCGGACCACACTTCCAGGCCGACGCCGTACCCGATACCCGACGTGGATAGGGCACCGGCCTGCAGCGACTGGAACCCGGTCACCGCGGCACCGGCGGACCCGTTCGAGAAGGTGCTGCCACCGGCGAGGAGCACGATCAGCTCGGGCTCCGGGTTGCACAGCTCGATCGACGTGTTGTAGTACTTCAGGATGTCGGGGGTCTTCAGGATCTGGCACAGCGACCCGTCCGCGGCCTTGTTCGCGACGTCCTCGCCCGCTTCGTTGATGGGCTCGAAGGTGACGTTGATGAACTGGCCGCCTACCCAGATGGCACCGGCGGTGCCGGTCAGCGGGGTGCCGGACACCGACAGGGCCGACACACGGAACGCGAACCCGCGTACGGAGGTCGCGTGGTCAGTTGCGGTTGCCATTGTTCGGCCCTCTCATGTGGCGCGTACTGCGATGGTGGCGTTGAATTCCACCGACATGACCCGCATGGCGGTGAAGATTGACCGGTTGTTGTTGGTTCGGGAGTCGTAATACCATTGAGGGTCCTGCATCCCCGCTGTGCCGAGATGCACCGTTATCGGGCCGGTGGCGGCGACGGTGTTCGTCGGGAACGCCGGACTGACATCGATCGGGGTGCCGTCCATCGCGAGGAAGAACTCCCTCGACGCCGGTGTCGGTGACAGCGCATTACCGGCGCTGATCTTCACCCCGGCGGTCTCCCCGAGATGCAGGATCGGCACCTGCCCCGTCTCGGCGGCGTAGAACTTGTCCATCACCGCCGGGACGGTGTCCTGCACCGTCGTCCCCGACGAAACCGTCACGACGTCGCTGTTCAGCAGGAACGGGCACGTCGAATCCCAGCCGGTGATACCGGCGTACAGCACATACGCGGCGGCGCGTTCCGACTCCCGGTCCAGCTTGTCGATGAGTTGCTTCTCCCACTCGGGGAACTGCCCGATGACGCACCGGTTCGGCCGTGACGCCGACACGGCCACACCGAACGGCCGGACCGTGTACACCACCGGCGTCGAGGAGATCACCCCGGCCACCAGCGACGTGTTCGTGCGGGTGCAGATGTCGGTGGCGATTAGCGGCGCCTGGTCGTCGTATTGCACGTCGTAGACCCCGGCGAAATTGCGGGGGTTGCCGAGGTCATCGGTCCACGTGTCGCCGCGGATCACTTCGGCGACGTCGAACAGCCTGGACACTCAGCCTCCCCTCAGTACGTGCTCGGGTCGATGCCATCTAGCAGCTTCCTGGCGGCGTCCTGCGCATCGGCCTGCGACGCCCAAGTCCCCGCCAGGTTGTAGGTCGTAACGCCTGATCCTTCGGTGGTCTTAAGTTGCAGACTCCACGAACCGCCGCCCCCCGTCGCGAGGACCTTGCTGGCCAGCGCGCTGACATTGACGTAGTCGCCCGTGTCTGTCTCGACCCACACAACTTGCCCCTTCCTTCGAGGCTCGCCCGGCGCCTCATCCACGGCGCCGGGTCCGCACCTGGCTCGGGTTAGTTGCCGGTCTGGCCAATCACGGGAGCACCGGTACCGGTGAATGTCGATGTCACCTTGTACGACTCGACTCCGACCATCGCCACGGCCTCGAAGTTCTCCGTGAACTGGATGTAGTCGTTCGTGCCGACCAGCGTCGAGTCACGCACGATGCCGATGTCGAGGGTGCCGCCGTCGAGGAACAGGAACGTGCCTTCCGCAAACAGGTACCAAACCATCGTCGTCGGGTAGAGGTTCAGCGCCCCAGCGAACTGGGTGCCGCCGAAGTTCGGGAAGTCGTCGAGGTGCCACGCGACGTTGATATTGCGGGCCGACAACCACGACTCGATCTGCGAGTCCGATTCGCCGAGGACGTCGTCCGACGTCGGGTTCTTCGATATCGCGATGTCGTCGCGGATCGCGTCACGGACCCAGGCGGGGGCGATGACACGTAGTGGGGCGTCGGCATCCATGCGGTGCCGGGTGCGGTACGCGGCGGCGGCCTGGGAGACCTGCGGCAGCCACTCACGGGCGATGCCGAGGTGCAAGGCCGAGGTGACGGTGACCGCGGTCGACAAGGTGCCGATGCCGGACAGCAGCGTCTGCTCCGCGAGCCGCGCCTGCGCGATCATCCCCAGCTCGGTGTTCCGCTCGACCATCTCCGGGTAGGCGCGGGCGATGAAGTTGCCGAACTGCATTTCCAGCGTGATCGCCGAGATGCTGACGTTCTGCTGGGTGCCGCAGACCACGACCAGCTTGTTCTTCGTCGAACCACCCGGCGACGCGTCAGTGGACGCGGTCCACACGCCGACGGAGCCGGTGACACCGGACAGCTTCGGCGGGGCGATGAACGTGATACCGCCACGCGTGCTGCGGAAGCCGGGGAGCGCGCCCCGCACCGGCCGGTCGGTGGTGCCGATACCGAACACTTCGTAGCGGGGCTCCAACGGCGCGCAGTACCCACCGGACGCGACGAGTGCCTTCGTGTGCGCCGGGGTCCGCCCGACACCGTCGAAGATCTTCTCGAAATCGGTGGGGTCGCCGGTGAGCAGCCGCTCCTCCGGGACCTCGGGGGCCTTCACCGACGCGACGAGGACATGCTCGCCCTGGCCGGTGGCGCCACGCAGCGCGTTGATCTTGTCGGACATCGCCTGCGTGAAGTCCTTCTTGTTGCTGAAGTCCATACCGGCGGAGAACCCGGGGACGTCGCCGCCTACGACGACGCGGACACCGGATGCTGCGACTGGTACGGGCTGACGGTCCGCTGCGACGGGTGGCGCATCCACGGTGGCCTCCTGTGATGTGTTGGATGCGGCGGGCTGTTCCGCCCCGGCCACCTGGCTGCCGTCGCCGCCGTCGTCCGCCTTCGGTTCCTCCGCGGTCTGCTGCTCCCGGACCTTGTCCAGGTCCACGCCGAGCTTCTGCGCCTGCGCCTCGACGACGTCGTTGGCGTCAGCGGCCTCGGCCATCTTGTCGAGGTCGTTGTGCTCATCGGCGTCCTGGAACGCGGCGCTGATCTCGTCCTGCAACGCGGCGAGGTCCTGCGGGGAAAGCTGCCCGACGGTGTCCATCTTGGACTGGAAGGTGGGCTGGTCGGTCGTTGCCGTGGCGGCCATGACGGTTCTCCTCCGATGGCTCTAGGGCTCGGAGGGGGACCCACACCCGGGGAACGCCTCGTCACACAACTTGACGCGTGTTGCCGGGAAGATAGCAAACCCGCACCGCGTCGGTTGGTATCTGACTATCCGCTGCGGCGTGTCGCGTCAGGGCTGCGCGGTGGGGGTCGGTAGCACACACGCGAGCACCGGCGGCTGATTCGGGTTCGGTGGGTCCACCGTCATCCAACTGCCCCCGGCCTGGGTGCACACGTCAGGGCCCGGCGGCCCGGACGGACCGGGTGGCCCGGTGTCACCCTTCGCGCCGGGGTCGCCCTTGTCGCCTTGCGCGCCGTTCGCGCCTGCTGCACCGGCAGGGCCGGTGTCCCCCGTAGCGCCCGCAGCCCCGGACGCTCCTGCCGCACCCGACGCACCGGCCGCGCCGTTGAGCCCGTTGAGCCCGTTGGTTCCGTTGACGCCGTTGCGGCCGTTCACCCCCGACGGGCCCGGCGGGCCAGGAGGCCCCTGCGGGCCAGCCGCGCCGGTCACCGCCACCGGTGACGCTGTCACCGTCGGGCCGGGGACGGTGGGCTGCCCGAGCTTCGACAGCCTGGCGTTCGCGGTCGCGAGGGCCTGCGCGTTCGCGGACGCCGCGGCAGCGTTGTGCGCCGCCGTCGACTGCAGCCCCGCTATCCGTGTGTCCTGCCGGTGGTTCGCCCTGGTCTGCGACAGGATCCCGAATACGACCAGCGCGAGCACCGCGAGCAGGGCGACCGTGAACAGCGGCCATACCCGGGGCCGTTTGACGGTGTGGTTGCCGGTGGTCACGGTGTCACGCCAGCGGCCAGCTTCTGGCAGTCCTTAGATGCGTAGGCGACATTGATGGCGGCATGGAGGTCATCGAGTGCTCTCGCCTGCTCGCTCGGGGGCAGCAGCGGGCCGACGATGTCGAGGACATGCTCCCATAACGTGGCCGAGTCGACACGGGTCTGGTTCGCTGCCTGGCAGGCGACGAGATTCGCCCGGCGGTTCACCCGGGTAGCTGACCCGGCGTCCCGGGCGGCGACCGCGACGAACGCCAGCCAGACGCATGCGGCGACGAGTAGCACCGTGACCGCGGTCAGCCAGCGGATGGTGCGCCGGTTCAGGTGCGCCGTCTTCGTCGCGGCCACCGCGGCGGCCCGCAGGCCCGCGATCTCCTCCCGCAACGCGGCCAGTTCAGGCATCATCGTCCTCGTCTTCGAGGGCCGCGGCGGCTGAGCGCAGCACCGCGGTCCACGCGTCGACGTCAGCGGCGGCGGTGCGGAGCAGGTCCTGCATGCGCCGCGACTCGGCGATCAGCTCGTCGATGGAGATGGGCCCGGGGGGGCTAGGCGTGGGCGTCTTCGGAGGCATTGGCCGGGTCACCTCCCGTCTCGTCGAGGTGGGCGGTGAACTCCTCCAGCTGCGCCGCGAGGTCACGTAGCCGGGCTGCGAGGTCGTCTGACTCATGTAGCAGGTCCTCGATCCTGCGTCGCCGACCGTGGCCACTCATCGCTCATCGTCCCCGGTTCGGTGCGCGGGGGCGCCGTGTCGGCGCGCCTTGTTCATCGTGGTGACCGCTTCCTGCAACGCTTTTTGTGCTTCTTCGAGTCGTTCCACGTACTGGGTGCGGACTAGTTCATTCAGGCGCGCAACCTCCGCTTCGGCTCTCTCTGCGCGGGCCCGGTCCGCGTCATGCGCGTCCGTTTCCCGCCTGTACAAGATCCTGATACCCGCGATCGTGCACGCGAGGATGACCCCGATAGCGCCGTACTGCCACAGCGGGTCCGTGGCCGGGGCAGCGGCGTCGGCGAGCCACACGCTGTCAGACCCCCGTCCCTCGTGGGCACCGCCTGTGGTTCAGGCGACCGCGCAGCGTACGCGGCACGGTGCCTGCCCCTGACCGTCCCCGACGCCGTGTCACGGCCGCAGCGCACGATGAGCTGACCCGCTCAACGACGCATGCGGGCGCGGAGATGCTCACGCCGCAGCGCCGTGTCGACCCGGGCGTCGATAGCTGCCGTCAACGCGGTGTCGTCGAGGTACGGCAGGAACGCGTCGAGCATCCGAACCGCGAACATGTCCTGCGCCCCGGCGGCGACGATGGCCTGCAACTGGCCACCGGCGACGAGGGCCTCCGCCCGGGGCACCGGGAAGCCGGGGGAGTTGACCTGGCAGATCGCGATCAGCTCGTGGCCGCCGTTGATGGGCCGCCAGTCCCCCGACGGCACCGCAGCGCGGATCGCGCGGAGCTGACTGTCGGTGACGTCCGGCCGCAACGCACCCGCCACCCAGATGCCGTGCCTGTCTTCCCCGGCGTTGACGTCGGCGAACGCGGAGCGGGTGTCGTCGTAGTGGGCGACGGCCCGGTCAGCGTCGGCGGTGATCGGGGCGTGGCCACCGGCGAGGGTGATCTGCCCGACCGGGACCATGTCGCCTTCGGCGGTCTCCAACTGCCCGGTCCGGAAGAACGCGTAGTTGTGCCGCGACCTCGGTGGCCGGACGTTGCCGGGCAGCCCGGTGTGCCGCGCGGTCCACGGCGCGATGTGCCCGTAGACGCGGCCGTTCGGCAGCACCTGCAACGGTGTCGCCCGCAGCATCTCCGGTGGTGTGAACCATTCCTTCGGCGGTTTCAACGGGTAGGACGCGGCGACGAGCGGCAGCAGCGGCTCGTCAGCGTTGAACGGGTCGGTCTCCAGCCAGATCGTCTCAGCGGCAGCGGTCATCATTCGTGTCCCTTGCTTGTGCCCCCGCGGAGCAGTTTCGCGTGGGTGGCGGGCCAGATCCCGAGCGCGAGGCGGTGCAGCTCCGCGCATTGCCCTTTGACCACATACGGGTTGTGCACGTACTTCGCTAGCTGTTCGACACATCTGTAATAATCTCTTGGCTGGCCCCAGCGGACCTTCGCGGCGCCAGCCCCGTGAGTCCAGTACTCGCGGAGCGCGTTCGGGGTGCGGGTGTGGGGTGGTGCGCCAGCGGCGACGGTGGCAGACATGGGCGGCGGCTCCCGGGGAATCTGTCGGTGCTTGCGCGGAGTATCGCAGCCGTACCGCGAGATGCCCGGACATGCCGGTACGACACACACACTCACCCCTCCGCTTGCATGGCAGCTAGCGCCCGTGCTATCCTGACGTTGTGAGCGAGAGGAGACCCGAGATGAGCGAAGTAGGTCGAGGGTTCCGGTTGAGCGTCGAGGAGCGTCAAGCCCTCTGCGCCGCGGAAGTCACCCTCAACGGCGAGCGCGCCAAGGTCAGCGGGGCTCAACGCGCGTTCGCGCGAGTCACCCAGATAGCTAGCGGCCTCTCAGCCGAGTGGTCGTGGGGAGCGGTCGCCCGAGTCGTGGCCGCCGGAGGGGGGTTCCGATCATGACCGAGCGGACAGTCCAGGTAGGCGACGTGTTCTACGCCTCCTGGGGTTACGACCAGACCACCGTCAACTTCTTCGGTGTGGTCGCCGTGTCGAAGACCGGGAAGACCGCGACGTTCGTCGAGTTGACGAAAGACCGCGCCGCGGGTGACCGCGTCGCCGCGGGCCGGGCCGCGAAGTGCCGCCACTGCCTCAACGGGGTGCGGCCACTGGCGCGGGTCGACGGGTCCACGGTGTGGCGTCACGTCGGCAGCGGAGCCCTCGAATGCAAGTTCTACGGGTACCGCGCCGAACGTCTCGCCGAGGAGGGTCGGGTGCTGCACGCCGACGTCGACCTGATGAAGCGCCGCGTCCGCCCCCAGCATTACAGCGACGGGCTCGCCGCGAACTGGAACGACCACACGTCGATGTACCTCGACGCCGACGGCGCCCGCAGCCACTACGAGACACCCGCCGGTGCGGGCCACTAAGAGGGGAGACCGGGATGGACAGCGTGACCGTGCTGGGGCGGGAGGCATCCGGGCGGGTCGTCGCCGAGATACGCGGCGTCGGCCAGAAGGGCCCGTACTCAATCCAGTACTACCTGACGCCGTGCTGCGCGGCTGACGCGACCGGGGTGTCGTACGGCACCGGTGTCGCGTGCCGGGCGTGCTACCGGGAGTTGCCGGAGGTGTTCGGCGGCAGACCGGACGGGGAGTTGGTGACCGTGTTCGGTGACGGCATCGGCCTGGAGCAGTTCCGGGCGGGGGTGGCGTCGTGAAGATGGCCGACGCCCGGGCGTACGTGAAAGCCATCCGCAACGCCGAGAAGCGGCGGTACGCGGAGGCGTGGCTCGCGTTCCTGCAGGGCTCCGGTCCGGAGCCCGACCGGGGCGAGTACCGGCTGACGTACATGGCGGTGCAGGCGGTGCAGCTCGGGTTGGCGTCGCTGGACCGCTCCGGCAGCTTGACCGCGCGCTAGCCCGCGCGATAGCATCAGTGTGTGAGAGGGGAGAGCGAATGACTTACCGTGAGCGGCGCCAGCGGCGCGCCGACAACTACCGGACATGGGCCGGGAAACGTGAAGCCACCGCCGAGGCGGTGTTCAAGGCCGACGAGCATTACACCCGCGACCACGCGTTCAACACCCAGCCGGGGCACATCCCGGAGCGGGCGCGGCTCATCAAACGCCACGACCGGCAGTTCGAGTCGCTGGCGAAGGCGTCGTCCATGCGGGGCCGCGCCGACGGCATCGAAGACCAGTTGGCCACCAGCATCTACGACGACGACCCGGACGCGGTCGAGCAGTTGCGGGCGCGTATCGCCCGGCTGGAGACGGAGCGGGACGCGGCGAAGGCCAGGAACGCCGCCTACCGGAAGGCGCACAAGGCGGAGCTGGCCGCGATGAGCCCGTACGAGCGGGGTCAGGCGGTGCCGTACCCGTCGTACCACTTCCAGAACCTGTCCGGGAACATCAACCGGCAGAAGCAGCGGCTGGCTCGCCTGGAGCGGGAAGCTGCCCGACCGCGCGAGCAGAACAGCTAGCGCATCCGATATACTGGGGTTGTGAGGGGAAGGGGGTGATTGAGGTGGTGAAGGTAGGAGCGACCGTCAAGGCCGTCGGCAGCTCCACCGTCGAGACCGTGGTGCGGGTCGCGAACGTGTACGGCCCGGCTGTCGTCACAGACCGCGGAAACGTGTACCTGTACGGCAACTACGAAGTCGTTGAGGGCAGCGGCGGTTACACGCTCGCCGCGCGGGATTCCGGCGGCGGTGTCGTGGTGATCGCTGAGGTCCGTAAGACGAGCACGGCGTGAGTTGCGGCGCCTAGTCAGGGCCCGGCTCTATGCTTCACCCATGAGCGGTGACATAGCTGCCGGGCTCGCTGCATACGCGCAGACCCAAGACCCGGCCGCGCTCTACGAGGCGGTGAAGAACCCGCCCCGCGGCCCGAAACCGGACCCGTCGGATTGGACGTCGGACCCGGAGCCGATCTCCGGAGGCCCCGACTTCGACGACGTCACCGCGGCGTGGACCGCCGGTGACCTCCCCGACGACGTGTACCGGCAGGCCGTCGCCATCGCCGCGGGCAGCGGGCAGTAGCTAACCGACCTTCGGCCAACCTGGCAGGCCGCCGCGGGCCGGGAGTTCCCGGGGGGCGCCTTGCCCGGACGTGTCGAATATGCGTTGTGACCCGAACTGCGGCGCGAGCGCGTCGAACACGTCCCGGTTGGCGGAGTTCGACGTCGACGACGACGACTTGCGGATCACCGACGGCGGGACGTACCGGCCGCCATACCCGGAGCCTTGCCGGTGTTCTTCGAGGCCGTGCCGGTGACGCCCGAGCGCCCGCTGCACTGACGTTTCGACGGGGATGTCGACGAACACGCCCTGCGGTTTCTTGTACCCGGCGTCGGCGAGTTTCTTCAGCCGCTTCTGCACCGACCCCTTCGACGACATGGTGATGTCGTAGATGATGTTCTTCTTGTCGTGCAGGGCGCGGGCGGCGAGGAGGTTCGCGATGTGGCTGGATTCCTCGTGGATCAGAGCGGACGCTTCCATCGGCGACAAGCCCTTGACGTCGGGGACGAGACCGCGGCGGATCATCTCCTCTTTCACGTCGTCGGGGTTGACGGTCACCCAGTCTTTCGGGTCGAGCCCGAGATGGTTCTTCAGCACCGTCGACTTCCCGGCGCCGCCGAGCCCACCCATGATCAGAGCGTCGCCGGTGGACTTCGCTGTCGCGGCTTGCTTGTCGTAGATGTCGTTCGCGATCTGCTTGTGGACCTGGGCGCGTTCGGGTTGCCACAGACCGGCGTCGACGTTGATGCCGTACTTCGCGTCGGTGTTCTCACCGCGGGCGATCGCGTCTTCAAGGGCCTTCTCAACGGCGGCGGTGTGTGCCTGGTACTGCTCGTCGGTGAGCGGTTGATGCTGCGGCATCTCACCTTTCGGGATGCCGAACCGGCCGCCGTACGGGTACTGGCCGGTGCCCTTCTGGTGTTCCCCGAACCGGCCCGTCGGGCTGGTCTTCGCGGGGCGGCGGAAGCTGGTGGAGAGCTGCTCCGTGTCGGGTGGCCCGAACCGTTCCGGGCGGCCGAGGTCCTCGACGCGGGTCCGCTCATGCGTCGGGGCGGCTTCGCCGTGCCGGGAGCCGAACCCGAACCGGCCGTGGTAGCCGCGGGGGTGCTTGCGTGGGTCCCAGAACCCGGCTGTGATGCCGTCGTCGCCGGTGAACGCTTCGTCTTCTTCCAGCCATGTGTCCCCGGCGGTGATGACCGGGGCGGCGGACGCGAAGGTGGG
>Ga0306921_10008759_pt1 | contig 10701 bp, 12 predicted proteins | sample sta12Cox44000080_FD_203760 | JGI IMG/M metagenome (GOLD analysis project Ga0306921, IMG submission 203760) | Lab enrichment of tropical soil microbial communities from Luquillo Experimental Forest, Puerto Rico - statoxic.12C.oxic.44.000.080 (v2)... | ecosystem: Environmental > Terrestrial >...
GCTGTGCGAGAAACGATGGGCTGACCAAGTTCGGCAACGACAAAAGCACGCCGAGGGCGCACACCGCGCAGATCAGCGCAACTTTCCAATTCTCGAAATAGAGCATTCCGCAAGCTTCTGAGGGCCGGAGCGTCGCCTAACGCATTCCGGCCGCTATCACTCCTTTGTCCCGACCTTCGCCCGGGCCTCCGTCTTTTGCTTGGCGGCCTCGCGCGCAGCGGCGGGCTCGGGCTTGGCAAGTACGCTGGTGATCGTGCTGCGCACCACGCGGACCCGCACATTCTCCGCGATGTCGACAATGACCTCCTCCGGGTTGTCGACCCGGGCGACAGTTCCGATGATGCCGCCTCCGGTGACCACCCGGTCACCGCGCCGCAATGCATCGAGCATGGTCTTATGGTCCTTGGCTTTGCGCTGTTGGGGACGAATCAGAAGAAAATAGAATACGACGAAGATCAGGATCAGCGGCAGAAACTGGATAAGCGCATTCTGGTCGAATATGCCGGTTCCTTGGGCATAAGCAGTGGAAATCCACATTGGAATGCTGCCTCAACATCGCATTGCCGCATCGGGCGGCGTCGCCGTCACCGACATATGGTGCTGGTGCGCGGCAGGCCAATTGGTATCCGATGCCCGGTTAAAGGGCAACGCCAAGCCGGGTTCCGCGGCTCTCAGCGGCCATGCTAGCCTCCGGCAGCTTGCTGCTCCCCGAGGTTTAGAGTTGCCGAAGACCAACCCAGATTTGTTGCCGCTCTTGAGCCGGATTGCCGATGCGCTGGAGCGATTGGCTCCCCTGGCTGCGCCGGTCAACAATCTCGATGGGAGCGACGCCTTTGTTTGGCATGCCGATCGCGGTTGGCTGGAGCCGGTTTACGAGGTCAATCGGGTGGAGATCGAGCTACTGCGCGGGATCGACCGGGTCCGCGATATTCTGCTCGACAATACCGAGCGGTTTGCCGTCGGGCTCCCGGCTAATAACGTATTGCTGTGGGGCGCCCGCGGCACCGGCAAGAGCTCGCTCGTCAAGGCGGCCCACGCCGCCGTCAACGAGAAGCGGCCGCATGCGCTCGCCCTCGTCGAGATCCACCGGGAAGACATACCGAGCTTGCCGGAATTGCTGTCGCTGTTGCGAGCGACCGAACGTCGGTGTCTGCTGTTTTGCGATGACCTGTCATTCGACCAGCATGACGCGAGTTACAAATCGCTGAAGGCGGTGCTCGAGGGCGGGATCGAGGGCCGGCCGGCAAACGTCGTCTTCTACGCAACCTCGAACCGCCGCCATTTGATGCCGCGCGATATGATCGAGAACGAGCGCTCGACCGCGATCAACCCGGCGGAAGCAGTCGAAGAACGCGTCTCGATGTCGGATCGGTTTGGCCTGTGGCTCGGCTTTCACAGCCTCGATCAGGACACCTATCACGCAATCGTGCGGGGCTATGCCGAGCGCTACGGGCTCGATTTGCCGCAAGATCAGCTCCGGGCCGAAGCCGGCGAGTGGTCAATCACGCGCGGGTCCCGCTCGGGCCGCGTCGCCTGGCAGTTCATCCAGGATCTCGCGGGCCGGCTCGGCAAGCCGCTCGCGTGAGGCATCATCACCGGCAACGCGGGATCACCTCTTTCGCGAACAATGTCATGGCGTTTTTGACCACGACATGGTCCATGATCCCGCCTTGATTGAAGTAGCATATGAACTCGTCCATGCCGTACTCGCGCTGGAGCGCCTGCACGCGATCTGCACAATAATCGGGATCGCCGAAAACCCCGATCTCGCGGTCGAAGTCTTCGTATCGCACACGTTCGAGCCGGGCCATGACCTCGCGAAAGGCCTCAAAGCCTTTCACATCACCCTCGCCGAGAGGCCGGTTCAACTCCGTCGCCACGCGCAGGAAGCGCAGCAGACCGGGCTCGCAGTCGCGACGAGCCTGCTCTCGACTCGCGGCCACGTGGACCGGAAAGGCGAGCGCGACATCTCCCGCGGTGCCGGCAGGCAGCATATCGCGGTAGACCGCCAAACCCGCCTTGAGCTTCTCCGGAGGATTGATCAGCGGCGACGCGAAGATCGGTAATTTGCGCCGACCGGCAAAAGGGAAAGTGTCTGGGCTATTAGCAGCAGCCCGCACTGGCGGATGTGGGGATTGAACCGGTTTTGGGACGATGCTCAGGTCACGGGCCTGAAAATACTTCCCGTCGAACGAAAATGACTCGCTGTTCCACGCCTTTAAAATGAAGTCGAGCGCCTCCTCGAAACGCTCGCGACTCTCCTCCGAACGTATACCGAAGCCTGGGTACTGGTATGCCACGCCTCGGCCCACCCCGAATTCAAGGCGCCCGTCGCTGAGGATGTCGGCAATCGCCGCCTCTTCGGCGATCTTTATAGGGTTATGCAAGGGCAACAAAGTCACCGCCGTGCCGAGGCGAATACGGGTTGTCCGCTGCGCCGCGGCACCCAGCACCATCAGTGGATCGGCGAGAATCGAGAACGTGCCGGTGAAATGGATTTCTCCGAGCCACGCCTTATCGAAGCCGATCGAATCGCCAAGCTCGATCTGCGCGAGGATGTCGTGATATCGCTGACGCTCGCTGAACCCGGGTGCACACGGCAACTGGTCGAAGAAGCCGAAGCGCATCTCTCCTCCCTCCCTGCTGGTTTTGTCGGCCGTGCGAGCCGAATAGCACGGAGAGAATTCGGCAGCAATCGACGGCAAGGAGGCCGGAATTCTCAGCTCAGCGACGAATCCCTTGTCGTGGCGGTCGGCAACGGGCTCAGAAACTCGCGCGGATCGACAGCGTGTTGACCGCGGCGGAGTTCGAAATGCAGTTGCGGCTCGCTGACATTGCCGGTCGAACCGACCCGCGCGATTACCTCGCCGCGGGCGACCTTCTCGCCGCGCTTGACCAGAATTTGATCGCAATGGGCGTACGCCGAAATCCAGCCATTGGCGTGCTTGACGAGAATGAGATTGCCATATCCTCGCAGCTCATTGCCGGTATACGCGACGGTGCCTGCATCGACAGCCTGCACCGCGGTACCACGCGGCGCCGCGATATTGATTCCGTCATTGTGTGACCCGTCGGATTTGGCGCCGTAAGTCGCGACAACATGACCGCGAACGGGCCAGAGGAACGCGCCGGCGTCGTGGGTCGTCGGTGTTGTGGCACCACCTGAATCCGGCGTCTCTGGGGCCCCTGGGGGCGTCACTGCCGGCGCCACCAACGAAGGTTTTGCTTCCGTCGGCGCCGGCGGAGTCAACGGCGTGGGCGAACCAGACGGTCTGTCCCGCGTAGCTGGCGACTGGAGATCTGGCGCCCTCGATGGCGAAGCACCCTCTAGCGGCATTGGAGGAGGTAGAGCCGCAACTGTCGGGGTCGGCGCGGAGGGACGCGGCCCGCCGGCCCCCGGGATAATCAGCGTTCGTCCCACTTGGATGGGATAGGGCGGCGACAATCCATTCGCCTCGGCGATCACCCGCATCGGTACGTGGTACGTATGCGCGATAGCGGACAACGTCTGCCCGCGCTGGATCGTAATCGTCTCCGGGCGGCGCTCCGCTGGTGGGGCAGCGGTGACAACCGGCGCCGGCCCTTCCACCCGCGGAGCGCAGGCTGCGAGGACGCCACCCAGCGCCACAACCCAACACGCGGCGCCGAGGCCCCGGCATCCTCCAATGCGAAATGTCATGCTCCCCCCGCACGCCCCCCGACGCGCAAGAAACTCCGCTTATTTGGTACGCGAACACCGGTTCATGTCAAGTTCTGGTCCAACCGTCGTTGAGGCAGCCCGGCGACGAGTGGGACGAACCTAACCAGACCGAGATCCTCGGTCGAAAACCGCTCGTCTTCGCGACGGATGCGCACGAGGTGTTGGTCGCGGTGATCATCGCCAATCGGGACTACCAGAATGCCACCAGGACCGAGCGCGTCGATAAGCGTCGCCGGTACTTCCGGAGCCGCGGCCGTCACGAGCACCCGCTCATAAGGCGCCTGCTCAGGCCAGCCTTTCGTCCCGTCGCCGAATCGACAGACGATGTTGTGCAGGCGCAGCGCCTCGAACCGTCGCTCGGCCTCACGCAGCAGCTCGCGATGGCGCTCGATTGTAAAAACGCGGCGGCAAAGAGCTGCCAAGACCGCGGTCTGGTAGCCGGAACCAGTACCGATCTCGAGGACATTCTGGCGGGCACGAAGTTCCAGCTTTTCGGTCATCAACGCCACCACATAGGGCTGGCTCACCGTCTGACCCTTCCCGATCGGCAGGGCCATGTTCTCGTAGGCCTGATCCTCGAACGATGCGGGGACGAACTTCTCCCGTGGCGTCTTTTCGATTGCGCCGAGTACCCGCGTGTCCGAGATGCCGGCACGCCGCAACTCCATCAGCAGGCGCAGTTTTTTTTGGATCAGACCCGGTTCGGCGGGAGCGGCTTGGCCAGGGCTCACCCGAAGACCTTTTTCAGCGAAGCGAGCACAGGAACATTTGTCAGGTTGAGGTAGATCGGGGTGACCGAAACCTGCCTGTCATTCATGGCCGCCAAATCGGTGCCGGGCTCGGCGACCCCATCTTCGCGGACCGGGCCGATCCAGTAATAGGGCTTGCCACGAGGATCGAGGCGCTCGGTCAGATTGTCAGCAATTGTGCGCTTGCCTTGGCTGGTAACGGCAACTCCGCGAACATTCTCGGGCGTCACGGCCGGAAAGTTAACATTCATCAAGGTGTGCTCGGCCCAGGGCAGGCGGGTCAACTGCGTGATCACATCGGGCGCGAATTTCGCCGCGGTGCTCCACGGCACCGCCTCGCCGTCGATAAAATGTTGGCTCAACGCAATGGCCGGAATATCGAGCAGCGTTGCTTCCATCGCCGCCGCTACGGTCCCTGAATACGTCAGATCTTCACCGACATTGCCGCCGCCATTGATCCCCGACAGGACGAGATCCGGGCGATGATCGCGCAGCAAATGCTTGATTGCCAACATCACGCAATCCGTCGGTGTTCCGTCGACGGCATAGCGACGCTCGCTCAGCTCCGATATTCGCAACGGACGCCTGGTTGTCAGCGAGTGGCTGGCGGCGCTCTGCTCCTGCTCGGGGGCGACCACCCAGACATCAGGCGACAGGTCGCGCGCGATCTCTTCCAAGAGTTTGATGCCGGGCGACCCGATACCATCGTCGTTGGTGACGAGGATGCGGGCCTCAGCGAGCTCGATATGCGCGTCAGCCATCGGGCTCGATGACCTCCTGCCCTCCGATATAGGGTTGCAACGCGGTTGGAAGCGCCACCGTGCCGTTGTGCCGCTGAAAATTCTCCAGGATAGCGATCAACGCCCGCCCTATCGCCAGCCCCGACCCGTTGAGGGTATGTACCGGCAGCGTACCTTTCCCTTCGGCGGGCCGGTACCGTGCCTTCATCCGCAAGGCTTGGAACGCCCCGCAATTCGAGCAGCTGGATATCTCCCGGTAGACTCCCTGCCCCGGAAGCCAGACCTCGATGTCGTAAGTTTTCTGCGAGGCAAACCCCATGTCACCGGTCGACAGCAGCACCACCCGGTAGGCAAGGCCGAGCCGCTTCAATACCTCCTCGGCACAAGAGGTCATGCGCTCATGTTCGGTGGCCGAGTCTTCCGGTCGAGTAATCGAGACGAGCTCAACCTTTTCGAATTGATGCTGGCGAATCATACCGCGAGTGTCCTTGCCGGCCGCACCCGCCTCCGAGCGAAAGCATGGGGTCCATGCCGTGTAGCGTAATGGCAGCGCCGCTTCCTCGAGCAGCTCGCCCGCTACCAGATTGGTGAGCGGCACCTCGGCCGTCGGAATCAGCCAGTACCCCTCGGTAGTGCGGAACAGATCCTCGGCAAACTTCGGCAGCTGACTGGTCCCGAAAACTGCGTCGTCGCGGACCAGCAGCGGCGGAGACACCTCGGTGTAGCCAAACTCTGTCGTATGAAGATCGAGCATGAATTGCCCGAGCGCCCGCTCGAGCCGGGCGAGCGCGCCGCGCAGCACGACGAATCGCGACCCTGACAACTTCCCGGCGCGCGCAAAATCCATCATACCGAGACGCTCTCCGATCGCCTCGTGGGACAGCGGCGCGAAATCGAATCGCGGAGGTTCGCCATGATGGCGCAGTACCTGATTGGCGGTCTCGTCGGGCCCGTCCGGCACCTCTGCGGCAGGCAAGTTCGGCAGACCTGCCAAGATCTCGTCGATCCGTTCGCGCAATCCTGCCGCTTCGGCGCCGGCCCTAGATTCGGTTTCCTTGTCTTCGGTAGTCTGGCGGAGCAGCGGCGTTATGTCCTTGCCCCGCTTTTTGGCGGCGCCGATCTCCCGGGCGACCCGGTTGCGTCGAGCCTGTGCCTCCTGGACTTGCGTTTCTGCTGCACGCCACGACCGGTCGAGCGCCAGGATATCGTCCGCGCCGGGCTGCAAACCACGACGCGTCAGACCGCGATCAAATTCCCGCGGGTGCTCCCGGATCCATCTAAGGTCGTGCATGGTGCGACGGGATATAGAGAGCCACGAGCCTCGCGTCCATCGGGCTCCGGGTTCGTCAGGTTCCGGCGGCGGGTTTTCCCTTGCCGGCGAGTTCGGCTTCCTCTTCAGCCTCGCGCCGAGCCCGCGCCTTCTCGACCATCCGGCACGAAATGATCGACGCCTCGTACAGAATGATCAGGGGGATGGCGAGGCTGGTCTGGCTGACCACGTCGGGCGGCGTCAGCACCGCGGCGACAACAAACATGATCACGATTGCATAGCGGCGTTTTGAGGCGAGACCGGCCGAGGTGACGAGCCCAACCCTCGCCATTAGGGTCAACAACACCGGCAATTGGAACGCGACGCCAAACGCGAACAGCAGCGTCATGACCAGCGACAGGTATTCGTTGACCTTTGCCTCGAGAACGATCGGCAGTCCGCCGTCGGCCGCGGCCGGGGTCTCGAAGCTGACGAAGAAGCGCCAGGCGACCGGGATCACGACAAAATAGGCGAGCGCCGCCCCCATCGCGAACAACACCGGCGTGGCAAAGAGGTAGGGGTAGAAAGCGCGGCGCTCTTTCTTATAGAGGCCGGGCGCGACGAACTTCCAGATTTGGCTCGCGATGATCGGAAAAGCAAGGCACAGCCCCGCCCAGAACGAGACCTTAACGTAAGTGAAAAAGGCCTCGGTCAACCCGGTGTAGATCAAGCGTCGCCCGGTCTGCCCTTCGAAAATGACGGCGAGCGGGTGAACTAGAAAGCCGTAGATCCGCTCCTTGAACTGGTAGCAGATCAGAAACGCGACGAGCAGCGCGCCGATCGACCACATCAGCCGGTTGCGCAACTCGATCAGGTGATCGAGGAGCGGCATCCTGCCTTCCTCGAGTTCGGCTTCCCTATCGTCGTCCACAATCGCTTCCTAAAGGGCGCCGCCTCGAAGCGGCCTCACTGCCGCGGCGGCAAGGCATCCTGATCGGCGTCATGCGGCGGCGCGATGATTGGCGCCGTCGGCTCGACCGCCTCGGTCTTTGGCGGTTCTTCTTCGGTCGACTGCGGCTGCGCTTCCGCAGCCGGCGCGGCCGGCAGGTCGGCATCAGAGAATTTCGGCAGCTCAGGGGGCTTCAAGCTCTCAGCGAGGCTTCCAGTCGGATCGATGGTCTGGCGAAACTCCTTGTCCAGATCAATCTCGGTGGCCTTCTTTAGCTCTTGTCGCATCTCGTCGAGTTCGGCTTCGCGGATCATCTGCTCGACGCTGCTCTGAAACTCGCGCGACAAGGTGCGCGCCTTCCGGACCCAAAAGCCGGCGACGCGCAGCGCCTTGGGCAGGTCCTTTGGTCCGATGACGACGAGCGCGACAACCCCGATCAGCAACAGCTCGGACATGCCGAGGTCAAACAGCATCGCGACGGCGCCCCACAGCGTCTTGGTCAGATCTCTGCAACATGCGCGAGCGGCGCGATGATGTCAGATGGTCGTAATATGGGCAACAGCGGCAGGCGCACCACCCCAACAGGTTAGGGCCGCGCGAGAGCCTCCTGCTCGGCATTGTTCTCTCCCGTTCGCTCGAGCAAGGTGAGCGGGTCAAGGTCGAGAAGACCGGCGGCGCGGAGCTCGTCGAGGCCGGGAAGTTCGTTCAAGCTGCCGAGGCCGAAATGTACGAGAAAGCCCGGGGTGGTCACCCAAAGCAGCGGCCGGCCAGGGCCAGCACGTCGACCCTTGGGGCGGACCCAGCCGGCCTCCAACAACGCATCGATCGTGCCTTTGCCGAGAGCAACCCCCCTGATCTGCTCGATTTCGGCGCGCGTCACCGGCTGGTGGTAAGCAATCACGGCCAGGGTCTCGACCGCCGCCCGCGACAGCTTGCGGGCGACCGGCCGCTCGATCCGCAGTTTGCCGGCGAGATCGGGCGCGGTGCGAAACGCCCAACCGCCTGCCAGCCGCACGAGGTTGACGCCGCGTCCGGCAAAGGCTTCGGCCAACTCCTGCAACAGCACCCTCACATCGGCCGCATCGCCGAGATAACGTATCAGAGCCTCCTCCCCGATGGGCTCGGCAGCCGCGAAGAGGAGCGCCTCGATGAGCCGCAACTGCTGAGCCCGATCGCTCACCTAATCGGCCATGATATCAAGCGCGCTGGCCGGCGCAGGGCTGCGGAGGTAGATCGGCCCGAAGGCCCGGTCCTGACGGAGTTCGAGGCGTCCGCTGCGCGCAAGTTCGAGCGTAGCGGCAAAAGTCGCGGCGAGCGCGGAGCGGCGAAACACCTCGCCGCGCAGCTCCCTCGGCAAAAAGCTCGCCAGCTCGCGCCAATTCGGCACCCGGCCAATAAAGCACGCCAGTCTGCCCAGGGCATCGTCCATCGAATAGAATTCGGCCGGTTCGATCGTCAGCACCGCAGTTTCGGTTCGGCGGCGGTTCTCTCCATAGGCGCGCAACAGGTCGTACAGAGCAAGCTCGTAGACCGGGATCGCTACGACCGCCACCCCTTCGGGCGCGCCGCGCAGAAACGTATCCTGCCCAATTCGCGGCAGCGCCATCAAACGCGCGCCGACGTTCTGCATCGCTTCGAGCAGGCGAAGGCGATGCTCCAGCTGCGCGGCGAACTCGACCCCGCTCGGCTCCTCGTCCTCGGTCGGCTGCGGCAACAACAGCCGCGACTTCAGATAAGCGAGCCAAGCGGCCATTACCAAATAATCGGCGGCAATTTCGAGATTGAGCGATTGCTGTTTTGCGATGAAGGCCAGGTACTGGTCGGCAAGCGCCAGGATCGAAATCTTGCCAAGGTCGACCTTCTGCTCCCGGGCCAAGGTGAGCAGCAAATCGATCGGCCCTTCATAGCCGTCTAGTTCGAGGACGAGCTGATCGGAACGCGGCGGCCCCTCACCCCAACCCTCTCCCCGCGTGCGGGGAGCGGGATCGGTCCGCCAAGCGGGAGAATGAGGGGTGATTTCGGTCACCCGCCTTGTCCGGTGATTGCGAGCACAAAGCGAATGAGCGCTTCGGTCGGCGCGCCAATCAGCCAGGCCAGGATGTTGAAATCGTGACCGGTCTGCTCGCCGACATAGGGGATCACAAACAAGAACAGCAGCAAGATCAGCATGCCGTAACGTTCGAGGCGGGCGAGCGGCAGCGCCAACGAATCCGGCAACAGCCCGACCGCAACCCTCCCGCCATCGAGTGGCGGCAACGGCAGCATGTTGAACACGCAAAGCACCGCGTTGATTTGAATGGAGTGCACCAGGTTTGCCGCAACCCAGTCGGCGGGGCTCGGTGACATGAAACCAACTCCGTAGAACAACAGCGATGAGGCGATCGCGAGCAGCACATTGGTGCCAGGTCCGGCCAAAGCGACCCACACCATGTCGCGCCGTGGTTTGTCGAGCCGCCGGAAATTGACCGGCACCGGCTTCGCGTAGCCGAACAGGAAAGGCGAGCGCAGCAGGATCAGCATCGCCGGCAGGATGATCGTACCGAACGTATCGACGTGCTTGAACGGGTTGAACGTGACGCGGCCCGCCTGCCGCGCGGTGTCGTCGCCAAAATGGGAAGCGACAAAGCCGTGCGCCGCCTCGTGAAAGGTCACGGCAAATATGACAGGCAGCACCCAGGTGCTGGCTTGGTAGATCATAGCGGCTGTGCCGCCCGCCGCATTCACTACTTCGCAACCTCCAAAATGGCCACGCCCGCAAGGAGCGCGTCGAATTGCGCCTCGGCAGCGCCCCGATCGAACCCATTCTTGGCGGAATTGCGACGCATTGTTTCACCGCGGCGAAGCCGTGCCGCGGTGAGTGGCGAAATCGGCGCAGCTGCCGCGACTACTTCCGCCATCTCGCCGGGATCTCCATTGCAATGCAAGGCAAGGTCGCAGCCGGCATCGAGCGCCTGCCGCGTCCGCTCCCCGAGCCCGCCGCCGAGCGCGCGCATCGACAAATCGTCAGAGATAAGAACGCCGTCAAAGCCGATCTCTCCCCGGATCACCTCCGCGATGACGCGCGGCGACAAGGTCGCGGGGGCGGCCGGATCGACGGCCGGATAGACGATATGCGCCGTCATTGCCCATGGCATCGCGGCCAGCGCGCGAAATGGCGCGAAATCCGTGCGGGCCAATTCGTCATGGCCGGTCTCTACACACGGGCAGGCGTGGTGGCTGTCGACGCGGGCCCGGCCGTGCCCCGGTATGTGCTTGATGACGGGCAGGACGGCGCCTTCGAGTAATCCCGCGCACACTGCGCCGGCAAGGCTCGA
>Ga0306921_10008760_pt1 | contig 10700 bp, 10 predicted proteins | sample sta12Cox44000080_FD_203760 | JGI IMG/M metagenome (GOLD analysis project Ga0306921, IMG submission 203760) | Lab enrichment of tropical soil microbial communities from Luquillo Experimental Forest, Puerto Rico - statoxic.12C.oxic.44.000.080 (v2)... | ecosystem: Environmental > Terrestrial >...
TACGTAGTTCTGCGCGGAACATTAAACGGTGGGAGTTTCCAAAATGGCACATGCTGAGGTTCATGGGTCGGTCAGCGAGCACTGGCTAAACCTATCCAAGCAGGTTGGGATCATCATTGGGGCCAGCGCGGTTATAGCGGTTTGCGCGCGGCTAGTACTGCCGTTGCCGTTTACACCCGTACCGCTGACGCTGGCAAACTTTGGAGTTTTGCTCGTGGGAATGGCGTTGGGCAGCAAGCGAGGCTCTGCCGCGGCGGCCCTGTATCTGGCGTGGGGCGCCATGGGGTTGCCGGTGTTTAGCCCAGCGGGCGTCGGGGGAATCGCACAGCTATTGGGCCCGACCGGCGGGTACCTCGTGGCGTATCCGGTGGTCGCATTTGTGGCCGGCTGGATCTCGGAACGGAGTAGTGCGTCGCTCGGTCGGAACTTGCTCGGCGGCATTGTGGCGGAACTCGTACTGTTCGCGGCAGGAATTGCATGGCTGGCAGTGATGACCGGAAGCTGGCAACGAGCAATCGCGTTTGGCTTGGCACCGTTCCTCTTCGCTGAGGTCGTGAAGGTGATGGCCGCAGCGGCCGCGGCCCGTCGGATACAGCGCACGATTTAGGCCGCGGAGCATCTTGGTGGATATTGAAGAACTGCGTGCTCGGTGGAATTTGACCAGGTGGCGCCCTTATGAGCAGTCCAGCAAGCAAAACCCGCGAGATCAAGGTGGCGCACAGCCCCGACTCCGATGACGCATTCATGTTCTATGGCATGGCCACGAACAAGGTGCGCCTCCCGGGCGTGAAATTCACCCATACGCTCTGCGATATCGAGACCCTCAACCAAAAGGCGCTGGAGGGCTTCTACGACGTCACAGCCGTGTCGTTCCACGCGTATCCATACATTCAGGAGAATTACGCCCTCATGCCATGCGGCGGAAGCGTGGGTGAGGGTTACGGCCCGATGGTCGTCGCGTCCCGCAACATTTCGCCCAAAGACGTGCACAAGGTGAAGATAGCCGTCCCGGGAACGATGACGACGGCGTACCTGGCTCTGAAATTGTTCGCGCCTGACGCCATCACAGAGGTACTTCCTTTCGATGAGATTATTCCGCGCCTGCTAGACGGCAAGTTTGAGGCGGGGCTGATCATTCACGAAGGGCAATTGACGTATAGTAAATCGGGCCTGCACCGCATCCTCGATATGGGCAAGTGGTGGCGCGACCTTACTGGCATGCCGCTTCCGCTAGGAGGAAACGCGGTTAAACGTGACCTTGGGCCGGCGTTAACGGCATCGTGCTGCAATGCACTGCGCGACAGCATTCAGTACGCGCTCGATCATCGCGAGGAGGCATTACAGTACGCGATGCAATTTGCTCGTGACCTGGATGTCCAACAAGCGGACAAATTCGTCGGGATGTACGTCACCGAGCGGACGCTCGATTACGGCAAAGACGGACGGGAGGCCATCGTCAAACTGCTTGCTATGGGCTACGAGCGTGGGATTATCACACACAAGCCGGTGGTTGATTTCGTGGGCGATGCCGCAGTTCCGGCATAAGCGTACGTTAATGTAGTTAGCAATGGCTGGCATCGTCGCTGGCCATTTCGCTTTTCACGCGAGGTACTTCTCTACCGGCAATCATGCCTGTCCGCCTTCGGTAAGATAAATCTATGCCCGCAGTGCTCCCCCCAAAGATCGCTCCAGGCCAGAACCTGCTGATTGACGCGGATGACACGCTCTGGGAGAACAACATCTATTTCGAGCGAGCGATAACGGACTTCATCTCATTTCTCAATCATCGTCACTACACGCCTGATCAAGTCCGCCATGTTTTGTATGAGGTCGAGCGGCAGAACATTCAGAAGCACGGCTACGGTATGCACAGCTTCGCCGGCGCCCTGGTCATCTGCTTCGAGAAGCTGTCGGAAGAGCAGGTTACGCCGGAGTGGGACGAAACCATCCGGAGCCTAGCCTTTAAAATTGCCGAACACCCAATGGAAATTCTGCCCAATGTGCCGGAGACGCTGGCAGAGCTTTCACAGCGTCACAGACTGTTCATGGTGACCAAGGGCAATTTTGCCGAGCAGACTGGTAAGGTCGAGCGCTCTGGACTGAAGCAGTACTTTAGGGCGATCGAGGTCGTCGCCGAGAAGGATGCAGGCGCTTATCGTGCGGTCGTCGAAAAGTTCGGCCTGCTGCCTGACGTCACCTGGATGATCGGAAACAGCCCCAAGTCGGACATTAACCCGGCCCTGGAGGCAGGCTTGCATGCGGTTTTCGTGCCCCACGACAAAACCTGGATGCTCGAGCGCGATGAGTTGCGCCAGAGCTCAGACCATTTGCGGCGGCTGCTGCAGGTTGAGAGTTTCGCCGGACTGCGCGATTTTTTCTAAAGACGCCCCAGGCGCGCTGGAGCCAGCAACTTTCCCTGACGAGAAGGTTTATAGGTTTCAGCCGCCACAACGTGGGAGAGTCGTTACCATGACGCGAGTTCGCTTATGGGTCGCAGTAATCCTGGCAACCCTTTGCATTGCGGCAGTGACGCTCGCCAAGAGCAAGTCCAAGCCTTCGCATTCCGCCGATGAGCACCGACGCGCAGTCCACGCCCTCGATCGACTGACATTTGGCCCACGTCCCGGTGATGCCGAAGCAGTGTCGGCGATGGGAGCGGACAAATGGATCGAGTTGCAACTGCATCCGGACAAGAGTGACGACAGTGCGATCGAGGCTCGGCTGGAGCAATATCGCACGTTGAGAATGAGCTCGCGCGAGATGGCGACAGACTTCCCTCCCAATCCCCTGCTCAAGGCCGCGATGGAAGGCAAGGTCGTGATTCCGCATGACCCGTATCGGCATGCGATTTACATGGCCGGCATTTCCAGGCTCCAGAATAAGCAGGACGAGAAGAAAGCCAGGACAACGACAGTCCCGTTAATGGGAAACGCAGCGACCGTCATGGCTGCAAGTGCGAGTCAGACTGGCCCGGTTGAACCACCAGCTGTTCCACGACAGCAGGATAGGCGCGAGGCACATAGCCAGATTGACTGGCTCATTCAGTTGCAGCCAGAAGACCGTATGCAGCGCATTTTGGCCCTGCCGGCGTCGGAACAGTCAGCGCTGCTTAAGGGTCTGCCCGGGCCGAAGAAGCAGGCGTTGCTTGCCGGGCTCACACCGCAGCAGCGGGAGACAGTTGTTGCGCTCGACAATCCTCAAGCACTGGTGAGCTTTGAAGCGCAGTCAGGGAAGCTGTTGCGCGCCGTGTATGGCGATCGGCAGCTGCAAGAGGTGCTTACGGATTTCTGGTTCAACCACTTCAACGTGTACATCGGAAAGGGTGCAGACCGCTACCAGATCATTTCGTATGAGCGCGACGTCATCCGGCCGCACGTGCTGGGCAAGTTCAAGGACCTACTGGTGGCCACGGCGCAAAGTCCGGCGATGTTGTTTTACCTGGACAACTGGCAAAGCGAGGGGCCTAACTCGCAGGCGGCGACCGGAAATGCTCCGCAGGCAGGTCCTCGGCGACGACCGAGCACCGGGCCGTTCGGCCCGCGGCCCGTGACCTATCCGAGCTCGCGACCGCAGAATTCGGGACCGGCAAATAGCGCTAAACCAAATCAACCGAAGCGGCGCACTGGACTGAATGAAAATTACGCGCGCGAGCTTATGGAGCTGCACACACTCGGCGTGAACGGCGGTTACACGCAGCCGGACGTGACGGAAGTCGCGCGAGTATTTACGGGCTGGACCTTAGAGGAACCCCGCGACGGGGGAGGCTTTGTCTTCAAGCCAAAGCTGCACGAGCCGGGAACAAAGAAGGTATTAGGACACAAGATCAAGGAGAACGGGGAGAAGGAAGGCCTACAGGTCCTCGATATTCTGGCCCACCATCCCTCCACAGCGCACTTCATTTCGCTGAAACTGGCGAAGCGATTCGTCTCCGACGATCCGCCGTCCGCGTTGGTGGACGCCATGGCAAAGACCTTTCGCAAAACCGACGGCGACCTGCGCGAAGTGATGCGAACCATGCTGCAATCGCAGGAGTTTTGGGCGCCGGAGTCGTATCGTGCGAAGGTGAAGACGCCCTTTGAATATGTGGTGTCGGCCCTACGCGCCACTGACGCGGAGGTGACTGAGACCCAGCCGCTGTTGAACACGCTCAATGCCATGGGAATGCCGATTTACGGCATGCAGCCTCCGACGGGATATTCGACGAGTGCGGAGACGTGGGTCAATTCGGCTGCGCTGCTGGACCGTATGAACTTCGCATTGTCGCTGGCAAACAACAAGATCGGCGGCACGCACTTCGAGGTGACAAGAATCGTACCCGAGCAAGTGGCGGGGGACTCGTCGGGAGGATCCAGCGACCCTTATGCGAGTCAGACCAGGCTGGAGCAGATCTTGCTGGATGGCGATGTCTCTCCGCAGACGCACCAGACAATTGAGCGTGAGATTAGCACTTCAGCAAGCGGGCCAGGAGCGGGCCGGCTCCCTCCTGCGACCACGACAGTCGCCTTATTGTTGGGATCACCGGAGTTTCAGCGGCGATGACTGGCACCTGCACCGGTGTCAGGAAACGCGAGAGCATCATGAACATTACCCGGCGAACATTTCTTAAGGGCGGCGCGATGGCCGTAGTGGGAACAGCGGCCATTCCTTCGTTTCTGACCCGTGCCGCGTTGGGAACGACTGACTCGGCCATGAAGGGCAAGCGCTTGGTCGTAATTTTCCAGCGCGGGGCAGCAGACGGACTGAACATTGTGATTCCGCACGCCGAGCCAGCTTATTATCAGATGCGCCCTAGTATTGCTATTCCTCGCCAGCAGGTCCTCGACCTGAACGGCTTTTTTGGACTGCATCCGTCGCTCGCTCCGCTGAAGCCTCTCTGGGACCAGAGACATCTGGCGATTGTTCATGCTGCCGGTTCACCCGATGAAACGAGGTCGCACTTTGATGCGCAGGACTACATGGAGTCGGGCACTCCGGGAGTGAAGAGCACACAGGATGGGTGGTTGAATCGCACACTGCAGAGTGAGCGCCCAGCGAGTGACAGTCCCTTTCGAGCCGTGGCTCTGGGGACCTCACTACCACGCATTCTTGCGGGGCGGGCGCCGGCTCTCGCCGTGAGTAACCTGATCGGGTTTGGGATTGCGGGAGGTAACGCTGCAGCCGCACCCATTGCTAATACGTTTGAGGCGATGTATGCGCAATCGGTAGATACCGTGCTTCATGGCACCGGCCAGGAAACTTTTGATGCTGTAAAGATGCTGAAGTCGGCCGATCTACAGAAATACACACCTGCGGCGGGCGCGAATTATCCCAAAGGCCGTTTTGGTGACTCGCTGCGGCAAACTGCACAACTTATTAAGGCTGATGTCGGGGTACAAGTCGGGTTCACCGATATTGGGGGATGGGACCATCACGTCAACGAAGGAGCAGTGGAGGGGCAACTCGGTAACGTGCTCCGTAACTTCGCGCAGTCGATTGCGGCGTTCTGGATCGACCTTGGCAATCTGGCCGAGGACACCGTGATCATCACGATGTCGGAGTTCGGGCGCACGGCTCGCGAGAACGGCAATCGGGGCACGGACCACGGACACGCCAACGTGATGTTTGTGCTGGGAGGTCCGGTCCGCGGCGGGCGCGTCTATGGGCCCTGGCCCGGGCTGGATCGGTCACAACTGCACGAAGGTAGAGACCTCGCTCTGACTACCGATTTTCGCACCGTGATGGGAGAAGGGGTCGGGCGCCATCTGGGAAATCACGACCTGAATGAGGTATTTCCGGGTTTCAACAATGCCCCACAGTCATTCCTGCGATACCTGAGCTAACGCGCCTCCGGTCGACAGCAGCATATAATCCTGGCATGGACGATCAGGAGTTTCGCCGTCTTTCCGATGAATCGCTGGAGAAGCTAAAGCGTAGCCTTTATGAGGCCGAGGGCGAGGCTGACTTCGAAGTGGAAGACAAAGCAGGTGCGTTGCACATTAACTTCGAGGACCCGCCCGGGAAGTTCGTGATCTCACCGAACGCACCCGTGCGGCAAGTCTGGATCTCCGCCCTTTCCACCAGCTTCAAGCTCGACTGGTCCGAGACGACGCATGACTTCGTGCTGACGAAGTCGGGGGAAAGCCTCAAGAAGCTGGTCAACCGCCTGATGAACGAGCAACTTGGCGAGCAGGCAATTACTCTGACATAGTCACTCGAAGCCATGAGCCCGAGCTCTGCCTGGCCCCGGGGGAGTTCCACGGTAGCCGCTTTCAGCACGCGACCGAGCATTTTCCGCTTTTCTTGTACGCGCCAACCTGCGTCTTCCTCATCGCCATGATCGCCGGGTATCGTGACCTACGACCTATCGTGCTCACTTTGCTCTCCTATAATCAAACCTGTCGTGCAGGAAGGGATTTGTGTGCTTGCCGCCCGCGCCCCCTCGGTCAGCTCCCCGCGCTCTTCGCAACTCGAGCGGTTGTCCCGGCGAAGGATCTCGCGGGAATGGGCCGGAAATTGTCGCACCCATATCTGCGCTCTGGGTCGAACCCTTTCCCTTGTTCTAAGATCACTGTGTGAGCCCTTCGATGAGAATCACGTCATTCGTGCGCAGTTTTTTGTCTCTCCTCGTAATCGTCTGGTCGGTCGGGCCAGCTCAGGCACAATGGAGGGAACCCAATCCCGTTGTCGATTTTCTAAAACAATCCGACGGCGTCGTGTTCCATATGCAGCGTGGATCGATGCGGGTTCAGGTGTGTACGCTTTCGATCGTTCGATTGACGTACTCGTCCACGGCTTCATTGCCAAATAACCCGAATCCCGCGGTGATCAAGCGGACATGGCCCAAATCAGAGTGGACGGTCGAAAGCTCCAGCGACAACGTCAGCGTTGTGACTGCCGCGATGAAGGTCGTCGTCGATCGCACAACCGGGGCGATCACATACAGCGATAGCGATGGAAAAGTACTCCTTCACGACGACTCGAAGAGCATGACGCCGGTGACGGTCAATGGCGAACAGACCTATCGCGCCGAAGACTACATGACTCTAGCGGGCTACGGTTCGACCGAAGCGCTCTACGGATTGGGGCAGCACCAGGCCGGTGTTTGGAACTACCGCGGCGATTCGATCGATTTGTCGCAGGACAACACGAGTATTGCCGTGCCGCTGATGGTTTCTAGCATGGGCTACGGCTTGTTCTGGAGTAACACTTCGCGAAGCCGCTTCAACAATCGCTTTGAGCATGCCCTCTATGTTTCGTCGGAGGTCGCCGACACCATCGACTACTACTTCCTGTATGGCCCGGAGTTGGACAAGGTCATTGCGGAGTATCGAGAGCTGACAGGTGCGGCGCCGATGTTCGGCAAATGGGCATACGGCTTGTGGCAGTCGAAGAACCGATATAAGTCTCAGGCAGAGTTGCTGGGAGTAGCGCAGAAGTATCGTGAGCTGAAGATTCCGATCGACGACATCGTGCAGGACTGGTTCTGGTGGAATCGCAAGGGTGAACATGTCTTCAACGAGAATTATCCCGACCCGAAGGGGATGATCGATCAGCTACACGCGGAGCATTTCCACTTGATGATCTCGGTGTGGCCGTTCTTCGAGCCGGGATCGACGGCGTACGAGACGATGGACAGAAACGGCTGGTTCATCGACAAGACCGTGGTGGCCAAGCCTCCGTACCACAAGAACGCGATGGCAGTGTATGACGCCAGCAGTCGCGACGCTCGCAAGTACTATTGGCAACTCATGAACGATCGGCTATTCAAGCTAGGAATTGACGCCTGGTGGCTGGACACGACTGAACCTGAGACCGAGGGGCGCGAGGAAAACATCCAACTCAACCACAAGCTGGCGATCGGAAGCGGCAATCGCTATGTCAACCTCTTCCCTCTCATGACCACGACTGCCGTCTACGAGGGACAGCGTGCGGCCAGCGATCATAAGCGCGTGTTCATCCTGTCGCGGTCGGCGTTTGCCGGAAGCCAGCGCAATGCCATAACGGCGTGGTCGGGAGACATTAATTCCGACTGGATTACATTTCAGCGGCAGATTCCGGCGGGATTGAATTTCGAGCTCTCCGGTCTTCCCTACTGGACGACGGATATCGGTGGCTTTGTCGACGGCAATCCGGATGACTCTGCCTATCGCGAGCTGTTCATTCGCTGGTTCGAGTTCGAGGCCTTCACTCCGATCTTCCGGCTGCATGGTACGCGCCGCAACGATCAAAACGAGCTGTGGTCATATGGGTCTGATGCGCAGGAGATCCTGACCAGCTACGATCGCCTGCGCTACCGTCTGATGCCGTATATCTACTCGATGGCATGGATGGTGACGAATTCCGGGTACACGCCAATGCGCGCTTTGGCCATGGATTTCATGGCCGATCCGCGAGCGCTCAACGTGGGCGATCAGTTCATGTTTGGGCCGGCCATACTGGTGACCCCAGTAACCGAGGCCGGAGCCGATACGCGGCGGATGTATCTGCCGAAGACAACCTGGTACGACTTCTGGACGGGGCGCGCACGAGCGGGTGGGGCGACGATCACGATAGCGGCTCCCCTCGACCGCATGCCGCTGTTTGTGCGAGCGGGATCGATCATCCCGTTGGGTCCGGACCTGCAATATGCGGCGGAAAAGCCGGCTGATCCGATTGAGTTGCGTGTGTATCGCGGCGCGGATGGCGGGTTCATGATCTACGAAGATGAAAACGACGGCTACAACTACGAGAAGGGTGTCTCCAGCACGATTCCGATTGAATGGAAGGAAGATACGAAGACACTAGCTATCGGTGAGCGGAAGGGGGCGTTCCCCGGAATGCTAGAGAGCCGGACATTCCGGATTGTGTTTGTCAGCGAGAACCATGGGGCAGGGATTGATGCCGCCGTAGCAGCCGATAAGACAGTGACCTATACGGGACAGGCGCTGACGGTGCATCCGTAGCATTCGAGTTCAGCGAATCGACCTGCTCCCGCCGATTCGTTAGGCCGCGAATCGACGAGCCGAATAGCTGGACTGGCCGGAGGCTATGCCTTGGCGCGGGCGTCCTCAGAGGTAGCAACGATGGTAAACAACTGATCAACCTTAGTGGCCTTAAGAGAGTTCAGCAGCCGTTCGGAAACACCAGACATCACGAGCCTACGGCCGGAATTCTCCCGCGATACATGAGCACCAACCAGACAGCCGATTCCCGCCGAGTCAATGTAGGGTACGTCTGTCAAGTCGACGATCAACAGGTTGGACTGATCGTTGCGAACCATCGACTGAAAGCTAAAAAAATTACCCAACAACAAGGGCCCGTGCAGACGGAAAACCACGCTCGATCCCCCTGCGTCTTCGACACGCTCGATCTCCAAAGGCTTTTCCTGCATAGAGTTATATCTTACTCGTCCGGCCTCCGCGAGGAGTGTTAATTTTCGATTACCGAAAGACACGATGACGGCCGCGATTAAAGCGCCGCGTTTTAGAAGTGTGGTGAGTTGTCGACAGGAGACTGACCAGTGCTCCGATTCAGGTCGGGATCCGGGCGGCTTTGACCCGCCGCGGCGTGAGGGGCAGTTTGCGAAGAGGTCGTTCCCTGCCCTGTCCTCGGGGTTGGTTTATTGCTGGGTCCTGCGGGCTGAGACTGACGCTTTACGCTCGAAGAGGGTGGCTGAGGCGCACGATGAAATACAGCATGGTCGTGTCCGGTGTACCGCTGCGCCGAGAGGCCCACCGACAGCAAGAAAAGTGCCAAAGAAATTCGAAGAATGGTTCGGGACATCACCATGAAACTGCAAACCCCATACAGCCCCGGGTAATTCTAGGGGAAACCTGCAGGGAATTGGAAGAGGGGGAGTTGGTACACCCGCTACAACTTTCGATGTAAGGAGAATGACCTTAGCGCTTGCCGGACGGGCGGGAGCGACGCGAGGCGCTGAATTTGTGCTCGAACGTTGACAGGTCGACGCGGCGGCCCTTGAATCGCACCCCTTCTGCTTCCAAAAGGAAGCGCTGCTCGAGGCCGTACTCGCCCGGCACCGAGATTCGTCCTCCTGAACCGAGGACGCGTTGCCAGGGCAGTCCCGGCACTTGATTGAGCACCTTCGACACGTGGCGTGCGTTCCTCGGGTAGCCGGCAGCTTCGGCGACAGCGCCATAGGTGCTGACCTTGCCACGAGGAATCCTGCGAATGACGGCTGCGACGGCGAGCCCAAGAGGCAGTTTGCGGGGGGATTTTCTGGTCATGACTCACGATAAGATAAAGCCATGTCCACAATGAAATCCGCACCCACGGAGCGCTTCTCCAATCGGGTTGAGGACTACGTCAAGTACCGTCCGCACTACTCGCCTGAGGTGGTGGACGCGCTGCGAGAGGCCTGCGGTCTGAGTCCACGGCACGTGGTTGTGGATGTAGGATGCGGTACCGGGTTGCTGGCCAAGATTTTCCTGGAAGACGGGAATCAAGTCATCGGAATCGAGCCCAATGCCGAGATGCGGCAAGCGGGCGAGCAGTTTTTGTCGCAGTACTCGAAGTTCAGCATGGTTGGCGGCATGGCAGAAGCCACTACGCTGCCCGACCGATGTGCTGACTTCGTGATCGCCGGGCAAGCGTTTCATTGGTTTCAGGCGGAATCGACCCGTACAGAGTTTGCCCGGATCGTAAAGCCGGAAGGCTGGGTCGTTCTCATCTGGCACGACCGTGATCTTGAGTCGACACCTTTTTTGCGTGCCTATGAGGAC
>Ga0306921_10008765_pt1 | contig 10695 bp, 9 predicted proteins | sample sta12Cox44000080_FD_203760 | JGI IMG/M metagenome (GOLD analysis project Ga0306921, IMG submission 203760) | Lab enrichment of tropical soil microbial communities from Luquillo Experimental Forest, Puerto Rico - statoxic.12C.oxic.44.000.080 (v2)... | ecosystem: Environmental > Terrestrial > Soil...
TTGCGAACCGGAATGCCCCGTCGATGCCATCAAGGCTGATAGCGAACCCGGGCTTGAGAAATGGCTGTCGCTGAATGCGGAGTACGCAAGAATCTGGCCAAATATTACGGTCAAAAAAGCGCCCCCGTCGGACTCTAAGGAGTGGGAGGGGAAGCCGGACAAACTCCAATACTTCTCGCCAAATCCCGGCGCGGGTGATTAACGCGGCCTATGACGGTCGACCGGCTACCGACTTCTGCGCTGAAACGCCCGCGCAACCATCGATAGGCCCCCTCACGGCAGACCTGAACCTTGCGGCCGACTTTTTCCGCCCTTCCTTGAGTTGATTGCTGGTCAGCGGAGCCGCGATCAACTTCAGGTCAATCGCTTCGGGCATCATGATGTCCAAGCCCCGCGCTACCTGTTCTTTTCCTCCCCACCGCTCCGCTAGGCCGCATACTCATAAACCGCGATTGTCCGGCAATCGCTGGCTGCGGAAACGACGCGCGCGGAATTGCCGCCGAAAGTTCAGGCGCTTTTCTGACGCCGTCGCCACCAGCCGAGAAGGCCAGCGCCTGCCACGATCAGGCCCGGCAACCCGGCACCGACGATGGAACTGGCATGCAAGGTCCTCCCAAGGTTGGCCAAATAGGCCAACTATGAAAGGCGCAGGATCGATTGCCGTAATCGATCTAGCTCAAACCGGAGCACTCTTTTGGCCGCCGCCCTGCTACAGAAACCGCAGGGTTTTCGAACCGGGCGCGTTGGTTGAGCTAACGGTGCGCTCTGGAGGCGAGCGGTTTGATCGAACGGGCGTGGTGGGGCAAGGGGAGCCGTACTCCGGTAGTGGACTCCTTTGATATTACGCGCAACTTGTGAAGCTCTACGGCGAAAGCCCGGACGCAGAAAAGCGATATAGCCCAGCGGTGTGAATCGGCGCTCACAGGAACCCGATTGAGGGAAATCCTGATCCAAAGCACATCAGCACGTCATTTGCGGAGCGGCAAAATCTGAATGTGCGGATGCACACGCGTCGCTTCACGCGGTTGACCAATGCGTTCTCAAAGAAGGTCGAGAACCACGGCCATGCCGTCGCGTTGTTCGGGCTGAATTACAACTTTGTGCGCATCCATAAGACGCTGCGCACTACGCCAGCGATGGCTGCCAAGGTGACCAAGCGGCTTTGGGAGATTGGTGATATCGTGGACGTGCTGGAAGCTTGGGAGAATACAACCTAGCGGGGGCGAGGATGCTAGTCATCTGGCTCGGTGCGCTATGTGTTCTAAGCGGGCTGTTATTCATAGCGACTCAGCCTATCTGGCGAGGGCGGCTCAGTGAAGCGAGACGACGAAAATCTTCGGCAGTACCGCGTGATGCAGCAATGAAGCCGGCCGAGCCAATGACTCTGGAGCCCCGTAGACCTGGTGCCGGGTTTGGACTGAAAGCGAATTGGCCTGGCCTCGTACTTATCATACTCGGTGGCATTCTCTTGCTGGCGTGGGCTGGCCTGTGGCCGCAATAGTCGGTCGTATTTCGAATTGAGGCACTACCTGATCGCCTCGCGGAGAGAGCCGACGAACTGGCAAAGTCGCCGCCACAATCAAAGTAGCCCACTACCCGTACTCCTACTGATTCGACTTACCGAGCGGCGGTCGATATTACCCCGGCACCATGGTTCCGCGTTTCATTCCGCCCTGCCTGCCCTCCCCCGCCGATCGCCCGCCGTCCGGCCCCGGCTGGGTTCACGAAATCAAACACGACGGCTTCCGCATGATGGTCCGGCGCGACGTCGCCGGCATCCGGCTGCTCACCCGCAACGGGCACGACTGGGCCGACCGGTACCCGCTGATCGCCGAGGCTGCCGGCGCGCTGCGGGTGCGCTCCTTCCTGATCGACGGGGAGGCGGTCGCCTACGACGGGGACGGCATGCCGGTGTTTGACCGGCTCCGCTATCGGCGCCAGGACGGCGCCGTGTTCCTGTTTGCCTTCGACCTCCTCGAGCTCGAGGGACGGGATCTGCGCCGCGAGCCGCTCGAAGTCCGAAAGCGCCGGCTCGCCAAGCTGGTCGGCACCGCCCACGTCGGCCTGCAGCTCAACGAGCACGTCGAGGAGGCCGGCGATGTCGTTTTCCGGCACGCCTGCAAGCTCGGGTTCGAGGGCATTGTGAGCAAGCGCCTCGGCTCGCCCTACATCTCCGGCCGCTCACGCACATGGCTCAAGATGAAGAACCCGGACGCGCCGGCGGTGAAGCGCGAGGCGGAGGAAGACTGGAGCTAGAACATGGACGTACTAGCACGATTTCCCCGAGTTTGGTGCCCCACCTGCAACAAGACGCAGCCGATGATATTCGACGTGATGAAGGCGAATGATAAGAATGACCACGACGCTGCCGACATCGTCTGCGACGAATGCAGGTCAAGTATCGCAACGCTGCACGGCCCGAGCGCCCGCCGAGCTGGCATGCGCACCGACAGGGCCACGAAAGCACGGGCAATGGCGGGTCGGCAAATAGACCGTCTGAGTGACCCATCAGCAACCGAGGAAGAACGGCAACGCCGCAAGCGGAGGCTCCTCAAGGGGCCCAAAGAGTTCCGAGATCTTCGCGGCAACCGTCCCAAATCCAAATAGAGCGGCGCTCGCCCGACTGGCTCAAGATGAAGAACCCGGACGCGCCGGCGGTGAAGCGCGAGGCAGAGGAGGAGTGGGGCTGATTCCAAGCAAGGGTGCTTCCATGGCGAACGGCGAGCACGTCGCATTGCTCAAGAAGGGCGTGGATGCCTGGAACGCCTGGCGTGATAAGGACCCCGACATCTGGCCGGACCTCAGCGGGGCGGACCTCTACAGAGCGGACCTCACCAACGCAAACCTCGGCCAAGCGAACCTCGGCGAGGCGGACTTGCGCCATGCGAGCCTCGCCGAGGCGTACCTCGGCCAGGCGAACCTCGGCGAGGCCCGCCTCTTCCATGCGAACCTCAGCGGGGCGGAGCTGCTCATGGCGAACCTGAAAGCGGCGGACCTGAGCGGGGCGGACCTGGCCGAGGCTGTTTTGGCCCGTACGGTGTTTGGGGCCACCACGCTTACTGAAGTGAAAGGCCTCGATCATTGTCGTCATTTTGAACCAAGCGTCATTGACTTTCAGACCTTGAAGAACTCTGGTCCGCTCCCGGTTGCGTTCCTGCGCGGCGTGGGCCTTCCCGACAACGTCATCGAGTATTTGCCCTCGCTGCTGAACGAGGCGATCCAGTTCTACTCCTGCTTCATCAGCTACTCGAGCAAGGATGAACTTTTCGCCGAACGCCTTCATGCTGACCTGCAGAACAAGGGCGTGCGCTGTTGGTTCGCTCCTCACGATATGCCTATCGGAGCCAAGATCATTGACACCGTCGACAAAGCCATCCGGCTGAGAGATAAGGTTCTGCTGATCCTATCCGAGAGGGCCATCGCGAGCGACTGGGTTGAGGATGAGGTTACAACTGCTTTCGAAGAGGAGCGCAAACGCAAGGAGGTCGTTCTCTTCCCTGTGCGCTTGGATGAGGTTGTGATGCAAACCTCGGAAGCTTGGGCTGCCAAGCTGCGAGCCCGTCACATCGGAGACTTTTCAGGCTGGCAAGACCGCGACAATTACCAGAGAAGCTTCGGGCGGCTTATGCGTGATCTGCGCGTTGAAAAACCAGGACAGTAGCAGCGTGCCGCCGAATTTCATCCTGTTCGACGCGAGCCTCCCCGACGTGGCGAAGCTAGTGACTGCCATGGTGCAAGCGCGTGATGCCGTCGAACGTCGGTCGTGGTCGCACCCGCAAGAGCCGACCAGCGATGAATGGTGGACCGAGGTGCTCGCGGACCCTCGCGCTCGCAAGCGAGAGCGGCGCACCGACTTAGCCATCAAAAAAGCGTTCTACGGCTCGCCGATGAAAAGCGGCTCGAGCTTCGCTTTTGATACGCTTGATAGCTCTGTGGCCCTGGTTGTGCGAATGGGTTCTGCCACCTATCCTTTCCGTGCCTTCACCGATATTCGGTGGTCTCATCTCCTTGGAAACATCAGCATCATCGACGCGCGGCGACCTATGCCGACAGCATCCTCAGGGGCACCAAAACCGGGCGAACTTTCTCTGCAGTCCCCCCAACCGCCTCGTGCCAACGAGGTGATGGAGTGAGGTAGTGAACGCAACGAAACTTCCGCGTCGACGGTTTCTGCAACTCATAGCGAGTGCTGCCGCGGTCCCAGCCGCGCCAATCGTCCCAAGGTCGCAGGAAAGCTATCCAACGAGACCGGTGCGCTTGCTAGTGGGTTATGCCGCCGGCGGCCCCGCTGACACCGTCGCGCGGTTAACAGCGCAATGGCTCTCGGATCGGCTCGGCCAGCAGGTCGTGGTCGAAAATCGGGCGGGTGCTGCGAGCAATATTGCCGCGGAGGCGGTCGTGAGATCACCGCCCGACGGTTACACGCTCCTCTACGTTACTGTGTCTAACGCGGTGAATGTGACGCTTTACGACAAGCTTAACTTCGACCTAATGCGCGACCTCGTACCGATCGCGAGCATCACGCGCTCGCCGGGGGTACTCGAGGTCAATCCATCATTCCCAGCACAGACGCTGCCCGAGTTCATCGCGTATGCTAGAGCCAATCCACGCAAGATCAATATGGCTTCAGCCGGCCCAGGGAGTGCACCACATCTTTATACCGAGTTGTTCAAGATGATGACGGGCGTCGACGTGATCCAGGTGCACTATCGCGGCTCCGGGCCCGCGCTGCCCGATCTCATCAGCGGTCAGGTTCAGGCCATGTTCGAGGCGGTTGCTTCGTCGATCGGGTATATCAGGGCCGGCAAGCTTCGGCCTCTGGCTGTGACAACCGCGACACGCTTGGAGGTATTGCCAGACGTTCCGACAGTCGGCGATTTCGTGCGGGGCTACGAAGCGAGTGGTTGGTACGGCCTTGCCGCGCCTAAAAATACGCCCGCCGAAATCGTCGCTAGGCTCAACGCAGAAATCAACGCCGGTCTCGCTGATCCCAGGATGAAGGGATTGTTTGCTGATCTGGGGGCTGCTGTGCTTCCTGGGTCGCCCGCCGACTTCGGCAAACTGCTCGCCGAGGAAACCAAAAAATGGGGCAAGGTGATCCGCGCGGCCAACATCAAGGCGGAGTGAGCGCATGGCCAAGCCGTTAACCGGGAAGTCTTGCGCCTCGACCGCATCGCATACCTCATAAGCGTAAAGGGTGCCCTTGCCGCGTTCACACCAAAGGTCGTTTTCCCAGATCGACCAGCATCTCAAGGAGGGATACGCCCCCTGTAAGGAAGGCGGGCAAGCGCAAGCTCATGCTGCGGGCGCGAGCTTTGTAGAGAAGATCGCGATCTGCATCGCAGCGAATCTCGCGGTCGGTAAAATCGAACTGAGGCGTGCTAAGCGCTCCCTGAGCTCTGACCTCGACGGCGGTCAAGGTCGCGTCAGCCAGTCGGATCCAGCGGGAGCGAGCGCATGCCGAGCTGCTGGTAGGTTGCAGCGGCGGCAGCATCGAATTCCTGCGCCCTAGCGTGGTCGCCGCGCTGGCCATAGATCCCAGAAAGCGTCGTATGACAAAAGGCGGCCAGGGGACGGGCTTCACAGCCGGCGGCGAGCCGAAGAGCGATATCGAGCTGTTTCTCTGACTCGTCGAGATCCTTCGGATCCGATGCCCAGCAGGACCGGCCAATCAGAAATCTTGCCCACGCCTCGTCTCCCTTCGCCTCGTGTGCCACCGCGATCTCCACCGCCTGCTTTCCGAGCGTCAGAGCTGCTTCAACCCGGCCCGCTATCAGGGAAACCTGTCCGAGACGCACTAGCAATCCAGGCCTGTCCACGATTAGGTGCATCCGTTCAGCGCCGCTGATTGCCTCTTGGGCGAGTTCTAGCCCCTCTTTCGCGCGGCCCGTGCGGGCATAGGCGACAGCAAGGGCCGAGGCGAGCCGGGGGCGCGTGAGCCGATAGGACCAGCTGTCGCACAGGTCCAGACCACGTTCCAGGGCGCTGACCGCTCCCTCGAGCTCGCCCTCGCGCAGGAGCACGAGGCCGATTGAAAGCCAGCCCAGCACTTCGCTCAATGGATGCTCGGCGTGCTCCGCGATTTCGAGCGCGCGCTTTGCGTGGCTCATAGCAGCGCTGAAATGGCCACATTCGACCATGGCAAACACCAACCACATCCGGTTCACCACGGATGGAATTACGCTCAAGTCATAGCGGTCCTGACGGAGCTCATTGGGGGTAAATTCCAGGCTTTGCTCGAGCAGCTTGGTCGCCTGCCGATATTCCCCGAGCGCGTTATAGCTCTGCCCAAGACGGTAGAGTGTTTCGCCCAGCATGTCGCGGTCGCCGTGTTCGCGAGCGAGGCGAATGGCGGTCTCGGCAAATTCGATGGCACGACGTTGTTGGCCGATGCAGAAATGGTGATTGCATCGGTATGCGGCGTATTGCGCACTTCGCAGCTTGTCCCCGAGGCAAGCGAGAATGGGATCAAGTTCGTCCAGAGAGCGCGAGATGCGATCGGTCTCGCCTAGCGGCAGCAGGGCGTTACGAAGCTGGAAGCGAATATCCACGGCCCGCTCGAGATTGTCGCGGGTCTCCGGCAATTTCTTCAGGAGTGTTAAGGCGCGCTCGAAAAGGCGCACGGCATCTTCGTTCGCGTAAAGCGAGTACGCCTTCGCGCCAGCCTTGCGCCAGTACTCGATGGCAGCGTCAACTAGGCCTGCTTCCGTGAAGTGGTGCGCCACGATTTCCGGTTGGCTCGCCACGATGGCTGCAAACCTCTCCTCGAGTGCGCGCGCAATCTGGCCGTGCAATTGATGCCGGCGGCTCTTCAGCAGACTCTCATAGGCCGCGTCCCGCACCAGGGCGTGTTTGAAGCTGTAAACGGCATCCGGCGGTTCGCCACGGCGGAACACGAGCCCGGCCTGCTCGAGTTGGGCGAGCCCACGCTTCAATGCGGTCTCGTCGCGTCCGACCACCGCGCCCAGCAAGGAATGGGAGAACTCGCGCCCGATGGCGGCACCGATTTGCGCGATCTCCCTCACCGGGGCTAGGCGGTCGAGCCGCGCCATCAAAGAGTCTTGAAGGGTGTCTGGAATGGCGAGCGGTGGGAGGGGCCCATGGAGCCGATAACCCTGGGGATCCTCGACCAGGATGCCCGCCTCCAGTACCGTCTTGGTGAGTTCTTCGACGAACAACGGGTTCCCGTCGGTCTTAGCGAGGATCTGTTTCATCACTTCCACGGGCAGCATGCGCCCGCCGGTCACTTGTGCGACCATGCTTTCAGCTTCGGTTTGGTCGAGGCGACCGAGCGTCAAGATGCTAACATTAGGCAGACCAACCCAGGGCGGCTCGAACTCCGGTCGGAAGGTGAACAGTGCAAGCACCCGCAGTTGGCGCACCCGCTCGACGGTCAGATCGAGTAGCTCGAGAGATGTGGCGTCCGCCCATTGCGCGTCCTCTAACGAAAGCAAGATCGGTTGCCGGCGGGCGAGACCCTCGAATTGATCGAGTAGTGCCGCGAGCGTCCGGCGGCGCTGCTGCGTCGGGCTGGGCACCAGCGGCGGATACCGCTCGCCGAACGGGATCGACAGCAGCTCAGCCAAAAGCGGTGCTACCGCTTCCACCCGCGATGCGCCCATGGCGAGGACCGCTTCCAGCTTGTCGAGGCGTTGCTCGGACGTATCGTCTGCCTTGAAACCTGCCGCCCGCTCCAACTGGGCAATGAACGGATGAAGCGCGCTGTTGGTGTGGTAAGTCGAACATTGGTAGCGCAGCCGCGTGTACGGTTCGCCGGCGACGCGTTCGGCCAGAGTCGCCGCAAGGCGGGACTTGCCGATCCCCGGTTCGCCCGAAATCAGAACGATCTGCCCTTCGCCCTTCCAGGCTAGCCGTTGGCGTTCCAGCAGGAAATCGAGCTCGTCCTCGCGGCCGATGAGATCGGTCAGACGGACGGTTCGGAGTGCCTCGAAGCGGCTCTCGGACTCGGATACGCCCTCGACCGCCCACGCCGCGACCGGCTCGGCAATACCCTTAACCTCGTGCAAGCCGAGGTCGCGCAGATGAAACAGATCGCCGAGCAGCCGACGCGTGGAGGCGCCGACGACGACCGTCCCGGGCTCGGCCAAAGCCTGAAGGTGGGCTGCAAGACTTGGCGTCTCCCAGACCACGGCGCGCTCGCGCAACGCACCCTCGCGGCTGAGGTCGCCGATCATCACGAAGCCGCTCGCGATGCCGATGCGAACCGCGAGCGGTTCCCCGGCGTGCGTCTCGAGCCGCGCAACGGCGCCAATGATATCGAGTGCCGCTCGCACGGTTCGCTCGGCATTGTCTTCGTGCGCGAGGGGATATCCGAAATAGGCCAATATCCCGTCGCCCCGGAACTCAGCGAGGAAGCCGTCATAAGTTCGCGTAATGCGGGCGCAAGCGGCGTGATAGGCATCGATCACGGCGCGCGTGTCCTCCGGATCGAGTCGGACCGATAGGGCAGTCGAGCCGACCAGATCGCAGATCATCACGGTGAGGTGACGGCGCTCGGCGTCCTCACGCAACGCTGGTGCGGTCGCTGTTTCAGTCGGTGCAGAAGCGGCCCCATCAAGCTCCGCGATCGCGCGCAGAATTTTGCGGCGATGCCCCAGCAGAATGCCCAGGTCTTTGAGGTCTTGCTCCGTCAGATCGCGCAGGACCGACAGGTCAATTGCGTTATCAGCGAAGCGTTGGGCATACTCGCTCAGGCCGATCGATGCTAGCCACTCGGCAATGCCTTTCATGGCACTTCTCGTCGGCCTGAGGTCCGCGGCTCTGCTTGCGCGGCGACCGGCCACGCTGTCGCCGCGCCGCCGAGTAGCATGATGAACTCGCGCCGCTTCATTTGATCACCTTGGCGGCGCAGGCATCGCGGATGAGTGATGGTCAACGATTTTACAATCGTTGCCCTCCTTTACGAACGTGAAACTGTAGCGGGCGGGGATTGATTTGGTTTCGCCGTCCTTCGTGTAGAATAGCGTGTAGTAGCCCGTGTTGACCGCGGTATCTCCATATACGCGGATAAGCTGCTCTCCGAACTTGACGGTGAGCTTCGGCAGCGCTTGGAAGGCCCCCACGAAGTACGACTTCAGCCCAGCAGGATCTGATCGAACCGTGGACGAAAGCGTCCCCCACAACACTGCGTCCTTGGAATAAAGCGCCACGATGGTGTCGGGATTGTTTTCGGCCAAGATCGTCGTCCACCTGTCTACTGCACCCGCGACGGCTTCCTTCGAGCACGCCGTCGCGGTTTGCACGGAAACGCCTGCACTCAACACGAGCACGACGGCGCTGATCGCAAGACGTGTTTGCATCATTTCCTCCCTCATCTCTTCGGTGACATCACCAGTATCAGCACTGCCGCGCCGCCGCGCCGCGAGCGGCCACGCCGTCGCGCCGCCGAGCAGCGTGATGAACTCGCGGCGTCTCCAGTAGTTCGCACCGCTTCGCCAACGCCGGTATCCGTTCGAGATGCAGACTTGGCAAAATGGATTCAATTGTGACGTTTCTGCCTTCGACCCGTCAGTTATCATCACTTTTACTGCGGAAGCCAGTAGTCGATTTCAATCTGCGTTTCGTTCATTCCCGTTTGCGGATTGGCTAACGTGATATTTCGTGCCATTCCGTTGATCCTGGCAAGCTTGCCCGTACCGCCGGTAATCGGTCCGACCGTTGTGGCCGTCAGATGACGTGCCTCTGGGCCCTGAATTGCCACCAGCGAACCTCGGGTGAAGAATTTGTCGCCGGAAGGTGACGAATCCCGAACTCGGATTCATTTCAGCGAATTCCTGGGACATCAACGGCGCCGCGTCCGGCGGGCTGAACACGTTCTGGATCCAGCGCAGCGCCGCTGAAGTTCCCGAGGAGCTGGGCTTTCAAGCCAGCGCCATCGTCAAGGCGATCACCGATCTCGCGCCACTGCTGCGCGGCTGAGCGATGGTTTCCGCGCGCTCAAGAGTGGATTAGCACCCTACCAACTCGAACATCGGGAGCAAACACTCGAACATCGGGAGCAAACAAATGCCCAGGCTGCGACTTTACCACGGGAGATCTGAGCTCCGATGTAATATCCGCGCATGAGCCCGGAAAATCGCAGGAGGCTTGCCGATCGAGTCGCCAAGGCTGCGGAGGCCTCGCTCGCGGCCCAGAATTACGTAAGCCCCGTGGACGTGCTGGTCGGGATCGGGTGGCTTGATCCGGGAGCGGTGAAGCGCTGGCGGCAGGGGCAGGTCGACTATCTTGAGCGCGTCGTCCAGACGAATCTGTCGCGCATTTCCGAGGCCATGAAACTATTTCGATCATGGGCGACCGCGAAGGGGTTGATCCCGAGTGAGACGTCCTATGTCGCGCGGACGCCGTCGCGACAGACACTGCGCTTCAGCAAGAGCGGAACCCCGACGATCGAACGGCTGTATCGCACCCATTGGCTTTCGGGCGAGCTTTCTCAGAGGAAGCAGGAGCGCTTGGCGGAGAAGGCGAGCCGAGCACCGGAACTGGTGGTGATCCGCCCATTGAACGCCGCGTGGAGATGCCACCGGTGCGGCGGCACCGGTGATCTTCTCATGATGGAGAATCCTGGCCCGGCGTGCTTGCGGTGCGTCGGTCTCGACGATCTCGAGTTCCTGTCCGCCGGAGACGCGTTGCTCACGCGCCGGGTCAAGGCGAAAAGCGCCAGACATGCCGTGGTCG
>Ga0306921_10008766_pt1 | contig 10694 bp, 12 predicted proteins | sample sta12Cox44000080_FD_203760 | JGI IMG/M metagenome (GOLD analysis project Ga0306921, IMG submission 203760) | Lab enrichment of tropical soil microbial communities from Luquillo Experimental Forest, Puerto Rico - statoxic.12C.oxic.44.000.080 (v2)... | ecosystem: Environmental > Terrestrial >...
CAGCCTCCGTCGCGCCGGGCTGCCCGATCAGGCATCTGCGCGCGTTGCCGTAGCAGGGACTTCGCCGCACTTACACCAGCTTCAGCGTGCGCGCGAGCTGCCAGCCCGCGAGCGAGATCACCAGCACACCGACCGAAATCATCAGCGCACTGGCGGACAGGTGCTTGACCGACCATCCGCCGAGCGGCGCCGCGATCAAACCGCCGAGCACGAGCGGAGCCAGATTCAACAATGGCGAGGCGCCGAGTTCGACGAAGAAGGTGGTGGCGGCGGCTATCGTCACGAAGAACTCGGTGGTGTTGACCGAGCCGACGGTCATGCGCGGCGCGTGGCCGGAGCCGACCAGGGTCGAGGTTGCGACCGGTCCCCACCCGCCGCCGCCGCTGGCGTCGAGGAAGGCCGCGATGAAGCCGAGCGGCGGGGTCCACCGCGCCGGAGCCTCGCGCGGGGGCGCCATTCGCCAGGCCTTGAACAGGATGAAGACGCCGATCGCAACGAGATAGGCGGACACGTAGGGCCGCATCACGGCGGCATCCACGTTCGATAGGACCCAAGCTCCCAGCACCGCACCCACCACGCCGGCGACACCCAGCCGGATGACCAACCGCCAGTCGACATTGCGATGGTAGACGTGCGAGACCGCCGAGGCGCCGGTGGTGAAGACCTCGGCGGTATGCACCAGCGCGCTCGCCTGCGCCGGCGCAAATCCGAACGTCAGCATCGCCGAGGTCGAGATCACCCCGAAAGCCATTCCCAAGGTGCCGTCGACGATCTGGGCAAAGAAACCGATGGCCAGCAGCAGCAAAAAGTCGGCGAGGACAAAATCGCCGGGCATGCTCCCTCCTATACCAACGAAAGCACGACCGCGGGAACGAGTGCGCAGGCGGTGACGAAAACCGCGTAGGGCAATGCTTGTTCCCTCTTGACTCGCATCAGCAGCGGCAGCCCGACCCAGAGCAGGTAGAATCCGTAGAGTCCGAGGATCGCCAGAAAATTGAGGCCCGGGATGAGCAGGAATATGCCGGCCAGCCAGAGCGGCGTGTGGGAATAGACCGAGAGCTTGACCGCGTTGGGAAAGTTTTTGCGGCCGCCGAAGCGCGGCGCCAACAGATCGATGATACCGGCGATGATGTAGACCATCGCGAAGGTGACGAGATAGACGATGACGGCGCGCAACAGACTGGACGCGAGCGGCGTCTGAGCGGCGCCGATCACCGTCTGGCCAATTAGGTGCGCAATCTCGGGAATCGCGGCAAGAATGGCGACATAGCGCAGTAGCAAGCCCACGAGCGTGCTCGGCTCCTGCTCGATCACCGGCCATTCGCTGCTCGGGCTGAGCATGATCGCCTTGACCCGCTCGACGAGCTGCAGCGCCGCCTTCTTCATTTCAGCGCCGGTCATGCGCGCGCGTCCTCCAGGATCATGGCGGCGCCTTTCTCGGCGATCATCATGGTGGGGGCGTTGGTATTGCCCGACGTGATCGTCGGCATCACCGAGGCGTCGACCACGCGCAGGCGCTCGAGCCCCATTACGCGCAGCCGCGCGTCGACCACCGCCATGGAATCGCTGGGGAGACCCATCTTGGCAGTGCCGACGGGATGAAAAATGGTGGTGCCGATGTCGCCCGCGGCCTTGATCAGCGCCGCGTCGTCATCGCCGACTGCGGGGCCGGGCAGATATTCCGCCGGCCTATACTTCGCGAGCGCCGGTTGCACCGCGATCCTGCGCGCAACGCGAATGGAATCAGCGGCGACGCGGCGATCCTCATCGGCGGAAAGATAGTTCGGCTTGATTGCCGGCTTGTCGGAGAGGTCGCGCGAACGCAAGCTCACGAAGCCGCGGCTCGCCGGCTGCAAATTGCACACGCTCGCGGTAAAGGCGGGAAATTCGTGCAGCGGGTCGCCGAATTTGTCGAGCGACAAGGGCTGCACGTGAAACTGGATATTGGCGCGCTCGCGCGAAGGGTCCGAGCGCGTGAACAGGCCGAGTTGCGAGGGGGCCATAGTCAGCGGACCGCGGCGGAACAGCGCGTATTCCAGCACCATGCCGGCGCGGCCGGCGAACGAGCGGTAGCTCTCGTTCAGGGTCTTGACTCCGGACACCTTATATATGAGCCGCAGCTGGAGATGATCCTGCAGGTTCTCGCCGACACCGGTGCGGTCGAGCACGAGCGGAATGCCGAACTGCGCAAGCTCGCCAGCAGGACCCACGCCGGACAGTTTTAGGATTTGCACCGAGCCGATCGCCCCGGCGGCAAGGATCACCTCGCCACGGCAGCGCGCGGACCGGCTCGTGCCGTTCTGGCGCCAGCGCACGCCCGCGGCGCACTTGCCTTCGAATTGAACCGCCTCCACCAGGCAGCCGGTTTCCAGCCGCAGATTGGCACGATGGAGCGCCGGCTTGAGAAAGGCGCGCGCGGCCGACCAGCGCCGCCCGCGCTTCTGGTTGACGTGGAACGCGCAGCTGCCTTCGTTGTCGCCGGTGTTGAAATCGGGGATCCGCTTGATGCCGGCCTGCTCCGCTGCCCGGCAAAACGCATCGAGGATGTCCCAGTGCACCCGCGGCGCTTCGATGCGCCATTCGCCGCCCACCGCGTGCGCGTCGCTCGCGCCGAGGAAGTGATCCTGGTGACGCTTGAAGAACGGCAGCACGTCGTCCCAACCCCAGCCGGTGAGCCCGAGCTGGCGCCAATGATCGTAATCGGCGGCCTGCCCGCGCATGTAGATCATCGCGTTGATCGCGGAGGAGCCGCCGATCACCTTGCCGCGCGGATAATTCAGGCTGCGGCCGTTGAGCCCCGCCTCGGGCTCGGTTTTGAACATCCAGTCGGCGCGCGGATTGCCGATCGCGAACAGATAGCCGACGGGAATGTGGAACCAGATCCAGTTGTCGCGGCCGCCGGCTTCCAGCAGAAGCACTCGCGTATTGGGATCGGCCGACAAACGGTTCGCCAGCACGCAGCCGGCCGAACCCGCGCCGACCACGATGTAATCGTAGTCTCCCTCGATCGGCGCTGCCTCTGCCATGCGTTGCTACTGCCGCTCTGCCTGTGCGGGAGGATGAACTCCCAATTGGCGCGCGTAGTGATCTAGGGCAACGAGCCGTGGGTCAAGCCCAGGTTTTGACCTGTGGCTTGGCTTTGCCTTGCCGCGCAATACTGCTAGTCTCGAATTGCGACCCGCGGCGCGCCGTAAGCGCGCCATCTGGCCCGGAACGGCGCTTCCGGATTGGTCGCTTCCCGACAAAGCACCGGCTGGACGACCGCGCGCGTGCGCGCGGCCGTTATCGAAGGAGTGCCAGCATGCGCGACCGCGTTGGCTCGATTGCTTGCGGTGCCATCGTCGCATTGGCGATCCTGGCTGCGCGGCCGGCTGCGATCGCGCAGCAGACAACCGTCACGGCGTTCGCCGCCGCATCGCTGAAAAATGCGCTCGACGACGTCGATCAGACGTTCACCCAAAACAGCGGCATGCGCGTAGTGGCGAGTTATGCGGCGAGCTCAGCGATGATCAAACAGATCGAGAACGGCGCCCCTGCAGACGTGTTTGCATCGGCCGATCTCGACTGGATGGATTATGGTGCGCAGCACAAGCTGATCAGGGAAGACACGCGTGTCAATCTGCTCGGCAACGAGCTGGTACTGATCGCGCCGAAGGATTCAAATGTTGCAAGGGCGGAGATCGGGCCGGGTTTCGATCTGGCGGGGCTTGCCGGCAATGGCCGCATCGTCACCGGCGACGTGCGCGCAGTTCCGGTCGGAAAATATGCGAAGGTCGCGTTGGAGAAGCTCGGCATCTGGGGGGCCGTCTCCCCAAAGGTCGCGATGACCGAGAACGTGCGCGCGGCGCTCACGCTCGTCGCACGCGGCGAAGCGGCACTCGGTATCGTCTACGCAACCGACGCCAAAGCCGAACCGAACGTGAAGGTCATCGGCGTGTTTCCCGCCGATTCGCATCCACCGATCGTCTATCCGGTGGCGTTGACGATGACCGCCAAACCAGTCGCGTCGCAATATCTCACCTTCCTGCGCTCCCCTGCCGCGCAGGCACTGTTCGAAAAGTACGGATTCATGTTTTTGGCGAAGACACCGTCGTGACCCGTTGCTCCACAAACATTGCGCTGCCGTGATGCTCTCGCTTTCCCCCGACGAATGGGTAGCGGTGCGGCTTTCGCTCAAGATCGCGCTGGTGGCAACCGCGGTGGCGCTGCCGTTCGGCGTCGCGGTCGCCTGGCTGCTGGCGCGCAAGCAGTTTTGGGGTAAGACGCTGCTCGACGGCCTCTTGCATCTGCCCCTGGTGCTGCCGCCGGTCGTCACCGGCTATCTGCTGCTGATCTCGTTCGGCCGGCGCGGCCCGATCGGCGCGTTTCTCGCGGATCACTTGGGCATCGTGTTTTCGTTTCGCTGGACCGGCGCCGCGCTCGCCTGCGGGGTGATGGGTTTTCCCTTACTGGTGCGGCCGATCCGATTGGCGATCGAGGCGATCGACCGCAAGCTCGAAGACGCTGCAGCAACACTCGGCGCCGATCGGCTGTGGGTGTTCCTCACGGTTACCTTGCCGCTGGCGATGCCCGGCCTGATTGCCGGGCTTGTGCTGTGTTTCGCCAAGGCGCTCGGGGAATTCGGCGCGACCATTACCTTCGTCTCAAACATTCCGGGCGAGACGCAGACGATTTCGGCGGCGATCTACACGTTCGTTCAGATCCCGGGCGGCGATGCGGCGGCGGGCCGGCTTGCGTTGGTCGCGATCGCCATTTCACTTGCGGCGCTGATCGCGGCGGAATGGCTGGCGCGCCGCGCCGGCACGCGCTTCCATGGAGAGTGAGGGTGCTCGCGCTCGACGTGGAAAAGCGGCTCGGCGATTTTTCCATGAAGGCGAGCCTCGACACCGCGGGCGGCGTCACCGCACTGTTCGGTCCCTCCGGCGCCGGCAAGACCACGCTCGCCAACATTATCGCCGGCCTGATCGCGCCGGACCACGGCCGCATCGTGCTCGATGACACCGTCCTGTTCGATGCCGAGCGCCGCATTAACGTGCCGGCACATCGCCGACGCATCGGCTACGTGTTCCAGGAGGGACGCCTGTTCCCGCACCTCAGTGTTGCGGCCAATCTCGATTACGGCCGGCGCATGAGCGGATTTGCGCCGAATGCGGCGGAGCTCGAGCGCATCGCCGAGCTGCTCGATATCGGCCATTTGCTGGCGCGCCGGCCCGGCAAACTATCGGGCGGCGAGCGTCAGCGGGTGGCGGTGGGCCGCGCGCTGCTGATGCGCCCGCGGCTCCTTCTGCTCGACGAGCCGCTCGCTTCGCTCGACGCGGCGCGCAAGCGCGAAATCCTCCCCTATCTGCAAAAGCTGCACGACGAGGCGCGCGTGCCGATGATTTACGTGAGCCATCATGCCGGCGAGCTGCGTCGCCTGGCCCGCAGCGTGGTGCGGCTCGACGCCGGCCGAGTGACCGCGGTCGGTGGGCTGGAGCTGCTCGCGGAAGCCGATGCCGACGCGCTGGCGTGAGCGTATGATCGAGGTTGAGAACCGAGGCAGCGCGACAGAGGAAACCTCGATGACCAAGAGGCAATGGATCACGCGGCGGGCGGCCGCATTGCTGGCCATCTTGGTGCTGACGGTCGGAGCCACTCGACCGGCGTTCGCGCAAGGAGCCACGGTTCGCTTGGTGGTCGATTACGGCGACGGCGTGATCAAGAGCATCACCGACCTGCCCTGGTCGAAAGGCCAGACGGTGCTCGACCTGATGAATGCCGCCAAGACTCACGCGCATGGCATCACGTTCCGCGCGAGCGGCAGCGGCGCCTCGGTGTTCCTCACGCAAATCGACGATGTCGCCAATCAAGGCGGAGGCAGCGGCAAAAAGAATTGGCAATTGTGGGTCAACACCACCCATGCTGAGCGCGGCTTCGGTGCATATGAATTGCAAGCGTCCGACGTGGTATTTTGGCGCTTCACGACGGAACAGGGGAAATGAGCAATGGCTGCAATCTCGAATTACCGGCGCATGATTTGCGGCTTGGGCATGGAGCTGCCGCTCGCGGCGGGTCTGGTCGCGCTCGACGTGGTCGCGCGCCTCCTGCCGCATCCCCCGAATTTTACCCCGATTGCGGCAAGTGCGGTGTTTGCCGGCATGATGTTGCGCAACCACGCCTTGGCATTGGCCGTGCCGCTCGCGGCCATGCTGCTCGGCGATTCGCTCCTCGGCGGTTACGATTGGCGCGTTATGGGGGTGGTCTATGCCGCGCTCGCGCTGCCCGCCGGCCTGGCCATGGTTGCGCGCCGGCTGCGGACTTCATTCGTAATCGTGCCAGTGGTCTTGTTCTCATCACTCATTTTCTTCGTGACTACGAATTTCGCGGTATGGGTGTGGAGCGGCATTTATCCGCTTACCATTTCCGGTCTTGCCCATTGCTATCTGGCGGCGCTGCCGTTTTTCCAGAACACACTTTGCGGCGACATGTTCTGGAGCGCGGTCTTGTTCGGCAGCTGGTGGTTGGCGCGACGCGTACTGAATCCGCTCGTGCCCGCGCAAGCGGGGACCTAGTCCACCCGTAACTGTGTCTGGATTCCCGCTTACGCGGGAATGAGCGGAGACCAATTGCTCATCCGCCGCGCGACCACAGGTCGCGCGCGAGCCGTTTGAGCTGCGCTGCAATCGTGCGCGGCACCTCCTCGCTTTCCGGGAGGCGCAGGCCGACACTGGTGACCCGGCCGTCGCTCACGCGGTGCGCGAGCAGCGCAATCGGCCCGAGCGGAACCACGTCCCCGGCGCGCGGGCGCCGGATCACCGCGGTGGCGATATAATCCGCAAGTGCCAGGTCGGCGGCCCGCGGCGCAATCGACAAGCCGTAAATCTCCGCCAACTCTCCGAGCGTGACCTCACCGGACACGAAAAAATCGCCGAGCAGCCGCGGATCGGGTTCCGCCGGCGGCGGGACATCGACGAAGAAGCGGTCGAGCGCCTGCGCCTTCTCCGGCGGCGCCAGCAGATAAACGTAGTCGCCCGGCTGCACTGGATCGGCTTCCGCAGGACTTAAGATTTTCTGTTCGCGCACGACCAAGGTGGGGCGCGCCCAGGACGGCAGCAGGTTGCGCTTGAGATACGGGCTGTTGGCGGAAACCGGATAGCCGACGATCTCCTGCTCCAGCTGACCGGGGAGGTCGAGCTCGACCCGGCGCGGCAGCGCATCGTGCCGGGGCAGCGCGATTTGCAATCGCCTGGCCGCAAACGGAATGGTCCAACCCTGGATCAACAGCGATGTCAGCACCACCACGAAGGCGATATCGAAATAAAGGTGCGCCCGCGAAAGCCCGATCAGCAGCGGGATCGACGCCAGGAAAATGACCACCGCGCCGCGCAGACCGACCCAGGAGACGAACGCGCTTTCCCGCCAGGTAAAGCGAAACGGGAGAAGACACAGAAAGACGGCGATGGGTCGCGCGATCAGCATCAAGGTCGCGGCCACCGCAAGCGCCGGCCACACACTCTCCACGAGTCGGTGCGGCCACACCAACAGGCCGAGCAGCACGAACATCACGATCTGCGCGAGCCAGGTCACCGCATCGAGAAACACGATGACCGTATTGTGGGCGCGCGTGGGGCGATTGCCGACCACGAGGCCGGCGAGATAGACGGCGAGAAAACCGGAAGCGTGCAGCGCCGACGCCACTGCGAAGGTGACCAGCGCGCTCACGGTCACGAATGGCGCATGCAGGCCCTGTGGCAGCGCCAGCCGGTTGAGCACGAGCACGATCACGTGGGCGCCGATGACGCCGACGATCGCGCCGATTACGGTTTGCTCGACAAGCACCTCCAGGACGTGCTGCCAGGTTCGATCGCCGATCGCGAGAAACTCGACCAGCAGCACGGTCATGAGAACCGCGAATGGATCATTGCTGGCGGATTCGACTTCGAGCGTGGCGCCGACGCGCGGACGCAGGCGCAAGCCGCGCGAATGGATAAGAAAAAACACCGCAGCGGCGTCAGTCGAAGCCACCACCGCTCCCACCAGCAGCGCCTCGGTCCAGGAGAGGCCGAGCACGAGGCGGGCGACCGGCGCGGTCAATGCCGCGGTGAGCAGGACGCCAGCGGTCGCCAGGGTGGCGGCGGGCCCCAGCACGCTGCGGAACGTGGCGAACCGCGTGCGCAAACCGCCGTCGAACAGGATCAGCGCGAGCGCGATCGAGCCCACCACGTACGTCACGTAGACGTCGTCGAACTTGATGCCGCCCGGACCGGCCTCGCCGGCGAGCATGCCGACGATCAGGAACACCAGCAGCAGCGGCGCCCCGAACCGCATGGCGATGAGGCTCGACATGATGCCGGCCAGCACCAAGACGGCGCCGAACAGGATGCCGATACTGACGGTATCGAGAGCGGCCATGGTGCGCGAATCCTCGACCCAGACTACTCTCTTGTCGTACGAAGCAATCAAGCCATTTGCGATGAAATTCCAGTCTGGCGGTTTCGCACCATGGATTTCGGCGACCGCCGGCGGCATCGCCTGCGGCACCGGCGCGGCATTGTTCTGGGCGGGCGGATTCGTCGCCGCGCGGCACGGCATCGCCGCGGGATTTTCCCCCGCGGATATCGCGTTTCACCGCTTCGTCTGGGCCGGCCTCGCCTTCCTCCCGCTCGTCGCCCGCTCGCGCGATCTCGCGGGCACGGGTTGGCTCAAGGCGATCCTGCTGACGGTCTGCGGCGGACCGCCGCTCGCGTTGTTGAGCTATGCCGGCTTTCTATTCGTCCCGCTCGCCCACGGCGGCGTAATCCAGCCGTCGAGCGCCGCACTCGGCGGGCTCCTGCTCGCGACCGTCGTGCTCAAGGAGAAGCTGCCGAAACAGCGCGCACTCGGCGCGGCGATGATTGTGATCGGCCTGTGCGTGATCGGTGGCGAGGCGCTCGCCACGATCGGCATGCACGGTCTCCTCGGCGATCTCTCTTTCATGAGTGCGGGCCTCATGTTCGCAACATTCGCGCTGCTGCTGCGGCTCTGGCGTATTACGCCGATGCATGCAGTCGCGATCACCAGCGTCGTGTCGCTCATCGATGTTCCGATTCAGTGGCTGGCATTCGGATTTGACCACATGATCGGCCTGGGTCTGCGGGAAAATCTGCTGCAGCTCGTGATGCAGGGCATCTTCGCCGGCGCCGGGGCGACTTATCTGTTCGCCCGTTCGGTCGCGCTGCTCGGCGCCGGTCGTGCTGCGCTGTTTCCCTCGCTGGTGCCGGGCTTCACGCTGCTGATCGGCTTTCTCGTGCTCGGAGATGTGCCAAGCCTCGCGCAGCTCGCCGGCTTTGCCATCGTGCTTATGGGCTTCCGCCTGACGCAGAAGGGATAAGCCAGGGCGACGAACACTGCTTCACCGGTGCGAAGAAACCCGGGCTGGCTTTGACTGTCAGAAATTTCTGCCGAACTCTCAAGGCCTTACAGAAAGACCAGCCGCGGCGGAGACTCGCAGACAACATATAGGTAGCACCTTTTCTGCTTGATCGTAACCTCAGACTTCAACTTGTTCCGCGATGGCCAGCGCGTCGTCCACCTCGATTCCGAGATACCTCACGGTACTCTCGATCTTGGTGTGGCCTAGCAAAAGCTGTACCGCGCGCAGGTTGCCTGTGCGGCGGTAGATCAAGGTTGCCTTGGTGCGCCGGAGCGAGTGGGTGCCGAAGACATGTGCATCCAACCCGATGCTCGCGATCCATTCGGAAACGAGGTATGCGTACTGCCTCGTTGTCATGCTCTCTACAGCCCGACGCCGACTCGTGAACAGAAATTCGCCGGCTTTCTTGCCTGCTGCCTTCAAGTAAGCATCAACGGCTTGGCGGGCCTGCTCGGTTAATTCGAATCGGACGGGACGCCCGGTCTTTTTCTGGCGCACCGTCGCACGGGCGATCGCATAGCCGTTGGGCGCAACGTCTTCGACCTTGAGGGCGACGACATCGCAGCCGCGCAGCTTGCTGTCGATCGCCAGGTTGAACAGTGCCAAGTCGCGGATACGCCCTTCGATCTGGAGCTTGGTTCGAATTGACCACACGTGCTTGGGCCAAAGTGGCGGCTTGGCTCCGATCAGCTTGCCCTTATTCCAAGGCGTGCGATTCGGCGTGGGCGGGATTGAGCGTTCGTGGACTTCCATGGTCGTGTTCCTCGTATTGCTGGTACTGAGGAGGACCATGGTTGCGCGCCGGATGCCGAAGCCGCGGAATTTACTTCCGCTATTGGCGGTACTGCGGAAATAGACCGGCCGCCGTGTTGGGGCGGCAGCGCTGGTTTTGACCCCATAGCGGTCATCGAGGGCACTGAAATCCCGCAGTGCAGCAGTCACCTGCCGATGCCGTGGTCCGCCCACTGGGAGATGGTCGCATGTTCGACTTGAGGCGGCGCGATTTCATCACGCTCCTCGGAGGCACTGCTGTCGCCTGGCCGCAACCGAACTTGGTCCCGGTCATGCCAAGCACGTCGCGCAGCACCCACAGCAGCGGGGTGTTGCCGTCGACATCGACCTCATGGGGTGTGCCGTTGATCTTCAACATGAAAGCCATGGCTGCCTCTCGGTGGCTGCGGCTGATAGGAAGCAGCCGGCCGGCTGCGTGCACCAATGGGCGCGTGTCGCTCACGGACGAACGCGGATGATCGTCTTCCCCTTGCGTCGCTCGGTCGGGTTCAAGGCGGCGACGGCTTCGTCG
>Ga0306921_10008767_pt1 | contig 10693 bp, 11 predicted proteins | sample sta12Cox44000080_FD_203760 | JGI IMG/M metagenome (GOLD analysis project Ga0306921, IMG submission 203760) | Lab enrichment of tropical soil microbial communities from Luquillo Experimental Forest, Puerto Rico - statoxic.12C.oxic.44.000.080 (v2)... | ecosystem: Environmental > Terrestrial >...
CGCATAAGGTCCGTAGCCGTTACTGGGGTACGCCGGCTGGGCCGATCCGGCACCCGCTGAAAGCGCCAAGGCGGCTGCTCCGAGAACGAGAGCTCTCATCATTGCATTCTCCCCTGTGCTGTGTGGGCGCTTTGCGTCCCGGAGGCTCAACGAGCATTGCGATGATTGGTTCAAAAAAATTGCCACCGGAATTGCCACCGGACGGATTAGAACAGGTTGGGATTTGGGGGATGGCGCAGCCTGATGATCGCTGCAAACCGTAATGAAATCAGCACAAACGGGACGGCGAGGGATAAGCGAGTACGCTATCTTTCGGATTTACAGTCCGCCCCCTTTGCCGCTCGGGACACTCCCCCGCGACCGTGGTGCGGGAATAATACGCGCGCCGGCGCTATATGGTTGGACCGCAGGGTCTAGTCAATCGAATATAGCGCGCCGACCTCCTTTCTCTATCACGCAATGCGCCTTAGGTTTCGCCCCGCAAGCGCGCATGAACTGGGTGTTCTTGCCGACAGGTCAGCGATGAGAGTTTTGAGCCGGTTTTTCATGGCTTTGGCCGCGGTCGCCGCGGCTGCAGCCAGCTACATCTTTCTTGCCACCGATCACGCGACGCGTGCGCAAATCGCGCGGACGATTCGGATCGTCGTCCCATATGCGCCGGGCGGCACCGCTGATATTGTCGCGCGGCTGACGGCGGACCAGGCCGGGCGCACCGGCGGGCCAGCCATGATCGTCGAAAACCGGCCAGGCGCGGGCGGCGCGGTCGGCACTGAGACGGTCGCGCGCGCCACGCCGGATGGCGCGACGCTGCTCGTTGTCTCGACGCCGTTTTTGATCGATCCGCTGTTGCGAAAGCTCAACTACGATCCGCTGCAGAGCTTCGCGCCGATCTGTAACCTGGTCAGCGCGCCGACGCTTATCGTCGTCAACAGCGCCTCGCCGTATCGCACGCTCGCCGAATTGCTTGACGACGCGCGTCAAAAGCCGGGCCAGATCACGATGGCGAGTATCGGTCCGGGGTCTAGCTTTCAGCTCGGTTTCGAAATGCTCAAGCACGCGGCGAAGGTCGATATGACCTTCGTGCCGTATCCCGGCAACGCGCCGGCGCTCAACGCGGTGTTGGGCCAGCAGGTGACCTCGATGTTCGCAACGCTTCCGAACGTGTCGGAATATTTGAAAGCGGGAAAATTGCGGGCGCTCGCCGTCGGCAACCGGGAGCGGGCGCAGCCGCTGCCGGACGTTCGCACCGTCGTCGAGTCCGGCTATGGCGATTTCGACATCGACGCCTGGTTCGGCGCCTTTGCGCCCGCCGCTACGCCCGAACCCGCGATCAATGAGGTCGAGCATCTGTTCACGGCGGCGCTGCGGGACTCGTCGGTTAAAGAAAAACTATCGATTCAGGGTCTGTTTCCGACTGTGACATGCGGTAACGATTTCGCCACTTACTTACGCAAGCAAAATGGCGCCTACAGCCGCATCATTACCGAGGCCAATATCAAGGCCGAGTAGATCGCGCGCTATCGCGGTGAACAAAACGTTTCGCAGTCCGCCGTATATTTAACAGTAATTAGGACAGAAAAGCCGCGAATATACGTTATTTTTAGCGTGTTATTTAAGCTGCTCTTAGAGCGTTGCCGCTACTGTGGCGCCGATGACGGGGACAGGGCCCGTCGCGAAAAAGAAATTGGTTTGGGAAAGGCGTCATCATGAAAACCGTCGTCAAGGCGGTCGAGCCCGCCGTGCACGAGGCGCGCTTCGACCATATTCGCCCGCACTATCTCGAAGCACTCACGCTGGTCGAGCGTCTGCATCGGCGTCTGCTTGATGTCATCAAGGATGGGTTCGACCGCCGTGGCCGCGCCGACATCAATTCGGTTCAGGCGTTGTTGTTGTACAATATCGGCGACAAAGAGCTCACTGCCGGCGAGCTGCGTACGCGCGGCTATTATCTCGGCTCCAACGTCTCGTACAATCTGAAGAAGCTCGTCGAGATGGGCTTCCTCGATCACCAGCGCTCGCGCATCGATCGGCGTTCGGTCCGCATCAAGTTGACCGACAAGGGCCGCGAAGTGCGCGACACGATCGATACGCTCTACGAAAAGCATATGCGCACCGTTGAGCAGGTCGGCGGCATCAATGCCGATGATTTCGGCACGCTCAACAAGGCGCTGCACCTCCTCGAGCGGTTCTGGACCGATCAGATTCTTTACCGGCTCTAATCGGGCGCAGGCCGGCGACGGCATAATAGGGCCCCGGCTAGGGCCGGGGCCTTTTCGCGTTCCGCGATTTGCGCCGTCGCCTGCGGCCGTTATGCTAGGCGCGGTTTTGGGGTGCTGGCCGAATTCAGCCGTATTGATTACGCAGATAGCCGTCCATGACTCGACGCTCTCGCTCCGTGCGTCCGTGCAAACCGGGATTATCCCGCCGCGTCGTGCTGCGGCGCCTTGCGGGTGTAGCGACCTTTGCGGCCGGCATTCGATCTGCCTGGGCCGACGATCGGCCGCTCGATGCGCTTATCGGCGACGTCGATCGGAGCGGGTTCGGGCAAGGATTCGATCAGGCGTCGCGCACGGTGCACATGCCGAAGGCGACGATCCCGATGCTGTCGCCCGGGACGGCGGAAGCTACCCGGCGCGCTGTCGAGGTTTACGACGGCATCGTCGCCCGCGGCGGCTGGCCGGACGTGTCGAAGGTGCTGGAATTGCGGCTCGGCACGCATCATTCCAGCGTAGGGGAATTGCGGGAGCGGCTCACGATTTCGGGCGATCTCGATCCTAATGCGAGCGCGGTCGAGAACGACATCTACGATTCCTATCTCGAAGAGGCGGTGCGCCGCTTCCAGGCGCGCCACGGCCTGACGATCGACGGCGTCGTGCATGAGGCGACTTTCGACGCCATGAACGTTCCGGCGGCGACGCGTCGCGATCAGCTCAAGGTGAATATCGAGCGGCTGAAAACGCTGTCCAGCAATCTCGGTCCGCGCTACGTCGTCTGCAACATCCCGGCCGCGCGCATCGAGGCAATCGAACACGACGTTGCGGTCTCTCGTCACACCGGCGTGGTCGGCAAACCCGACCGGCCGTCGCCTGAGATCGACAGCAAGGTCATCGAGATCAATTTCAATCCTTTTTGGACGGTGCCGGCTTCGATCGTGCGCAAGGACCTCATTCCGCGAATGCAGGACCAGCCCGATTATCTGACCAAGAACCACATTCGCATCCTCGATGCGGCGCATCGCGAGCTGCAGCCTTCGCAGATCAACTGGTATTCTGAGGACGCCACCAACTACACATTCAAACAGGATCCGGGCAGTCAGAATTCGCTGGGTTCGATTCGCATCAATTTTCCAAGCGCCTACGGCGTGTACATGCACGATACGCCGCTGAAGAACCTCTTCGGCGACGATTTTCGCTTCCATTCGTCGGGCTGCGTGCGGGTGCAGAATGTCCGGCAACTGGTTGCGTGGCTGCTCGCGGAAACCAAAGGTTGGTCGCCGGCCGACATAGATCGGGTGATAAAGTCCGGCGAGCAGAAAACCGCACATCTTGCCAAGCCGGTTCCCTTGCATTGGGTCTATGTCACGGCTTGGTCCGGAGCCGACGGGGTGGTGCAGTTCCGCGAGGATATTTACAGCCGCGATGGCCTCGGCGCGCCTGCCATTCCGGCGACGACCAAGCTTTGATCGCCTTCCGGTTGCGGGCGACTGCCTTTGGTCCCTAAATATAGGGGTGTTATCCGCTGAAATATCGCAAGTTCTTGCGGGTTCGGCTGGTATTGCCACCTCCCGCGGTGTATCAGCGGGGCCTGAATGTGAAGCAGCGGAAACAGCCGATTTGAGCCGTTTGCAGTCGTGAAACCGGCCCAGGCAGCGACGGAAACCAGCATAGCCAAGAACCCAAACATGCCAGCAAGTCACCAGATCAAGGCGACCGATGAGGATTTCTTTTCCGCAACGCTTGACGAAAGCGATCCGGAAATTGCGCAGGCGACAAAGCTCGAACTCGGCCGCCAGCGCGACGATATTGAACTGATCGCGTCGGAGAATATCGTCAGCCGCGCCGTCCTTGAGGCGCAAGGCTCAGTACTCACCAACAAATATGCCGAAGGTTTGCCGGGGAAGCGCTATTACGGCGGCTGCCAGTTCGTCGACATTGCCGAGCGGCTGGCGATCGAGCGGGCGACCCGACTGTTCGGCTGCAGCTTCGCTAATGTGCAGCCGCATTCCGGCGCTTCCGCCAACGCCGAAGTCTTCATGGCGCTGATGCAGCCCGGCGACACGTTCATGGGGCTAAACCTCACAGCCGGCGGCCATCTTACGCACGGCTCGCCGGTCAATCTTTCCGGCCGCTGGTTCAAAGTAGTGCCTTATGGCGTGCGCCGCGACGATCACCTCATCGACATGGATGAGGTTGAGAAACTCGCCAAAGAGCATCGTCCCAAAGTGATCATCGCCGGCGGCTCGGCCTATCCGCGCATCATCGACTTTCGCAGCTTTCGCGAGATTGCCGACGAGGTTGGCGCTTATCTGGTAGTGGATATGGCGCATTTTGCCGGCTTGGTCGCCGGCGGCGTGCACCCGAGCCCGCTGCCTCATGCGCATGTGGTGACCACGACGACGCACAAGACGCTGCGCGGACCACGCGGCGGCGCAATCCTCAGCAATGACGAGGAGCTTGCGAAAAAGCTCAACGCGGCCGTGTTCCCCGGAATGCAGGGCGGGCCGCTCATGCATGTGATCGCAGCCAAAGCGGTCGCCTTCGGCGAAGCTTTGCGTCCCTCGTTTCGGCTCTACGCCAGGAACGTGGTCGAGAACGCCAAGGCGCTTGGTGAAACGCTGAAAGCTTGCGGCCTCGACATCGTTTCCGGCGGCACCGACACGCATCTCATGCTGGTCGATCTGCGCAAGAAACGCTTGACGGGAAAGGTAGCGGAAGCGGCTCTCGGGCGCGCTCGCATCACCTGCAACAAGAACGGCATTCCATTCGATCCGGAAAAGCCCACGGTCACTTCGGGCGTGCGGCTCGGCACGCCGGCCGGCACGACGCGAGGCTTCGGCATCGCCGAATTCCGGCAAATCGGCGACATGATCGCCGAAGTGCTCGACGCACTCGCCCGCAGCGGCCTTGAACAAGACGTCCAAGCCGAAGAGCGCGTAGCCGAACAGGTGAAACGTCTGGTCAGCCGATTCCCGATCTACGAGGGTTAAGGGATGCGCTGTCCGAGTTGTGCAAGCCTCGATACCCAGGTGAAGGATTCGCGGCCGACCGAGGATTCGTCCGTCATCCGCCGCCGCCGGGTCTGTCTGAGCTGCAATTTCCGTTTCACGACCTTTGAGCGGGTGCAGTTGCGCGAATTGATCGTGATCAAGCGCAACGGCCGCCGTGTGCCATTCGACCGCGATAAGCTTCTACGCTCGGTGCAGATCGCGCTGCGCAAACGGCCGGTCGACCCGGAGCGCATCGATCAGATGGTCTCGAAAATCGTACGCGAGCTTGAAAGCATCGGCGAAAGCGAGGTCACCTCCGAAACAATCGGCGAGACGGTGATGGCGCATCTGCGCGACCTCGACGATGTTGCTTATGTGCGGTTCGCCTCGGTGTATCGCAATTTCCGCGAGGCCAAGGATTTCGAAACCGCGCTGGCCGAATTGTCGGGGGACGAGGCCGCCGAGTGAGCGCCTCCGTCAGCGTTCCAACCTCCAACGTTGCCGGCGACCGCCGATTTATGCGGCTTGCACTTTCGCTCGGCCGGCGCGGGCTCGGCAGGACCTGGCCGAATCCGGCCGTTGGCGCGGTAATCGTCAGGGACGAGGAAATCGTCGGGCGCGGCTGGACCCAGCCAGGAGGGCGGCCGCATGCCGAGATCGAGGCGCTGCGGCGCGCCGGCGCGATGGCGCGCGGCGCCACGCTTTTTGTGACGCTCGAACCGTGCTCCCACCACGGCAAGTCGCCGCCCTGCGCCGACGCCGTGATCGCATCCGGCATTGCACGCGTGGTCTCGGCCATGGAGGATCCCAATCCGGAAGTCGGCGGGCGCGGGCACGCTCGCCTGCGCAGCGCGGGCATCGCCGTCGATGTCGGCATCGAAGCTGCGACCGCCCGGCGCGATCACGCCGGACATATTCGCCGCATGCGAGACGGCCGGCCGCAGGTGATGCTCAAGCTTGCCATTTCCGCGGACGGCAAAGCGGCGGGTGCCGGGCGAAAGCGCATCCCCATTACCGGCAATGCGGTACGCGACCGGGTGCATATGATGCGCGCGGAAAGCGACGCCATCATGATCGGCATCGGCACCGCCTTGGCCGACGATCCGGTTTTGACATGCCGCTTGCCTGGAATGGCGAAGATGTCGCCGACTCGTGTGGTGCTCGACGCCGGCCTTCGCCTGCCGCTGCAGTCGCGGCTTTTGGCGACGGCTGGCGAGATGCCGCTCTTGATCATGGCCGGCAAGCATGCGCCGGCCGCATCCGAAACAGCCGTGCGCCAACACGGCGCCGAAGTAGTGCGCGTTGCGGAAACAGAGGGACGACTCGATCTGCGCGAAGTGCTCAACCTCCTCGCACAACGCGGCATCACACGCCTGATGGTCGAAGGCGGCCCGACGGTTGCGTCGGCATTGATCGAAGCCGATCTCGTCGATGAGGCGGTATTCTTCCATTCTCCGGTCGTGATAGGGGAGGAGGGTTTGCCGGCGCTGGAGTCGCGCGCGGCTCAATTGCCTAATCAGCACCTTAACCGAGTTTCCAGCGAGCCGGTCGGTCTTGATCGCCGGGAAATATACGAACGCGGGTCGGACCATGTTTAGCGGCATCGTCACGGGACTAGGCGAAATTCTTGAGGTCGATGAAAAATCCGATGACCTGCGCCGGTTCGTCGTCGCCTGCGACTACGATCCCGATTCCCTCGCGGTCGGCGCTTCGATCGCCTGTTCCGGAATTTGCCTCACCGTTATCGAGCGCGGCGCCAGAGGCAATCGGCCGTTCTTTGCCGTGGATGCGGCGGCAGAAACGCTGCGCTTGACCAGTGCTGAACATTGGCAGCGCGGCACGCGCATCAACCTAGAGCGCTCGCTCCGGCTCGGCGATGAGATGGGCGGGCACTTGATCAGCGGCCACGTCGACGGCATCGCCGAACTCGTCACGCGCGACGATTTCCTCGACAGCGCTTCTTTTACGTTACGCGTGCCAACCGCGCTGTCGCGATTTATCGCCGTCAAGGGCTCGGTCGCGCTCGATGGCGTCTCGCTGACCGTGAACAAGGTCAAGGACGACACGTTCTCGGTCTTGATCATTCCGCACACTCTGCAAGTCACCACATTCGGCAAGCTTGAACCCGGCGCGCCCCTTAATCTCGAAGTCGACCAGATGGCGCGTTATGTGGCGCGCTTGATGGAAACGCTGCCGCGCTTGTGAGCGCCTTCGGGGCTTGGTACGACCACGCGTGCTTGAACAAGCCGGAGCGCAGTCATGGCCGGAGCGCGGCGAAGCAAGCTTGCCAGGAAAAGCGGCAAAGGGAGCAAGGGCACGCGCATTCTCATCGTCGAAGCCCGCTTCTATGACGATATTGCCGATGCGCTTCTGGCGAGCGCGAGCAAAGTCCTCAAAGAGGCGCAGGTTGAATTCGACTGCATCACCGTGCCCGGCTCGCTGGAAATCCCGGCCGCGATCGCGATCGCCGTGGACGCAGCGACAAGACGCCGGCGCCCCTATGATGGCGTGGTTGCGCTTGGCTGCGTCATTCGCGGCGACACCATCCATTTCGATATTGTCGCGCATCAATCCGCCCGCGGATTGATGGATCTTGCAGTGGCGCGCCAACTACCGATCGGCAACGGCATTATCACGGTGGACAACGAGGCACAGGCCTGGGTGCGGGCTCGACCGGAAGAGCAGGACAAAGGCGGCGACGCGGCGCGCGCCGCGCTGGCGATGGTTGGATTGAAGCGGCAGGTCGGGAAGCAGGTCGGGACATAGGGTGATGGCCGGCAACGATAGACCCGGTGAATCCGGCCGGAACAGCAATAGCCGCAAGGCCAATCAGCGCGGTGCCGCTCGCCTTGCCGCCGTCCAGGCGCTTTATCAGATGGAGCTTGCCGGCACTGGCTTGAATGAGATTTTGGCTCAATTTGAAAGTCACTGGCTTAAGGGCGATATGGAAGGCGTGCAATATCGCCCAGCAGAAGCCGCCTATTTTCGCGACATTGTCGGCGGCGTGGTGCGCGAGCAAAGTGATCTGGATCGCAAGATCGACGCGGCGCTGACGCGTGGCTGGCCGTTAAAGCGCATCGAAATGGTGCTTCGCGCGGTGCTGCGGGCCGGCGCCTACGAGCTCGCCTGCCGAAAGGATGTGCCCGCGCGCGTTGTGACTTCCGAATATGTCGACGTGGCCAGCGCCTTTGTGGACCAGGAAGAGACCGGGATGGTCAACGCCGTGCTCGATCAACTGGCGCACCAGCTCCGTGCGGCCGAATTCGGCGGCGGGTAGGCGGAGGCAGGAAATGCCTTCGGATAAAAATGAATTTCGCAACGGCCTCTCGGGCGAAGAGCGCCTTATCGAGCGCTACTTTCGTCCCTTGGCCACGGCTGCGAGCGCGTTTGGTCTCGGCGACGATGCAGCCGCGCTCACGCCGCCGGCCGGTTCCGATTTGATTCTGACCACCGATGGGGTGATCGCCGGCGTGCATTTTCTTCCCACAGATCCGCCGCAAAGCATCGGGCGCAAGGCGCTGCGGATGAATCTCTCCGATCTCGCTGCGAAGGGCGCGACGCCGATTGGATTTTTGTTGTCGATTGCGTTGCCGGCGAATACCCAAGAGTCGTGGATCGCGGCCTTCGCCGAAGGTCTTGGCCAAGACATCAGCCACTATGGCTGCCCGTTACTCGGCGGCGATACCGATCGCGCGCCAGGACCGCTTTCGATTTCCATCACCGCGCTCGGCGCACTACCGCATGGTGCAATGGTGCGTCGCGCCACCGCCAAGCCGGATGATGTCATCGCCGTCACCGGTACCATCGGTGACGCCGCGCTTGGCGTTCTCATCCATCGCGACGCGGATTTAGCCCAACAGTGGCGCTTATCGGGCGCGGCAAGCGAACATCTGCGGCAGCGCTATCTGCTTCCGCAGCCGCGCAATGCGCTGGCCGGAGCGCTTCGTAAGCATGCCTCAGCGGCGATGGACGTATCCGATGGTCTCGCCGGGGACTTGGCCAAACTATGCCGCGCCTCCGGGCTTGCGGCGGAAGTCGACGTTGATGCCGTTCCGATGTCGGATGCGGCGCGGGCGGCGCTTTCCGCTGACGCCAAGCTGATCGAGCGCATCATGACCGGCGGCGACGATTACGAGATCGTTTTGACACTGCCGTCGGCTCAGTTCGGCGCTTTTCGCACCGATGCAGAGAGTGCTGGTGTGCCGCTCTCAAAGATCGGTCAGGTCACGCGCGGGCAGGGGGTTCGTTTCCTGCACGAAGGAAAAGTCCTCTCCTTCGCGCAGCCGTCCTATAGTCACTTCTAAGCGACGAAGCAGCGCTATCGGCAATCTAGCCGTCCGCTATAATCGCTGGTGAATTTCCGACTGGCACGTGTTTTCTGGCACCAAAAGGGACAATCCGATGGCTCGCGTGACACAGAAATCAAAGCATGCGCGGAAAACTCAACGCGCCGCACTAAAAGCGATAAGCCGCGGCCGCAGATCGGCCGGGAAAAAGCCGCCACGCCGGAGCAGTGCAGCAAGTACTCGCGGCAAGGGTAAATCGCGGGCGCGCCAGCAGACCTTCGTCGCCTCGCATCACCGGCCGGGGGCATTCGAGCAAGGGCTGCGCCGCTATGCGCAATATCGCGATCTCGGAATCGCCGGGGCTACCGGAGGCATGGTGCGGGCGCATGTGATCAAAATGATTCCGCCTTGCGATCCGGCGGAAGTTTCCAAGCGGCATTTCCACGACGTCGAGTTTCAGATGGTCTATGTTCTCAAGGGTTGGATCAAGGGCGAATACGAAGGCGCCGGCATAGTCACCATGCGCGAAGGTTCCTGCTGGCTGCAGCCGCCGAAGATCAAGCATTCGGTGCTCGACTATTCCGACGATTGCGAACTCCTCGAGATCATCATGCCCGCGGATTTTCCAACCGTCGAATTGGAATGATCGGATCGGCGTGGATCAAGCTGAGATTGGATCGTTTTCATGACCACGTCAGGCTCGCCGCAGGATCTCCCGATACTCGCCGAGCTCGAACGCAAAGTGCTGTGGCTCGCGACGTGGACGATCCACCACGCCAACCACGTGCGCGACAATGACGACGGGCTAAAAGTCGGCGGGCATCAGGCCTCGTGCGCATCGCTCGCGACCATCATGACGGCGCTTTATTTCCATACCTTGCGGCCGGCCGATCGTGTTGCCGTCAAGCCTCACGCCTCGCCCAACTTTCACGCCATCCAATATCTGCTCGGCCGGCAAACCCGGGACAAGCTCGAGGCCTTTCGCGGCTTTAAAGGCGCGCAATCCTATCCGTCACGAACCAAGGACACTGACGACGTCGACTTTTCCACGGGGTCGGTCGGACTTGGCGTTGCCCAGACGCTCTTTTCGTCTCTGGCCCAGGATTATGTACGCTCCCACGGCTGGGGTCTTGCGCGGCCGGAAGGCCGCATGATTGCGCTCCTCGGCGACGCCGAGCTCGATGAAGGCAATATCTTCGAG
>Ga0306921_10008768_pt1 | contig 10693 bp, 11 predicted proteins | sample sta12Cox44000080_FD_203760 | JGI IMG/M metagenome (GOLD analysis project Ga0306921, IMG submission 203760) | Lab enrichment of tropical soil microbial communities from Luquillo Experimental Forest, Puerto Rico - statoxic.12C.oxic.44.000.080 (v2)... | ecosystem: Environmental > Terrestrial >...
GCCCGATGATCTGCGCAAGATTTTGCGGATCGACCCGACACTTGCGACCGTGCGCGCAGCAACGGTCGGAAAATCCCCGGATATTTCGCTCGACGAGATTGAGTTTGATCCAGTTATCCGTGAACCACACGCAACCTGGGCGCTCGCGCTGAATTACAAGCTTCATCTCGAAGAAACCGGACTGACAACCTCGCCGATCTATCCGCAAATCTTCCTACGCATGCCGATTTGCCAGGTCGGGCACAAGCGGCCGCTATGGGCGCCCAGCCGGAAAATTGCTGAGGCTTATGATTACGAAGGCGAACTCGCCGTCATCATTGGTAAGCCTGGGCGCTTCATCAAACGGGAGGAGGCGTTTGCGCACGTCGCGGGCTACTCTTGCTATAATGAAGGCTCGGTGCGCGAATACCAGGGTCACAACCGCCAATTTGGCTTGGGAAAGAATTTTGAACGCTCTGGTGGTTTCGGACCGTGGCTAGTGACCCCGGACGAGTTTGGTAATCCAGCCGATCATACCCTAATCACGCGGCTGAATGGCGTCGAGCGCCAACATGCCAAGATCTCGGGGATGTTGTTCGATGTCCCGCGACTCATCGAATATCTGTCCGAAGGCTACACGCTGCAGCCCGGCGATGTGATCGTCACCGGCTCACCTGGCGCGCTGCCATTGAGGCCAGGTGAGAAACCCGAGAAGCCGGTTGGAAAAGTCATCGTTGCTGGTCAGCTCCACCTACGTGCCGGCGATGTATGCGAGGTCGCGATCGACGGGCTGGGTGTGCTATCGAACCCAGTGATCGAGGATCCAACGCCGACGCGGTAGCGACCACAGGGCTAACAAAGCCGGATGCAGGGTTATGTCCGCAGCCGGCCTAAGCCGACATAAGCCCAAAATAGGCGGCTTCTCGTTAGACCCATAGAGTGGTCACCCCACCGGCCAAATCACATTTTGTTCGATCGCGGTTTCAACTCGCTTTGATGCGACACATTACTTAGTATTGGCGTTACATGTGGGGGGACCTAATAGCTGCTGGAGAGCTCAATGACCAGCACGGATGCCGCCGCTGATTTCGAACGCAAGCTGTCAACTATCCTCTCGGCTGATGTGGCGGGATACAGCCGCTTGATGGCCGAAGACGAGGAACAGACGCTGCGAACTTTTCGCGGACACAAGGAGGTGTTCGAGAGGCTTGTTAGCTTGCACCGGGGCCGAGTCTTCAATACCGCCGGAGACGCCATTCTGGCAGAGTTCAGTAGTGCTGTTGAAGCGGTGCGGTGCGCGACGGAGATTCAGGCCGCATTGCGTACTCGCAACGATCAATTACCGGAGAACCGGCAAGTCCATTTTCGGATTGGTGTCAACCTTGGCGATGTCATGGTGCAGGGGTCTGACTTGCTGGGAGACGGCGTAAACGTTGCTGCACGGTTGCAGTTGGCGGCGGAACCGGGCGGTATCTGCGTTTCTGGCAGCATCTTTGACCAAATCCGGAACAAGCTGTCTCTGTCGTTCAAAGAGCTCGGCGAACTAAATTTCAAGAACATCCCCCAGGCGATTCGAGTTTTTTCAATTGCTGAGGCCGATGGGCTTGATCTGCTGCCATTTTCCCGTGGCAAAGGCAGTGGAGACAGCGGCAGTCTTGCAAAATGGCTTGCTGCCGGAGCTGTGCTTCTTCTCGCCCTCGGCGGGGTCGGCATATGGGCATATTCCGAGCACCAGCACACCCAGGCCGAACTTGCGCGCGAGGCCCGATTGGCGACGGAGAGACTCGCGGCAGAGGAAGCGCGTCGGCACGCCGACACTGAGCAGCAGATGGCTGAAGCGGTGCGAGTTAAAACTGAGCCGTCACGGACTGAGAAACCGGCGGATCGTCTCGTTTCATCAGAGCCTACGAGACCGGAGGCCACTCAGCCGCTCGCTATTGCTCGGTCTGGGACAAATCAACCGCCCGCGGCCGTTGCAAGCGAATATGATGGAATCTATGGCGGACGAGTTTGTTACGGCCCGAGTCAGTACGATCCCGCTCGCTGTTACCGGGCGCAGGCTGCCGTCCAGCACGGAAAGGTATCAGGCCAATGGCCCGGACGCGATCAGGGGGTAACGATGTATCTGGCCGGCGATATTTCACCGTCGGGCGAGGTTGTAATCCACATGCACGGCGAAAAGAGCGACGGATCACGTCTAGCGGTAGGTGATCTCGTGGGCACGCTGCGCGAAGGACGGATCGATGCTGCGGGAAGCTTTATGAACGGCCGAACCATCACACTCAACTGGAATCGAAATTGAGATGCCCGTCTTAAAAGACGAGTTGTATTTGCCCAAATTCATATCCAGCAATGTGCGGGGTGCTGGCGCTCCGACTCGCCGTGTAACGTTTTATCGGCTGAGGTGGTAGGCCTCAACGTGCCGCCAAGTCCCCCCTGTTTGCTGCACTGCATATGTCCGCTGCTGGCAGATATTGTTGCAAAAATCCCAAATCGCCAGGAGCTAATTTTTCTGCTGTTAAAAAATCCACTAACGACCGCTGATTCGTGTGCCCTCAATCGCGTTACCGAGGTCGTCAGTCAGTTTATCGTAAGGCGATGAGATCCCCCCACATCTTTAACACGAAAATCGCGTGTACAGCAAAAATAAATTGATGACGAGTACAAAAGGACTTTTGCAACGAAATCGGCACACAGCGGCGGTAAACCAAGGAGCGTTATGTCCGCAGATGGCCGGAGCTGACATAAGCCCGAAAATGGCTAATTCCCGCTTTGCTGACGGCATCGAACATCGGGACCGCTCTCGCTGGCACAAGCCAAAGCCCCTCGGAGCCAATGTCAAGGCACGCGAAACGGTACGCGGCAATGTTGGCGTCCGCTCAACGTGGCTTCCTTCTTTTGCCGCGAAGGGGCATGCGACCGCCGGGGACGAATGTGTAAGTCAGACTGGAGCCGAAGTTGGTTCGGCCTATCGATCGAAAAACGCGATTTTTGTGATCCCCATCACATCGCAGGGAGACGAAGGCAGGCAATCTACCGGCCATGGGGGGGGCAGCCAATGCGAGCGACAGGGAGAGCTGCTATGGCGAACAATTCCAGTGCTGTTCCGACCAAAACAGTCGGCCAGGCCGGGCTCGCAGCCCTAGTCTTAGCTGCTGCGCTGGCAGTCGCCCCAGCCGCTGCCGAGCCGGCTGCTGCGCTGATCGAGAGCCTAACCAGCAATTTTCAACGCGTGGAATTGATGGATTATGCCCACGCCGGGCAAGTCATTCGGCTCAGTCCTGGTCAAACCATGGTGCTGAGCTACGGAGCTTCCTGCGTGCGGGAAACCATAACGGGCGGTACCGTCACCATCGGGACGGAGCAAAGCGAAGTGCGATCCGGAGAGGTTAGAAGAACCCTAGCGCAGTGCGGCAAAGCCGAGCGGAGAAGCGAGGCCCTCGCGATCGCCGGCAGAACCTACCGGGGTGGAGTGCGCTGATACCTCGACCATGCCGCAAGCTGCGCGGCCGTGTTACCCGACAATGCCTATCCGGCGGAGGATTAGGAAATTCGCCTAACCACGAAGAGCTCCCAGCAGCCTGATGGCCAGTGCCATCTCCCGTCCGCTCTCAAGCCGGCGCTGCTGCAAGCACTGCCTGGGCTTACTACGGTTTCCCACGCTTCCACTCGGCCAGCCGGACGTGCACGCTTGCGGCGTCGGCTTACAGGACCGGCTCTAATTGCGGAGCGGAAGGGGACGAGTAGGGCGCCGCGCTGTGGTGCGTCATTCCGATTGTTCCGGACGCGGACCAGAAGATCGCAGTCAAGGCCAACATCGTGGCGGCGATCGCAAAACGAGTATTCTGGTGCATCGCATTTTCCCGATCGAATTGGGCTGATTCGATGTAGCGAGGTTACCGCGATAGGGCGGCGCCTGGGTGTGCGCTGGATCACACCTTGGACGTTTCCAATCCGGGACTGTGATCTAGCTCACACGCCCGGCCCTGGGCTGTCCGGCGGATTCCAGCGCATGTGCGGGGCTGCTGCATATTGACGACTGCGGTAAGGACATGCCGGGTGCTCTGCATTGACTGCGAGGCTGCTCCGCAGATGACGTGGAGGCCGGTAGGTGAAGACCGGCAGGGTGTCGGTGGTGCCTCGACTTGGGCCGCGATGCCGCATCAGCCTTTGATCCATTGACTCCTGCAATTCGTTCGACTCGCCCCGCGCTCACGTGCGGGGGCTTTTCCTTTTCGGCGCGGTTGTACGTGCGGAGGCCATCCGTGCGTCAGGCGGCCCCGACTGGGCGATGGATACAATCGGGGCGACCCTGACGACGTGTCATAGCTCCGTCCAAAGGGGGCTGCGGGGGAGAGATTGGGCGGGGCTGCGGGGCAGCGTATTTTTTCAATGATTCAGATCGATGACAGTGGGGTGAAAAATCGGCAATTGGTTTTGTCGTAATCCGTTCATGGATGCCCAATAAGCTCGGACGATCGCTTTGTTCCTTCCGCTATGGACAACTTCGGCCCCGCCTCGCGCGGGGCTTTTTGTTTGTCAATTTGCCAGTGCGTTGAGGGATTGAAACATGTCGCTGTGGGCTTCGCTCGCTCCCCCCGTCGGGCACATGGCTTTAAGGCTATGTCGGCTTCCGGATCAATCCGGCAGTAAGGTCGCCGCCCGCCTCGAGGGCTTATGCGTGCTGCTGACCCGATTCGGGCATAGGCCGCTCGGAATTTGTGCGGCGCACATTGTCGCACCGCTCACCAGTTTCGTTTGGCGCACTTTCCTGTTTTGATACCTGGATTGCCGGCCAAAGGATGTGGTCCTTGAGGCTTGGGGAGGGCTCCTTGAGACGACGCGATTTCATCCAAACGATTGGAAGCGTGGTGGCGTGGCCGTTCGCGGCTCGCGATCATTTGTGAAGGGGTTACGTACGCGCTCGACCCTGAAATGAGCGAGACTCAGGCACTGGCTTATTGGATGGGGCCTGACAAAGAGCCGTTCGTAGCCGAAGAAAATGGCGTCATCCTCGGCAGTACTACATTCGGCCAAATCAGGCTGGTGGGGGCGGCATGTGTGCAACTGCGGCTATATGACCCATACCGCAGCTACCGGGCGGGGAGTTGCACGGCGCATGTGCGAGCATTCGCTAGGGTACGCCCGATCCCGTGGTTATCGAGCGATGCAGTTCAACTTTGTGATCAATACGAATGAGCGCGCCGTGCGGTTGTGGCAGTCACTAGGGTTCGAGATCGTTGGGCTTGCCAGTCGCGTTCCAGCATCCAATCCACGGGTATGTCGACGCACTTGTTATGTACCGGCTTCTCTGAGCGAATTGATCCAGCCCTGATGGGTGTCAAGGCCGAGCATCAATCATAACAGCCCGTAATGACGTTGTGGGCTCGGTGCGCGACAAAGCTACTTGTTGGTGCACTTGCCTATTGTATAGGCGTGCTCCCGTCCCCTTGTTGGCTCGTATCCGGTAAATCTACCGCCCAATGTGGACTGTACTTCGCCGAACGTGCGGACACGAGAAACGGTAGGGGCAATGTTCTGGCAGGTCGTCGGCCGTCTGCGGATTGAGGGCGGTGAACACACTGATCAGCTCCATCCACTCGTCGTCGTTTAATACCTCTCCACTCGTTGAACGACGATTATTGGCCACGGTAGTTGTTAACGCACGCATGATCAACCTACGTTGCTTCTCACTAATTCGTACATTGTATTCGATCGCCATCGCGAATTCCCTCTCGTGAGGGTCTAAATCAGCTCGCGGCCAATTGCTGTGATGGTCATCACTTTTTTGCGGTTTTCTCCGCCGTCCCCTGTGCGCCATTGCAAGCAACGAAGCATCGGCAATCATCACGCGAACGAAAAAAGCCCCAGCCCGCGCCAGTGATGGGGTGGCTAAGCGCCCAATCTCCGGCCGACTGCCTCCATCGCGCTCGGGAAGCCCGCTGGGAGGCGGGCGCAGTCCGACATTGTCCATTCCAGCTTCTACCGGCCCGAGGCTATCGAAGTGCTACGCGAGCTTGCCTTTAGGGAGCCGGTGAAAAATCCGGATCTCGCCACGGACGGGATCAGACTTGCGCTCAGAAAGCGCGGATATCCGGTCAATGTCTGCACCCGGACGAAGCTCGTTTTGACCCACGCTGTGTAAAAACGCAAAAATTTGAGAAGGGGCGAGAACGAACTCTCTTACCTCCACCGAGATTCACCTCGGTTGCGAATTTTTCTGGGCCGCGGGCAATTTGGAAAAACATTGTTCTCTCGTCGTTGCGCAAAGCCGAGTTTTTACACGGCCTGGACCCTAAGCGTACGGCCGTTGTGCGACGCAAAAGCCGAGTGCTTTCCCTGTTGGCAGCAGCCAATACCAAGACGGTCGCAACGAGCAGCAGAGGCATTGCTGGATCATTGGCTCCTGCCCATGATACGTGGACGGTCGGAAAGTTGCGGTCGAGTATCGGCCGACCGAGTATCTCAAGGAGAACCCGATGAGCGGTTTCAATGGAAGGCGACAAACTCCATCGGTGCCATCGTTAGCGTTGCACTTATGCTGCAAGATTTGGCAATTGCCCAGTCACAAACAACCACTACGCAAATTGATAAACCAAATCGAGTTTCGGTCGCATACGTTGCAACCAAAGATCTCGTTCTTCAGGAGTTCTACGGTCGCTTAAAGAACCAGATGCCTTAGAAAAAATCCAGGAGATGCGAAGTCCGTTTCGTCTACCCGAGGAGTTGACCATCAAGACAGCGGAATGTGGCGTGGTAAATTCCTTCTATCGGCGAGAAAATCTCAAGCCGATTGTTACCATATGCTATGAGTATTTAAGGCACATATTGGAATTGTCACCGAACGAAACTTCTCCTGCCGGAATCACACCGGCCGATGCAACAGCAGGGCAGTTTATCTGGGTTACTTTACACGAGGTTGGACACGCAATATTCGACATTTTTGATGTGCCAATATTTGGGCATCCGGAAGATGCCGCTGATAATTTTGCGACATATACCATCCTGCAATTTGGCAGGGGACAGGCCCGGCGATTGATTGGAGGCGCCGCCTGGGCCTGGAGGATGTACTTAGGCGATTATAAGAGGAACCCGCTCGTGCGGAAACGGATGGCTGATTTTGCGAGCGATCATGGCCTACCCGAGGAGCGCTTCTACAATCTTTTATGCCTAGCCTTTGGCGCCGACCCGGTGGAATTCGCCGATGCGGAAGACTATTTGCCTACGACGCGGGCGCCAAACTGCGAATTTGAATACCGTACTCTGGTCAATGCGTTCCATAAGGAAATTAGTCCGCATATCGATCAGGAAATGGCACGTCGTGTGTTAGATACAAACTGGCTTCCGGCCCCAAAGTTGAAGCCCGTGCGTCAGAAATAACGCAGTGTAAAGCCATTCCATTTATCTTACTCAGTGTCATCCGGCGCCGGAAATTCGGCCCGGTGCCGGCACTGCTTACGCGCCAATGATGCTACCGAATGATGAGATTTGTACTGCAGTGCACAAGGCATTGCCCGGCCATAAGCCGATACGACCGCATGTCCGCAGCTGGCCGGAGCCGACATAAGCCCGGAAAGGGCGAATTCTCGTTTTGACCCAGTAAGTGGCCCGCTGTGGCTGCTGCACGGCCCCGACCTGCTATACTTGATCCGTGATCCTTGGCCTTTGGATAAGCGCATGAAACGGCGCGCCACGATGCTCTGCGGTACGGCCGCAACGTTGTCGCTCCTGGCAACGCGCGGCAGAGGGCGGGCATCAATGTAACGTACATTCCAGAGGTGCAGCTAATGACGCCAAAGTCTTTGGTGGAGCGCTTCTATTATGAAGTCTGGAACGGAGCCGATGAGGGTCTCGCCAGGCACATCCTGCACTCGGAGTTTCGGTTTCGGGCCTCTCTCGGGACCGAAATGCGTGGCCCGGAAGGATTCATTGAATATCTGCGGTCCGTTCACGCTTCGCTCGGCAACTACACCTGCATCATTGACGATCTCATTGCGACGCAGGATCGCGCCGCCGCGCGCATGACCTTCAAGGGCATCCACAAAGGCCGTTTCTTCGACACAGATGCCACGGGGCGAGAAATCGCCTGGGCCGGCGCCGCATTCTTCAGGACCGAAGGCGATAAGATCATCGAGCTGTGGGTGCTTGGCGATATCGATGGCGTCAAACGACAACTTGGCGCGCCAGCAGGCGCCAGCTTTTTACCCAGTTGAACACATGAGGTTTCCGCCCGTGCGCGCCGCCTGGCTTTTGCCTTGGTCAACGCGTCCCGAATTGGTTCGGGCAGACCTGCTGGAAGGTCACGCCTAGGCGGCCATAAGCATTTGCGGCGTTATGTCCGCAGCTGTGGCCCAAGGCTCAAAATCCTCAGGGCAAGGCGGCCTCAATCGCAATCGTTCGGTTTCCAGAATCGGACCAAGCATGTCATCCTCCCAGCCGAGCTACTCGGCACCCCTGCCACGCGCGGTGGCGCGGTTTAGTCCGAGTCTTGGAGCCAGTCGGGGCGCAGCAACGACATGAGGATGAGATCAATTCGGCTTTCGTCGGGCAGTTTGTAGGCCGCGCGCAAAAGGCCTTCTTCGACAAAACCGTGCGCCCGATATACGTGGCGCGCTCGCGCATTATCGGCCAGAACGTCGAGCCAAAGCCGGTAGGCGCCGGTTTCTGTGAATACCCACCGGACGACCATGCCCAAAAATCTGCTCCCTATGCCTTGGCCGGGGACCGCCACAGCGATGCGCTTAAGGCATATGTTGCCATGGGCATCATTGAGGTCACGGATAATAGCGAATGACATGCGCTCTCCAAACGCATCCATTCCGAGTAGATATACGTGATCAGGGGCTCTCAGTGCCGCCAGATGATCTTCTTCCGACCAGCGCCCGACCATTCTATCAAAGCCGGGCATACGCTCGGTCGCCATGATGAATGGAAGATCGGTGAGGTGTGCACGCCGCAAACCAACTTCGCTCCCGATCATACTTGCCTCCACAGGAATGAGCGGGTGGCGTTTTGACGGGCGACCCAAAATGCAGCCCGGCCCACAGACAAGCAAGGTCTACCGGCGCTGTTATTCGGAGGCACGGCGCGTGTCCTGAGCAGGTGCAGCGAAAAATCGCGGGCAATGGATGTCGGGCCACAGGGCTCACAGCATTCGCGGAGTCCTCGAATGGTGGTTTGATTGTAACGGCGAGCGCGTTCACCCGGCTTCACCGTAAGGAGATTATACAATGGGCACGGTGCGGGTGGTGTCTGGCAGAGCCGGTGAGACCGTGCCCGCCAGACTCACGAGTCCTCGACGTCTCACTCGATGACCTCATCCGCGAGTAGTTGCATTGCGTGGATCAGGCAACGATTGCCACGGCGGTCAGAGCCAGCGCCTTGGCCGCGGTGACGACCTGCTCGACCTCGACCCGTTCGTCGACCATCGGCCAGGTGGGAATGAAGCCGGGTCCGTATTCGACGCAGGCGATGCCGACGCCCTTGAAGTGGCACGTGTCGGCCGTGGCGCCGATGCGATGGCCTGCGCCGACGACAGGCATCGTGCCGGTGACGCGCTCATGCGCCTTGATCAATTCGGCGACGACCGGTGCTTCCGCCGGGGTTGCTTCGCGCGCCGGCATGTTGGGCTGCTGCGCGCTAACCGGAATGATCAGTTCATACTTGAATTCCGGATCCCGCGCGGCGAGGGCGTCGAGGAACCTCGTCATATCCGCGCGCACGCTCTGCTCAGTCATGCCGGGCACGATGCGCAGGTCGAAACTGATAGTGGTGACGTCCTGGAAATGCTCGATGCCGCGCACTGCCATGCGCGGGAAACCAGGGATGAGCGGATGCGCCGTGAAGTGCAGCCAGCCGCCCTCGGCAACCGATTTCAGCGGATGATAGGAGGGACCGAACGCGGCAACCAGATTTGCCGCCTTCTCGATGGGATTGACGTAAGGCACGCGCGCCTTAAATTCGCCGGTCACCGCGATCTTGCCCTGGACGTAGCCGACCGAGATGACGCCGACATCGAGGTCCGATGCCTCGGTGACGATGCAGAAATCGGGACGGAGGCCCGTGTTGACGAGGTGCACCGCGCCGACACCGCCGCCAGTTTCTGCCGCAATGCAAGCGACGAGAAGATCGCCCTTGAGAGGAAGCGCTGCGCGTCGCACCGCATCCGCCGCCAGCATGATAGCTGCGACGCCGGCCTTCATGTTGATGGCGCCGAGCCCATACAGCGTGCCATTGGCGACATCGCCGGAATAGGGCCCGTGCGTCCACTTTTCCTCTCGGAACGGCCGGCCGTTCCAGTCGCTGGTATCGGTATGCCCGCACAGCATCAGGCTGGCGCCGCTGCCATTGCCCGCGAGCTTGCCGATGACGTTATGCGTGGTCTTTCCATTCCTCAGCGAAATTTCCTGCAAGTCAACGCTGTATCGGCGTTCGGCGAACCAGGCTGCGATCCATCTCGCCACCTCGCTCTCGTCCCAGACCGGCGAGGGGATGGCGATGAGCTGCTGCGTCAGCCGGACGACTTCGGCCGGATCGACGTGCGACAGGATATCGTCGGCATTCGCGGTCATTGGCTGCGCACGGCCCACACGTCGATGCCGACCTGTGCGCCGCCCCACAGTTCCTTGACACTGATAGTATTGCGTGTGGGGTAAGGCTCGCGCGCGTAGTCGCGGAAGATGCGGTCCATCTCGGCGAACTTGCTGATGTCGAC
>Ga0306921_10008771_pt1 | contig 10691 bp, 7 predicted proteins | sample sta12Cox44000080_FD_203760 | JGI IMG/M metagenome (GOLD analysis project Ga0306921, IMG submission 203760) | Lab enrichment of tropical soil microbial communities from Luquillo Experimental Forest, Puerto Rico - statoxic.12C.oxic.44.000.080 (v2)... | ecosystem: Environmental > Terrestrial > Soil...
ACAACACATACGTAAATCACGTGAACGAAACGATCATTCACAACACCTATAACACACGAATCGAAAACGTCTCGGAAAACCAGGTCAGCTACAATGGCGGGAACGGCGGTATCAATGTGCGTCCGTCGGGAGAAGAAGAAAGCTATGGCCGGGAACGCCACGTAGGTCCCATTGCTCCCCAAAACCAGCATATCCAACAGGCTCGTTCCAACCCTGAGCTGCGCGCCTCTGCCAATCACGGCAGACCTCCGATCGCTGCAACGTCAAGGCCAGGAGATTTCCACGGCGACGCCGTACCTGCCAGAGAAGCCGGGGCTCCCTACAAAGCTCCCGATCATGCAGCAAACGTAAACGCAAATCGGCCACCAAATGCTCGTACCAACAACTACAACCACGCGGACGAAATTCAATCTCATCAGTATGAGGCGACGAGCACGGGCAACCCAGCAACGGACAAAAAGTATCAGCAGCAGCAGGACAAACTAGCCTCCGAACAAAATCAGGAACACCAGAGGCTGCAGCAACAACAGGAAAAAGAACACCAGCAAACAGCCCAGAAGAATGCCAGCGACGCTTACAAACAGCAAATGGAACAGCGCCACACTCAGCAAACGCAGCAACTCGAGCAAAAGCACACTGCACAGGAGCAGAAAATGGAAACTCACCAGGAGCCGCACCAGAGTGCACAGCAGAGCCATCCACCAGCGCCAAAGCACTGAGCACGCAGTAGCGAACGGAGCCCGCCCCTAAGTTCTACGGACTCCAGATCGGCATCGACAGCCCAATTCTCGACATTGGTCCCGAATTTCCATGCAAAATAACTCGAAACGGAACACTCGATGGTGTGTTCAAATGTCCATTCCTTTCCAATCTCCATGGCTTTTTTCCGCGCTGCGGAGGATAGCACCGCAAGGTAGAGGTCAAGTTACCGGTAACCGACATACCGGGGACTTGGAGCTAGACACGCGAAAAACCAAACGTGAAGGAGGTGAGCTCGCCATCTACGGCACATCGAGGGAGAGGGCGTAGATTTCCTGAGTGCTGAGGTCGCGGACTAGGAGGGGGGAGCCGTCGGGGGAGATACCGCTCCAGGCGCCGACGAGGGAAGCGCCTCCGAAGCGGCAAGTCCGGCCAAATCCAAGAGCAATTCCGAGTGGCGTTGTCCGGGCTTGAGACGACGGAAGGTGGGGTGCGTGTTGAGGGTGTCGAAGTAGAGATAGTTGCCGTCGAGAGACCAGTTAGGAAAACCGTAAGGGCCCACGGGCTCGGTGACATCGGTCCATCTTTGTGTCTTGAAGTCGAAGAGCAGGAGCTAGACGAGTGTCGCGCGCACGGTACACTTCGCCCATGCCCCCGGCGCCGATCGGGCCGACGACTTCGTATGGCCCGAGTTTGGTTCCCGCGGCCAGTTCCATGATTGTCGCGCATTATAGCGCGAGCGGCGCGTGATGGAACATCGCGGCAGGAATGGATATAGAATCCGCGCAGCGTTACAGCGTCAATCCCCTCCTTCGCTGCAAGTTGGCGACTCTTTTCCAAGGCGTTGAGATACTCCTTCTCCGTAAGCGGCCCCTTTGCCTGGGCCTTTAGAAACAGGTCCTGCCCAAAATAGGGCATTTCCTTCTCGCGGTGGCGATCGTTGAACTCAATGACATCCCCCAGAGTGTGGACCGCCGCGCCTGGACCGCCGCGCGCGAGGTAGGCATTCAAGTCTGCCTTCAATTCGTACAAGAGGACGGTGAGTTCGTTCTCACCAATTTTGGTAATGCTATCGATTTTTGCAGGATCGACCAGGGTGGCTCCCTGCTTCTTCATGACCTCCAGCGCTTGATCCGTCAAAGCATCCACCATGTCGTTAAACCCGAATAGATTCCGCACGACGCCAATTCGCGTTCCCTGCAGCCCATGCGGATCGCAGAATTGACTGTAGTCGGAGGATATGTGGCTAGCACTGAATGTGGTCATTGAATCCTCAGAGTCGGCGCCGGCAAGAGCTGTAAGCAGAATAGCGGCATCGCGCACGGTTCGACACATCGGACCCGCGGTGTCTTGCGTGTGAGAGATGGGAATCACACCGCTGCGACTAACCAAACCGACGGTCGGTTTAATGCCAACAATGCCATTTGCAGATGAGGGGCAAACGATGGACCCGTCGGTTTCCGTGCCCACGGCTCCAGCGCAAAGATTTGCAGATACTGCCGCGCCGGAGCCCGAGCTCGAACCGCATGGATTGCGATCCAGCGAGTAGGGATTGCGTGTCAGGCCTCCGCGCCCGCTCCAGCCACTTGTGGAGTGGCTCGATCGAATATTTGCCCACTCGCTTGGGTTGGTTTTTCCCAAAATTATCGCGCCAGACTGACGCAGCCGTTGCACAAGAAAGGCATCCTTCACTGGCCGAGCACCGACCAGCGCGAGCGAACCGGCGGTTGTCATCATGCGGTCGGCAGTATCCACATTATCTTTCACGAGAATTGGAATTCCATGTAACGGGCCGCGTGGTCCCTTATCTTTAAGTTCGCTGTCGAGAGCATCAGCAATTTGGAATGCGTCAGGATTAAGCTCTATGACACTATTTATTGCGGGGCCGTGCTTGTCTATGCTTTCGATTCGGTCAAGGTATTTTTCGACTAGCCAGCGCGCGCTAAATCTGCCTGATTTTATCCCCGCATGTATTTCGGTAATGGTGATTTCATCAAGCTCGGATGAAGGAGGAGAAGACGGAACGTCTGTCTCGTGCCGAATACACAGCGCGAAGGTCCCACCTATTCCGGTTGCCAAGCCTGACCGCAGAAAATCCCGACGCCCTTTCGTCGCAGGGTTCTCTGACGCCGGAGATTTATGAATGTTGGCGATTTTTGCGTTGCGATTGGTTTCCAAGAATGTCCTCACTAAACGGAATACCGCTACAGTGAACACCCGGGATTTGTGCGGAATGCTATCACAAGCCTTGCGAGTCGCGAGCCGGCAGGACAATTCGGCAGGTTCGACCACTCCCAGTTTGCCTTCGTGGTTTACCGTGTCTCAATGATGCGGTGATATTTTCTTCAGCAAATGCAATCTGGCCCGCGTGATCGATCACTTCATATCGAGAGCTGCATGCAGGCATTCGTTGTTAAACTCATGAATGAAGGCATCGAAACTTGGCTTGTTGCTGAAGAAAGTTCGGGCCGGCCGGTTTCCATCTTTAAGGTTCGATGCATACGTTCATGGCGACCGTTCTGTTGGCGATGGCCAGGCTGATACGCTCGATGGTAACGCCGAGCCGAAGCCACCAAACGGCCAGTCTGCTTAAGGTGAACAGACTATTGGGTGAAGCAAAGGGAACCGTTGTCAGAGCGAACGGCTTGGGTAGGCCTCGTTCCTTAACGGACTCCAAGGCTTCGCAGAGCAAGATATACCTTGAAAGAGAGCCTCCTTCAGGGTGAATTCCTGCCCGTGCCAGCCAGCAACAAGCCAGGTGACCGAACGTTCAGGTAGGCGATAAAATCCGTGTGAATTTGCATCGCGGCAAAGTTGAGGACGCCATGCGTTTGCCCCGTTTCTGTCTTGTCGCACCTTTCCTGTTTGCACTCCTGTGCGCAGCGGCGCGCGCGCAGACTTCCGTTTTTAGCTCGCCTCTACCGACCGGTGTCCGCCTCGATGGCGTGGGTGATACGGTCGAGCTCGGCAGCATGCCGCTCAACGTCGTGCCCGCACTCAGCGGCGACAAGGCTGTGGTGGTGCTCAGCGGTTGGCGTGAGCAGGGTATCCAGGTCGTCGATCTGAAGACACGACAGGTTACGCAAACACTGCTCCAGGACGGCGCATTCTATGGCGCTGCGTTCTCGCCCGACGGCAACACGCTCTACGTTTCTGGTGGCAACACCGATATGCTCTTTATTTACGCGTGGAAAGATGGCAAGGCGGTGCTCGCGAATAAATTGCAGCTGGCCAAGGTGAAAACGACCGACGGCACAGGCACGAGCTATCCGAGTGGCGTTGCAGTTGCACCGAGCGGCAAGTTCGTTTATGTGGCGGAGAACGTTGGCGATCGCCTCGCGGTTGTAGAGCCAGCGACGGGCGAGATCGTTCAGCGTTTTCCCACCGATCACTACCCCTACTGCGTCATCCGCAGCGGCGACGGCGAGGTCTTTGTCTCCGCCTGGGGCGGCACCGCCATCTCCGAGTTTCATGTTCTCGCTGATGGCAGGCTTGCGTTTCTTGGGCGCATTGAAGTTGGCCGCCATCCCTCAGCATTGGGACTCAGCGGCTCGCGGTTATACGTCGCGCTCGCTGGTAGCGACCGGATTGCGATCGTCGACGTCCGCACCCGCAAAGTGACCGGCTTTTTTCACGACTCCGCACCCCGGGCTCCGCCGGAAGGCAGCACGCCGAATGCGCTTGCGGTCAGCGCTGATGGCCAGCGGCTCTTCGTAGCGGAAGCCGATAACAACGCTGTCGTCGTCTTCAATCTCGCCAGCGGCAAGCTGGTCGGACGCATCCCAACCGATTGGTATCCGACAGCGATCGGGCAAGCGGGCTCACAAATTCTGATCCTTTCGGGCAAAGGCCGTGGCACGCACGCCAACCCCGACGGGCCCGTGCCGCTCACGAACTGGCCACTTGGGAAACCACAGGCCTACACGCTGGGACAGTTGAATGGCAGCCTGCGATTGGTGCCGTCAACCATGACTCCGGCCCAATTGTCCGCCTTCACCCAGCGGGTCGCGGCTGCCAACAACTGGCAGCGGAGCCTCGCGGTACGACGCTATCCGCCGTTCAAGCATGTGATCTACGTCATCAAAGAGAATCGTACCTACGACCAGGTGCTTGGTGATTTGAGGGAAGGTGACGGAGACGCGAGCCTCGTTTACTTCCCCGACACCACTATCACGCCGAACCATCACGCACTGGCACGGCACTTTGGACTATTCGACCGCTTCTTCGTAAACGGCGAGGTCAGCTCGCAGGGGCATATCTGGTCCACGGCTGCATACGTAACCGACTATGGCGAGAAGACCGTCCCTTCGGCGTACGCGGGAAAACGTGGCGACATCGACGGTGAGAATAGCGACGAGCCGGAGGGTGGCTTTCTTTGGACGCTCGCAAAGCGCTCCGGCATCACCTTCCGCGACTATGGAGAAATGGTCAAAGGGAACCCTGGCTGGCCGGTCACACAACCTGACCTCGGGGCCGACGTGAATCCTGATTACGTTCCTTTCGATCTGGTCACCCAAGATCAAAAGCGCGCCGACGTTTGGATCGCCGAGCTCCAGCGCTTTGTGCGCGATGGCAACATGCCGCAGCTCGAGCTCATGTGGCTGCCGATGGACCACCTCACTGCGGCTCGTCCGGGCAAGTGCACGCCGTATGCCTGCATGGCCGACAACGATCTCGCGCTGGGGCGCATTGTGCAGGCGCTCTCGCATAGCCCGTACTGGAAGGACACAGTGATGTTCGTGGTGGAAGATGATGCGCAGGCCGGCCCCGATCACGTCGATTCCCACCGCGCACCGTTTTACGCGATCTCGAGTTACAGCCGGCCAGGCACGGTGCATCGCTTCATCAACACGACCGATGTTCTTGCCGCGATCGAAGACATCCTCGGCCTGGGACGGCTCTCGAAGTTTGATTACTTCAGCCGCTCGCTGGCTGATATCTTCGCCCCGACGCCCGACCTCACGCCTTTCGATGCGATCACGCCCAAACAGGATCTGAACGAAAAGAACCCACAGAACACCGCGGCCGCGCGCATGTCAGAAGGGTTGGACCTGAGCGCTCCCGATCGCGTGGACGACCAGGTGTACAACCGCATCCTGTGGCTCATGTTGAAGGGCGACGCGCCGCAGCCGGTCGCGCGCAATTCGGCGCCGCTGAATGCGCTCGAGGCAAGCCGGTGAGGTGCGCCGGAAGTCGCTGTGCGGATCAAAGACCAGAGCGATCGGTAGGCGAGTGGAGACGGGAATCGCCAGTACTGATGCCCAGAATCAACGATATCGTCGAGCGCTTCTTTGATGCCGGCCTGCGAGTTTACCCCAAGTTCCAGCATTTTCGCTCGTTTCACTACGCCCGGTTTTTGTGCCCGGGCGCTTGCTCGCTCACGCTCCGATTCTCAGCAAGGCGCGAGACGGATGGTGCGCACCTTCCAGGCATGATAAATTCCAGACGCGAGGGAAGGGAATGTCCACAGGTGCAGTTCACCGCGCTACGCACGTTACGGGGATAGCCCCGCAGTTTCTCGTCGACGATCTTGAACGAGCGATTGCGTACTACTGTGACAAGCTTGGCTTCGAGGTCGACTTTAGGTATCAGTCGTTCTACGCGGCCGTCAAGCGTGACGGATTCGCGATCCATCTCAAGCATGCACCGAAATTGGCTGCGGACAGGGCAAGCCGGAAACAGAACGAACACCTGGACGCGTACATTTCCGTGTCGGGAATCCAAGGTTTGTTCAGCGAGCTGGAGATGCGTGGCGCTCAAGTGATCAAGCCGCTTGAAGAAAGACCCTGGGCCTGCCTCGATTTTTACGTCGAGGATCCTGACGGCTACATTCTCTGCTTTAGTGAGCAGAACGCCTGAGGATCGGAATGTCCTGAGCCCTAGCCGCCGTCGCTCAGGAGCCGCTGATACGCCGGAACGGTCAGAAACTCCACAAACTGCGGCGAGCGGATCAGATCGCGGATGAGTTGGGCGGATTTCTCGTAGGCTGCATATCTTGACGGATCCCCGATCTGTTTTGCTTTTGCCAGCTCTTCCTGAATGACGGATTCGCACAGCGCCGGATCGACCGTCCGGCCATCTTTCAGTTGCGCGCGGTGATGAATCCACTGCCAGAGTTGCGCGCGGCTGATCTCCGCTGTTGCCGCGTCTTCCATCAGATTGAAGAGCGGCACGCAACCCGTGCCGCGCAGCCAGGCTTCCAGGTAGCCGAGCCCGACCGCAATGTTCTGGCGCAATCCGGCCTCGGTGATGTCGCCCGATGGAGCTTCGAGCAAGTCGGTCGCCGTGGTGTGAAAATCTGAAAGTTTCTTGTCGATTTGGTTCGGGCGCGGCATCAAACGGTCAAAGATTTCCTTCGCAACGAGCACGAGTCCCGGGTGCGCCACCCAGGTACCGTCGTACCCATCTCCAGCCTCGCGTTCCTTGTCGGCGCGCACTTGCGCGATGGCTTTTTCGTTGGCCACGGGATCGTTCTTAATTGGAATGAACGCGGCCATGCCCCCCATGGCATGAATATTGCGTCGATGGCAGGTGCGAACGAGAAGTTTGCTGTAGGAATTGAGAAAACGGGTGGTCATTGTGACTTGTGCGCGGTCCGGCAAAAGCAACTTAGGATCGTGAGAGAACTTTTTGATGTAGCTAAAAATATAGTCCCAGCGCCCGCAATTTAACCCCGACGAATGGTCGCGCAGTTCGTAGAGAATCTCGTCCATTTCAAATGTGGCGAGAATGGTCTCGATGAGGACCGTTGCACGGATGCTGCCTTGCGGAACGCCCAACTCCTTTTGCGCGAACACAAAGATATCGTTCCACAGCCTCGCCTCGAGATGGCTTTCGAGCTTCGGCAGATAAAAGTACGGTCCGGTTCCCGCCGCAAGCAGTTCTTTGGCGTTGTGAAAAAAGTACAGGCCAAAGTCAAAAAGCGCACCGGACATGGGCTGGCCATCGACCAGAAGATGGCGTTCGTCGAGATGCCATCCGCGCGGACGCACGAGCAGCACAGCGGTTTCCTCGTTGAGCTTGTAGTTCTTGCCGGTCGACGAATCGGAAAAGGTGATGGCGCGGCGCACCGCGTCCATAAGATTGCTTTGTCCTTCGATTTGATTCGACCAGGTCGGCGTGTTCGAATCTTCGAAATCAGCCATGAACACGCTCGCGCCTGAATTCAGCGCGTTGATAATCATCTTGCGATCGACCGGCCCTGTTATTTCCACGCGCCGGTCCTGCAAATCGGCGGGAATTGCCGCAACCGTCCACGCAGACTCCCGGACCTTTGCAGTTGCTTTGAGGAAATCGGGTCGTTCACCGCTGTCAAGGCGTTTTTGGCGTTCGGCTCGCGCTGCCAGCAGCTCGAGGCGCCTCGAATTGAAACTCCGCTGCAGTCCAACGATGAACTGCAACGCTTCGGGCGTGAGAACGCGCGCTTGCTCGGGACGCGAGGCGGCCGGGATTTCGACTCCAGGGAGGGATCGGAAAGATGTAGTCGCAGTCATCGGCTAATCACCTCGCTTCGACGCAGTTAGGTGGCCCTTCGTCGGCCACGCGTATCACCGTAGGATCATCCATGCAAATTACGCCCTCCACCGTCCTACTGACAAGCGGGTTCCGGGCGGAGAACCGAATTTCAGCCGGTGTGGCCCTGCGTCAGACAGGCGTTTCGGAAGTTTGACAAGTCCCGGTTTGCTGCGCTCCTGTAAAACCGCCATGTTCCGCTGTTCCATACTCCTTCAGTAGTACACTCCTATTTTCGCGTCAGAAAAACAATTTGCTTTGTGCTATTTCTTATGGTATATATACAATAAGATGATTCAGGAACCCCGAGGACCACGCGCTTCTCGGCTGCGGCAGCGAAAGTTCGAACTGCTGCGCCGTTTTCAGATCCCCGACGATGCCCTCCCTGGCTCGCTCGCCCTCAGCCATCTACGCTGCGGCAAGCCCACCTGCCATTGCGCCGAGGGGCGAGGCCATGAAGTCTGGTCGCTGACTTTCATGGTCCGCGGAAAAAAGCAGGTCCAGCACATCCCCAAGCGTTGGGTCGAAGAGGTCCGGCGCCGGGTGGCGGCCGGGCGGGAGTTTCAGGAGGCGGTCCGCGAGGTCCTGGCGGCCAATGCCCAGTTGTTGGTGCTGGCGCGAAAGCAAGAGAAGGTGCTGAAGAAAAAGAAGAGATGAGAGGCTCGACGCCGCGTCGCTTGCTGGACTTTGTGACGAGGCGTCTTCGACTCCAGCGCTATCTGCAGAATCCGGGAGACGGTCGCCCGCGGCCGCAAATTCCCGCCAAAGCTTTGCTCTGGTCTCTGCTGATCGGCCAAGTGCTGCGCGCCTGCTCTTTCCTGGCCGTGGAACGGTTGGTGCGCTCCGCGGCACGGCGGGCCCTGGCGGTAAGCCGGTCCTTCAGCGACGATGCTCTCGACTACTTCACCGAACGTTTAGATCCCACGGTCACGCGGGTGGCCTTGGCACGCGTGCTGCACCAGGCCAAGCGCAACAAAGCTTTCGAAACCAGCGGGGGCATCGGCCTGGCCGTCGATGGATCTACCGTCGGATGGCGCGCGAGCTCCGGTTGTGCACTCTGCCGGCCCTACCGAAAGGACCAGGAGATTGCCGGCTACCGACACCATGTGGTCCTGGTCACCGTAGTGGGAACCGGACTCTCTCTTCCTTTCGATGTCGAACCCTATGGATCGGGCGATAGCGAATATGCCGCTGGACAACGTCTGTTGCGTCGAGCGATCGAACTCCTGGGCGTGCGGTTTGCGGCCTATGTGGTCGTGGATGGGGAATTCGCCACCGCTCCTTTTCTCCATGCGGCTGGCGAGTTGGGCTTGCCGGTGGTGGCGCGTCTGAAAGCCAACTTGCCCGAACTGTTGGCCGCGGCGCAAAAACGTTTCCGTTCCCAGCCTCCCAAACTCAGCTTCCGGCATGGCCCCGATCGCGTGGAGCTTTGGGATGCCGAAGACTTCGACCCTTGGGAAAGCTTGCAGTGGGAAACCGTACGCGTGCTGTTCTACCGGCAGCACAAGCCTGATGGCGAGGTCATCGAAGCCTTCTGGCTCACCGATTCCTCGATCAAAGAAGTCAGCAGTCGGGTGTTATTTCACCGCGCCAAGAGCCGGTGGGAAATCGAAAACCAAGGGTTCAATGACGCCAAGAATCGCCATGATCTGGAGCATATCTGTCATCATCACACAAACAGCTTGCTGATCACTTGGTTGCTCACGTGCCTGGCGTTGACCATCGAGCGGCTCTATCGCTTGCGTTATCTGCGCCGCGGAACGCACCCTCCCCGCACCGCCGTGGACTTTGTTCAGCTGCTTTGGCTCAGCTTGTCTCGACCGGCACCTGCCGATAGCAGCTGACTCGCAAACTCTCGCGCTCCACCTTACCTGCTGTCGCTACTCACACAGTGACGCTCCTCCGCCAAGGCGCTCCGCCCGCAGGATCCCGTCACTCGAAAATAGGCGCTGTAGCTCACGACCCCCGAAGACAACTCAGGAGCGCCGGATTTAGCTCGCTCCGCGATCACCCTTCCAAACCTACGAGACTCCTGGATGCGTGAATGGGCGATTGCCAATCCACCGAATCGGTGTATCATCTTGCGCGTTTTTGGGAATCCCCAAAGCGACCGAACGGGCGCAACCCGCCACGCAGGAGATATCAGATGAAAGCAACTCTCTCAGCACTCATTTTCCTGACCGCCTCTTTCTTTTCCGCACCCGCCCACGCTACGCCCCGGCAATCTGCAACCGCCACCGCCACTCCCCAAAACTCCGGCCCCGTCAAAAATCCCGTGATGACCTCCGTGCGCACCATCCTCACCCGCCAGCAGAAGAACATTCCCGCCGCCGTCGAGGCCATGCCCCCCGACAAGTTCGGCTACAAGCCCACGCCCGATCAAATGAGCTTTGCCCATCTCGTCATCCATATTGCTGAGTCCAACAATGCCATGTGCGCCAAACTCGCCAACGTTTCCGCTCCCAAAGTCGATGAGCTCA
>Ga0306921_10008772_pt1 | contig 10691 bp, 7 predicted proteins | sample sta12Cox44000080_FD_203760 | JGI IMG/M metagenome (GOLD analysis project Ga0306921, IMG submission 203760) | Lab enrichment of tropical soil microbial communities from Luquillo Experimental Forest, Puerto Rico - statoxic.12C.oxic.44.000.080 (v2)... | ecosystem: Environmental > Terrestrial > Soil...
CAAAATATGATCAAGCTCGAGAGGCGAGACCTTTGTGCCGCCGCGCATAATGAGATCCTTGATCCGGCCGGCAAGCTGGACTCGACCGTCTTCACGCACTTGCGCAAGATCTCCGGTTCGAAAGAATCCGTCGACAAATGCGGAACGTGTCAGGTCGGGTTCGTCAAGGTAGCCGTTCATGATGAAGGGCGTGCAAATCTGCAGCTCGCCAATCTGCTTGATCGGCAATTGGCTACCCTGATCGTCGGCGATGCGAAACTGTACTTGCGGTCCGGGATGACCGATCGTGCCGGCGAATTTCACCTGATCCTTCTCACGAAGGAAGAAGTCCGAGCTGCACGTTTCGGTCAGTCCATACACGTCGACTACGCCAACGTGAGGAACAAGCATTTGTAGGCGCCGGCCCAATGCACGGCCCAGTGGTTCGCCGCCAGTCAATATTCGAAATGGTTCGATGTTGTCGACCGAATCTGCCAATAACGACTCATGGGTTGCCAAGATTTTACGGATCATCGTGGGAACGAGCGCCACATCCGAAATGTGTTTGTCCTTGAGGACGGTAAGAACTTCTACCGGATCGAAGCGTCTATGCATCCAAACGGTACCGCCCTTTAGCAAGGTTAGCAGCGTCACCCATAGACCGAACACAAATGTGATTTGCAAAACCAATAGTGTCCGGGTCTTTTGCGTGAAATTGAGCATCTCGTCGATGGCATGCAGTTTTCCGACGAAGGCATGATGGCTCAGGACAACGCCCTTCGGTCGCCCGGTCGTTCCCGATGTGAAAATGATGAGAGCCGCTCCCTCTAGGAGCGGGCGAATCGGAGGCTCTTGATGGGAGACTCGTGTTACGAGCTCGGTCTCATCATTTGTTATGACGAATCGTGCGCCAGTTACCTCACACAGCCCGTCGATTGCTGCATAGGGTGAATGACGTCCGACCGGCACCACAACCCCGCCGGCCAACCAAACACCGATCAAAGCGGATACATCGCGCGCTTCGTTGGCGACCGATACAAGCACCGGCTCGTCTTCGCTAACTCCCAGACTGTTCAGAGCGCTGGCGACCTTGAGTGCTTTCCCCGCAAGCACCCGATAGGACAACGTCCCGCCGGTATTGTTCAAAGCCGGGGCGCCAGAGATACTCTCGAACTTCTCGAGGAGAAGCCGTCCAAGATTATCCATCGCGGCTCCCGCCAAACTTGGCATCGCGCCATTCAATCGCCTTCCGCAGCCCTTCCTTGCGAGCAATTTCCATGAACTTGCGTTTGTCGTCGCTGCCCGCTCCCTCGATCGCGAGATCAATATCGAGCGCAGTATGCAGCGCCTTCATCAAGCCCATGGTTTCGAAACATTGATTAATCGCGTGCTTGGTCTTCTGCACCAAATTAGGATCAATGACGGCGATGTGACGCGCCAATGCGATGGCCGTGGACTCAAGCTGATCTGCTGGCACCACGCGATTGATGAGGCCGATCCGCGCCGCTTCGGCTGCTGAGATGCGGTCTGCGCCGGTCAGAATGATTTCCTTGGCTCTCTTTGGGCCGACCAGCCACGGCAGAATCATGACTACGATGCCGGCCCCGAATTTCAGTTCTGGCTCGCCGAAAATCGCATCCTCGGCGGCGATGGTGATGTCGCAGATCAGTGCGAGTTCACAGGCGCCTGCCAAACAATAGCCCCGCACTGCGGCGATGGTCGGCTTTTTTAAGTGCCAAAATCGAGTAACGGCTGAAAAGTCCCTATCCAAGATCTCGCGCCAAGCAGTGAGGCCGCTCGGCCGCGCCTCCATCTGCTCTTTCAGGTCAAAGCCGGAGGAGAAATTTGCGCCAGCACCCTTGACGACGAGCACACGAAGCTCATCGTCGCGCTCGACGTCATCGAGTGCGTCCTGCAGTTCGCCCAGCATTTGCTTGTCGATAGCGTTCATGCGTTCTGGCCGCGACAAGGTCAGGATTGCGACGGCTCCCATTCGCTCCAGGTGGATTGTCTGGTATGCATCGCTCATACAGATCCTCATGATCTCGTGCGTCACGAACGGCGGCCGCCTTCGTTTCAGCTAACCGATTTCCGAAGCAACGCGCGCAAAGAACTTAGTCGCTTCAGTTTGGACAAAATCCTCAGTGATTTTGTCCAAGGCAAAGCTGCCCACTGGTGCAGCAGATGCTCTCGTTGCGACGTTAACCAATACAGTGTTGTTTTGCTTTTCTGGTTGGTAGGTCATGAAAGGTTTTTCACCTCCGCTCACGCCGGCCTTCGCCGCTCGATAGACCGTGACATGCACACCCGGGTCTTTATCTCCGGCGCGCACTTCGCACTGCCACCCCGCTTTCCTCAGTAGTACCGCGACCTCTTCGAGGGCGGGCAGCACAACAGCAGTTCGTATCCGAGCCCAGTCGGTTTCGAACCTTTCGCGTTCACGCAATCGCTCTTGTTCGGCCTGCTGCCGCTTTTCAAATTCGGCGACAGCCCTTTCTAGTGCCTCTTGGACTTCCTTCCTCATAACCTTGTCTCGTTAATTCCAGGCTGATCAGCGCTTTACTGGGTGCCATTTTCAACAGCGAACTCATCTGCGGTTATTGCCCATCGACGCAGCGCTCGCGCGGTTAGCTCGACTCGTACATGGCCCATTTTGCGTCCGTTGATCGTTGTGCCTTCTCCAAGGCTAAGGACTGCTTCGACTATTGCTCACAGAGAATACGATTGCAGCAGGGATTTGCGGCCGGCGAAACGGGTTCAGAGGTCAGTTTGCACGGCAGCAATCTTAAGCCGCCGATGTCCGCTTTGTGGCATAAGCAGACACAGCAGCGCAGCAAACTACAGTGCCTGCTGGCTGTGAAGATCAATCCCTGCGAATGCCGCGCAACTTTGACGTGGCGGGCTGTGATACCGATTAGTGCTTCTCGGCCTGGACGAGGTATCCATAGATCGTCTCTTCGCCCAATGCCTTGCACGCTTCGAGGCGATGCAACCCGTGTACGAGGACGAAACGATCACCATCGCGCCGAACTTGGATGGGTGCTTGCTGTCCGATTTCCAGCATACTCTGCGCGATCTCTTGGACGCTCTCTGGTTTGAGCGTTGCTCGGCGCTTTATTGGCACGTAGATGTTCGCGATCGCAAATTTTTCTCGCCTCATCATGGCTTGTCTCCGGAGGCAGCCAGCGCGCCATCAATAGAAGAGTTCCGTTCGATTGACACGATTAGTGCCCTGAGCCGGCGTCTCGCTGCACTGGTTGCACAGTCTCTCGCGCAGCGAAATTCATGGCGTCGAAGTGGATTTTCTGCGCCTCGTTGAGCTCGGTCTCGAAGTTCGCCAGCGCAACTTGAATTGATAAAGTGGCCCGCCAGGTGGAATCGAGTCGGGCTTGAATCACGTCCAAGCGATTCAGCGCACTTGCTGGGATCGTAGTCGGGCAATGTGTCTCAAGATCGCGCGCAGCATCGTTGAAAGACCGTCTAACATCGTCGAGCGCATCGCGCTGCGCTGCGGTGGGGTGCACGGATTGATTGAGCTCATTGATTGACCAATCGATCGCACTCGGCGAGCCGCAGCCGCCGGTGATATCGCCCGATGGTGGGCCTTGCGATGACGCAACCGCGAGACGCGATTGTTGATCGGCATTCAGCGATTGCTCGAAATCCAACAGCGGTTGACGCGCGATATTGAGCGCCATAGACAATTCCTCGAGCTGCGATTCCATAAGCTGCAACCGTGCTACGGGTTGCGCCGGGACCTCCTTCGAACAGGATTTTGCCAAATATCCTTCTACGATCATCTTTTTGGCCAGTCGGATCGCGGTCTGCGGGTCTTTGTCCTGGCCGACGATATGCTCAACATGGGTCAGGCAATGACCGGCGCCATCCTGAATGCACCACCGTTGCCGTTCACGGGACCACTCGACTTCGGACCACATCACTCCGTTGATCTCTAGCCAGTAGGTCCGAGCGTTAATCTGCCGAACCTCGATCACGCCATATCGTCGCTTGTCAGTTTTTGTCATTTAGTTTCTCCCTTGCTGTCGTCTCACCCCCCGAATAGACCGCGCAAGTGTGCAAGTGCCCGTCATTCGGGGATTTCTGCCAAAAAATAGAGTGTGCGTGGACTGTGCTTAGGGTGTGTGGACTCGATAGGGTGTGCGGGATAGGGTGTGCGCGCACACTCTATGCACACCCTGTGCACGGCCTATTTTTCGCCACTTGTCCTTAATCCACGGGCTTTTGCACACTCGCACACTCTATTCGTCCCCCGAGGCCAGCTTGGTATCCGGGGTTATGACATAGCGGCTCCAGGCATCCTCGAACTGGGCCCACTTGTAGCCTCTGCCGTGACTCTGACCGGGCGGGTGAACGGTTTGGGAGTGAATGCCATAGCCACGCTTACCGCGCCGCCCACGACCACCACTGCCGCCAAGCAGGGCGGCCAGCGAGTTTTGGGTGAGGCCCTTACCGTGATTCCATTCTGCCCACGGCGCCTCCGGGTCTTCCTTCAACCGAGTCACCAGCGTTGCCGATAGAATGCAATCGCCGCCGTCCTCGTCACGGATGCGTTTGATGTCAGCGAGCAAGCGCGCGCCTATCGTGCTGGCGTCCGATTCCCGATCTAGATTGGCGGCCGCAATCCTGGCTTTCTCGGCCCAGTCTTCGCCCGCCAATTCGGCAATCGCCAGTTGAACGCGCCAATTGTCGGCCCGCCTATTGTCAAAGCCTTCCGGCATGACCGGCTTGGCATCGCGCAGGACGTCGGCATTATCGAGTGACCAGCGGAACAGCCGCGCCCTTAAGTCAGCCAGCCAGGGATCATCCCGGTGGGCAAACTTCTCGACCGGCTCATCGCTTTTCCGCCGCTCCTGCTGAATGAAGATACCCCGGCTTGCGGTGGCTGGCGGCAAGTCGCGGCCGATCATGCCAATGGCCTTCGGTGCGAATACTGGAAATGCTTCGGGCTCCTTAGCGTCGCCTTCACAGCGGATGACGCATTGGGCGCGCGTGTGGCCGGCATTGATGACGGTTCGCAGTCCCGAACGGTCGTCACCGCTCAACACCTTGTCAAACTCATCAATAGCAAAGCTCGGCTGCCATCGTCTGATCGAGCGGTAGAGCGCGGCCTCGGAAATCTCGACCGTGGCGAGGCAGCGCGGCATCAGGAATTGCATCACCCCCAATGTCGTGGTTTTGCCGCTCTCGGGTTCTGCGCTGGTCACCACTAAAATCGGCGAGTAGACGGCGGCATCCTCATGCGCCCAAGAGAACATAATCCACAGCGCGATCGTCAGCGGCTCATCGGGTGAGCGGAACACCACATGCCGCTTAAGGCGCATGATGATGTCGCGTAACAGCGAGTCGCCATCAACCGTCTCGGGCCACGGCTCGACAATCCAGTGACCGAAAAGCGGGACCGCATGTTCCTCACGGTGCCGCTGCACTTCGGCGTCAACGTCGCCGGGGTTAACGTCGAGTTCTTTAGCGGCTTCCTTACGCTTCCGTGCGAATTCAAGTCCCGGCTCCATTTCGGCGAGCGCGGCGATCAGCGCGCTCTCTTTCTCTTGCGCCTCGGACTTCAGATCGAGCGCCTTCCAGTCCGGCGCCGTCTCAATGAGCGCGTCGAGTTGTTCACGCGTGCCATCAGCTTTCGACCAATCGACAATGCTACCCTTCGAGTCGGGCAGCATCAGCACGCGAATGCGTTTGGCCACACCGGAAAGGGAAACGCCGACTTTTTGAATGTGCTGGAGACTAGCGGCACTAGGAACGAGAACGACATCAGCATCCCGCGCGCCGGCCGAATGGCCGGCGCTCCACTTCCTGAAGCCACCGGGACAGCAGGTGGCATTGACGGCCCAGGAGCGGAGCAGATCAACCTCGGCTTTGCCGTCAACGATGACAACGAGCTGACCGTTGGCGATGCCTTCGATTAACTCAGTGAGGCGATACAACTCGGCGGCGTGAGCCCTACCGTTGGCCTTGCCGTGCTCAGTTGCCTCGGCGCGAAATCGCTGGTCAGCGAGATGCTGTTGAATGTGGCCCTTCAGCCGATCTGAAACTTCCTTATCTGAAAGTTCCTTGAATTCCTTATCCTCATCTCTTCTGCGCGAGTATGCCGACCAGATTGGTCTAGATCGCGCGTTCACGATCCATGATCGGTCGGACTCGGCCGATCTAATCAATCTGGTACGGCACGATCTCGGGCTATCGAAGACCGAAAGGCGGTTTCCAGCCAAGAATACTTGCCTCGCGATTTACTCGCGGGCTGTGAATGCCGAAGCCTCTTTGGCTAATGTGTTGGCTACGAATTTCTCCTGGTGCGCGGAGTGGGAAGGCGAGCTTAAAAGACTATTCGCCAACTATGTCGAGGCCAAGCAACGGCAAAACGTGCTCGATTATGATGATCTCCTCCTCTACTGGGCGCAGATGATGCAAGAAGGAGAGATTGCTCGCGACGTTGCCTCGCGTTTCGATCACGTATTTGTTGACGAGTATCAAGATACCAACCGGCTTCAGGCATCAATCCTCCTGGCGTTGAAGCCTGACGGCAAGGGATTAACAGTCGTCGGCGATGACGCGCAGTCGATCTACTCGTTCCGCGCCGCGACCGTTCGCAATATCCTCGATTTCCCAAAGCAGTTCACGCCACATGCCCGCATTATCACGCTGGATCGCAACTATCGATCGACCCAGCCGATCCTCGCGGCGGCGAATGCGGTCATCGATCTGGCTGTGGAACGGCATAAGAAGAATCTACGGTCCGACCGTGCTTCTGCCGAGCAACCGCAGCTAGTGTCAGTGCGTGATGAGGCCGATCAAGCGCGCTACGTGGTCGATCGCGTGCTGGAATATCGGGAGTCGGGAGTTCTGCTAAAGCAGCAGGCGGTCCTGTTCCGCGCTTCCCATCACAGTGGTCCGCTCGAGATAGAATTAGCGCGGCGCAATATTCCGTTCGTGAAATTCGGCGGCCTTAAGTTTCTTGAGGCCGCACACATTAAGGACGTTCTTGCCTTTCTCCGTTGGGCGGAGAATTTGCGTGATCGGGTATCCGGCTTCCGCGTCATCCAACTGCTTCCTGGTGCGGGTCCGGCCACCGCCTCACGTCTGCTGGACCACTTGGCCAAGTCCGATCAGCCGGTCGAGGCGGTTCTTGATTTCCAGCCGCCCAAAGCCTGCGCCGAAGATTGGCCCGCGTTTGCAGACACTCTGAGGGTTGTGCGTAGAGGCGCCACCGGCTGGCCAGCCGAATTCGATCTTGTATGCCGGTGGTATGCCCCACATTTGGAGCGGCTGTATGAGGACGCCAAAACCCGCAAGGCCGATCTCGTTCAATTGGCGCAGATCGCCTCGACCTACCCAAATCGCGAGCGGTTTCTCACCGAATTGACACTCGACCCGCCGACCGCCAGCAGTGGTGAGGCTGGGGTGCCGCTGCTTGATGAGGATTACCTTATTCTATCAACGATCCATTCAGCCAAGGGCCAAGAGTGGAACTCTGTGTTCGTCCTAAACTGTGTTGATGGCTGCATACCATCGGATTTGGCGACGGAAAGCACTTCTGAGATTGAAGAGGAGCGTCGTCTGCTCTATGTCGCGATGACTCGGGCAAAAGACCATCTTCATCTGATTGTCCCGCAACGCTTCTATGCCCATCAGCAGCGCAATAACGGTGACCGGCACATGTATGCTTTACGCTCGCGGTTCATTCCGGATGCCATCACCGACCATTTCGAGCAATGTGCGTGGCCGACCCAAACACGCGAGAGTGGTTCTCCGACAGCCGCCCCTCTAAAAACTGTCCCCATCGGTGCACGTCTCAAGCAAATGTGGCGTTGAAAACCTTGGCCTTGGCGGACATGCTGCTACGTAAGTGGCATAGCGGCCGTCCGTCGTCGTTTGATACGCGACGCTTGGAAAGTTAATCCTTCCAGAAGTTTTTGAACCGGTTCGGCGTCAAGGCCGTGTAGCGGACTGTGGACATGATCGATCGGTGCCCGAGATACGCTTGGATGGCGCGAGTGTCGTGGCCGTCGTTGGCGAGCTTGAACCCGCAGGCATGGCGCAGCATGTGGGAGTGTACAAGGAACGTGAATTTCGCCGCCACGCCCGCCCTGGCAACCATGCGCTGATATCCGGCTGCGGACAACGGCGCGCCACGTTCCGAGATGAAGACGTATGGGGACGTTGGGGCTTCGCGCAGGAGCTTGCGCAGCGCGCGGCTTTCCCGCGCCGATATCGGATGCACGCTGGCGTCCCCGCTCTTGGCCCTGCGGACATGCAAGCGCCCGGTGGCGAGGTCGATGTCGTCCCAGCGCAGTGCCACCAGCTCCGAGGCCCTGAGGCCGTGGCGGTAAGCGACCAAGATCGCCGTGGCGTCCCGATGCCCAGAACGGTTCTGCTTGGCGGCCTCGATGAGCCGCTCGACCTCCCGGTCGGTGAGATATTCACGGCTGCGCCTGCCAACTGTTACATTTACTGAGGTTGGAGCCGCTTCGCGAAGCCGCGAGTTTTCCATGGAAACAGCCCTCCCGCGTGTTCGTACTGTTACAGATTTGATAAGAGGTGTAACAGACCCGCATGGATGTTCAAGCCCAGCCCCACCCGATATTGCCGGGGGCGGAAGTGGCGTAGTGCACCACTTGCCAAGCTGCCGCACGTCATGTTCTTCGGTGGTGGCGTGGTGATCAAGTTTGACGACGAGGTCATCGGCTCCAAATAGGTGCGGCCGGCCCACCGCCGGGGCTCCGGATTGATTCCGAGGATCTCATTGCGTCCCACCAAAATCCGAAGAAGAAGCCGGACGTCGATAGCCTGACGCCCGCGCACACCGGCTCAAAGGGTTTCCGGACTGTATGAGATCACGGAATCTAATGTCTGAGCGTTTCCCGGTGGCCGTCGATGCCGAAATAATCAATTCTTCTGGACGATGCAGTTGCCGCCCGCGGCTTTCAGGTTTGCACACAATTCATTCGCCTGTTCGGCGGAGACGAACGGACCCACCATGGTGCGGTAATAAACGCCCTTTGCACCCAGATCAGCGCGGCGCACCATCGGCTCACGCCCGCCAAGCAGCTTGGGATATTTGGCTTGCAGCGCGCGGAAGGATGACTTCACTTCGTTTTCGTTGCGTTGTGAAGAGACCTGAACCGCGTAGCCTCCGCCGGATGCTGCAGGCGATGCGGAAGCAATTTTGTTTGCAGCCGGTTTGCCGACCGACGCCGGACGCGCAGACGGAGCAGTACGCGCCGATCCCGCTGCAGTCGTCGCTGCATCATTTGAAGAGGGCTGAATCGAGAGCGGCCCATTCGCATCAGACGGTTTAGCGGCTTCCTGTCGAGTAGTTGGCCGCACTGGGACGCTCTGCGGCTGACTCTCCGCAGGTTCGGAGCCGTTCGGCTGATCCGTCCGGATCGAGACAGTACGGATCTTTTTCGGTCCCGGCTGCGTCGGCGAAGCCGGCGTGGTTGTCGGCGCGGCGGGAGCACCCGCTTGATCGGCGCTCGGAATTGGAGAAACAGTGGCGGCGGGCGGACTATTGACGGTCTCTACGCGCGCCGCAGGCGCAGGCTGTGCCAAAGGAGTCGGCGGGAATACCGACGCCGCACCTGGAACCGGCGCCGAATCGGCAAAGGTTGGAGCGGAGTACACTGTCGGTGCCGCGCTTAACGGCGGCGGCACATCCGCCGGCCGATCCTCGCGTTGCATCAGCCGCTCGCTCGAACGCGCGTTATCGGCATCGACCGACACGCCGCTCGCCTTGATCGGCACAGCCCATTTCGTGATCTCGCTACTGACGAAACGCTTGAGGTAATCGGAATCCGTGCGATCGGCGCTCACCAAGTCGGTGCCGATTGCCTCCGTGCGCGTGCGCAGTGCCGGCGCGTTCATTGCTTGGGTCGTGGCGTCGTGAAGCCGATGAACGATCTTCTCTGGGGTGTTGCGCGGGAAGAACAGCCCGATCCAATTGTTGGCCTCGAAACCCGCGAGTCCTTGCTCCTCTGCGGTCGGCACGTCCGGCAGCACTGCAGATCGGTGGCGCGCGAGAACCGCTATGGGCTTTACCGCGCCGGATTTGATGTGCGGCAGCGCGGTGGAAACGGCGTCGCATAGGTAATTGATGCGGGCGGCGATGAGATCCTGCATGGCCGGAGCCGAGCCGCGATAGGGAACGTGCTGCACGTCGACCCCAATCGCGGTGTTAAGCAACACGCAACCGAGATGGGTCGCCGAACCGCTGCCGCCCGAGCCGAACGACAATCTCGCGGAATTGTCTTTTACATATGTCGTGAAGCTTTTCAGCGAATCGGCCGGAAAGTCCTTCGGCACAACCAGTACGAGCGGCTGCTCCGCAATGAGCACGACAGGCGTGAAGTCGTCCACCGCATTGTAGAGCGGCTTCTTGTAGAGGGTCTGATTGTAAGCCTGGGTGCCGACGGTCCCAAGCAGAACCTGGTATCCGTCCGGATTTGCCAGCGCCACGCGCTGGGCGCCGATCATGCCGCCCGCTCCCCCGACATTTTCTACAACGATATGCTGGCCAAGAGCATCGCTCAACCGATCCGCCACAATCCGGCCCACGACGTCGGTCGGACCGCCGGCCGCGAACGGCACCACCATGGTCAACGGGCGGCTCGGCCAGTCGTCGGCTTGTGCAAGTTTTATGGGCGCAAACGTAATGCCGGCAGCAAACAGGCCTGCCACCAGGA
>Ga0306921_10008775_pt1 | contig 10691 bp, 10 predicted proteins | sample sta12Cox44000080_FD_203760 | JGI IMG/M metagenome (GOLD analysis project Ga0306921, IMG submission 203760) | Lab enrichment of tropical soil microbial communities from Luquillo Experimental Forest, Puerto Rico - statoxic.12C.oxic.44.000.080 (v2)... | ecosystem: Environmental > Terrestrial >...
CCCAACTAATATCGACAATCGCCCCTCTTTCCGCTGCCAATTCAGATCATCCGACGACTTTTGCAACACTATCGGCACCAAGGCATGCGCATCAGCCAGACTCTCGGCATTACCTGGGAGGACGGTATTGACCTCCCCGAGGGCACAGTGCGGTTCTACGACCAGAAGGGGCGACGCTGGCGGACGCTACCATTGCACCCGGAGGTGCTGACGCAGCTCGAAGTCATTCCTGCAGTGGAGCGGGATGGGCGACTCTTCCCGTGGGGCGACCGGCACAACGTCTACCGGTGGCTGCGGCCGCTCGTGCGGGAGCTGGGCGTGACGTTTACGCCGCACATGGCGCGCCACGCGCTGGGGAAAGCGCTCAATGCCGACAAGGTGCCGCTGCGGACGATCATGGCTGCGATGGGGCATGATGACGTGCGCAGCTCAATACGGTATCAGGATGTGGATATCGAGGTTGTACGGGCTGCAACTGCAAAACTTCCGCGACTCAGAAGAGCGTCCCAGACCTGAAAACTCTGGAAAAAAGTCTAAATCTTTGAAATTATTGGTCACATCCCTACGTAGCTGACCACGTTGACACGTAGGGGTCACTGGTTCAATCCCAGTCGCGCCCACCATAAAATCAACAACTCGCGACGCCTCACACTCCGGTTCTACGACCACGCAATCTTGTTCGGCGTGGACACCAGGGCTGCTATTGTTGCCTCGGGCTCGGCAGCGACAACGGGCCGTCCGGACGCAAAAACGGAGAGGCGGAATGACGGGCAGACCGATCGAGCGTGCGCCTTCGGCGTACGAATATCCCCTGCTGATCCGGAGCCTCTTACGATCGGGAGTGACTCGGGCTCCCAAGCAGGAGATCGTCTACGCCGACAAGACAAGAATGAGCTACAGAGAATTTAGCGCGCGGGTCGGACGGTTGGCCTCCGGCCTCGCTCGACTGGGTGTCGAGCCCGGCGATACGGTGGGGATGATGGATTGGGACACCCCGCGTTATCTCGAGTGCTTCTTCGCCGTACCAATGATGGGCGCGGTACTGCACACGATCAACGTCCGGCTTTCCCCCGAGCAGATCCTCTATACGATCAATCACGCCGAGGACGACGTCATCCTCGTCAACAGCGAGTTTCTGACCATCCTGGAACAGATCCGGGACCGGACGGAACCGGTCAAAAGACTGGTTTTGCTGGACGACAAAGGCGAGGTGCCCGAGACCCCTCTGACTTTGGATGCCGAATACGAGTCTCTGTTGCGCCGGTCCGAGCCGGATTATCCCTTTCCGGAGCTCGACGAGGAGGACACCCGGGCTACAACCTTTTACACGACCGGCACCACGGGGCTTCCGAAGGGGGTGTATTTCAGCCAACGCCAACTCGTGCTGCATAGCCTGGCGATGCGCAGCGCCCTCGCCGGAACCGGTCACGGCCGCTTCAACGAGGGCGACGTCTACATGCCCATCACACCGATGTTCCATGTCCATGGGTGGGGCGTGCCCTACGTCGCCACCACGCTGGGCGTCAAACAGGTCTATCCCGGGCGCTATCAGCCGGATTCGCTCGTCGAGCTCATCGACCGCGAGAAAGTCAGCTTCTCGCATTGTGTGCCGACGATCCTGCAGATGGTCCTGTCAAGCGCCGCGCGCAAAGGCGTCGCGCTCGCCGGCTGGAAGGTGATCATCGGCGGTGCGGCGATGCCGCAAGCGCTGGCGAAACAGGCGTTGGGGCTCGGCATCGATGCGTTCACCGGCTACGGCATGTCGGAAACCTGCCCGATCCTGACCTTGTCCCACCTCAAACCGCATATGGAGGATTGGGACATCGACCGCCAGGTCGAGATACGCTGCAAGACCGGCAGGCCCGCTCCAATGGTCGAGATCCGCATCGTCGACGAAGACATGAACGACCTGCCGCATGACGGCGTGTCACAGGGCGAAGTGGTGGTGCGAGCACCCTGGCTGACCCAGGGATACCTCAAGGACCCGGCCAATTCCCGACACCTGTGGGCGGGCGGCTGGCTGCACACCGGCGATATCGCGGTGATCGACGGCGAGGGCTACCTCAAAATCACCGACCGCCTCAAGGATGTGATCAAGACCGGAGGCGAATGGGTGTCCTCGCTCGATCTCGAGGATCTGATCCTCCAGCATCCGGTAGTGGTCGAAGCTGCCGTCATCGGGGTGCCGGACCCGAGATGGACCGAGCGGCCTCTGGCGTTGGTCGTGGTGCAATCCGGGCAGCAGGTCAGTGAAGCCGAAATAAAGGCCCATCTCCACGATTTCGCGGCCAGAGGTGTGATCTCGCGATACGGGGTTCCGGAGCGCGTCGTTTTTGTCGAGATTCTGCCCAAAACAAGTGTGGGCAAGCTCGACAAGAAGGCCTTGCGCCAGCTCTACCCCAGATAGAGGAGCCAGCCTATGCCCGCTTATCGTGCGCCCCTCCGCGACATGCAGTTCGTCATCACCGAACTGGCGGGGCTGGAGAGCCTCTCTGCATTGCCGGGTTATGAAGAAGTGACACCGGATCTGGTCGAGGCAGTGCTCGAAGAAGCTGCAAAGCTAGCCGGTGAAGTGCTGGGGCCGCTCAACAAGCCAGGTGACGAACAAGGCGCATCCTTGACCAAGGAGGGCGTCGTCGCCGCCGACGGCTTTGCCGACGCCTACCGCCAGTTTGTCGAGAACGGCTGGAACGGGCTGAGCGGAGATCCCGAATATGGCGGACAAGGACTGCCTGGACTAATCGCCGCCGCGACCATCGAGATGTGGAACTCGGCCAATATGAGCTTCGCGCTCTGTCCGCTCCTTACCGCCGGGGCGACGGAGGCGATCAAAGCGCACGCCTCCGATGAGCTGAAGAGCCGGTTTCTGCCAAAGCTCGTCAGCGGCGAGTGGACGGGGACGATGAACCTGACCGAACCGCAGGCGGGTTCGGATTTGTCGGCCGTCCGGACCAAGGCAGTACCTGAGGGCGAGCACTATCGCATCTCCGGCCAGAAGATCTTCATCACCTGGGGCGATCACGACATGGCCGAGAATGTCGTGCACCTAGTGCTCGCCCGCTTGCCCGATGCGCCGGAAGGCACCCGCGGCATATCGCTTTTCCTGGTGCCCAAATTTCTGGTCGGCACAGACGGCTCGTTGACCGAGCGAAACGATGTCGCGTGCGCCTCGATCGAGCACAAGCTTGGCATCCACGCGAGCCCCACTTGCGTGATTAGCTTTGGCGAGAAGGAGGGCGCGATCGGCTATCTGGTGGGCCGGGAGAATGAGGGCCTCGCGCATATGTTCACGATGATGAACGAGGCCCGCCAGAAGGTCGGGCTGCAGGGTCTGGGGATCGCCGAGCGGGCGTATCAAGCGGCACGGGACTATGCCAAGGAACGGGTCCAGGGCCGGCCGGTGGGGCAGCGCAGCGGCGACCGGGTGACGATCATTCATCATCCCGACGTACGCCGCATGCTAATGACGATGAAGGCACAGATCGAGGCGATGCGCGCCTTTGGGTATGTGCTGTCGGCCGACAGCGACGTCGCGCACAAGCATCCTGACGAAACTGAACGCGACCGGCGGCAGAGGCGGGTCGATCTGCTGACGCCGGTGCTCAAAGGCTGGTGTACCGAACTCGGGGTCGACATCGCCTCGCTCGGCGTCCAGGTCTATGGCGGCATGGGTTTCATCGAAGAAACTGGCGCCGCTCAGTACCTGCGCGACTCGCGCATTGCTCCGATCTACGAGGGGACGACCGGCATTCAGGCCTGCGACTTGGTTGGGCGCAAATTGGCGACCGACAACGGAGCGGCGATGGCTGAGCTCATCGAGGAGATGCGCGCGGCTGAAAGGCAGCTAGGCGGTTCCGATAACATCGACTTGCCCGCAATCCGCGACAATCTTGCGGTTGGCGTGGAGGCGCTGGAACAAGCCACCCAGTGGGTTCTGCAGACGATCCGCGAGGATCCCAATGCCGCGCATGCCGCGTCAGTGAACTATATGATGCTGACAGGTTACGTCTGCGGCGGCTGGCAGATGGCGCGAGCGGCAATCGCTACCAGAGAGATGCTCGCATCAGGAGGGGACGAGGGTTTCTGCCGGGCAAAAATCGCGACGGCGAGGTTCTATGCAGAGCAGATCCTGCCCAAGACGAGTGCGTTATTGACCGCAGTGAAAAGTGGCGCCTCGACCGCCTTCGCATTGGACGAGGAGCAGTTCTGAGTTACTGGCTCAGTTCGGCACCGCCGACCGTCTCAGTGATGCGGTCGACCCGCATTGGTTGGAGGCGTCACCTTGAGAGCGCGCGCCGAAATAGGGAGCGGGTCTCGTCGGGATCAAGCCACCGGTCGCGTTCCCGGCGAAAGCCGGGATCCATTGGTCCTCCAACTCCTGCGCATCAGGCAATCGCAAGGATTCACTAATCAAGGAAGAGTCCTTGCGATAGAGCGCTGGTCCCCGGCTTCCGTCGGGGAAGCGGCTAGAGGCGGGTTTCCCTCGTCGCCTCGATTTATCAGCAAGCGAGCTTCGCCGCCAGATCGACGAAATCGTCGGCGATCACGTCGAAATCGTGCTCGGCTTTGAGGTCCCTGGTCTTGTTGGGGCCGTGTTCGAGCGGCCGGCTGACAAAGGCGGTGCGAAACCCGCGGCCCCGTGCCGCGACGAGATCACTATTGTGGGCCGCCACCATCATGCACTGCGCTGGCTTGAGGTCGAGCAGTGCGGCGGTTCGGTCATAGGCCTCGGGCTGCGGCTTGTAGGCGTGGGCCACCTCGGCGCCGAGGATCACGTCCCATGGTAGACCGGCGTGTTTGGCCATGTTGACCATCAGCGCGACATTGCCGTTCGATAAGGTCGCGAGGATAAATTTGCGTTTCAGCCGCGTCAGGCCTTCAACCGTATCCGGCCACCCGTCCAGCCGGTGCCAGGCGCGGTTGAGGTGGTCGATATCGGCCTCGCCGAGGCCGCCGACTTGAAATTCCTTCAGCAGCTCGACCAGGTTCTCGCGATGCAGATCGTCGAGCTTCGCCCAGGGCCGTTCGCCTTTGCGCACCTTTTCCATAGCCGGCTGGTAGCGCGCCCGCCAGCGGTCCGCGAAGGCGTGCCAATCCTTGTCATAGCCCTTGGGGCCGAGGAAGCTCTTCGCCTCACGGGCGATGCTGTCGCGCCAGTTCACCACCGTGCCGAAAACGTCGAAAGTGAGAGCCTTCACGTCGGAGAGCGCCATCGTCAGAGTTCCCGCCAGACAGGGGTTGCCACCAGCCCTCGGTGTCGCGCTTCGCGGGTGTCGCTGTCAAGGCAATGACTTCTTTGCGCAGGTGAAGTCGCGGCCGCCTTCGATCTTTTCACAGAGTATGACGGCGTGCTGAATATTGTCCACGATCCACATAAAGGCGGCATGCTCGTTCGCGGCTGCACTGACGGCATAGTTTCCGGAACCCCCTGGCAGGGCGCCCGGCGCGCGCGGTCCAACCTGAAAGCTAGGCGTCGGTTGCGGAGCAGGCGGTAAGCTCGGCTGGGCCCCCGGCTGGGCCCCCTGTGCGAGCGCAGTTCCGGCGCTCGCCCAAAAAGGGGCAGTCGAGGCGAAAGCGGTTAAGAGCACAGCCGCGAGCGATTTTGGCATCATTGCCTCCTATGTCGTCGAGCTGTTGTCTTATCGTGCCGGCCGCGTCCGCTCCAGCGCGCCGAACGGGTGTCGTGCCGAGGTTCTCGCCTGGTGCCGCACGGCCTGATAGAAGCAGAAATCGAGTTGTTTGGGAGATAAAGGTGGTGCAACACGAAGCGCGCGCGACGACACGGCTCTACCTGATCACGCCACCCGCGCTCGACCCCGACCGGTTTGCGAAAGAGCTCGAAGAGGCGCTCGCCGGCGGCGATGTCGCGTCGTTGCAATTGCGGCTGAAGGACTGCGACGACGACACCGTGCGGCGCGCGACGCGGGTCTTGAAGCCCATAGCGCAGGACCGCGGCGTCGCGTTCATCATGAACGACCGGCCGGACCTAGCCGCCGAGCTCGATTGCGACGGTGTGCATGTCGGCGAAGAAGACGCGCCCTATACCGAGGCGCGGCGCCTGTTGGGCCCCAACCGCATCGTCGGCGTGACCTGCGGCGCCAGCCGCGACCGCGCCATCACCGCTGCCGAAGCCGGCGCCGACTACGTCGCCTTTGGCGCCTTCTTCCCGAGCATGACCAAGGCCGCCAAGCACCACGCCGACCCCGAATTGCTGCGCGACTGGAGTGAGACGACGGTTGTGCAGTGCTGTGCGATCGGCGGCATCATGCAAGAGAATTGCGGGCCCCTTGTCGAAGCCGGTGCCGATTTCCTCGCAGTCATCAGCGCGGTCTGGTCGCATTCTAGCGGCCCGCGCGCCGCGGTCGCCGAGTTCAACCATGTCTTTGCGCGTTACGGTCGCGCGTTTCGCGGCAAACTCTAGCGGAAAACTCAGTCGTGGCCCCCCTTCCGGGACCCGAAAATAGTCAGTGCCCTCCACTCGGCATTGCGAGGCAGCGAAACCGGCCATGGCGGCGAGTTGGTGGTTCGATCTCGCTCCGGGGGTGGAAGGCTACCAGTGGCAGCTGGCCGGCGAGCCGCCGGCGATCATCGTTTGAGCTCTGGTAGCGCCAGCCTAGAAAACCGCTAAACCCGGCGCGGATTATTGGCGCGATGAGCCAATTGCGGCGCTCGTAGCCGCTGATTACCGTTACAGCCTCTCCCTCATCGAGAAAGCGGTGGGCAGCGGGGAAGTGTTGCGACCCGATGACCACCTCGGCACCGGGCCGGGCTTCGATGTTGCGGAGCCAGTCGGCGCTGCGACCAAAAGCGCTGATCACGACGGCCTCGGGACCTGCGTCCCGATAATCGACGACCTCGAGGACCGTATGGCGGCGCCGACCGGTGCGGCGGCCGATACTGATCAGCAACAGAAAACGGTGCCCGAGCAGCCAACCGCATCTCCAACGGTACAAATAGACCGGCGCCCTCAACAGTCGGCGCAGCATGGTGGTCGGGCGGGCCGCGTCCATCTACAATCTCCAACGTCAGATGCACCGCACCAGAACCTCCGTGAAGCCTTGCCGCCACGAAGGATGCGCCGGCTGCCACAAGAGTTCGCGCTTCGCCTTGGCGTTCGAACCTGCGCGAGCCTCTGTCATCATCGCGACGATGTGCGCGCCGGCGCCGATGCGCGCCAGCCATTTCGGGATATGCCGGGGCGGCCTCGCGCCGAGCGCGGCAGCCAGCGCCGGCAACCACTCGCGCACCGGCGCCGGTTCATCGTCGACGATGTTGTAAATGCCTGCTGCGCCGCGTTCGGCGGCGACCGCCGTAGCGGCTGCCGCATCGTCGACACGCAGGAAAGACCACCAGCCATTGGCGTTTCCGATCAAGGGCACGCGTCGCCGACGCAGCTGATCGATCAACGGGCCGTCGAAGAGGCCCGTTCCACGGCCATAGAACGCGCCGTATCTGAGGACGACGCCGTCGATTTCGGAAGAATCCGTCACGGTGCGTTCGAGGTAACGAATGGCCTCGAGCGTGCGGCGCAACTCTCGCGGCGGCTCGGGATCGAGCGGGTCTTCTTCCGATTTGACCGGACCCCCAGCGCGGGCATAAGGCCATCCGCAAAAGCTCTGCGCCACGATGCGTGGGGTGCCGGTCTGTCTGGCGACCGCCAGCAGATTTTGCAATCCTTCGGTGCGCAAGCGATTGGTGAGCGTGAATGACCGCTCGACCCTGCGCAAGTCGTTCGCGGCTCTGAGGGACGTCATTTCGTGCACAATGACATCCGGCTTGGCGCCGGCCACGGCTTTTACAATCGCGGCTCTGTTCAACGCATCCGCAATCGTCGCCTCCGCCCCGACCCGACGTATCGACTCGGCCCTGGCGGGGATGCGTGTCAGGCCCACCACGGAATGACCCGCGGATACGAGGAGCGGCAGGAGGCGGCCGCCCATGGCACCGCTGGCGCCCGCCACGAAGACGCGCATGTCGTTTGCTCGACTGACCTATCTCGTTACTTCGATTCTTTCACGCTCCATTATTGGACCACGTTTGGCTCTCTACAACTATTGCAAGAAGTCTCGCTGCAGGTTGCTGCAGATGCAGCAACGGTCGATTGTCTGCTCACGCCTTAATTGCACCGGCGCGTCGACGGGAACCCGAGCGACCACCCGGCAGTTGTTAATTGAGCGACGGTGGAGGGTTGGCATGAAGGAAAGACCGAAGGTGCTGATCGTCGGCGCGGGGCCCACGGGGTTGGTCATGGCGCACGAACTCGCGCGCGACGGGATCCAATGCCGCCTCATCGATAAGGCGCCGCACCGCGCAATGGAGTCGAGAGCAATTGCAATCCACTCGCGGACCATGGAGAGCCTTGAGCTAATGGGGCTCGCCGATGATTTCCTTGCCGTGGGCCAGCACATTACAGGCGTCAATCTCTATGGCGACGCGGGGCGTATCGCTCATGCCGATTTCGGCATGCTCGAGACGCGCTATCCCGGTGTTTTGGGAGTTCCGCAAGACGAGACCGAACGGCTGCTGGGGGAGCATCTCGCTAAGCTGGGTGTCGTGGTCGAGCGCAACACGGAGTTGATTGGATTGACGCAGCGCGCTTCCGGGGTCTCCGTCCGGCTGCGTAAGGATGACCGGATCGAGGAGTTCGACACCGATTGGATCATGGGATGCGATGGCGCGCACAGTGCTGTCCGCGACCAGCTTGGCATTTCCTTTTCCGGTAGCACCTATCCGGAGCATTTTGTGCTCGCCGACATAAAGCTCGAAGGCGAGGTCAACCACAACGAGGCGCAGGTATGGCTGGGCGCGGGCGGCGCGCTGGCGTTTTTTCCGTTGCCGGAGGATCGCTGGCGATTGATTTGCACCAACTCCCCGACCGACTGGAAGGGTCAGCCCAGTCTCGCGCAGTGCCAGGCGCTGCTCGACGAGCGCGGCTTGGCTCGGCTGCGCCTTGTCGACCCCCGCTGGACGGCGGTCTTCCGTATCCATCGCAGGGAGGCAGAGCAATTTCGTCGGGACCGGGTGTTTCTGCTTGGTGACGCCGCGCATATTCACAGTCCGGTCGGTGGCCAGGGTATGAATATGGGCGTTCAAGACGCGTTTAACCTTGCCTGGAAGCTTAGTCTGGTTATCCGGAACGTCAGCGATCCAAAGCTGCTCGACAGTTACGAGACAGAGCGCAAGCCGATCGACGAGGCGGTCATTCGGCAAACCGATCGGGCAACTCGCCTCGTCTCGCTACACGGAACATTCACTCGCTTCATCCGCGACCATATGATGGCGCTGCTCATCCGGCTCCCCGGTTTCGAAGAGAGATTGGGCGAGGGTATATCGGGCATCGCGATCAATTATCGGCGCAGTGCGATCGTCGAGGATCACCGCAGCGCGACCGCCGGTCCGGCAGCGGGTGATCGGGCGCCTGATGCGCCGCTCGTCGCGACCAAGGGCGGGGCATCTCGGCGGCTCTACCAACTCTTCGCCGAACACCGTCATGTTTTGCTGCTGTTGGGCGATCCGGCCGAGGGGATGGCGGCCCCCCTGCTCCGATATCCCGAAAGTGTCCTTGCAGTATCTCGAATCGTTCCGCCCGGATCAGCCGGCGGCGATTACGTCGATCGCGACGGAATTGTCGTGCAGCGTTATGGGTCGTCTCCCGCCGCATACTTGATACGCCCGGACGGCTATGTCGGTTTTCGCGGTGACCGTGATACGGTTACGACGCATCTACCCCACTATCTCGCGGAGCTTTTTTCACCGGCCAAACTCGCGGTCCCCGGTTGAGCGGCCTTGTCGGCGCCATTGCCGCCCGCCGGCTCCAGCGACCTTTTGGACCGCTGCGATCGAGCCTGGAGGTATGCGGATCCGAGGGTGGGCGCGCCGGCGTTTTAAGTCGACCCGCCCCTCTCCCCGCGAGTGGAGAGAGGGGACGTTTCGGTGGGGCGCCGCGCCGTTACGAGGGCATCTGGCCCATGAAGTCGCGCTTGCCGATCTCGACGCCTAGGCTGCGCAGGAGGTTGTAGGCCGTCGTCGTATGGAAATAGAAGTTCGGCATCGCGAAGTGGTAGAGGTAGTTCTGGGCGCGGAACTTACGCTCTTGACCACCCGCGGTGATCGTCACCTCTGCGTTCTCTCGCCCATCGAGTTGGTCGGCCTTCAAGCCTTTGAGGAAATCGATCGTCTTGTCGATCCGTGACTTCATCTCCGCATAGCTGTTATCGATCGCGGGCAAGCTCGGCACCTGGACACCCGCGGCGCGGCCGGCGCCAAAGGCGTGCTCGCTCGCCTGCCGCACCTGACGGGCGAGCGTGAACATGTCTGGAAAGAGTCGCTCGTTTAGCACCGTGTTCTCTTCCCATTTTTTAGCTGTGGCGTGCGCCTCGGCCTTTTCGATCACTCCCTTCAGGCCGCCGAGCAGCTGTAGGAACACCGGCACAGAGGCATGGTACATCGAGATCGGCATTGCATGGTCCTCCTCGGTCTTTGCTGACGTTGATGCCGCGCGGATCTTAACGGGCCGCGAGAAGCACGTGAAGACCCCTGGCGACCGGACGAATGTTCGAATTCAGAGGAATCTTAACCTCGCTGTGCCTCGATGCTCCGTTCCTCCTCGGAGCCTGGAAGTTTGTCCACCCTGTTCCCCACCGATCCCCGTCGCCGCTGCCGAGCCACCACAATCGAGATCGTCGTCGTCG
>Ga0306921_10008776_pt1 | contig 10689 bp, 9 predicted proteins | sample sta12Cox44000080_FD_203760 | JGI IMG/M metagenome (GOLD analysis project Ga0306921, IMG submission 203760) | Lab enrichment of tropical soil microbial communities from Luquillo Experimental Forest, Puerto Rico - statoxic.12C.oxic.44.000.080 (v2)... | ecosystem: Environmental > Terrestrial > Soil...
TCAATGGCCGCCGCGGGCGCATCGTAGGCATGGAGCCCGAGGGGGAAGTGGTCTCCGTGCGGGCGCAGGCGCCCATGGCGGAGATGCTCACCTACGAGTCCACTCTCCGCTCGATGACGGGCGGGCGCGGCGGATACTCCATGGAGTTCTCGCACTACGAGGAAGTCCCGGCGCACCTCGCGGACAAGATCGTGGCCGCCGCCAAGGCGGAGAAAGAGAAGGCCCATTAGCCCGTCCGTGAGCTTCGTCTCCCATATCGAGTGCACGGTGTGTGGCCGGCGGCATGGAGCCGGACACCTCCTCACCGTCTGCGAAGGCTGCGGCCAGATGCTGGCCGTGCGCTACGACCTGCCGAGGATCGCGGCCGCCGTCACCAAGGACGATCTCCTCCGTCGTCCTCCCGGTATGTATCGCTTCCGCGAGCTCACGCCGCTCGACCCCGGCGAGGAGCCCATCACGCTCGGGGAGGGCGGAACTCCATTGCTCGCGCTCCCCCGGCTGGCCCGCCACCTGGGGCTTCGTCATCTCTGGGCCAAGGACGAGGGCCAGAATCCCACGGGCTCCTTCAAGGCGCGCGGGCTCGGCATGGCCCTGACCAAGGCGCGCACGCTCGGCGTCAAGGGCGTGATGATCCCGTCGGCGGGGAACGCAGGAGGCGCCGCCGCCGTGTATGGCGCGCGCGGCGGCATTCCCGTGGTGGTCGTCGTGCCGCGAGGGACGCCCGAAGCCGCGGTGGCCGAGGCCATCATGGCAGGGGCGCACGTCTTCACGGTGGACGGCTCCATTGCCACCGCGGGCAAGCTCATTGCCGGCATGTCCGGCCAGATCGGCTGGTTCGATCTGGCCACTCTCAAGGAGCCCTATCGCCTCGAGGGCAAGAAGACCATGGGGCTCGAGCTCGCCGAGCAGCTCGGATGGGACGCGCCCGATGTGCTGATGTATCCCACGGGCGGGGGCACCGGCCTCGTGGGGATCTGGAAGGCCTTCGAGGAGCTGGCGGGGCTGGGCTGGATCAAGGCGGCTCAACCGCGCTTCATCGCCGTGCAGGCACAAGGTTGTGCCCCGCTCGTGAAGGCGTGGGAGGACAAGGCGGAGACCACCGCGCTCTGGGAGAATCCGGTCACCGATGCCCCCGGCCTGCGCGTGCCCGGTCCCTTCGCCGGACGCCAGATGCTGCGAATCATGCGCGAGACGGGAGGCCATCCCCACGCGGTGAGCGAGAGCGCCATCGTCGAGGCTCAACGTCTCCTCGCGCGGGTCGAAGGCATCTGGACGGGACCGGAGGCAGCGGCCGCGCTCGCCGCCCTCTGCCAGATGAAGGAAGCGGGCGAGGTCGAGGCGGGGACTCGCGTGGTGATGATCCTGACGGGGGCGGGCATCAAGAACCCGCCGCCTCCCCTCGCTCCTCCCACCCACCTCGAGGGTGATCCCGCACGCGTGCTCGCCGCCGTGCGCCAGGTGATCGGGCGCTGACCTCTCTGCTGTCCTTCGACGTCTATGGCACTCTCGTCGACACGCCGAGCAGCACCGCGGCGGTGTTCCGGTCCATCCTGGCCGACGTGGGCGTGTCTCACCTGGATCCTGGCTCGTTCTGGGACCACTGGGAGGAGCGCAACATCGCCCATTACCGCGAGCCCTACCGGTCCTACAAGGAGATCTGCCGCCTGTCCCTCGATGAGACCTTCCGGCACTTTGGCGTCACGGGCGGCGATGGTGGCCTGATCCAGCGCTACTTCGACGCCTTTCCCCGCTTCACCCTCTATCCCGACCTGGCGCCCACCCTCGAGAGGCTGGCCTCGCGCCACCGGCTCGCCCTCGTGTCCAACATCGACGACGATCTCCTCGCCATGACGCCCCTCGGGCGCACCTTCGATCTCGTGTGCACGGCGGAGCGGGCCCGCGGTTACAAGCCCGACGGCCGGCTCTTCCGGTATCTCATCGATCGGGCCGGGGTCGCGCTCGGTGAGATCCTCCACTCCGGGCAATCGCAGTTCACCGACATGGTGGGCGGCAAGCCCCTCGGCCTCACCATCGCCTGGATCAATCGCCGTGGCCTCCCCCTGCATCCGAGCGTGCCGCGCCCCGACTTCGTGTTCTCAGGGCTGGCTCCGCTGGTGTCGCTCCTCGGCGCCGCGTGATCGTCGAGGGCGCATCGATGAAGCCTCGCCAGCGCGCCGGCGCACCGATGACGCGCCGGCGCTTCCTCGGCGCCGCCTCCGTCGGTCTCGGGTTGGCCACTGGTGTCACCGCCTGCGCCAGCACCAAGGGCGACCTCGCCCCCAAGAGCGGCCGTCGCGTGGTGGTGATCGGAGCTGGATGGGGCGGGGCGACGGCGGCGCGCTACGTGCGCATGGCCGATCCCTCCATCGAGGTCGTCCTCCTCGAGCCGGGCCGGGAATTCGTGTCCTGTCCCTTCAGCAACCTCGTGCTGAGCGGGCTCCGGACCATGGACAGCCTCACCCGTCCCTACGATAGGCTGCGTGACCGGGGCATCCGCATCATCAACGAGGCGGCCACCGCTATCGAGCCCGACACCAAGCGCGTGCGCATCGGCGAGGGCTATCTCGCCTACGACCGCCTCGTCGTCGCTCCTGGCATCGATTTCCTCTGGGAGCAGATCGAGGGGCTGCCCGCGGCCCGTGACACCGTCCTGCACGCCTGGAAGGCGGGGCCGCAGACGGTGGAGCTGGCTCGCCAGATCCAGTCCATGGCCGACGGCGGTGTATTCGTCCTCACCGTGCCCCCCGTGGCCTACCGCTGCCCGCCCGGGCCCTACGAGCGCGTGTGCCAGGTCGCGTGGTACCTCAAGAAGAACAAGTCGAAGAGCAAGCTCATCGTGCTCGACGCCAACCCGAACATCGTGTCCAAGACCGCGCTCTTCCGCACGGCCTGGGAGGCCTATCCCAACATAGACTACCGCGCGTCGAACAAGGTCATCGCCCTCGACACCACCGCCAAGGAAGTCCGCACCGAGTTCGACCGCGTCAAGTACGACGTGCTCAACCTCATCCCGCCCCAGAGGGCGGGGGCCATCGCCGTGCAGGCGGACCTGGTCGGGGCGGACAAGCGCTGGTGCGAGGTGGATCACGTCACCTACGAGTCCGTGAAGCACAAGGAGATCCACGTGATAGGCGACGCCACCATCGGGCTGCCTGTGCCCAAGTCTGGTAACGTGGCCAACGCCATGGGCAAGGCGGCCGCGCTCAGCATCGTGAGCCTGCTCAACGGCAAGCCCGTGCCCCTCATGCCTCCGGGCAATACCTGCTACAGCTGGGTCAACGACCGCGAGGCCATCGCCGTGGTGAACGCGTACAAGATCGAGAACGGCAAGGTCGTACAGATCGAGCAGAAGCTCACCCCGGCGCAGAGCGTCTCCGTCGCTCAACGCGCCGAGAGCTGGCGGCTGAGCATCTGGTCGGACATGCTCTCGTGATGAACGTGCGCCTTGGGGTCCGCCTCGTCCTGGGGATTCTCGCGCTCCTCGCCCTGACGGAGGAAGGACGCGCGGCAGGCCCGCTCGACAATCCGGGTTTCGCCAAGGTCATCACGTGCTCCGCCTGCCACGGCGAGAACGGCAACAGCCGGACGAACATGATGCCGATCATCGCCGGCCTCGATCCCGCCTACTTCAAGAAGCAGATCGAGAGCTACGCCACGGGGAAGCGCCCTTCGCCGGAGATGGAGCCCTACGCGAAGGAGATCCAGTTCCTGGGCGTGGATCAGATCGCCGCGTACTTCGCGGCCCAGAAGCGCGAGCCCACGCCTATTCGCGTGACGATCAACCCCGCGCTGCCCTCGACGGCCGACGCCATCGCCAAGGGCAAGGTGGCCAGCGCCCCCTGCGTCATCTGCCACGGCGAAAAAGGCGCCGGCGATCCTGCCCGCCTCATTCCCGGGCTGGCCGGCCAGGCGCCCGGGTATCTCGCCCAGCAGATGCTGCTCTTCAAGCAGGACACCCGGGAGCCGGGCGATCAGCTGCTTGCCGCCAAGAAGGCGGTGATGCGCGCCGTTCCCGACAGCCAGTTCGCGGACCTCGCCGCCTACTACGCCAGCCTGCGGTAACATCGCCGACCGTCCGGTCATCCGTGGCAGAATCTCGCGGGAGGAATTCTCCAACTCGTGCTCGAGTGGCTCTGGCTGATCCCCACCGGCTTCCTGATCGGCGCCTACGGTACCCTCATCGGAGCGGGGGGCGGCTTCATCCTCGTGCCCCTTCTCCTCCTTTTCTATCCCAATGAGAGCCCGGACACTATCGCGAGCATCTCGCTGGCCGTGGTCTTCTTCAACGCGTTCTCCGGCACCATCGCGTACGCCCGGCTCAAACGCGTGGACTATGGCTCTGGCCTGATTCTCTCCGCAGCCACCGTGCCCGGGGCCATCCTCGGCGCGCTCACCACGGGCTTCATCGCCCGCCGACCCTTCGACTTCATGGTCGGTCTCCTCCTCGTGGGCATCTCCGGCTTCCTTCTGATGCGACCCCGCACCGAGGCCGGCGCGTACCAGGGGCGTTTCCGCTTCGAGCGGCGGATGGTGGATCGGGGCGGGACGTCGCACGAGTGGAGCTACAACTACCTGATGGCCATCGTCCTCAGCATCGTCATCGGGTTCGTCTCGAGCCTCCTCGGCATCGGCGGCGGCTTCATCCACGTGCCCGTGATGATCAATTTGCTCAACTTCCCCGTGCACGTGGCCTCCGCCACCTCGCATTTCACCCTCACCGTGATGAGCTGCGTCGGCTCCGTGGTGCATCTGGTCACGGGCACCCTCGCCGGCACGTACCACCGCGTGATCCCGCTCGCCATCGGGGTCATCCTGGGCGCACAGGTGGGAGCCCGGCTCGCCCAGCGCATCCACGGGCGCTGGATCATCCGCGCCCTTGTCATTGCCCTGGCCTTCGTGGGCCTCCGACTGATCATCAAAGCGCTATAGCGGGAACCCGAACCGGGCTATCATCGGAACCCGCATGCGCCCGCCGTTCGAGCTGAGCCGGGGCCGCCCCGGCGCGGCGAGGGCTGAACAAGAGATTGACGGGAGACGGCCTGACCTTGATGCGCTACGGCTTCGTCATCGATCCGCCGTTCGAGCTGAGCCGGGGCCGCCCCGGCGCGGCGAGAGCTCAACGTGAGATTGACTCCGAGATGGCCTGACCTTGATGCGCTACGGCTTTGTCATAGATCCGCCGTTCGAGCTGAGCCGGGGCTGCCCCGGCGCGGCGAGGGCTGAACAAGAGATTGACGCCGAGATGGCCTGACCTCGATGCGCTACGGCTTTGTCATCGATCAGCGCAAATGCATCGGCTGCCACGCCTGCACCGTCGCCTGCAAAGAGGAGAATCAGGTTGCCCTCGGCGTGAACCGCACGTGGGTCAAGTACATCGAGAAGGGCACGTTCCCGGACACGCGGCGCTACTTCTCCGTCATGCGCTGCAACCACTGCGACAACGCTCCCTGCGTCGCCATCTGCCCCACCGTCGCTCTCTACCGGCGCTCCGATGGCATCGTGGACTTCGACGGGGACCGCTGCATCGGCTGCAAGTCGTGCATGCAGGCCTGTCCGTACGACGCGCTCTACATCGACCCCGAGACACAGACGGCGGCCAAGTGCCACTACTGCGCGCATCGCGTCGAGGTCGGTCTCGAGCCCGCCTGCGTGATCGTCTGCCCCGTGCAGGCCATCGTGCCCGGTGATCTCGACGATCCCGGCTCGAGGATCGCTCGCCTGGTCGCCTCGCAGCAGACCTCGGTGCGGAAACCGGAGCAGGGGACGCAGCCCAAGCTCTTCTACCTGGGCGCCGAGGAGGCCGCCCTCACCCCGACCATGCAGGAGCGGGGGCCGAGCTATCTGTTCTCCGAGGGCAGTGGCATCCTCGTGCCGGGCCGTCCCAACGTCGCCCGTGCCGCGGTGCCCGTGGGTAACGAGGGCGTCGATCTCCTTCGCCTGGCGCGCACCGTCTACGACGTCGCGCATCCGGAGCGGCCGTGGGGATGGAAGGTCTCGACCTATCTCTGGACCAAGTCCATCGCCGCCGGCGCCCTCCTCGTGGCCGCGCTGGCGACCATGGGCGGGCTGTCCGCGGCGGGACCCCTGGCCTCACTGGTCGCGCCCATGCTCAGCCTGCTCTTCCTCGCCGTGACCACGGCGCTCCTCGTCCTCGATCTGAAACGGCCCGAGCGATTCCTCTACCTCCTCTTCAAGCCCAACTGGCGCTCGTGGCTCGTGTGGGGCGGCTACATCCTCATGGCGCACGGCCTCCTCGCCGTGGTGTGGCTCCTCGCGGGGCTGCGACGAGACTCGGATGCGCTCGTGCTCCTCGCGGTGCCCGTGGCGCTCGTGATGCTGGCCTCGGCGGGCTACAGCGCCTTCCTCTTCGGCCAGGCCGAAGGACGCGACTTCTGGCAGAGCCCGCTCGTGCTGCCGCACCTGCTCCTCTCCGCGGTCACCGCGGGCGTCGCCATGCTCCTGCTCGCGGCCGCCTTCCTTCTCGGCGATGTGCGGGCGGTTCACGGGCTGTCCGGGGCGCTCTGGCTCCTCCTGGTGGCGAGCGCGCTCGTGATCTTCGCCGAGACGCTTACCGCCCACGCGAGCCACGATGCCGCCCGCGCCGCGCGCCTGCTCGTCCGCGGCGCCTACGGCGGCCGCTTCTGGGGAGGCGTGGTCGGGGCAGGAATCGTCGTGCCCATTCTGCTCCTCGCGGGTCCATTCTTTCCGGGGAGCTCGATCCTCGCCGCCCTCCTCGCCCTGGCCGGGCTCTGGTTGTGGGAAGACCTGTGGGTGCGCGCGGGACAGGCGCTGCCGTTGTCGTGAGAACCACATGATCGACCCTACGACCGGCTCGACAGCCGAACCGCTTCACCCGCACGCGCGCGACCTCGATCCGCCGGCCAGCGGTCTCAATCGCTATCCCCCCGTCGATCGCTGGAGCGACTGGGAAGAGCTCGACTCCCGGGCTTGGCCTCGCCGCGTGCCCCGGAACTACACGCTGGTGCCGACCATCTGCTTCAACTGCGAGGCGGCCTGTGGGCTTCTCGCTTACGTGGACAAGCAGACCCTCAAGATCCAGAAGTTCGAGGGCAACCCCGAGCATCCGGGCAGCCGCGGTCGAAACTGCGCCAAGGGGCCCGCGACCTTGAACCAGGTGCAGGATCCCGAACGCATCCTCTACCCGCTTCGCCGCGTCGGCGCGCGCGGGGACGGCCAGTGGGAGCGCGTCACCTGGGACGAGGTGCTGGACGACATCGCGGGGCGCATCCGCGCCGCCCTCGTGGAGGGACGGCACAAGGAGATCATGTATCACCTGGGCCGTCCCGGGCACGAGCTCGTCTATCTCCAGCGCGTCTTTCACGCCTGGGGCATCGACGGCCACAACAGCCATACCAACGTCTGCTCTGCTTCCGCCCGCGCCGGCTATGCCTTTTGGCACGGTTTCGATCGTCCGTCGCCCGACCACGGCCGCGCGCGCTTCATTCTCCTGCTGTCCTCTCATCTGGAGGCGGGGCACTACTTCAACCCGCATGCCCAGCGAATCATCGAGGGCAAGATGGCGGGCGCCAAGGTATGTGTGGTCGACGCGCGCCTCAGCAACACCGCGTCCATGGCGGACTACTGGCTCTCGCCGTGGCCGGGCACGGAAGCCGCGCTCCTCCTGGCCTTCGCCCACCTCCTCCTCCGTGACGGCACCTGGGACCGCGAGTTCGTCCGGCGATGGGTCAACTGGGAGGAGTACCTGATCCACGAGCGGCCCGGTACCGCCGTGCGCTTCGAGGAGTTCGAGCGCGCCCTCGGCGAGATCTACGCCTCGTACACGCCGGCCTTCGCGGAGCGGGAGACCGGCGTGCCGGACGCCCGCATCGAGGAGGTGGCACGCGAGATCGGGCGCGCGGGCGGCGCGCTGTCGACCCACGTGTGGCGCAACGCCGCGGCGGGCAATCTCTTCGGCTGGGAGGTCGCGCGCGCCCTCGAGCTGGTGGTGGTGCTCATGGGCGCGGTGGCCTCCCCCGGCGGCACCGCCCCGAGCGCGTGGAACAAGGCCGTACCCGCGCCGCCCATGATGCCGCCGCCCGCCAAGGTATGGAGCGAGCTCCTCATGCCGCGAGAGTACCCGCTCGCCTTCTTCGAGATGAGCTTCCTCCTGCCGCACTTCCTCAAGGAGGGGCGGGGCAAGCTCGCCATGTACTTCACGCGCGTGTACAACCCCGTGTGGACCAACCCCGACGGCATGTCGTGGGTGGAGATGCTCACCGATGAGGCGAAAGTGGAGCGGCACGCCTGTCTCACGCCGATCTGGAGCGAGACGGCGTGGTTCGCCGACTACGTGCTGCCCATGGGGCATGCCTCCGAGCGTCACGATCTCATGAGTCAGGAGACGCATGCCGCGCGCTGGATCGGCTTTCGCCAGCCGGTGCTCCGCGTCGCCCTCGAGCGCCAGGGTCGGACCTTCGATCTCACCTGGCAGGCGCACGAGGCGGCAGGGCTGGGGCAGGTGTGGGAGGAGGACGAATTCTGGATCGAGCTCTCCTGGCGGATCGATCCCGACGGCTCGCTGGGCATCCGGAAGTACTTCGAGTCGCCCGACCGGCCAGGCGAAAAGCTCCGCATCGAGGAGCTCTACCGCTGGATCTTCGAGCACAGCGTGCCCGGGCTTCCCGAGGCGGCGGCGAACCAGGGGTTGACCGCCCTCGAGTACATGCGCCGCTACGGCGCGTTCCTCATAGAGGATCACGTGTACCGCACCCACGAGTCTCCGATCTCTGCGACCGAGCGGGAGGGCGCGTCCGTGGATCCCGTCACTCGCGTGGCCGAGAAGAACGGGGCGGTGGTCGGCGTGGAGGTCGACGGGACAGTGCGCGCGGGCTTCCCCACCCCCTCGCGCAAGCTCGAGTTCTATTCCAAGACGCTCAAAGACTGGAAGTGGCCGGAGCACACCGTGCCGAGCTACGGGCGCAGTCACGTCCACTGGTCAGCCATCGATCGGGCCAAGGGCGAGATGCTCCTCCTCCCGACCTTCCGTCTCCCCACGCTCATCCATTCCCGCTCGGGGAACGCCAAGTGGCTCTATGAGATCTCCCACAAGAACCCGCTCTGGCTCCACCCGGAGGATGCCCGTCGCCTCGGCGTCGCCACCGGCGATCTCCTCCGCGTGGAGACGGAGATCGGTCACTTCGTGGACAAGGTGTGGGTCACGGAGTCGATACGGCCCGGCGTCGTCGCCTGCTCCCATCATCTGGGGCGCTGGCGCCTCCGCGAGGACACGGGTGGCGAGCGCTGGTCCACCGCGCTCGTGGACATGCAGCATCTCGACGACGGACGCTGGCGGCTTCGTCATCTGCACGGGGTCAAGCCCTTCGCCAGCGCCGACCCCGACTCGGCGCGCGTCTGGTGGGAAGACCCGGGCGTGCACCAGAACCTGACCTTCCCCGTGCATCCCGATCCGGTGAGCGGCCAGCACTGCTGGCATCAGAAGGTCCGCGTGGTGCAGCCCCAGGAGGGCGATCGCTACGGCGACGTCGTGGTCGATACCCGGCGATCCCACGAAGTGTATCGGCAGTGGCTCGCCATGACCCGGCCCGCGCCCGGCCCGGGTGGGCTCCGGCGCCCGCTGTGGCTGCCGCGCGCCTTCAAGCCCGACGTCTCCACCTATCGCCTCGATTCCTGAGGTTTGGCTCCCGCGCCGAGGCGCGGCATGATGAAGCCGTGGGCGAGCGGCCGCTGACTCGACGATCGCTCCTGAAGACCGCGGCGGCGAGCGCAGCCTCCACGCTCCTCCCGCGGCGAGGCGCCGCCCAGGGCACGCTCGCCTCGCTCGCCCCCGAGGAGCCGGTGGACAGAACCATGCAGCGTCTCTTCGGCCGCCGGCCCCTTCGTGATGGCGCCGCCCTGATCGCCCTCGAATTGCCGCTGATCGCCGAGGACGGCGGCAACGTGGCCATGTCGGTCGAGGTCAAATCGCCCATGACACCGCAAAGCCACGTGAGGGCCATCTACGTCCTCTCGGACCGGAATCCGCGGCCGCTCAACGCCACGTTCCTCCTCACGCCGGGCTCCGGTCAAGCGTACGTCGCCACCAGCCTGCGCCTGGCCGACACGGGCGACGTGCGCGCGGTGGCCGAGATGCAGGACGGCAGCCTGTTCATGGTCACGCGGTCCGTCCGCGTCGTCGTGGCGGGGTGCGCGATATGAGCCCAATCGGCGAGGTCAAGGTCCGCGTGTCCGGCTCGCCCGCGCGGGGCTCGGTAGCACGGGCTCGCGCGCTGCTCATCCATCCCAACGAGCGCGTCGAGCGGAAGGACGGCAAGCCAGTGGACCGCAACTATCGCTTCGTCAACCGCGTGGTGGTGAGCTACGCGGGACGCGACATCGCGGAGTTCGACACCTCCACGTCTATCGGTGAGAATCCCTCCTTCGGCTTCGCTTTCCGCGTCACCGAGCCCGGTACGCTCAAGGTCACCTTCTTCGACACTCACGGCGGACGCTTCGAGGGGGCGGTCGAGGTCAAACCGGCGTGAGGCGAGGGCGGGGCGCCATCGCCCTCCTCCATCGGGCGCGATTACGAGCCGAAGGAGCGCGTGCTTGGCACCCGCGGCGGAGACGAGGGGGCCGACTCGCGAGTGCCCGCTCGCGGCGCCCTGAGCGTGCCGCGCGTTGCGCCGGGTCCCGACCCGGCGCTATAGTCTCGCCCGGAGCGCGCCATCG
>Ga0306921_10008777_pt1 | contig 10689 bp, 12 predicted proteins | sample sta12Cox44000080_FD_203760 | JGI IMG/M metagenome (GOLD analysis project Ga0306921, IMG submission 203760) | Lab enrichment of tropical soil microbial communities from Luquillo Experimental Forest, Puerto Rico - statoxic.12C.oxic.44.000.080 (v2)... | ecosystem: Environmental > Terrestrial >...
GACGAGCGGGCCTATCTCCAGTCGACCCTGGCCGACGTTCACGAGCAGTTCATCGGCGCGGTGGCTTCCGGTCGTAGTCTCTCCGCCGACGACGTCCGCAAGTTTGCCGACGGCCGGGTCTTCACCGGGCGAAAGGCCAAGGAGCTGAAGCTGGTCGACGAGCTGGGTGGACTGCAGGACGCGGTGCGCGCCGCGGGCAAGCTGGCCGGCATCAGCGGTGAGCCCCGCATCGAGTACCCGAGGAAGGAGCGCCCCCTGGTCCGCGAGCTGTTCGGCGAGGACGCCAGCGCCGCGGTCAGCGGGCTGGCGACACGGATGGGCGAGGTGATGGGACGCCCGGGCTTCCAGTTCCTCATGCCCTGGGTCGACGGCGCCGGGGAGCCGTGATGGATCACCTCTGGGCGCCCTGGCGCCGGGAGTTCGTGCAGAGCGCGGGGAAGAAGACCGACCAGGGCTGCATCTTCTGCACCTTGCCCGCCGAGACCGGAGCAGAGGCAGACCGGCGGAACCTGATCGTCGGCCGCAGCGCCTCGAGCTTCGCCATCCTCAATCGCTACCCCTACAACAACGGGCATTTGATGGTGGTGCCCAGGCGCCACACCGGCGACTACGCCTCGCTGGATGCCGCCGAGCTCGGCGACCTCCAGCGCCTCCTCCAGATCGCGATCCAGGTCGTGGAGGAGGCCTACCACCCGGGTGGCGCGAACCTGGGAATGAACCTCGGCCACGACGGCGGGGCGGGCATCGAGGGGCACCTGCACTGGCACCTCGTTCCGCGGTGGCGTGGCGACACCAACTTCATGCCGGTGGTGGGGGCGACCAAGGTCATCAACGAGCTGCTTCCCCAGACCTGGGACGCGCTCCAGCCGCTCTTCCAGCGGCGCCTGGCCGGCTGAGGGTCCGCGCCGTGGAGCCGACGACCCTCCTCGTTCCGGTACTGGCGGCGACCGCCGTGGTGGCGGTGGTGGGGCTCCTCGCCGCGCTCTCCCGGAAGCGGAGCACCGAGGACGCCAGCCGCGCCTATCTGGCCGGGGTGCGCTACGTCCTCTCCGACGAGCCGGACGCCGCCATCGCCGAGCTCTCTCGTGCCGCGCAGCTCAACACCGGCACCACCGAGACCTACTTCGCCCTCGCCGCGCTGATGCGGCGCAAGGGCGAGCTGGCCTGGGCCATCCGCCTCGGTCAGAACATGCTCCTCAAGCCGCAGCTGAATCCCGACGTCCGCCGCCGGGCCCGCCTCGAGCTGGCCCTCGACTACCGCCGGGCGGGGATGCAGGACCGCGCCCGGGAGACCTTCGAGGCCCTGGTGGCCGATCCCCCGGTCTCGCCGGAGGCGCTGGTCTCGTACCGCCGCCTACTAGAGGAGACGCGGGACTGGAGCCGGGCGGTGGAGATCCAGGAGTCGCTGGTGGAGGAGGAGGGGAGCGGCCAGGACGTCCTCGCCCACCTCATCGCCGAGCACGCCAAGGCGGTGGCGGCGACGGACCCACAACGTTCGCGGGCGCTGGCGGCGCGGGCGGTGGTGCTCGCCCCCGATGGCGCGCACGGCTTGCTGGCCCTCGCCCGGGCTGCGCTGGCCAACGGCGATCGGGCAGGTGCCCGTGCCGCGGCGCAGGAGGCGGTGGCCCGGGAGCCGGAGACTGCGGCCGAGGGCGTGGCGGTGGCGTTGGAGGCCGGCGAATCGTCGGCGGAATGCGCCCGCTGGCTGGGGGAGCTGGAGGAGCCGCTCGGCGAGCGTTCGCTTCCGGTCTCGCTGGCCCGCGCCGAGGCGCTGAGCAAGGCGGGGCAGCAGGCCGATGCGGTGGAGGTGGTGCGCCGCGCGGTGGATCGCACGCCGCGCTCGGTGGAGGCCCGGCGGGCCCTGGGCGAGCTGCTCCTCGCCACCGGTCAGCTCGAGCCGCTGCGCGCCGAGTACCGGGAAGTGTTGCGTCGCCTCGGCGATCCCTCGCTGGCCTTCAGCTGTCGCGGGTGTCGCGCGCGCCTTCGCTCCTTCGACTTCCGATGTCCGGGCTGCGGCGCCTGGGATGCGCTGTCGCGGGAGCGAGGTGGGACAACCGGGGAATTTGACCCCCTCCGGACCCGGGCGTAATGCTCCGAAAGCCTTGATGCGCGACACCCATCGGATGCGGGAGAAGTACGACCTGTCGCTGGACAGCCGGCAGGTGGTGAGCCTCCTCATCGGGGCCATCGTGGTGCTGGGCGCGGTCTTCGTCCTCGGGGTGCTGGTGGGGAAGAAGCTCGCCGGCACGCAGCACGCCGACCGCGGGTCGGACCTCCTCGCCGCGCTCGACCACCGCACCGATGCGCTGGAGAAGGCGCGGGCCGCCCCGCCGCTGACCTTCCAGGAGGAGCTGACCCGGACCACTCCGGATGACAAGCACCTCGCTGCCCCGGCGAAGGCGCCGCCGGCCAAGCCAGTCACCCCCCCGGCTCTGGCGACGACCGCCGCCGCGAAGGCACCCCCTCCGCCAGTGGCCTCGGCGACCGTCGCCGCGGTCAAGCCGCCTCCCGCGCCGGCCGCGAGCTCGCCGTCGAAGCCCGCCGCGACCACCGTTGCCGCCGCGCCGAAGCCGGCAGCCGGCACCTCGGGCAACATGGACGCGACCTCGCCGGACACGGCGACCGAGACCGTCGCCACCCGGGCCACGCCCGCCGCGGCCAAGCCGGCGACTCCCAAGCCCCCCGAGGCCACCGCCTCCAACGGCGCCTTCACCCTCCAGCTCGGTGCCAGCCCGAACCGCGAGGATGCCGAGCGCCAGGCGAGCCGCTTGCGCGAGAAGGGGTACGCCCCGTACATCGTCACCGCCGAGGTGCCGGGAAAGGGCACCTGGTACCGGGTGCGGATGGGGAGCTTCCCCACCAAGGACGCCGCCAGCCGCTACCTCCAGGATTTCAAGCGCGAGACGCAGGCCGAGGCCTTCGTCGCCTCGACGAAGTGACCGCACGATGACCACTCGACGCGTGGAGAAGCCCTGGGGCTACGAGCTGATCTGGGCCCACACCGACCGGTACGTGGGCAAGCTCCTCCACATCCACCAGGGCCACAAGCTGTCGCTGCAGTACCACCAGAAGAAGGACGAGACGATCCACCTGCACTCCGGCCGCCTCCTGCTGGTGGTCGACGAGGGCGCGGGGCTGATCGAGCGAGAGCTGAAGGCCGGCGAGAGCTACCACGTGAAGCCGCTGACCAAGCACCGGATGGTGGCGCTCAGCGACTGCGACGTGCTGGAGGTCAGCACCCCCGAGCTGGACGACGTGGTGCGACTCGAGGACTCGTACGGTCGGGCCGGGACCTCGAAGCCCTGAGCCGCGCGGCGTCGCTCACTTCTTCGGCGGAGTTCCCTCGGTGGTCTGGGCCGGCCCCTTGGTCCAGCGGTCCACCTGGCCGTCGCCGTCGAGGTCCTCGCCGATCCGGTCGATGACCCCGTTCTCCCAGTACTCCCAGTAGTCCACCCGGCCGGTGCCCTTCACGTCGCGCTCCTTGCGCGCCAGCTTCTGGTCGGCGTCGTAGTAGTTCCAGGTGTCGATCCGCCCGTCGCCGTCGAGGTCCTTCTCCGAGCGGATCTTCTTTCCCTTCTCGTAATAGACGGTGACGTCGACCTTGCCGTCGTAGTCGAGGTCCATCGTCTCCTTCACCGTCTCCCCGGCCTCGTTGAACCACTCCACGTAGTCGATCTTGCCGTCGCCGTTGAGGTCGGCCTCGCGCCGCACCCGCCGCTCCACCGGGCGGCCCGAGGCATCCTTGGTGCTCACGGTGTAGACCCACTCGTCCGGCTTGCCGCGGCGCTTCAGGTCGTAGGCCTGGACGTGCTCGTCGGCACCCGGCGGCTGATGGACGTCAGTGCTGAGCGGGCTGCCGGTCCCCCCCTTCACCGCGGCGGTGTTCGCTCCACAACCGACGACCACCAGCAGCGCTGCCAAGTGCAGGGGTTTCATGCGGAATCCATTGTCTCCGAGCGGGCCACGCGGGCCAATTCCCGCTCGCTGGACGGTGCGCACACTGTAGGTGGCCGGGGGATGACCCTTCATGTACCTTCACCGCTGGCCATGCCGCGCAAGAAGCTCTCCACCACCATCTACATCACCCCGGAGCAGAACGCGCAGCTCAAGCTCCTGAACGAGAAGACCAAGGTCCCGGTGGCGGAGTACATCCGGCAGGGCATCGACCTGGTCCTGGAAAAGTACCGCGCCCATCTTCCCGGGCAGGCCACCTTCGAAGACCTCTAGGAGACGTTGGCTCACGTGAGTGGCATGAACGGAAAGCGGATCGCGGTGCTCGGGGGCGCCGGATTTCTCGGCTCTCATCTCTGTGAGCGGTTGCTGAACGATCGGGCAGCGTCGGTCGTCGCGGTAGACAATCTGCTCACCGGGAGCGAGGCCAACCTCGCCCATGTCCGCAGCGACTCCCGCCTGCGGGAGATGCGGCAGGACATCTGCGAGCCCTTCGACGTCGAGGGGCCACTGGACTACGTCTTCAATCTCGCCTCGCCGGCGTCGCCCATCGACTACGCCCAGCTTCCGCTGGAGACGATGCGGGTGGGTTCGCGCGGTACCGAGCACGGGCTGGCGCTCGCCCGGCGCAAGGGGGCGGTCTTCTTCCAGGCCTCCACCTCCGAGGTGTACGGCGATCCGCTGGTCCATCCCCAGACCGAGTCCTACTGGGGCAACGTCAATCCGGTCGGACCGCGGGCGGTGTACGACGAGAGCAAGCGCTACGCGGAGGCGCTGGTGGCGGCCTACCGGCGCACACACGGCCTGTCGGTGCGCATCGCACGGATCTTCAACACCTACGGCCCCCGGATGCGGCTCGACGACGGGCGGGTGGTGCCGGCCTTCGTCGCCCAGGCGCTGGCGGGAAAGGACTTCACCGTCTTCGGGGAGGGGAAGCAGACCCGGAGCTTCTGCTACGCCACCGATCTCATCGACGGCTTCGTCCGCCTCGCGCTCTCGGACGTCCAGGACCCGGTGAACCTCGGCAATCCCGCGGAACTGACCATCCTCGAGTTCGCCGAGGCGGTGCGGGCTGCCGCCGGCCGGGGAGGGCGCATCGTCCACCTCCCTCTGCCCGAGGACGATCCGCAGCGCCGGCGGCCGGACATCCGGAGGGCGCGCGAGCTGCTGGGCTGGGAGCCGCGCACCCCACTCGCCGAGGGGCTCCGTCAGACCATCGCCTACTTCCGGACCACTCCGGGCATGGCTCGGGTGGGATGAAGGTCCTGGTCACCGGTGGGGCCGGCTTCATCGGGAGCCACGTCGCCGACGCCTTCGTCGCCGCGGGGCACGAGGTCTGGGCGCTGGACGACCTCTCCACCGGGCAGCGGGAGAACGTCGGCCCGGGGGTGCGGCTGGTGGTGGCCGACATCGGTGCGCCCGAATCGGCCCGGCTGGTGGAGACCGAACGCTTCGAGATCCTCTGCCACCTCGCGGCGCAGATGGACGTCCGCCGCTCGGTGGCCGACCCCCGCTTCGACGCCACGGTGAACATCGGCGGGTTTCTCAACCTCCTCGAGGCGGCCCGGAAGGTTCCGGTGCGCAAGGTGGTGTTCAGCTCCACCGGGGGAGCGATCTACGGCGAGCAGGACGTCTTTCCCGCTCCGGAGAGCCACCCCACGCGCCCGGTCTCGCCGTATGGGGCCTCCAAGGCCGCCGGCGAGCTGTACCTCGGCTACTACCGGGCACAGTACGGGCTGGCCTCGGTCTCGCTCCGCTACGCCAACGTCTACGGGCCCCGCCAGAACCCCCACGGCGAGGCAGGGGTGGTGGCCATCTTCAGTCAGCGGCTCCTGGCCGGTGAGCCCTGCACCATCCATGGCACCGGCCGGCAGACGCGGGACTTCGTCTTCGGCCCCGACGTGGCCCGGGCCAACCTCCTCGCCGCCGAGCGCGAGGTGGAGGGGCCGATCAACGTCGGAACCGGGGTGGAGACCGACGTCAACCATCTCTACGCGCTGCTGGCCCGGGCCGCGGGCTCGACCGCCCCTGCCCGCCACGGGGAGGCCAAGCCGGGGGAGCAGCTCCGCAGCTCGGTCGACCCGAGGCGCGCCGCGGAGTTCCTGGGCTGGAAGCCGGCCGTCGGCCTCGAGGAGGGCCTGCGCACCACCGTGGAGTGGTTTCGCTCCCGCCGGGGCTCGCGGTAGACCGGGTCCCCTCCGGTGGCATCCTGGCAGCCGGGGGTGTTAGGGAGCCGCCCCGACGTCGACGTCCGTCATGCCCGCCGAGAACGCCCACCTCCGTAACTTCTGCATCATCGCCCACATCGACCACGGCAAGTCGACGCTGGCCGACCGGCTGCTCGACCGGACCGGGACGGTCACCGAGCGGCAGGCACAGGCCCAGTTCCTGGACAACATGGACCTGGAGCGCGAGCGGGGCATCACCATCAAGGCCCAGTCGGTGCGGATGCAGTACAAGGCCCGCGACGGACAGACCTACGTCCTGAACCTCATCGACACCCCGGGCCACGTCGACTTCGCCTACGAGGTGAGCCGGTCGCTGGCCGCCTGCGAGGGGGCGCTCCTGGTGGTCGATGCCTCGCAGGGCGTGGAGGCCCAGACCCTGGCCAACGTCTACATGGCGCTGGACCACGACCTGGAGGTCATCCCGGTCATCAACAAGATCGACCTCCCCTCGGCAGACGTGGAGCGAACCCGGGCGGAGATCGAGGACGTGATCGGCATCGACGCCTCGGGAGCGGTGCCCGCCTCCGCCAAGGAAGGAGTGGGGATCGAGGAGATCCTCGAGGCGGTCATCACCCGTGTTCCGCCGCCCTCCGGAGATCCGTCCGCGCCGCTGAAGGCCCTGATCTTCGACAGCTGGTACGACAGCTATCGGGGAGTGGTGATGCTGGTGCGGGTGCTGGAGGGGACGCTCCGCCTCAAGCAGGCCATCTCCCTGATCAGCAACGGCAAGCAGTTCGAGGTGCAGGAGCTGGGCGTCTACGCCCCCTTCAGCCAGCCGGTGCCCCAGCTCATCGCCGGCGAGGTGGGAATCCTGGTCGCCAACGTCAAGGAGATCCAGGACGCCAAGGTGGGCGACACCGTCACCGAGGTGGGCCGCCCCACCCCCGAGCCGTTCCCCGGCTTCCAGGAAGTGAAGCCGATGGTCTTCAGCGGGGTCTTTCCCATCGACTCCGCCGACTACGAGAACCTCCGCGATGCGTTGCAGAAGCTGCAGCTGAACGACTCGGCCTTCACCTACGAGCCCGAGACCTCCACCGCGCTGGGGTTCGGCTTCCGCTGCGGCTACCTGGGGCTGCTCCACATGGAGATCGTCCAGGAGCGGCTGGAGCGCGAATACGGGCTGAACCTCATCACCACCGCCCCCTCGGTGGTCTACAAGGTCTTCACCCACCAGGGAGAGGAGCTCCTGGTGGACAACCCGGCCAAGCTCCCCCCCAGCCAGCACATCGAGCACATGGAGGAGCCGGTCCTCACCTGCCACATCCATGTGCCTGACGAGTACCTGGGGGCGATCCTCAAGCTCTGCCAGGACCGGCGGGGGATGCAGAAGGACATCAAGTACCTGGGCAGCTCGGGGCAGAGGGTCCAGGTCACCTACGGAATGCCGCTCTCCGAGGTGGTGTTCGACTTCTTCGACCGGCTGAAGAGCGTCAGCCGGGGCTACGCCAGCCTCGACTACGAGCTGGCGGGCTACCAGACGTCGGACCTGGTCAAGCTCGACGTGCTGATCAACGGAGACCCGGTGGATGCCCTCAGCGTCATCGTGCACCGCGACCGGGCCTACCAGCGCGGGCGCGACGTCTGCGTGCGGCTCAAGGAAGTCATTCCCCGGCAGATGTACGAGGTGGCCATCCAGGCCGCGATCGGCAGCCGGGTCATCGCCCGGGAGACGATCTCCGCGATGCGCAAGAACGTGCTCGCCAAATGCTACGGTGGTGACATCAGCCGGAAGCGCAAGTTGCTGGAGAAGCAGAAGGAAGGAAAGAGGCGGATGAAGCAGGTGGGGTCCGTGGAAATCCCGCAGGAGGCCTTCCTGGCCGTCCTCAAGACCGAGGGCTAGCGAGCGACTGAATGGCCACCAGCGTTCCCGACCGTCTCCCGCTCCAGGCCGAGCTCGGCGCCCGCCGAAGCGCGGAGCAAGCCGCCCAGCAGCGGCGACTGCACTGGCTCGACATCGCCACCAGCTTGTGGAGCCCGATCACCGTCCTGGCCCTGACCCTGATCCCCTACATGGCGATCATCGAGTCGGTGCCCTCCACTGCAACCCGGGCCCTTCCGTTGATGCAGGGCTTCGGCCTGGTGATGGTGGCCTGGTTCTTCGGTCTCATCGCCTGGCGGTTGATCGACCGCAAGGGCGCGGCGCTGCGCAAGCTTCGCCACGAGGCCCGGGAGCTCAACGAGGAGATCGGCACCGGGCTGGCCACCGTCCACGACCCGGCCGACCGGGCACGCCTGGTGGAGCAGGCGGCCCGGGTCGATGCCGCCACCGCGGCCAACCAGGCTCCGGCGCTGGAGAAGGAGATCCGGACCCTCTCCGAGCAGGCGGCGCGCACCATCCCCTCCTTCCGCAAGGGAGGGATGCTGGCGATGGGCATCGGCTTCGCCAAGGCGCTGGCGGTGGCGCTGGCCATTCGCGCGGTGTTCATCGAGCCATTTCGCATCCCCTCCGGCTCGATGATTCCCACCCTGGAGATCGGGGATCAGATCTTCGTCAACAAGCTCATCTACGGAGTGCGGATCCCGCTGGTGAACAAGGTGCTCTTCACCATCGTCCGCCCGCCGGAGCGGGGAGACGTGATCGTCTTCAACAACCCGGTGCGGACCCAGGACGACTTCATCAAGCGGGTGGTGGGCGTGCCCGGGGACGTCATCGAGTTCCACGACGACGTGCTGTACGTGAACGGGCACGTCGTGCCGGGCCACGTCGTCAACCCCCGGGTCATCGAGTGGGACGACGCCGAAGGTCCCTGGAGGAAGGTCGAGGCCGAGCTGTGGACCGAGAGCCTCGGGGGGAAGGATCACTGGGTGCTGCAGCAGCGGGCGAGCCGCTACAACATCAATCCCCCCGGGCCGATCCGGGTCCCCGAGCGCAACGTCTTCGTGATGGGCGACAACCGGGACAACAGCAACGACAGCCGCTTCGGCCTCGGTGGGCCCGACCGGACGGTGGTCTTCGTCCCCTACGACTCGATCAAGGGGAAGGCGATGATCATCTGGCTCTCCTTCTCGCATGGGGGTCTCTTCTCCAGCCTCTTCGGGGGTACCGGATTGCGCACCGAGCGCTTCTTCCAGCAGGTCCGGTGAGGGGTCATTGACTGCCGGGGGGATGGCGGGTATCCGACGGGCTCGTGCGACGGCCCCGCGGCGCGGTGAATCTGGTCAACCTGACGCTGCTGTTGCTCGTGGGAGGGGCCAGCTACGCCGGGTGGCTCTTCATCCCCCTCTGGCTCGACGACCTCGACGTGCGCGAGGCGGTGTCCGCCGCCTGGGGGCAACTGGCGTACGACTCCGGGGACGAGCGGATCCGCGACGCGCTGCTCCTCAAGCTGCACAACCTGGGCTCGCACTATGAAGAGCAGGACGGCAAGCAGGTGGAGGTCCCGGGGCTGGCGCTGACCGCCCAGGACATCCAGATCGAGCGCGATCCGGCAAACAGTACCGGCCGGGTCGCCGTCGAGTACACCCGGACGGTGAAGCTCAAACCGTTCGAGCGGTATTATCCGATTCACTTCCTCGCCGAACGCTCGGGGCTCGTCCGGCAATGAATCCCTGGTCACCGCGCAGCCTGCTCACCACCGAGGGGATGCCCCGGGCAGAGATCGAGGGCATCTTCGGTCGGGCCCGCCTCCACGCCCGCGGCCTTCGCGCCGGAACGCCGCTGCGCTCCCTGGCGGGGAAGGTGGTGGCCAACCTCTTCTTCGAGAACAGCACCCGGACCCGCCTCTCCTTCGAGCGGGCGGCGAAGGCGCTGGGCGCCGACGTCCTCAACTTCAATGCTTCCACCTCCAGCGTGTCGAAGGGAGAGACGCTGGTGGACACCGTCCGCAACGTCGAGGCCCTGGGGGTGACCGCGGTGGTCCTCCGCCACCCCGCCTCGGGAGCGGCCCACCTGGTCTCCCACCACGTTCGCTGCGCGGTGGTGAACGCCGGCGATGGCACCCACGCCCATCCCTCCCAGGCGCTGCTCGATGCCTACACCCTCCACGAGCGATGGGGCTCCCTGGAGGGCAAGACGGTGGCCATCGTCGGTGACGTCCTCCACAGCCGGGTGGCCCGCAGCAACCTCTACTGCCTGGTCACCCTGGGGGCGCGGGTGATCATCGCCGGTCCGCCGACCCTGGTGCCGGTCGGTCTGGAGGCGATGGGTGCCACGGTGGTTCCCTCGGTGGACGCCGCGGTGGAGGAGGCGGACGCGGTGATGATGCTCCGGGTTCAGCTCGAGCGGCAGAAGGAATCGATGTTCCCCACCTCACGCGAGTACGCCCGAGCCTTCGGCCTCACCCTGGGCCGCGCTGGCCTGCTCAAGCCCGGCACGGTGGTGATGCACCCCGGTCCGGTGAACCGGGGGGTGGAGCTGGCGCCCGAGGTGGCCGATGGACCGGCGAACGTCATCCTCGAACAGGTGGCCAACGGGGTCGCGGTGCGGATGGCCATCCTCGAGAGGTGCGCATGAGCCGCGCGGTGGTCATTCGTGGAGGGCGGGTCATCGACCCCCGGAACCAGGTGGACG
>Ga0306921_10008778_pt1 | contig 10689 bp, 6 predicted proteins | sample sta12Cox44000080_FD_203760 | JGI IMG/M metagenome (GOLD analysis project Ga0306921, IMG submission 203760) | Lab enrichment of tropical soil microbial communities from Luquillo Experimental Forest, Puerto Rico - statoxic.12C.oxic.44.000.080 (v2)... | ecosystem: Environmental > Terrestrial > Soil...
GCTTCCGAAAGCAGCAGCGCGCGCGTCATCATACGCGCGTCGGTCTGCTGCGCGCCCGGTCGCACGATGATCTTGCCCTGGAACACCGCGTGGCTCTCGCCGTCGAGCACCGACTTGAAGAGCTCTCGGCCGGTGCCGCCACGCACCACGTGGTCGACCACCATGGTCGTGTCGACGTGCTGGCGTCCCTTGATGAGGCTCGCCCCGGCGATGGTGGCGGTAGCGCCCTCTCCGGCGTAGCGCAGGTTGAGCTGGTTGCGCACCACGGCGCCGCCGGTCGTGAACGACAGATCGTTGAGTTCGCCGTGTGCGCCGAGCGCCGCCATCAGCGTCGAGATGTGGAGCGCGCGCGAGCCCTCGGTGCCGATCTTGATGTGATCGACCTTGGCGTCGTTCCCGATCGACAGCTCGAGGGCGTTGTTGACCTGATAATCGAGATCGTCCGGCCCTTCGTGGCTTTCGATCAGCGTGGCGCGGGCGCCTTTGCCGATGACGACGAGCGAGCGCGCGAACACCGCGGCCGCGGCGCTCGCCGTATAGGCGAAGACCAGGTGGATAGGGCGCGCGAGCGTCACGCCGTCGGCAATCCGCAGGACGACGCCGTCGCCCATGAAGGCGGTGTTGAGCGCGGCCGCGACGTCGTCGGTCGGCGCCACGGTGCCGATGCGATCGACGATCTCCGCGTCCCCGGCGGCAAGCGCTTGCGCCATTGAGCCGATCGTCACGCCGGCCTCGAGCGCGGCGAAATCGGAAAGCTCCGGCACGAAGACGCCGTCGACGAGAACGATGCGCCGTGCCTCCACGTCGCGCAGCAAGCGACCGGCATCTTTCGCGCGGGCGATGCCGGCGGCGTCCGGCGGCCCGGCGAGCGGCTTTGCCTCGCGCATGAGCGCGCGCAGGTCCGTGTACTTCCAGTCCTCGACGCGCCGATGCGGCAGGCCTTCCGCGGCAAAACGGCGGAACGCCGCCTCGCGCTGCGCCGCGAGCGGATCGCGTGCCAGCGCCGCCTTGCGGGCGGAGAACGCCTCGGCCAAAGCCTCCTCGGCCGCGGTTTTGATCTGACGCACTTCGGCGCTCATCTAAAACCTCACGCCGCCTCTTCCTGGAACTGGGCGTAGCCGCGCGCCTCGAGTTCGAGCGCCAGCTCCTTGCCCCCGGTCTTCACGATGCGGCCCTTGGAGAGCACGTGCACCACGTCGGGCACGATGTAGTTCAACAGGCGCTGATAGTGGGTGATGACCACCATGGAGCGCTGCGGCGAGCGTAGGTGGTTGACGCCGTCGGCGACGATCCGCAGCGCGTCGATGTCGAGGCCGGAATCGGTCTCGTCGAGTACGGCAAGCCGCGGCTCGAGCAGCGCCATCTGCAAAATCTCGTTGCGCTTCTTCTCTCCGCCGGAAAATCCGACGTTGACGCCGCGGCGGAGCATCTCCTGATCGATGTCAAGCTTGCCGGCGGCCACGCGCACCTTCTTCATGAACTCGGGCGTGGAAAGCTCGGCCTCGCCCCGCTTGCGCCGCTGCGCGTTGAGCGCAGTGCGCAGGAACGTCATCGTGGCGACGCCGGGAATCTCCAGCGGATATTGGAACGCGAGGAACAGGCCCTTGGCGGCGCGTTCGTCCGGCTCCATGGCGAGCATGTCCTCGCCGTCGAACAGCACCTGACCGTCGATGACCGCGTAGTCCGCCTTGCCGGCGAGCACATAGGCGAGCGTCGACTTGCCCGACCCGTTCGGGCCCATGATGGCGTGGACCTTGCCCGCGTCGACCGCGAGACTCAGTCCGTCCAGAATTTTGCGGCCGTCGATTTCAACGGACAGGTTCTTGATCTCAAGCAGCGGCATGCGAAGTCCTTGCAACCTTTTGCGTCGAGGGCGGCCGATCCCGGTCAGCCGACCGAGCCTTCCAGACTGATCGAGATGAGCTTCTGCGCCTCGACCGCGAATTCCATAGGCAGGTGCTGGAGCACGTCGCGCACGAAGCCGTTGACGATCAGCGCCACCGCCTCCTCGGCATTGAGCCCGCGCTGGCGGCAGTAGAACAGCTGCGCCTCGGAAATCTTCGACGTGGTCGCCTCGTGCTCGAACACGGCGGAGGAATTCTTCGCCTCGATGTAGGGCACGGTGTGCGCGCCGCACTTGTCGCCGATCAGCAGCGAGTCGCAGTTGGTGAAGTTGCGCGCGCCGGTCGCCCGGCGGTGCGCCGTGACGAGCCCGCGGTAGGTGTTGTTGGACGCGCCCGCCGCGATGCCCTTGGAGATGATGCGGCTCGACGTGTTCCTGCCGAGGTGCAGCATCTTGGTGCCGGAATCAACCTGCTGGCGCCCGTTGGAGATGGCGATCGAATAGAACTCGCCCTGCGAATTGTCGCCGCGCAGGATGCAGCTCGGGTATTTCCAGGTGATGGCCGAGCCGGTCTCAACCTGGGTCCAGGAAATCTTCGACCTCTTGCCGCGGCAGTCGCCGCGCTTGGTGACGAAGTTGAAGACGCCGCCGCGCCCCTGGGCGTCGCCCGGGTACCAGTTCTGCACCGTCGAATATTTGATCTCCGCCTCGTCGAGCGCGACGAGTTCGACCACCGCCGCATGCAGCTGATTCTCGTCGCGCATGGGCGCCGTACAGCCTTCGAGATAGCTCACGTAAGAGCCCTTGTCGGCGATGATGAGCGTGCGCTCGAACTGGCCGGTGTTGCGCTCGTTGATGCGGAAATAGGTCGACAGCTCCATCGGGCAGCGCACGCCCGGCGGCACGTAGACGAACGAGCCGTCGGAGAACACCGCCGAATTGAGCGTTGCGAAGAAATTATCGGTGATCGGCACGACCGAGCCGAGATATTTGCGCACCAATTCCGGGTGCGTCTGGATCGCCTCAGAGATCGGGCAGAAGATCACGCCCGCCTTCTTGAGCTCCTCCTTGAAGGTGGTCGCGACCGAAACCGAGTCGAATACCGCGTCGACCGCCACGTTGGCGTAGCTCCCCTGCGGGCGCTCGACGCCAGCGAGGATTTCCTGCTCGCGCAGCGGAATGCCGAGCTTCTCGTAAGTCTTGAGGATTTCCGGATCGATCTCGTCGAGCGACTTCGGCCCCGGCTTCCGCTTCGGCGCGGCGTAATAATAGATGTCCTGATAGTCGATCTTCGGGTACTCGACGCGCGCCCACTTGGGCTCGCGCATGGTCAGCCAGCGGCGGAATGCCTCGAGCCGCCACGCGAGCATCCATTCGGGCTCGTTCTTCTTCGCCGAGATGAAGCGGACGGTGTCTTCGTCGAGCCCCTTGGGGGCGCGCTCGGATTCGATGTCGGTGACGAATCCGTACTTATACTGATCAACGTCGATGCGGCGGACCTGCTCGACGGTCTCTTGAACGGCCGGCATTTTCCCCTCCACTGCGGTTTCAAGGACCGCGGGTCGGATTGTCGGTTATGGTCTTAAGCGTTGACCGGGCGGTTGCTAACCCTCTGCAATTGGCGCCTTCAGGCGGCCATGCCGCGTGACTCCTTAGATAATGTGTCCGCGAGCCCTCTCCAAGCGACAAGAAACCGCTCGATATCGGCTTCTAGTGTCGAATAGCCGAGGCTCACCCGCACGGCGCCCCGCGCGAGCGCGCCGGGCACGCCCATGGCGGCGAGCACGTGGGACGGTGCCACCTTCCCGGACGAACAGGCGGCACCCGATGATACCGCGACGCCGGCGAGATCGAGCGCGATCACGGCGGTTTCGGCCTTGATCCCGGGCAGCGCAAACAGCGTCGTGTTGGGCAGCCGCTCGGCAGCGGCGCCGAAAATGACGGTTTGCGGGCACGCGGCCTTGAGCCGCGCCTCCAGGCCATCGCGCAGCCCCGCTACGCGCCGCCCCTCCGCCGCAAGGTCCCGGCCTGTGGCCGCCGCGGCAGCCCCGAAGCCCGCGATGGCGCCGACGTTCTCGGTACCGGCACGCGTGCCGCGCTCCTGGCCGCCACCCCTGATCAGGGGCGCGGGCCAGGCGATCGCGTCGGACCGACGCACCAACGCGCCGACGCCCGTGGGGCCACCCAGCTTGTGCCCCGATACCGTCAGCAGATCGGCACCGAGGGCATTGATATCGCAAGCGATCCGCCCGGCCGCCTGAACCGCGTCAACGTGCAGCAAGGCACCCGAAGCATGCGCGATCGTGGCAGCCGCCGCGACCGGCTGCACCACGCCGGTCTCATTGTTGGCGCGCATGAGCGAGACGAGCACACGCCGCCCATCGCCGCCGCCGCCGGCGAGCTGCCGCTCGAGCACGGTAAGATCGACGACACCGTCCGGCCCGACCGGCACCTGCCGCACCCGGTCCGCAGGGAAGCGCCCGCCGGCGAGCACCGAGGGATGCTCGATGGCGGAAACCAGCAGCACGTTGTCGGGACCTGTCGGGCAAAACGCCGTCGCATTCGCCTCCGTGCCGCCCGACGTGAACACCACGTTGCCAGGTTCGGCCCCGACGAGCGCCGCCACGCGCCGGCGCGCCTCGTCGATCACGTGCCGGGTGGCGCGGCCTTCCGCGTGGACGGACGATGGGTTTCCGACCGCGCCGAGGGCCGCGACCACGGCTTCCCGCGCCTCCGGCCGCAGCGGGGCCGTGGCATTCCAATCGAGATAAGTCCGCTCTGCCATGGCCTTAATGCCGCTGCTCACAAGACTTGCTTTTCGCCCCGGCACTTGTGCTAGAACCCGTGCCACGCCGTCAGCGCCATGCGCGGGGATCGCAACGGCACAGCCGCCATAAATTAGAACGGTTCTAAATAGTTACGTGCGCCCGTCGACGCCGTCAAGCGCGCCGTAAATGACGGTCCGTTCCTCATGCACACGGCGTTCCTCGATCAAGGTTCAACTCATGCCTGAAGTCATTTTCGTTGGCCCGGCCGGACGCATCGAGGGGCGCTACCATCCGGCGCGCCAGAAGAATGCGCCGCTCGCCATCGTGCTGCACCCGCACCCGCAGTTCGGCGGCACGATGAACCACCAGATCGTCTATCAGGTGTACTACGCCTTCGTGCACCGGAACTTCGCGGTGCTGCGCTTCAACTTCCGCGGCGTCGGGCGCAGCCAGGGCGCCTTCGACCACGGCCAGGGCGAACTCTCCGACGCCGCCTCGGCGCTCGACTGGGCGCAGTCGATCAACCCCGAGGCGCGCAGCTGCTGGATCGCCGGCTTTTCCTTCGGGGCCTGGATCGGCATGCAGCTCCTGATGCGGCGGCCGGAAATCGAAGGCTTCATCTCGATCGCCCCGCCCGCGAACCTTTACGACTTCTCCTTCCTCGCCCCCTGCCCGTCCTCAGGGCTGATCGTGCACGGCGACAAGGACGCCGTGGTCCCTGCCAAGGACGTGACCGCGCTGGTCGAGAAGCTCAAGACCCAGAAGGGCATCGTGATCGATCAGAAAGTCATCCAGGGCGCGAACCATTTTTTCGACGGCAAAATCGACGCGCTGATGCAGTCGGTCACCGGCTATCTCGACAAGCGCCTCAAGCTCGACCGCACCAGCGCCGCATGACCAGGGATCAGGCATCAGGAATTCAGGGATCAGGAAAACCCAGCTGTTGATCCCTGATTGCTGATCCCGGCATCATGGCCGCGCGAGCACGCCGCCGGTCATCGGTCGCGGCGCGCCGGTGGTGCCGGGAAACGTGATCGGCAGCCCGTTCAGCGAGCGCACCGCCAGATAAGCGAACGCCTGCGCCTCGATCGCGTCCGAGGACCAACCAAGCGTTTGCGCCGCTTCCACCCTCGCCGGCGCCAGCCGTTCCGAGAGCATGCGCATCATCGTCGGATTGCGCGCCCCACCTCCGGCGATGATCCAGCTGCGCGGCGGACGTGGCAGCAGCGGCACCACCGCGAGGACGGCGGCGGCGGTGAACGCCGTCAACGTGGCTGCACCGTTCGCAAGGGACAATCCGGACGCGTCGAGGCTCGCGAACGCGTTGCGGTCGAGAGATTTGGGTGGCGGCGCCGCAAAATACGGATGCGCGAGCGCACCGGCGAGCCAGCTCTCGTCCGCCTGCCCTTGTGCCGCCGCAGCGCCGTCGTGATCGCACGGCGCGCCGCTCTTGGCCATCATGAAATCATCGAGGAGCGCGTTGCCCGGTCCGGTGTCGCAAGCGACGAGGTCGTCCGCGCCGTCGATATAACTGACGTTGGCGACGCCGCCGATGTTGAGCACCGCGATCGGATGCGGTCGCGGTAAATTCGTGATCAGCGCGCGGTGGAACACCGGAACGAGCGGTGCCCCCTGCCCTCCGGCGGCAACGTCGGCGGCGCGCAAATCAAACACCACCGGCATCCCGATGCGCCGCACCAACGCACCCCCGTCGCCGATCTGGACGGTGAGGCGTTGCTCGGGCCGGTGCAGCACGGTCTGGCCGTGAAAACCGACGACGGCGATGTCCTTGAGGTCGAGCCGCTGCGCGCGGAGGAAATCTTCGACGGCTTCCGCGTGCGCCTCGCTCACTAGCGCCTCGGCTTCGGCCAGCACGCCCGGCCGGGCGGCGCGCTCGGTGAGCGCCGTCGCGGCGGCGAGCGCGCGCCGCAACAGGTCGCGCTCCGCTTCGCCATAGGGCCGATAACCGACCGGGCCGAAGCGGGCGACACGCTCGCCGTCGGTCTCGATCAGCGCCACATCGATCCCGTCGAGGGAGGTGCCACTCATCAGCCCGAGCGCGGTGAGGCTCGCCATTCATCCCGTCCTTGGTTGAATCGGACGCCGGACCTGTTACACCACCGGCCGACAGCACGACAGGCTTAGAGCCGATGAGCACGTATAAGTCCGAGTTCCTGCAGGTCCTCGCCGACCGCGGCTTCATCCATCAGGTCTCGGATGCAGCCGGCCTCGACGCGCGCGCCGCCGCCGGGTCGATCACCGCCTACGTCGGCCTCGACGCCACCGCGCCAAGCCTGCATATCGGCAATCTCATCACCATCATGATGCTGCGCTGGCTGCAGAAGACCGGCCACCGGCCGATCACGCTGATGGGCGGTGGCACCAGCAAGATCGGCGATCCGTCGGGGAAGGACGCAAGCCGCATGCTGCTGTCGAACGAGCAGATCGATCGCAACATCGCGTCGATCCGCACGGTGTTCGACCGCTTCCTCGATTTTCCCCCCGCCATCATGGCGAACAACGCCGACTGGCTCGATCGTTTGACCTACATTCCGTTCCTGCGCGAAGTCGGCCGGCATTTCACCATCAACCGCATGCTCACCTTCGACTCGGTGAAGCTGCGGCTCGATCGCGAGCAGCCGCTGACGTTCCTTGAATTCAATTACATGATCCTGCAGGCTTACGATTTCACGGAGCTTTACAAACGCGACGGCTGCATTCTGCAAATGGGCGGCTCGGATCAGTGGGGAAACATCATCAACGGCGTTGAGCTCGGCCGGCGCATGCTGGACGCGGAGCTGTTCGCGCTGACCACGCCCCTGCTGCTTACTTCGGCAGGGACCAAGATGGGCAAGACCGAGACCGGCTCGATGTGGCTCAACGCCGACATGATGAGCCCGTACGATTACTGGCAGTACTGGCGCAACAGCGATGACGCCGACGTGGCGAAGTTACTAAAGCTCTTCACCGAGCTGCCGCTCGCCGAGATCGACCGTCTCGCCGCCTTGCGTAGCCAGGAGATCAACGAGGCGAAGAAAGTCCTCGCCACCGAAGCAACCGCGCTCCTGCACGGCCGCGCCGCAGCCGACGCTGCGGCAGAAACCGCGCGCACGACTTTCGAAGAAGGCGCGCTCGCTGAGACGCTGCCGAGCGTCGAAATTCCCGCCGCCGAGATCGAGCGCGGTCTCGGCGTTCTCACCGCCTTCGTGCGTGCGGGCCTCGTTGCTTCAACCAGCGAAGCGCGACGTCAAATCAAAGAGGGCGGGCTGCGCGTCAACGACCAGCGGGTCGGCGACGACAAGGTGACGCTTGCTGGGCAGAATTTGACGCCGCAGGGTGTGATCAAACTATCCCTCGGGCGCAAGCGCCACGTCCTGCTGCGGCCGGTGTAACCCTCATCGTCATGGCCGGGCTTGTCCCGGTCATCCACGTCTTTTTGTTTGATACACGCTTCGAAGACGTGGATGCCCGGCACAAGGCCGGGCATGACGTGTTTCACTTCACCGCCCGTCGGTCGCCTGGGGCTGAGAAAAGCCCTCCTGGGAACCGAGACCTTCGAAGATTTTGCGGGTGAAACCGGGCGTCAGCGCGGACATGGGATTGACGCGCATCGTCGGCGCGTGCGGCGAGCCCACGACCTCGTAGGTGATGCCGATCAGGCCCTCTTTCTGCCCGCCGCCGAGGAAGAAGCCGAGGATCGGCGGCTGCGCGAACATATTGTTGAGCCCATAGGCCGGCACGAAGGTGCCGTGCATGCGCACGTCGTCGCGGGCGAAATCGATGTGACCTTCGAGCGTCGCGCCGACCGCGTTGCCGCGCACCACCCCGTCGCGGATCGAAAGCCGCCCGGGCGCCTTGGTGAAATTGACGCGCATCTCGGTGAAGTCGACGCCTCTGCCGCCAGCCTGCGGCTTCGGGCCCGGATCGTCCGGCGCCGCGGCGCCGCCGGCGATGCGCTCGAGAGCCGGCTCGCCGCGCACGCTGAAATTGGAAACGCTCAGATGCCCGTCCTGCGGTGTCTGCTCCGGCGTCGGCGGATCCATGGCGATCCACATCTGGCCGCCGACGATGCGCGGATAGGTGTCGGTGAGACGGAACAGCGCGCCGGCGTCGTTGGTCTGGAAGAATACGACCTGGTGGCCGTTGCTGTAGGCGCGCAGATCGCCGGCCAAAGTCGACTCGCGGCCGACCTTGGCGTTGAGATTGAAGGTGCGGATCTGTCCGGCGCGCCGAGACATGTGCAGGTCGACGTTGCGCAGCACCTCGCCGTTGAAGCCTACGAGCGCCCCGGCCTTGAGGTCGAGGTCGAGATCGCGCGCTGACGCCTTGCTGTTTTGCTCGCCGCCCGGCCCACCCATGGCGGTTTTGACGAAACCGCGGCCGTCATATACGTCGCTGCGCATCGTCACCTTCATGGTGCCGTCCTGCGCGCGCTCGGCTTTGATCGAAGCCTTGTCGCCGTCGGAAAGTGCGAAGGTCGGGAAGTTGGCGAGCACGATGTCCCCGTCGGTGTCCATCTCGACTGTGCCCTTCACCAGCGTACCGGGACCGTTGATCACGAGATCCTCGAGCCGATAGCTGCGTCCCTTGTCGACGAAGGTGAAGGTGGCGCGGCCGGGCTTGCCGGGTGACTTGGCCCAGCCCGGCAGCAGATCGGTGATCTTCGCTTGCACGAGGTCGCAATCGACGACGAAGCGGCTCTCGCGGTCCCCCGAACCGATGCGGCCGGTGAGCTTCACCGGCACCGGACCGCCGAGCATGGAGCTCAAACCCGCGCTGAAGCGGCCGCGCGTCGCTTCATCGAGGGTCATCTGCAGGCGGACTTCCGCATCGGCTTCGCCGACCGGTTTCTTATAATCGATGGTGAGCGGGGTGCCGCCGATCCGCACGTCACCCTTGAGCTGCACGCCCTGGGGATTGGCACTCAGGTGCACGGTGTTGGCCTCGAGCTTCTGGCCCCGCACGAGACGCTCGACCGAGAGGTTGGTGACATCCGCCTCGACCGAATAGGCGATTTTTCCCTGAAGTTCAGAAAGCTCGAGGCCGACCGGCAGGCCGAGACTGACCTGCGCGACGAACGAGCCACGGCTCGTCGCCGGATCGACCTGAATCGTGGCGCCGCTGCTCAATGGGCCGGAGCTCACCAGTTCGGCCGCCGCATCGACGCTGCCGTCGACACGGAAGCGCGTGCGCGAATACGGTGGCTTCGGCTGCATGTCGGCGATTTCAAACACGCCGTTCGAGAGCGCGAGCTTGTGGCCCGATGCGGGCAGCGTATAGCTGCCGTGACCGACCTTGACCGTGGCCTGGCGGCCCGCGATGCGTATGCTCACATCCGCATCGCGGATCGGCTGCAGCGCTTCAAACGGCTGCAGCGCAACCCCGCTGCCGGTGATGTCGATGGAAAGGCCGTCGTCCGGCACCGGCGGACCGTCGTCGCGCAGCGTATTTACGGGCGCGTTGACCGACATCGTCATGCGATCGACCGTGCCGCCGTGAACGTGTTTGATCACCCAGGCGCGAACTTTCGCGCACAGCGAGGCCGGCCACATTTCTTTGAGCACGCTCGTCGGCATCGGCGTTCCGGTTAGGCTGCCGACCAGGCGCGGCTCGGTTCCGGAAGAATCGAGTGTGCCGGCGAAGTTCACGGCGATCGGGCCACCCGAGATTTCCGCCCGCTCGACCTCATAACGGTGAGCCGCCGTGTCGATACGGCCGTGCATGCTGATGCGGTCGAGCACCAGCGGCGGCTCGCCCTTGTTCGCGACCGAACTCAGTTCGAAGCGCCCGCCGGTGACCGCCAAGCCCCAGGGCGCGCCGCGTTTGGCCGGCGCTTCCAGTTGCCCGATCAGCGACAAATGGTTTTCGCCGGCGGAGATCTCGATCGGCGTGCGCAGCAGGCGCCGCTCCGGATCCCAGTGCAGGCCCACCTGCGCTTCGTCGATGCGCAGGCGGCTGAGCGGTTGGGACGGATCGACGATGAGACCGGCCCCGACGATGATCTGGCCCTCAAGACCAAGCGGTCCGGCATCCGGGCCGACCTCGGCACGAACGGTCGCCGAGATCGGGGTATCGGCC
>Ga0306921_10008787_pt1 | contig 10683 bp, 9 predicted proteins | sample sta12Cox44000080_FD_203760 | JGI IMG/M metagenome (GOLD analysis project Ga0306921, IMG submission 203760) | Lab enrichment of tropical soil microbial communities from Luquillo Experimental Forest, Puerto Rico - statoxic.12C.oxic.44.000.080 (v2)... | ecosystem: Environmental > Terrestrial > Soil...
TTCAGCCGATGGGCCGACGATGGTTCCAGCCTCCAATAGAATGATCCAGTCCTTTTTGGCGATGTTGTCCGGATGGACCGGGATATAGTGGATTGGCACGTTTCTTCGGAAGAGACCCATTGTCCTTGACTTCTCCCATCGCAGGTTGCACGAGACTGAGACGCCAGAGTATCCGGTCGTTGACGCCGGCACAACCTGACCGCTTGCGCCGCCGCTTGGTAAAAATCGATGCGGCCGCGATTGAGGTTCGGCGATAATCTAACTATAGCGTTGTTTCTTAGGGGTTGAGCCTCCCTTAAAGAAAACAGCTCGCCCAGTTCAGGGCGGCTCCCAGTTTTTGGTAGCCTTGGTTTCAGCGGAAAACGCCGATGATACGCCCACTGTTCACTGTTCTCGTGTGTGCCGTGGCAACGTCGCAGGCGGCTGCACAGAACAACGTCAGCCAGACATTATTTGGGCTCGGTGAGGATCAACGGAACGAAACCTTCACGCGCCTGCTCCGGGATAACAGTGCGAAATGCGATCGAGTCATCCGCACGTTATTTAACGGCGCTTCGGTGGAGCTCGATGTCTGGGAGGCGCTATGCCGAGATGGAAATTCATATTCGGTTATCATCCCGCCGGAACCAAACGCCGCTATCGAATTGTCAAGCTGCCGTGAGTTGCTGGCGACGAGCAAAATGCTTTTGGAAGGGGCGGGCAGCAAGAGCAAAGCTATTGGCTGCAGGATCACATCAGTAGAGAGACCGGTTGAACGTCGTAACCACCGACGTCATAGGGGCACGGAACCGAGACCACAGACGTAGACTTGGCGTCCCAGCTTGCGAGACGGGTACGCCCGTCCATCTTCCCAACGAACGCACGACGGCCATGACGCGATGGCGCCCGCCGTTGCGCGCTATCCGCTCGCGACTTCCTTGAACCGCCGCAAGGTCTCGATGTGATCGTCGAAGTTCGAGACGCGGTACATGGGGTACAACATCACCATGTCGGCGCCGAGTCGACGCCAGCCGTCCGCCGCCGCCGCCCAGCCTTGCGGGTCCGCGCCCTGCATGCGCAGCCAGCCCTCGATGCCGAACTTGGCAGGATCGCGTCCGAACGACTTGAGCTGTTCCTGCAATGCGGCGAGCTTCTGCTCCGCCTGCGCGTCGGCCGCCATGATCGGCATCCAGCCGTCGCCGAGCCGGGCCGCACGCCGCACCGCGGCGTCTGACGAGCCCCCGAACCAGATCGGGATCGGCCGCTGCACCGGCGGCGGCACGATGCTGACGTCGTTGAGATCGTGGAAGCGCCCCTTGAAGCTCACCAGGCTCTCGCACCACAGGCGACGCAGCACCTTGACTTGTTCGGCTTGCCGCGCGCCGCGCGTCGTCCACTCCGCGCCGAGCGCTTCATACTCGACGTGATTCCATCCGAGCCCGATGCCGAGCCGCAAGCGCCCGCCGCTCAAGAGATCGACCTCCGCCGCTTGCTTGGCGATGAGGCCGGTCTGGCGCTGCGGCGCGATCAGAATGCCGCTCGAGAGCCGGATGGTCTTGGTGACCGCCGCCAAAAAGCCGAGCGTCACGAAGGTCTCGTGGAAGGACGCCTTCTCGTTATAGAGCGGAACCCAGCCATCCCGCGCCGTCGCGCCGAAGACGTGATCGGGGACCTCGATATACGCGTAGCCGAGATCTTCCGCCGCCTGCGCCCAATCGCGGATCTTCGCCGGATCGTTGCCGATATCGAGTGACGGGAAGAAGGCGTTGAGCTGCATGTGGGACCTCCAACCGGTTTCGGACGCAGCCTCACGTTGTTTCGCTGGAGCGCGTGAAATGAAATTGCGCCGTCACGCCTGCAACTTTGCCGCCATAATAGAGTGTTAGTCTCGATCGATCCCAGTCGACGTGCGGTCACGCGGGCGCCTTGCGCCGGGATTTCGGTTTGTTCGGCGGATTGGGTTTCGGGTTTGATCGCTTCGGCCGGCGCGGCCCGGCGTCCTGCGCGGCCGTGGCGGTGGCCTCGGCTTGCTTGAGGGCGATTGCCGCGCGCCATTTCGCGGGATGGACCCTGCGGAGCGCGCGGAACTGTCGCTTCTCCGCTTCGCTCAGCGTGGCCTCATACGCCCGCCGCGCGCGAGCATCATAGCGCCAAGCGAGAAGCGCCAACACGGCAAACGCAATCGGAACGAGGGGAATCATAGCCAATAACTATCACGATGCTCAGGCAAGGGAGAACCCAATATCGGCTACGCGACACCAAGATAATCGACGACGGCCGAGCCACGGCCCGGCGCCGTGACGCGTGTCGATCTGCGACTCGATGGGATGGAGGCATGCCATGACTGCGTTGTTTCACGGAGCCCTCACGCGACGCCACTTCCTCGGCACCAGCGCCGCGGCGCTCACGGCAAGCGCGCTGCCGTCGGCCGCGCCGGCGCAGGGCGCAAGATTCCGCAGGTTTGAGATCTCCGATCCGGGAATGCCGCCGCGCGTCATCGACAGCTACAAGAAGGGGATCCGTGAAATGCTGAACCGGCCGCCGACGGATCCCCGCAACTGGTACCGCAACGCCTTCATCCATGTCTTCGACTGCCCGCACCAGAACTGGTGGTTTCTAGCCTGGCACCGCGCCTATATCGGATGGTTGGAGGCGACCATCCGCGCGTTCAGCGGCGATACTGAGTTCGCGCTGCCCTACTGGGATTGGACCAAGACGCCGCGCGTTCCCGCCGCCATGTTCGACGACGTGCTCGATCCCAACAACGCCGCCTTCATCGCGACCTTCGATGCGTTCAAGGCGCAGTTCGACGCGCCCGTCACTGCGCTGTGGGCGACGTTCTCGCCGGCGCAACAGGACGTGCTGACGCAGCGCGGCTTGAGCAGCACGGCGGATTTTTGGAGCGCGGTCGCTGCCGCGCCGGCGGGAATGTTCTTCGAGCAGCCGGGTGCGCGTGGCCTTAACCCCGCGAGCCCCGATCTCGATCGAACCACCAGGTCGACGGTTGCGCTGCCCACCATCAGGAGCGCGTTGCGAACGGCGAATTTCGCCGGAAGCGTGGGTGGAACCGACGCCGCCGGGTTTGCCAGCGCGCAGGCAGCAAGCCACAACGATCAGAGCCGCGAAGGCATCCTCGAAAGCCAGCCCCACGACAACGTGCACGGCGCCATGGGCGGCGCGGCCGGCAACGCCTTCATGGTGTCCTTCCTGTCGCCGGTCGATCCGATCTTCTTCCTGCACCACGCCAACCTCGACCGGCTGTGGGACGTGTGGACGCGCAGGCAAGCTGCGCTCGGACGTCCGACGCTGCCGCAAGGCGCGGATCTTGCGACGTGGTCGAACGAGCAGTTCCTGTTCTTCAGCGATCCAAGCGGCCAGCCGGTGGCGAAGACCAACGCGGGCGACTACGCCGCGATGAGCGTCTTCGACTACGACTATTCACCGGGCTCGGGCGAGGATCAGGTGCCGTCGCCCGGAACGCCGGTGGCGGCAGTGCCGGCGACGCGCGCTTTCAGCGCGCAGATCACCTCCGCGACCATCGGCGCCGGCGTCGCGGCGGGCGGTGTCGCGCAGGTGCCCGCGGCCGCGCTCGCGCCTACCGCGCCGCAGGCGCCGCCGCGCGTCGCCGAGGTCACCTTGAACCTCGGGCCCGCCGACCAGGGCCGCCGCTTTCGCGTCCTGGTCTCGCCGCAGGGCGGCGGCAATCCGATCGAAGCGGGCGGGATCACGATATTCAGTCACCACGTCCATGGTCCCACCACGTTCACCGTGCCGCTGCCGGAAAATCTCGTGCTGCCCGCGGCTGCCCCCGGCTCGAACGTTCCCCTCGACATCCGCGTCGTCCCGCTCGAACCGCCCGGCGTGGCCCCCAGTCCACGCGTTCGTGCGACGGCGACGTCGCCCCAAGTCGCGACGATCACCGTGCGGACGAGCTGACGACACGAATGCGGCGGTACCTCGCGATCGCGGCGTTGGCGGCGGGCCTGCTCGAGCCCGCGACGGGCGCGCTCGTCGCCGAGGAGTTTTCGATGATCGAACTCGCCGCGCCGCCTGCGGCCGCGCGCGGGCAATCCGTCGAGCTTGCGGTCACGACCGGGTCGCTGCCGCCGGGTGCGCGGCTCGCGCTTTCCACCGAAGACGGCGAAACTCTCGGCGCGGTGGCGCCTTACCCGCCGGGCTCACGGTCCACGACGGCGACGGTGCCGGTCCTGCGATCCGCCATCGTCGACGGCCGGCTGCGGCTGCGGCTGCAGGTGTTGGAGCCGGGCGCGCCACCGCGCGCGCCGCGGCCGGGCGAGGTTCAACGCCTCGAGCTCGTGCCTCGCAGCGAATGATGCTAAATCGGCAAGTGCCAAGTCTCACCGTTTTTGCTGAGTCTTGATATCGTTGAATTTGGACAGCGCGCGCTCGAATTTGTCGTTGAACAGCCACATCGCCTCGAGAATTTCGCCGTAGGTCGCCGATGTTTTCGCCCTGTCGGCGCGTCCGAAGGTGAAAATGCTGTTGTTGCGCAAATAGGCCATGACCGTCGGATCGGAAACTCTAGATGCGGCTAGGTTGCCGGACTTGAGCGCGGACTTGGTCGGGCTCGGAATGATTTGGATAAGCTCGAAGAGTTTCATCTGGTCGATGGGATTCGGCAGTGCTTTCACGATCGCAGGTATGTGGGGGAAAACGTCCGCGTGCGCGTTCATGAGCGCGTCGCGCACGGCGGTCCAATGATTGTAGCGGTGATCGAGATTGCCGGCCCGCGCCTCTTCCTTGTCGTCGCGCGCGTTCAGCGCCGGATCGAAGGCGGCGATCGACGGTTTGATCGCCACCCATTTCCTCTGGCCGCTTTGATCTTCGGATACGCCGCTTTGCAGGCTGCCCTTGTACTTATTCGAGCGCGCATTCCCCATGTTCTGCGTGCCGTTGGTCTCGGCGAAGAAAATGCCGAGGCTGATGCGGCCCGCCGCTTGCGCGTGTGACGCATCGAGGCCCTTGGCGCGCGCAATCGCGGTTGCGAGCTCGACGACGTCGGCAAATGGCGTATTCGAGTTTTGCGCGTTGGCGGGCGGCGCCTGCATGATCTTGAAGAGATTTGTATACTCGTCGAGGAGCGGTTCGTTGTCGGCATCGAAATACGCCGGAGGAATGCCGAATTTGTTGGGCCTGCCGATTTTGGAGGGAAGCGCGTCGGTGAGATCCTTGTACGCGCTCAGCATGGCGTTGCGCGCAAGATAAAGCGCCTGTCCCGGTAAGTTCGGCAGCGGTTGATTGGAGTCGATCTGCGTGCGCCGCGTCCGCAAGATCGCCTTGAAGGCGTTGACGGCCTTATCGTACACGTTGAGCGCTTCCGCCTGCGATGCCGTCAGCGTAGCCGGCTGAGCCCGTGCGGATGAGACGAAGCCGAGATCGCCAATGGCGGCCGGGACGCGCGGCGCGATCGTGTCGATGATCGCATCGAGGGCGCTGGACACCGGCGGCGCCGCGGAGAGGGCGAACGCAAGCGCCGCCGCGCGCGCGGTTGTAAGCCGATGAAGGCAATTGGTCGACTCAGCCGCGTCGTCATCTTCCACTGTACGCGTGCTCCTCATAGTGCAGCCCCAGCCAGTCCATGCCGTAATCGTTTTGCGGGTCGCGCATGATGGTGTGGACGTGATTGGGCTCCTGAACGGCGAATTCGATGATCAGCCGCGGCCCATGCACCCGATAGTAGAAGGGGCTGCGAACGTCGTTGGTGGGACCGCGCCAGGAAAAATGCAGCTGCTCGAGGCCGGCGCGTTGAATGGCGTCGAGGTGCCGCTCGGCGGCGTCGGTATCTGCGTTGCGCACGTACTCCTCGACCAACGCGAGCAGCAATTGCTTTTGCGGTCCATCCAGATCGCCGGCGGGAAGGCCCTCGAATCGGCTCAGGCTGTTGCGCCGGCCGACGCCCGTGAGCACGTCGGAGAAAAACGGTTCGGTGGACACCACGGCGACCTTGGCCTGCTCCGGATGGAGCGAGCCGACGAGATCAAGCCCGCGCAGCCCTTCGTGGCTGAGCACCGCAAAACCTGCATATGGTCCGGTCAAATCCTCCAACGGTTGCGCGCCTAGGAACAACGGCGCGGCGGTGACGCGGCCGTCGGCGCAGGTGAAGGTGGCGCCGAGATGATGGCCCGTGAGCAACCAAGCCCATGCTTGGCCGCGCACCGGCTCGCCGAAGATCGCAACCCAATAGTTTGCCGATCCCATGCTCTCGATGGCGTTGCGTCCGGCCCGCGGGCGTGGCGGATGATGTTGCAGGTATTCGAGCTCCGCCGCCCGCAGAATGTCGTCGTGCCGCATGATCGCTGCGATCTTGTGGTAGCCCTGGCTGCTCGTGGACGCGCGCAGGAGATCGTGCAGCCGGCGCTTGCTGTCCACGCCGAGCGCGCCAATATTCACTCCAATCCGCGGAACAAGCGCGACCGGCAGATTGCTCCACGACGTCCTTTGATCCGCTTCGAGCGGAAAGGAGACGGCCTTGCGCGCGGCTTCGTCGAGCGATGCGAGAAAGGTGGCGGCGGCATCGCGCATGCGCCATGCAGCATCGGTGTCGCCGGTGGCGGGCGGCTGGCCGGCGCTCTGCGCAACGGCTTCGCGCAACTGCTGGGCCAACAAAACCGCGGCGGCAACGCTCAACCCGAAATGTCGTCGGTTCATGGCGCCTTCTCGCTATTCTTGAATGACCCGCGCGCTTTGAGCTTGATCAGCCTAATGCTTGCTTCATCCAACGGACATTGGCGTTCTGATTAAATCCTCGTAACAAATGTTCGGCGACCATCTTTCGACTGGCCGACGTGACAACAACTCAGCTGGCCCGTGAAGCTTGCGCCAACGAGAACGGAAAATTGCGGAAAGCGCGCAATGCAGCGTGACGCGATCGTGGGCCGCGATTACCCCTCTCGGCAGCGCCCAACCGAACGCTGCGGACCCTAACCCCTCACTCGATCGGCGAGCGCTCCTGTTATCGCGAGCCACCGCCGAAGAAGCCGCTGGCATCGCGAAGCAAATATGCCCGGACATTTGGATCGGGATCAGCGCCCATAACAATAGCGCCGGGCTGACCGCAAGGGGTCCAACAGACAATATTGGCCCTCGGCGTATTGCGCGGCATGGCCGTTATGCCCGGCGTTGGGTTCGGGTATCCCTGCTCGACATATGTGCCTTGTCTGTTCGCCTTCCGAGCATCGGCAGAGGAAGAGACTGAAATGCCGAGAGCGCAAACAAGCAGTCCAAGCAGGATTGACGTCTTGCTGTTGCTGGCAATGACCATGGAATTTCTCCATCGATTCCTATCCGCGCCGGGAAACTCGGGCGCCTGTTGCCGGCGAAGCCAGCCAAACCTTGCGCAGTGGGTGGCTCCTGGGCGAACCCTAGAGCAGTGACCCGGAGCCGGGAAATCAAAGGGAAGCGATCCGTCTCACGTGGTTTCCCGCTCTAAGGTCATATCGACACGGCAAGGACCCCCGCGGGGGCTGCAAGCTGGCGTTACGGCCTGGCCGGCGTGCGGTCGCGATTCATAAGCAGTTTCAACGCGTTGTGAAAATTTGCGCCGAGCATTTGAACCAATTGCCTGCCGGTCCGACTAATGATGAGGGAACCGGGAGGCGTGTCATGCAAACAAAGCGGTATTGGCTGGATTACGATCCCGTAGCGCTCGCAGTGCTCGTGATCGGTATCGGCGCGATTGAACTGCTCGCTTTGAGCATTTGACCCTGCGACCTCCGTTACCATTCGCGGCCAAGGGACTTTGGTCTGTTCGCGTATCGCCCGCGGCAAGCACGCCGCGGTCGAAAGATCTGCCGCCGTTTCACTCGATCATTTCGTCGGCAGGCCGGCAGAAGTAGCCGCGAGCCAGCGCGCGATCTCGGGCCAAGTCTGCCGCAGCGTGGTTGCCCCCATGAACAGCCCGAGATGCGTGCAAGCCGCGATCTCCGTGCGGAGTTCCTTGCTGCCGACAAGATGTCTGGCGGCGAGCAACTGTTCGGGAGCGACGACCTCGTCGTGGCGTGCCGCGAGCAGGAACATCGGGCCTCGCACCATCGCGAGATCGATCGGGTGTCCGAGCGCCGCGAAACGCCCCGTTGCCAGCTGGTTGTCTTTATAGAGCCGTTGCACGACCTCGAGATAATAGGTGCCGGGGAGATCGATGGGGCGCGCGTACCATTCGCGAAAGCGCGCGATCAGCGGCGAACTGCGCGGCATATCATCCGCAACCTGCAGCAGGTCATGAATTGCTTGCGGTTCGAGCGGCGGATGTCTCCAGAGCTGCAGCAGATGCGCGCCGCGGACGCATCCATCGCCGACCTCTACCAGTTGTTTGGCCATGGACGCCGGCGCGCTGTGGGCGAGGCGAGATAGTTGGGATTCGCGGGCATTAGTGTCAACCGGTGCCCCGGCCAGAACGAGCCCGCGCACCTTGCTCGGATAGCGCGCGGCATAAACCAGCGCCATCCAGCCGCCTTGGCACACCCCGATCAGATTGGCACGGCCGCCGAGCTCGTCCACCACGACGTTGAGATCGGCGAGGTAGCTGTCAATCGAGAAGAAGCGCATGTCCGGGCTCGCCGAGCGCCAATCCGTCACGAATAGATTCCGCAGCCCGGCCATTTGCAGTGCCGCGACGAGACTGTGGTCCGGCGCGAAATCGGTCAGCGTGGCGTCATGCAGGGCAAGCGGCGCACAAACCAAGGTGGCAATGCCGTCGCCGTCCGCCGAGAACGCGCGCAGTCGCATCGAGGGCAATTCGAGCGCAACGCGGTTCGGCGTCGTCCACCGCGGCTCGCGCGATACGGAGTTCGCGGGCTGCCCAGCGGCCAGATGCGCAAGCTCCTTGGCGAACGCCGCGGCCATCTCGCTCGCCGTCGCCGCGGCGAGGGCTGGCCATAGGAAGGGCGTCAAAGGGACCACGGCGCACCGTCCGTACGATCATCACACGGTCCAACGCGGCCGGGCACGCGCGGCGGATCAGTTGGTCGGCACCAGGTTGATGTCTTTCGCCAGCTTGACGATCGCCGCCACGTCGTCGCGGTAGAATTTGCCGAACTCGTCCACCGTCATCGACATCGGCTCGACGCCGAACGTCGCCAATCGCTCCTGCACCGCCGGCACCGCGAGCGCCTTCTGCGTTTCGGCATGCAGCCGATCGACGATGGCGCGCGGGGTCTTCGCCGGGAAGGCCAGACCGCCCCAGAACAGATATTGCGCGTCGGGATAGCCCGCCTCCACCACCGTCGGAACATTCGGCAGCGTCGGCGCGCGTTTCGCCGTGCTCACGGCCAGCGCCACCACCTTGCCGTCGCGGATGTTGGGCAGCGCCGGCGCGATCGGCAGATAGTAGAAGTCGACGCGTCCGGTCATCACTTCGGTGAAGGCCTCGACCGGACCGCGGAACGGAATGTGCTGGACGTTGATGCCGGCCGCCAGCTTTAGCCGCTCCGCGGCCCAGTGCGAGGCGGAGCCCAGCCCGGCGGAGGCGAAGTTCAACGCGCCCGGCTTCGCCTTGGCGGCGGCCACCAGGTCGGTGACGGATTTCCAGCCTTTCGAGGGCGCGGCGACCAGCACGCTCGGCTGCACGCCGAATAGCGCGACCGGGACGAAATCGTGCAGTGGATCGTAGGGCAGCGTCTTGTACAGCGCGACGGCAGAGCCCTGCGAGGACGTCAACAGCAGGATGGTGTAGCCGTCCGGATCGGCCTTGGCGACCGAGGCGGATCCGATCGTCCCCCCGGCGCCGGTGCGGTTCTCGATCACGAAGGACTGGCCGATCTGCTTCGACACCTGATCCAGCACGACGCGCGCGATGGTATCGCCGGCGTTGCCCGCGCTCACCGTGCTGACGGCCAGCATCGAGCGGTTGGGCCAATCCTGCGCCAGCGCAGCAGGCGCTAACGTGATGAAACCGGCGCACGCGAGGGCGCCGCACGACGTGCGCAATGACATCGCAACCTCCCTGGAATGCCGCCGAAGTTCCAATCGACTTCGTCGGTCACGTTTTTCGTTGGTCACCTTGGGACGGCGGGCCGCACCTCCCGATCTCGGCCCAGCCGTCCGCCGTCACCGGCGCATGATGCTCCCGATCGGGGCGCGCAGGCAACCGGCGGCGCGCACCCTGCGCTCGTGCGTCGCACGCGGGCTCCATTACCTCTTTTTGTCGCGGCCCTCTCTGGCTAAGATTGCAGACCTAGAGCGACCGAGACGCCCATCGCAAGGCGCCCGGCACTTCACCCAACTTAGTCTCCGGGACCCCTTCGAGCGTCCCGTGTCCTCGCTCCGACCCATGTCGGGCGAAAGGAGTGCCTTCAATGTGTGACTACAGTCTAGATCTCGTCGCATCCCGACCCGCGAAGGTCGGAGACGAGTTGGTAACGACGATGTTCGAGAACTCCATGACGCGAGGTTTCGCGGCCATCGGAGAACCGAACGTAGCCGTGTGCCTGTTACCCGGCACGGAGGTCGCGTTCGAACAGGACGTCAGGTACGAGCGCTTTTTTGCTTTCCTCCCGCACATCAAGCTCGGGACGAAAGTGGCTCGGTTCCGGCAGATCAACGTGGGCAAGCCGAGGGTGCACCACGATGCGCTGGAATTCCCCGACGGGGAGACCGTGCTGCTCACCCGCCTGTGCGAAGGCCAGCACGCGACCGTGCTGCAGCTGCCGGCTTCTCCGCAGCCCGTGAACGCGGCGGAGCGGCAAA
>Ga0306921_10008788_pt1 | contig 10681 bp, 10 predicted proteins | sample sta12Cox44000080_FD_203760 | JGI IMG/M metagenome (GOLD analysis project Ga0306921, IMG submission 203760) | Lab enrichment of tropical soil microbial communities from Luquillo Experimental Forest, Puerto Rico - statoxic.12C.oxic.44.000.080 (v2)... | ecosystem: Environmental > Terrestrial >...
CTATCTCGGCTTCATCGTCATCCTGTTCGCGCTCTATGTGGTCGCCGGCGGCATTCTGATCTCCGGGACCTTGCGCAGCACACCGCTGACCAATACCGCGACGCTCGCTTTCGGCACCTTGATCGCAAGCGTCGTCGGCACCACGGGCGCGGCCATGATCCTGGTCCGGCCGCTTCTTCGCGCCAACGCGGCGCGGTTGCACAACGTCCACGTCGTCGTGTTCTTCATCTTCCTGGTCGGCAATATCGGCGGCGCGCTGTCGCCGCTCGGCGATCCGCCGCTATTCATCGGCTTCCTCAACGGCATCGACTTCTTCTGGCCGCTGAAGAACCTCTGGCAGCCGACGGCCTTCGTCGTGGCTTGCGTGCTGGCGCTCTTCGTCGCCGTCGACCTGTGGTTCTTCCGGATGGACAAACGCGCTGCCCTGGTCGACGCGGGCGCGGCTGAGCCGTTGCGGGTGCACGGTCTCGTCAATCTGCCGCTGCTCGCGGTCATCGTCGGCGGCGTCATTGTTTCGGCGTTGTGGAAGCCCAGCGTCAGCATCACCGTCTATGGCACGGTGCTCGAGCTGCAGGACCTCGTCCGCGATGCGGTTCTGGTGCTGGCGGCGCTTGCCTCGCTGTGGCTGACGCCCGACGAGCACCGCGAGGCAAACGGCTTTTCCTGGGAACCGATCCTTGAGGTTGCGCTCTTGTTTGCCGGCATCTTCGTTTGCGCCGTGCCGATTCTCGCGGCGCTGCAGGCTGGACGCCAAGGCGCCTTCGCTTGGCTCCTCGACGCGGTCACCGCGCACGACGGCAGCCCGCACCTCGTCGCCTATTTCTGGCTAACCGGCATCCTGTCGGAATTCCTCGACAACGCGCCGACCTATCTCGTGTTCGTCCAGCTCGCCGGCGGCAACGCCGCCGAGCTGATGGGCCCGCTCGCGCCGGTGCTCGCCGCGATCTCTATGGGCGCGGTCTACATGGGCTCGCTCACCTATATCGGCAACGCGCCGAACTTCATGATCTATGCCATCGCGTCCGAGCGCGGAATCAAGATGCCGAGCTTCTTCGGCTTCATGGTGTGGTCGGGGGTGGTGCTGCTGCCGGTGTTCGCGCTGTTGACGTACGTCTTCATCCTCCAACGATGACGGCGCGCGGCGGGCGCGGCGTTTACGGTCTCTTTGCCATTTCGTTTACCGCGACACGCCGCCGTTTCGTCACCCGATCTTGAAACATTTGGCGCCATGATCGCGGCCGGGAACGATTTTGCTCGCCGCGCCGTTAGTCCGTCGCGGTTTATCGGGGAACAGCCGTGCTGCACGGCTATGGCATCAGGCCCGTCGCATGGCAGGCCGCCGTATTGGCCGCGCTGCTCGCGGCGCTACTGCTCGTGCTGCCGCATCAGGCGCGCGCACAGGGGCTGTTCGATTTCAAATTCGGCGGCTTCAGCGGCCGCCGCCGGCCAACATCAATTCCTATGCACCGCCGTCGCCGGGAATCGACCGCGTGGCGCCGGCGCAAAGTGTTACGCCGGCGCCGGGCCTGCGGCCCACGAGGCCCGGGCACTCAGTCCTTCAGATAAGCGACGACCTCGTCGGCGATCGCGAGCGACGAGGTCAGCCCCGGCGATTCGATGCCGAACAGGTTGACGAGGCGGGGCATGCCGTGCGCCGCCGGAGGCGCGATCATGAAATCGGCCGCCGGCTCGCCGGCGCCGGTGAGTTTCGGCCGGATACCGCAATAGTCGGGCACCAGCGAACCGTCGGGCAGGTCCGGCCAATAAGCGCGGATGCGCTCATAGAAACTGTCGGCGCGGCGCGGATCGACGATGTAGCTCTCCTCCTTGATCCACTCGACATCGGGGCCGAACCGCATGCGGCCGGCGAGGTCGAGGGTGACGTGCACGCCGAGCCCGCCGTCGACCGGTGTCGGATAGATCAGCCGCGAGAACACCGGCTTGCCCGCGAAGCCGAAGTAATTGCCTTTGGCGAGCACGAGCCGCGGCACCTTGTCGGCCGGATAGCCTTCGATACGCCACGCCAGCGGTTGCGCGCCGAGGCCCGCAGCATTGACGACCGCGTCGAACGGCATGACGCCGACATCGCGGCCGCCGAACTGCACGTGCCACTGCGCGGCCTTGTAGGTGAGGCGCTCGACCGGCGTCTCGAACGCGATCATGCCACCGCGATCTTCCAGTTCGCCCTGCAGCGACAGCATGAAGCCGTGGCTGTCGATGATGCCGGTTTCCGCGGACAGGAGTGCGCCGATGCAGGAGAGTTCCGGCTCCATGGCGCGCGCCGCATTGCTGCCGACCATCTCGACGCCTTCCACATCGTTGGTATGCGCCTGCGCCAAAATGGTCTCGACCTTGGCGAGCTCGGCGTCGTTAGTGGCAACGACGAGCTTGCCGCACTTGCGGTGGCCCACGCCGTGGGAGGCGCAGAAGCCGTACAGCATGCGGCGGCCGCGCACGCAGTGCAGCGCGCGCAGCGAGTTAGTCGGGTAGTAAAGCCCGCCGTGGATCACTTCGCTGTTGCGTGAGGAGACGCCGTTGGCAATGCCGCCGGTGACCTCGGCGACCGTGACGTCATGGCCGGCGCGCGCCGCCGCGCGCGCAACCGCAAGTCCGATGACACCGGCGCCGACGACGAGGACCTGCATCAGTCGCGCTTCCACGGAATGATGAAACGCTCGAGCTCGTTCAGCGCCAGCGTCAGCACGAAGCCGATGATGGCGATCATGAACAGGCCGACATACATCTGCTCGACCGAAAACGTCTCCCACGCCGTCCAGATCATGTAGCCCAGTCCGCTTTTGGCGCCGATCATCTCGGCGATGGCGATCAGCACGAGGCCGATGCCGATGCCGAGCTTGAAGCCGGTCATGATCACAGGCAGCGCGCCCGGCAGCGCGATGGTCCAGAACGTGTTCCAGCGGTTGGCTTTGTAGTTCCGTCCGACGTCCAGATAGATCCGGTTGATCTCGAGCACGCCGGTGGTGGCGTTGATCACCACGGGAAAGAACACGCCGATCGCCACCATGAAGATCTTCGAGCCTTCGCCGAGGCCGAAGATCAGCAAAGCGAGCGGCAGGATCGCGCTTTTCGGGATGGGATAGGTGGCCGCCACTAGCGGATCGACCACGGCGCGCACCCAGCGATTGATGCCCATGGCGACACCGAGCACGAGCGCCGGCACGCCGCCAACCAGCGTGCCAAGCGCGAGGCGGCGCAGGCTGACCAGCGTGTTGGTGACGAGCTCGCCCGAGCGCAGCATCTCGATCAACACTGCGATGACGCTCGACGGCGCCGGGAAGAAGCGCGTGTCGATCAGGTGCGCCCGCGCCGCCAGCTCCCAGACCACGAGCAGCGCGATCGGCGAGGCGATGCCGAGAATGCGCTCGCGGCTGCGCACCGAGACGACGAAGTTTTGCTCCGCTCCAGCGGTCACTGTCGTGCTGGTCATGACGATGATCCTCTTGCGTCGTGCGCGACTTCGGTCGCTTCCTGCTCGCGGGCGCGCTGCACCTCTTCGCGTAGCCCCGCCCAGATGCGATGCACGATGTCGCCGAATTCGGGTGTGCCCTGCAGCTCGATGATGTTGCGCGGGCGCGGCAGCTGCACGCTCACGAAGCTCTTCACACGTCCCGGCTGCGCCGTCATCACCATGATGCGGTCGCCGAGAAAAACCGCCTCGTCGACGCTATGGGTGATGAAGATCACGGTCTTCTTCTGCACCTCCCAGATGCGCAGGAGCTCCTCCTGAAGAAGCAGCTTGTTCTGCGCGTCGAGTGCCGAGAACGGCTCGTCCATCAGCAGGATTTCCGGATCGTTGGCGAAGGCCCGCGCGATCGAGACGCGCTGCTTCATACCGCCGGAAAGCTGATGCGGATAATAGTCGGCGAAGCGCGTCAGGCCGGTGGCATCGAGATAGTGGCCGACCCGCTCCTTGATGACGGCGGCCGGCGCGTTGCGCATGCGCAGGCCGTAGGCCGCGTTGTTCCACACCGTCATCCAGGGGAAGATCGATTCGCCTTGGAACACCATGGAGTTCGCCGGCCGCTGCGATCCCGCCGGCGTGTCGATCTCGATGGCACCTGCGCTCGCCGTGTCGAGGCCGGCGAGGATGCGCAGCAACGTCGTCTTGCCGCAGCCCGACGGCCCGACGATCATGAAAAATTCGCCGGGTTCGATGTCGACCGAGACGCGGTCGATGGCGACGAGAGGGCCGAACGACTTCTGCAAGTCGGCGATCCGGATGGCGGGACGGCCCGGTTGCGCGCGGCGATCCGGCCCGGAGGACGACCCGCCGACGGTGCGCAAATTGGGGGCAGTGGCGCTCATCGGCCGGCATTGTGCCGGGCAACGCCGCCGACCTCAACTCGCGGCCGCGAGGCGAATTGCAAGGCCTTCCTGGCTGCCGCTATAAGGGCGGGCCAAAGACCGCCGCGCGGTTTTGTGTCGCAGCTACGAGAGGGGATTGCCCATGGCGGAGAGTGTCGTCCGTGTCTGTTCGCAGACCGAAATCGGGCCAGAGTCGGTGAAGGCGTTCGAGGTCGGCGATAAGCGGCTCGCCGTCTATAATCTCGAAGGTCAGTTCTACGTCACGGACGACGAGTGCACCCACGCCTCCGCAAGCCTCGCCGACGGCTTCCTCGAAGACGGCGTGATCGAGTGCTCGCTGCATGCTGGCGCTTTCGACGTGCGCACCGGCGAGGTCAAGGCGCCGCCATGCTCGTTCGCGCTGCGCACCTATAAGGTCGTGCTGCAGGGCGACGACGTTTACGTCGATCTCGACAAGAACGCGGCCGGCGAGCCGGCCTGATCATGGTGGCCGGCGCCAAGGTCGGCCAGGCACCGCTGGGTCTCGGCATTGCCGGCCTCGGCATGGCGGGCGCCGTCATGGTGCGCGCCGCGGCCGGGCATTCTGGCGTGAGCCTTTGCGCCGCCGCCGATCCCCATGAAGCGCCGCGACTGGCGTTCGCCCGCGACTTCAACGCCCGCGTCTATGCCGATATCGCCGAGCTTTGCGCCGACCCGGCGGTGGACATTGTCTACATCGCGACGCCGCATCAATTTCATGCCGCGCATGCGGCGCGCGCGGCCGGCGCTGGCAAGCACATTATTCTGGAAAAGCCGATGGCGCTGACGCTTGCCGACTGCGATGCGATCGTCGCGGCGGTTGAGGCGGCCAACGTTCATCTCGTCGTCGGCCACACCCACGCTTTCGATCCGGCGGTGCGGGAGATGCGGCGGATCGTGGCAAGCGGCGCGCTTGGTGCGCTCGGCATGATCGCGGCGTGGAACTACACGAATTTCCTCTATCGCCCGCGCCGGCCCGAGGAGCTCGACACCGCGCGCGGCGGCGGCATCCTGTTCAACCAGGTGCCGCACCAGGTCGACATGGTGCGCACGATCGGGGGAGGGCGACTCGTCAGCGTTCGCGCGCAGGCGACCGGGCTCGATCCGGCGCGGCCGACCGAAGGCAGCGCGATCGCGCTTCTCCAGTTCGAAGGCGGTGCCGCCGCTTCGCTGGTCTATAGCGGTTACGACTTCTTCGATGGCGACGAATTACATTTTTGGATCGGCGAGCGCGGCGCGGAGAAGCCGCCTGATCAGCACGGCGCAGCGCGGCGCGCGCTTATGGGCCGCGCCGCGGAAGAAACACGGCTGCGGGTCGAGCGCTTCGCCTACGGCACCGAGGCTCGACCTCCGCCGACTCACCAGCCGCATTTCGGGCTGATGATCGTGACTTGTGCCAATGGCGAGATGCGCGCCTCGACCGACGGCCTCTTCATCTATGACGCTGATGGCAAGCGCGAGGTCGCGTTGCCTCAGAGCACGTCTATGCCCGGCCGCAGCGAGGTGCTCGACGACATGATCGCGGCGATCCGCACCGGCCAAAAACCATTGCATGACGGCCGCTGGGGAAAGGCCAATGTCGAGGTGACGCTCGCGATCCTGCAATCCGCCCGCGAGCAGCGCGAGGTCATGCTCAAACATCAGGTGGCGGCCACCTGACGCGCATTGGACGGCGGGGCCGGATTCTTTATATAAGTCTCAGGTCCGAAGGAGCGGTTAGGCCATGAACTACCAGCCCTCAGGTCACGATTTCGTCGTCGAAAACCCTGAAGCCAAGACCTTCTTCGTCAATCGCGAGGTGTTCGTCTCGGACGAAGTCTTCGAGCGCGAGAAACGCGCCATCTTCGACCGCTGCTGGGTCTATGTCGGCCACGCCTCCGAGCTGAAGAATCCCGGCGACTTCAAGACCCGGCCGGTCGCCGGCCGTCCGATCATCTTCTGCCGCGATCGCGAAGGCACCGTGCGCGCGCTGATCAATTGCTGCCGGCATCGCGGCGCGCTGGTGTGCCGCGAGCGCGAGGGCAACGCGCGGCAGTTCTACTGCATGTATCACGGCTGGACCTATCATCCCAACGGCCGCCTGAAATCCGTACCGGGCGAAGATGCCTACGGCGCGCCGCTCGACCGCGACGAGATGGGTCTCGTGCCGGTGCCGCGGCTCGAGCAATACCGCGATTTCTATTTCGCCAATTTCGATCGCGATGCCGTCGATCTGGAAACCTATCTCGCCGGCGCCAAGGGCTACATCGACATCGTCGTCGACCAGTCGCCGACCGGCAAGATGCAGATCATTTCCGGCACCCAGGAATACGACATCCGGGCGAACTGGAAGCTTCTGGTCGAGAACAGCGTCGACGATTACCACCTCATCTCCACGCACTCGACCTGGCTGAACTACATGCGCAATTCCGGCGTCAACGTCACGCCGCCGAAGGGCGAGCTGCTGCCGACCCGCGGCTTCGGCCGGGATTTGGGCAACGGCCATCTCACCACCGACAATCCGAACTATCGCGGCCGGCCGGTGGCGAAGTGGATCTCGGTCTACGGCGAAGACGCCAAGGCCGACATCGACGCCATGCGTAACGAGCTGGTGCAGCGGCTCGGCGCTGCGCGCGCCGCCCGCGTCGCGGATACCAACCGCAATCTCGCGATCTTCCCCAACCTCGTCATCAACGATGGCTCCTCAGTGACGGTGCGCCACTTCTATCCGGTGGCGCCGAACCGCATGCACGTCACCGCCTGGGCGCTCGGCCCGGTCGAGGAGACCGAGGCGCAGCGCGCGCGGCGGCTGCATGCGTTCCTCACCTTCTACGGGCCCGGCGGCTTTGCCACGCCCGACGACGTCGCGGCGCTGGAGGCGGCACAGCTCGGCTTTGCCGCCTGGCGCGAAGTGCCGTGGTCGGATTTGTCGCGCGGCATGGCCAAGGGGAGCGATCAGCAGCTCGCGACCGACGAGGGCCATTTGCGCGTGTTCTGGCGGAAATGGAGCAAGCTGATGGACGCACGGCCGTGAACGAGATTTGGACCGCGACGGTCTCGCGCGCTGAGGTCGAGGACTTGCTCTATCACGAGGCGGACCTGCTCGATTCCTGGCGGCTCGACGACTGGCTGGAGTTGCTCACCGACGACGCCACTTACTACATACCGCCGAACGACAAGCCGAACGCCGATGCCCGCTACACGCTCTTCACCATCGCCGACGACATCGTGCGGCTGCGCGAGCGCGTGATCCGGCTGAAGGACCCGAACTGTCACGCCGAATTTCCGCCGTCGCGGACTCGGCGCATGATCGGCAACGTGCGCATCACTGGCGTCGACGGCGACGAGATTTCGGCGGCGGCGAATTTCATCATTCATCGCTTCCGCTACAACGATCTCGACCGTGTCTTCGTCGGACATTACCGCTACAAGCTCAAGCGCCAGGGCGGGCGGCTGAAGATCGCCGAGCGCCGTGCCATTCTCGACGAGCAGCAGCTCGGCCTGCTCGGCTCGGTGAGCTTCATCCTCTGATGTCGGAGCTCGACAAAGTCTACGGCGAGCTCGCCGGCAAGCGCGCCCAGCAGGACGAGGAGCGGCGCGGCCGGCTCAAGGCGACGGCCGCGTTTCTCGCCGAATTCTTCGAGCGCGACATCAAGCCGTCGCAGACCCTGAAAAACTGCGGCATCGAAGCGCATTTCGCCGACGGCAAGCTCGTCCTGCACAGCCCGCAATCGGGCCCCTACAAGGAGCCGCTTTATATTGTCGCCGGCGAGCAGGGCGAGATCGACGTCGCCGGACGCTCCCTGGGACGTTATCAGCCGGCCGAGAAGGCGGCGAAGAAGCGCGAATTGATCGACGAGATTATCTCGTTCTTCGATCTGTAAGATTTCCAGGCGGTTTCATGGAAACCGATCTCCCTCCGGATTTGCAGGCTGGTCTCGACGGCATGATGCGCGGCGTCGCGCGCACCGCGCTGGCCCAGCGCGCAACGGCGATTTCGCAAGCCTACCGGTCCGGGCAGGGCTCGGCGCAGATCATACGCAGCATAGACGATGCGCTGGCCTACGCACTCGCCCGGCTGCCGGCGACTTTCGCGGCGACAACCGCTGTCCTCGCCGCGCTCGGTCAGGCGGTGCCCGACTTCGCGCCGCGCACGCTCTTGGACGTCGGCGCCGGTCCGGGCACGGCCACGTGGGCCGCTATGCGATACTTCCCTCGCTTGAGCCGGATCGAGCTTCTCGACGAGAACGAATTCCTGGGCCGGCTCGCGGGGGAATTGCTGTCCCTCAGCACGTCCGATGCCTTGCGCGAAGCAGCCTACCGGCAAGGCACGGCGCGGCAATTGCTCGGCACGACTGAGCCGGCCGATCTGATCATCGCCGGCTATTTCATCGGCGAGGCACCCGACGATCTGCTTCTGAGCACGGCCGATATACTTTGGTCGAAAACGGCCGGCGTTCTTGTCATTATCGAGCCGGGAACGCCGACAGGGTTTCGGCGCATTCGAAAGCTGCGATTGCACCTGATCGGCCGGCAGGCCTATGTCGTCTGTCCTTGCCCGCACGATTTCGAATGTCCGCTGACCGCCGACGACTGGTGCCACTTTTCGCAACGGCTCAACCGCTCGCGCGATCACAGACAGATCAAAAACGCTTCGTTGCCGTTCGAGGACGAGAAGTTCTGCTATGTCGCGCTCTCGCGGCATAAGCCAGGGACACTCGCCGACCGGGTGCTGGCGGTACCGCGTGTGACCAAAGCTTCGATAACGACAAAACTTTGCACGCCCACGGGACTTGTCATGGAGATCGTTTCGCGGCGCGAGCGGGACACATATAGGGTGCGGAAGAGCTGGCGTTGGGGCGACGCGGTGAGCCGTCGGTTGCGGCCAACAAAGGGAACGAATGAATAATATCGCAATCGTCGGCGGCGGCATCGGCGGGCTTGCGGCGGCGTTGGCGCTTACTCGCCGCGGCATCGACGTCGCGGTCTACGAGCAAGCGCCGGAGCTGCGCGAGCTGGGCGCCGGCGTCCAGATCAGCGCCAACGGCACCCGCGTTCTCCATGCGCTCGGATTGAAGGAGGCGCTGGAAAGGGTCCAGGTGCTGCCGGCCGGCAAGGCGATCCGGCTGTGGAACACCGGCCAGACCTGGAAGCTGTTCGACCTCGGCATGGAATCGGTCGCGCGTTACGGCTCGCCCTACATCACCATCCACCGCGGCGATCTGCATACCGTGATCGCGCATGGGCTCGCGCAAGCCAAGCCCGGCGTCATTCACTTGAACCGCAAATGTGTCGAGCTCACCCAAGCGCCCGATCATGTCGAGTTGCGCTTCGAGAACGGTGATCTGGTGAAAGCGAGGCTCGTCATCGGCGCTGACGGCGTGCATTCGGTGGTACGCGAAAATCTTTTCGGCGCGACGAAGCCGGAATTCTGCGGCATCATCGCCTGGCGCGGCGTTGTCCCGATGGAGCGGGTGCCGGCCTCGATCTCGCGCACCATCGGCACTAATTGGGTCGGCCCGGGCGGCCACGTCGTGCACTATCCGCTGCGCGCCGGAACGCTGCTCAACTTTGTCGGCATGGGCGAGCGCGACTGGAATGTCGAAGGCTGGAACGTCCGCGGCACCACGGAAGAAGCAGCGAACGATTTTCGCGGCTGGCATCCGGACGTGCACGCCATGATCCGCAACATCGACGTGCCCTACAAATGGGGCCTCGCCTTGCGACCGCCGATGGACGCGTGGAGCAAGGGCCGCTGCACGCTACTCGGCGACGCCTGCCATTCCATGGTGCCGCTGTTGGCCCAGGGCGCGGTGATGGCGCTCGAGGACGGCCTGATTTTGGCGCGAGCCATCGAGAAATACCCGCACAACCACGAAGCTGCGCTGGGCGCTTACGAAGCGGCGCGACGCGACCGCGCCAACAAGGTAGTGGCCGGCTCGGCCGCCATGATCCCGCGCTTCCACAACCGCGCCATGGTCGATGCCGCGGCGGCGCAGGCCCATGTCGACCACGAATGGCAGGAGGATTTGATCAGGGAACGCTACGACTGGCTGTTTACCTATGATGCCACAAAAGTGCCGGTCTAAGCCGTAAGCAGCCTGTTTCGCTCGCCGCCGAAACTGATTATAAGCGCTGCAGCGACGGTTCGAGGAAACGACCTCCAAGGAAACGACCCATGTATTCAGGCCCCGGAGTGAAGACGAGCCCGGATTTCCCGATCCCGGATACCCAGAAGGCATGGGTGCTGGGCAATCCTGGCGAGCTCAAGCTTACCCAGAAACCGGTGCCGGTGCCCAAGCGCGCCGAGGTTTTGGTCCGCATCGACGCGGTTGCCATCTGCGCTACCGACCTGGAA
>Ga0306921_10008789_pt1 | contig 10681 bp, 6 predicted proteins | sample sta12Cox44000080_FD_203760 | JGI IMG/M metagenome (GOLD analysis project Ga0306921, IMG submission 203760) | Lab enrichment of tropical soil microbial communities from Luquillo Experimental Forest, Puerto Rico - statoxic.12C.oxic.44.000.080 (v2)... | ecosystem: Environmental > Terrestrial > Soil...
CCTCAAATTGATTTCACCCTGTGCGTAAGCACTTTCCTGAAAGGCGCCGAGGATCACGCCACCCTCTTCCAGCCTCGCCTGGGTTCCATCGGCGCGTGTCAGAATGGGCGCGTTATGGCCGGCGTTGGTGTATTGCAAGATCCTAGCCTCGGCATCGAGACGCGCATAGAAGAAGGTGATGAATTTAGCTTCCGTAGTGTTACGCCACATTACCCGGTTGGCTTTCTCCGTAAGCTCTTTCGGCGAAATAGTGTCGGAAGCCAGCGCCCGGAAGACTGCCTGCAGGTTGGACATCAGTAGAGCAGCCGGCATTCCCTTGCCTGAGACGTCGGCGATGCAGAGGCCCAACCTGCTTGCGCCGAGCGCGAACACATCAAAGTAGTCGCCGCCCACGATGCGGGCCGGGCGCCAGCTACCTGAAATCTCGAGGCCCGAAACCTGCGGGATTTCCTTAGGCATCAGCCCCTGCTGGATCTCCCGGGCTTCCTCGTACTCCTGAGCCTGTTTGCGCAGGCGCAGGTTGTAAATGGCCGCCGCCGTCTGGTCGGCCACTGCAGCCAGGAATTCAAATTCGTCAGGCTCGAATTCCTGGTCTGAGAGCTTGCGGCCCAGGCTGATAAATCCGATAGTATCCCCGCCACTCCGGACCGGTACGATCAAAGCCGTACCTAATTGCGCCACCGCGAGCCGCTCGGAGTCCGGCAGATGGCCTGGCGGCGAAAACGCGATTTCGCCGGAGGCAAGAAGCGGCGTATTGAGGGCAAAGCGGAGATCCTTCAGCAGTTCGGCCGGCTCCATCCGATCGTGTAGGCCAACCTCCACCGCAGCCTCGAAGCTCTGTTCACGGAGCGACTTCCGGAAGATCACCGCGTTGCGCACTTTCAGCGCCTGCACCAGGTGTTCGGCAACATCGTTAAGCAGTACGAAGAGGTCAGTGATCTCGGCGGTCTTGGCGTTCAGAGTTCGCAGGGCGCGGGGCAGGTCCTCCTTTCTCCGGAAGAAGCGTTCATCCACAATGCCCTGAACCCTGTCGCGCACCGGAACGAAGAGCGCCACAGCCGCCAGGGTCGCGCCCACGGTGATCCAGGTGCTGTGCACACCGACGCGTGTGACGAGGAACCCTCCTAAACCACCGGCAAGCCCGAGATACAGGGTCACAACGGTCCCGCTCACAATCGAGTAAGTGACAGTCTTGCGGATGACAATGTCGATGTCCATCAGGCGATATTTCAGGATGGCAAACGCGAAAGATAAGGGTATCAGAACATAGCACGCCTTCTCGGCCACCTCGATCACAATGGTGGGTAGTAAGCCTTGCAATCCCAGGGTGCGCAGGAGGACAGACAAGCCGATAAGCAGCAGCACGCCGGAGAGGCCGGCGATGGTTCCCCACAGCGGCCAGCGCACCTGTTTTCTCTCCTCGACCCCGCTCTCGCGATAGCTGCGGTACAGAGCGATGCACGCGATGATCGCATAGATAGCGTACAGAAAAACGTTGATCAACCCGAATGCGATCCCTCCAAAGATCAAGCCGATCGTCTGGCGGGTTACCTCGGAGGGAACGGTCGTCAGGACTGTGTCCATGCCGGCGACAATCAGGAGCGCACTCGCGCCCAGGACCATTACGGGTCGAGTCACAAGGGCTCGTTTCCAGCCCTCAGTGTGCCAACGCTTCGCAAGGTATCCCAAAATCCCGAGCAGTAAGAGCCACAGGATCACCAGGGCGGCGCGGCGTCCGGGGAGGCTCAGTAGGAAGAACGTCGGAAAACCGACGAATTGCAGGATCGGCGCGAGGTAAAGCCAACGTAGCACATGCGGGCCACTCTCGAGCACGGGGCGCTTGCGAGGGAAGATCAGCGCCAAATGAACGATCAACACCTGGGCCGCATATCCGAGGATCGTCCCGGCAACATAGAGGATGATCTCGGGCCCGGTCAGCTGCGCCAGTGATCGCGCCCCTCGCGCGGGAAACTCATCGACATAGACGACCGGTGAGAACACAAAGATCAAGGTCGCCGCGAACGACAGAAGGTAGAAGATCAGGGCGCGTGTGTCTTCGGGTTTGCGCCAATAGACTAAAGTGCCGAGAACGCAAAAGGCCAAAGCGACCGCCAAGCTGGTAAGGGCGCTGACCGCAATCTGGCGTGACTTCAGCGGGGACGCGAGACGCACCCGCAGGGTCGCCGGCGAGCCATCCCGGCGCTTGATTTGATAGGTCACCTCATCGTTCACTTTGAGCTGGTCGTCAAGCTTGGCCAGCTCTTCCCACTTGGAGGCTGAGATTCCGTTGATGGTCAGGAGCACATCCCCGACGGCGAGTCCCGCAGCTTCTGCCGGCCCGCCCGAGAATACGACCGAAACAGAACCCGGCGTGAACAGTATTGTTTTTCCTTTGAATTCCGGACCGAAAGCGGGGGCATACCAGAACCCGGCCCATCCCTGGTGCTGCCAAGCTACAAAGCGCGCAGCGACGAAGCCTGCCGATACAACCAGCATGGAATAGGTAACTGCTAAGACTGTGTTTCGCCTTTGATTGCCAGCCATAAGCAGCTCTTTATACCCTCCCTGCCGGCAGAGCAAGGAGCCGTCCAATACATACTGCATCGTATCAACCGGCTCGGAGTTTAACCATTTTCACGGCGGATTCAGGGTTACTCAAGTTATGAGTCGTGGATTATGAGTGGCGAGCCGTCAAAACTCAGAACGTGCGAAGGAATCGTGGCTCTGCCGCCCGTTGCGTCGCAATAGGCGTCACAGCCCCGAGCGTAGGGCCGGGGCTTGCCCCGGCCTGAGGCTGACCCAAGGGTCGGCCCTACAACTTATTGCAGAACGGTGAGAGGCTTCTCGGCCGCCGGCTCGGTCTCGAGCATCGGTGCGGTGGAGGTGACGCCGGTCGTCTTGTCAGCAACAAAGCGTTCAATCTCCTCCAGGAGCGCGGGGACAATTTCCGCCTCGGTGACGCGGCGGATGGCTTTGCCTTCCCGGTAGATCATGCCGTTGCCGCGGCCGGCGGCGACGCCGAGGTCGGCCTCGCGAGCCTCGCCTGGACCGTTCACCGCGCAGCCCATAACGGCAAGGGTGATCGGCATCCGGATGTGCTTGGTTGCCTGCTCGATCTCTCCCGCTATCCTGAAGAGGTCCACCTCCAACCGGCCGCAGGTGGGGCAGGCGATGACCACCGGACCCCGGCTTCGCAGTTCCAGAGCCTTCAACATTTCATACGCTACACGCACTTCTTCTACCGGATCGGTGGCAAGCGAGACACGGAGCGTGTCACCGATGCCCTCCGCCAGAAGCATACCCATGCCTACACACGACTTGACGGTCCCGGAGAACTGTGTGCCGGCCTCGGTGATGCCGAGATGGAAGGGGTAGTCAACCTGCTGGGCGAGCTGTCGGTAAGCGGCTACGGTCATCTTCACGTTAGACGCCTTCAGCGAAACGATGGTATCCGTGAACCCCAAGTCTTCGAGGATCTGAAGGTGATAGAGAGCGCTTTCCACCATCCCTTGAGGTGTGGGGTAGCCGTACTTCTCGATCAGCCGCCGCTCGAGCGAGCCGGCGTTGACGCCGATGCGGATGGGCACGCGCTGCTCTTGGGCGCGCCGGACCACTGTACGCACCTTCTCCGCGTCACCGATGTTCCCCGGATTGAGCCGCAGCTTGTCGATGCCGGCGTCCAGCGCCATCAAGGCAAACTTGTACTGGAAGTGAATATCAGACACGAGGATGGAATCCGGGCAGCGCCTTCGGATTTCCTCCAACGCCTTCGCCGCCTCCAGATCAGGCACCGCCAGCCGCACAATCTCGCAACCCGCTGCTTCCATCTGGTTGATTTGCTCGACGGTTTTCCCCACGTCACGCGTGTCCGTCTTGGTCATGGACTGCACGACGATGGCGGCGTCTCCACCGATCGTCAGTCGCCCAACCTTGACGGCCCGGGTCCGGCGTCGTGGAGGAAAGTACTCTGTATCGCTGAAATTCATTCCTTGGTCCTTGGTCTTTGGTCAGTTGTCCTTTGCGCGTGGTCCGCTGTTCTTCGTTCTTAGTTCTTGGTTCTCCGTTCTTAGTTCTTGCTTCTCGGTTTTTTGGTTCGCTGGCCCATTGGCTCCCCCATTTGTCCTTCGGGCCAAAAGAGCAAAGAACTAAGAACAAAGAACCAAGAACAACGGACTATCAATAAGGCTTGAAGGTCTTGATGAGGTCGTTGTACATCACAAACACGGCCAGGAGCAGCAGGAACGCCATACCGATCTGAGCAACGCGCTCTTTCACCTTCATGCTGAGATCGCGGCGGATGAGGCCCTCAACCAAGAGCAGCAGAATGACCCCTCCGTCCAGGATAGGAATGGGAAGCAGGTTGAAGATTCCTAACTGCAGACTAATAAACGAGACTAACATAAGAAGGGAGGACATACCCTCCTTGTAGGCCTCGCCGGAGAGCTGCGCGATCCCGATCGGCCCGGAGATCGAGCGCGCCGACATTCTTCGGGTCAGAAGCTTGCCCAGGAAATCGAGCGTTACGAGGCAACTTCGAAAGTTATCCTCCAGGGAAGCCGTGAACGCTGCCCCCCAAGACAACTGGCGCACGACAACCTCGCGTCGAAAGCCCACGCCAATGCGCCATTTCTTCTCGCCCTCACCGTTAACGTCGGCATAGATCGGTTGGACGTGAAAATGAAGTTCTTTCCCCTCTCTCTCGACGGTGAAGTCAGCCGATTTACCCTGACCCAATTGCAAAGCCCGAACCAGGGCTCCCGAGCCGGAGATTTTGTGACCGTCGAGCGCGATAATGCGGTCGCCAGACTTCAGGCCCGCCTGGGCGGCTGGAAGGCCTGGTTCGACGGGATCCGCGACAGTCGGGGTGTCTGGAGCCCAACCTGCATACCCGATTTCGTCCTTTCCTTCCGCCTTTGGTGTGATCGTGAGGCTCAAGCGCTGGCCGTCGCGCTCGACCTCCAAGGGCACTGCTTCACCTACACTCGTAGCGATTTTGGGCATCACGTCTTCCCACTTAGGATTCGCGATGCCATCCAGCCGGACGATCAGGTCCCCGGCGAGCACTCCGGCCCGCCCAGCGGGAGAGGCGGGATCCACGTCGCCCACCCGAGCCGGCTGCTCGTCATACGCGGGCTTCTGAAAGTGATAACGATAAAGCCCCGCCAGCAGCACGATCGCCAACAGGACGTTCATCGCCGGCCCCATGATGGCGATGATGAAGCGCTGCCATCGCGGCTTGCCCAGGAACTCTGCGGGATCGCCCGTACGCGGCTGGGAAGGGTCTTCTCCCCACATCTTCACGTAGCCGCCGAACGGCAGAGCGCTGACCCGGTAATCGGTATCTCCTTTCTTGAAGCCAAAGAGGCGCTTCCCAAAGCCCAAGGAGAAGGTCAGAACGCGAACTCGAAACCGCTTCGCAGCCATGAAGTGGCCGAGTTCGTGGATGAAGATCATGAAACCAAGGACGATCACCACCACGACGGCGTCGGTAAGGAAATTCCAGAACATGCTTAGTCTTCAGCTTTCGCTACAATTTCCCTGGCGCGCTGCCGCGACTGCTGGTCGCATTCTACCACGTCCTGCAGGCGGTTCAGCCGGACCATCGGGGTCTGACTCATAACCTCTTCAATCACTCGTGGTATGCGAGTGAAACGCAACCGGGATTCGAGAAAGGCCTCCACGGCGATCTCATCGGCGGCATTCAGAGCACAGGGCAAAGCGCCGCCCTTCTCCAGGGCTTCACGACCAAGTTCCAGACACGGAAAGCGTTTCACGTCCGGTGGCTGGAAGTGCAGACGTCCGGTGGCTGTGAGATCCAGACTCAAGCCGCCGTTTACCGTCACCCGGTCTGGATAGGTGAGGGCGTACTGTATGGGAATGCGCATGTCTGCCACACCGAGTTGAGCGATGACCGCCCCATCTCGAAATTCTATCATGGAATGAACAATTGATTCGGGATGGATCAGGACGTCAATCTGCTCCGATTTCAGTCCGAACAGCCAATGAGCTTCGATGATCTCCAGCCCCTTGTTCATGAGCGTTGCCGAATCGACGGTGATCCGTCCTCCCATCTTCCATATCGGATGCTTGAGGGCCTGCACGGGAGTTATGGAATCGAACTCTCGTCTCGGGGTGCGGAGGAAGGGGCCGCCGGAGCCCGTCAGAATCAGACGGCGCACCTCGTGACCTTTGCCGGCTCGAAGGCATTGATGAACCGCGCTGTGCTCACTGTCGATGGGAAGGATCTCCACTCCCCGCTCCCGCGCCACTCGCATCACCAATTCGCCGGCAACAACCAGAACCTCTTTATTAGCCAGGCCTACCGCCTTACCAGCCCGAATCGCCTCAAACGTCGCTTCCAGGCCGGTCACGCCTTGGGAAGCGGAAACTACGAAATCCACGTCGGGAAGCGTCGCGGCTTCCAGCAGCCCTCCGCGTCCCGACAGGATGGTTAATGGGTGCCGGTAACCCCTGGCCCGGAGTTCTTGGCGCAGAGGTTCCACACTCTCCTGGCTGCCCACAGCTATCAGTGCGGGCTGGAACTTCAGTATCTGTTCGGCGAGGACGATCAGATTCTTTCCCGCTGTCAGGGACACCACGCGGAAGCGGTCGGGGAGACTCGCGACCACACGTAAGCAGTTCTGGCCCACTGAGCCTGTTGAGCCGACAATGCAAAGTCGTTTCATAGAAGGGGTGTCAGACTAAAACCTGAAACCTAAAGCCAGCATCGACCACAAGGCCGGAATAGCAAAGAGCAGGCTATCCATACGGTCCAGCAGACCCCCATGCCCCGGCAACAGGGCTCCCGAATCCTTGATGTTCGAACCCCTCTTCAAGGCCGATTCCGCCAAGTCTCCTGCCTGTCCGGAGGCGGCGATCAATCCCGCCACGATAATGACCCGCCACCAGTCTACCCCATGCCACCGCCATTGAGCGAAGGCCCAGCCGATCAATAGGCTGCCCAACAAACCACCCACGGAACCTTCCACGGTCTTGTTTGGTGAGACACGTGGAAACAGGGGAGTGCGACCCAGGGCTCTGCCGATAAAGTAGGCAAATGCGTCTCCGGCCCAGATGATCAGGAAAAGGAACACCAACAGATCCCGTCCCGGGCGCGAACCGGCAAAGGGTCGGGTGGCTACCGCTGTGCCCGTCAAAGCCCAAACGGAGGCTATCGCAAGGCGCGAGTCGAATCCGAGGGGAACCAAGCATGAAAGAGCAAATCCGACATAAAGGATCCCAAGAAGTGTCGACGATACCGTCCCCATGTACTCTGTCACATCTTTGGTACGAAGGAGGGCTAGAAACATCGTTGCCAACACTGCCGAAGCCAGCAGAACGGGTACCAGAAAGCCCCTGCCTTTCAGATCGACGCATTGGGCGACGCATAGAGCCCCGCCCGCCGCATAGGCGATAATAGGTAGGCCCCTGGCACCTGTCTGGCGGGCGATCGCGAGGTATTCGTAAAGGTTACGCCCCACCACAGCCAACAGAACCATCAGGAAGAGCCACAAGGGTGCCCCGTAGAGCACATATAAGGCCGGCGGAATGAGGACCAGAGCCGTAAGAATGCGTAGCAGCATGAATAGTGAATTGTGGGTGTTGAATAGCAAATGGCAAATTAAAGTCCGATGAGGCGTTATTCACAATTCATCATTCACTATTCCCCCGGCGCCTAATCCCAGTCCTCCGTATCGCCGCTCACGCTTCTGGAAGTCCAGGATGGCCCAGAAGAGGTCTTGCTGGGTGAAGTCCGGCCAGAGCGTGTCTGTAATCCAGATCTCCGAATAAGCTACCTGCCAGAGCAGAAAATTGCTCAGTCTCATTTCACCGCTCGTACGAATTAGCAGGTCAGGGTCAGGCAAATCGCGGGTGTAGAGGTGTTGGCCGAAAGTAGTCTCATCGATTGTCATGCTGCCGTTACGCTGCAGGTGCTCGGTCAGGCTCCGCACGGCATCGATCAGTTCGGCCCGGGCTCCGTAATTAAGGGCCAGAGTCAGGCGCAGCCCGCTGTTTTCTCGCGTCCGTTCCAAAGCCTGTTGCAAGTCGCGCTGGACTGGTCCGGGCAGTTCCGCGACACGCCCAATCATCCCCAGTCTCACGTTCTGCCTGTTGAGCTCGCCAATCTCCTTCTTGAGGTACTCGCGCAGCAATCCCATCAAGAGCTTAACCTCAGTATGGGGACGTTTCCAGTTCTCCACCGAGAAAGCATAGAGCGTCAAGTAAGGCACACCGAGGCGCGCGCAGGCTTCCACCGCCTGCCTGACGGCTCGAATTCCGGCGCGGTGCCCGGCAATGCGCGGCAGACGACGACGCTTGGCCCAGCGACCGTTGCCGTCCATGATCACCGCGATGTGCCGCGGCAGGCGCTCCAAGTCAATCTGGGCCAGCAGTTGGGCTTCGGAAATCTTCACCGTAGGCCTGGGTGTGAAGGCAGTTGACTTTGAGACTACAACTTACCACGTCGGGTTCGAGGGCCGCAAGTGTCACCGCGGGCGATTGCCCCTCCATCTGGTATTATGACTGTGCCGTCCGTAAACAGAAGCGGGGTTGGCGGCACCGATGCCCAATGGACTAAGAGACTTATAATAGTTTGGTTATTCAGCGGTTGCCATGGCCAGTCGCCGGCAGGTAGTCTAGGGACAACGGAGAGTTGATGTGCTGCATCCGAAAGGCAGTAGGGGATACAATCCATGAGGTTGGGATGCCGGATACTTGTCGTTGCCGTTCTCGGTTGGTGCGTTCAACTGGGCGGGCAATCCCCCGTCTCGAGCGGCGCCGGCTCAGGTCCTACGAATACGCCCAGTATTCTCTCCGTACCTCCAGGTGAGGATCTGGTATTGGAACTGAAGTCGCCTCTCAACAGCAAAACGGCTCGCAAGGGGGACGTCGCCGACTTCTCCACCACCAGCGAGGTTGTGGTCGGTGCACAGGTGGCGATCCCGCGCGGCACCGCGGTGCACGCAACGGTAACGCAAGCCAAGAAGGCGGGGACGCTGAAGAAGCCCCACCTTCAACTGCAATTCAATGAGATCGTGCTTGCCGACGGCACCCATAAAACTCTTTCCGCCGATCTCATGCGCTCCGGCTTCCTGCAAGCCACGGGTGAGCGCAGCAAAGCACAAATAGTGCGTACCGTCGCCATCACGGCTGCGCCTCCCACCATCCTTGGCGCCATTCTCGGTGGGGCCCAAGGCGCAGCTCAAGGGGCCGCTGTCGGGGCCGCTATCGGCGTCGTCGCGGTGCTCATGCAACACCCCCCGGATCTCGATTTTCCGGCCGGCATGCAATTTGAAATCGAGCTGACCAAGCCTCTCGATGTCCCGAGCACCGCGGTGCCTCACCCACAGCTTGCAGCCAGCCCGCCGCCGCCCTTGCCCCCGGCAGGACCCGTTCCGACGGAAGACCCCAAGAGCGTGGTTCCGCCGGCGAGCCAATCTGGACCGCTTCCTGCGGACAACCCGGATTCGAATTCGGGCAGCAAGCCCACCGAAACTGCGACTTCGGAGGCAGACCAGACCCAGCCCCCCGTCCCAGGCGCATCCTTGAGCCCTGCCCTGCCGGCAACCCCCAACACTGGCGGGTTCAAGTTGAAAGTGGATGTAAACCTGGTCGTGGTCGAGGCTACCGTGCGCGACGAGCGCGGCCAGGTGGTCGACAATCTGAAACGCGAGAATTTCCGCATTTATGAGGACGGCGTTGAGCAGCAGATCGTCCAGTTCTCGCGCGATGAGCTGCCTTTGGCGGTGGCCCTCGTCTTGGATCGCAGCGGCAGCATGGGTCCGGTTCTGCGCCAAGTCCGCGATGCGGCGTACGACACGCTTTCCCAGCTCAAGCCGAACGATGAGGTGGCGCTCTTTGCCTTTGCCTCCTCGAGCAAGCGCCTGGAGGATTTGACCACCGACCGGCAGCGCATCGCCGACGATATTGCCGGGATTTACGCCGGCGGCAGCACCGACATCACCGATGCTCTATTCGATGCTGCGCTCTACCTCGGCCGCGCCGCGCCCAACCGGCGGCATGCCGTCATCCTGGTTTCGGACAACGACGCCACGGTTCAAGGTTTCGCGAGCGAGAAAGACGTCATCCGTATGGCTCTTGAGACCGAGACCTCCATTTACAGCATCAAGGTCAAGGCTGGAGGGGCCTCCCGGGCCTTGAACTTACCACTGGCCCTGCCCAACGCCCTTCCAGGGACTGGTTCGGTGCCCAAGATGGCGCGGGAGACCGGTGGTGAAGTGATCGACACTCACACCAGCGGCTCAGTACAGTCGGCCATGGCCACGGTTATCGCGCGACTGAAACAGCGCTATACACTGGGCTATAGCAGCACCAACCGTCAACGCGACGGAAGCTTTCGACAGATCGACGTTCGAGTTGCTGACGGTTCAACGAGCACCTCGGTGAAGTATACGGTTTACGCCCGCCGCGGCTACTACGCTCCCACCGAACACGCCGCGGCTCAAGCCGTCCCCCCTACTGCCCCAAATCGATAAACCCGCAGCCGACCAGGACAACATCCTCTCCGATCCATGAACTCTTGAACGCGCCAATTTCCTCGCAAGGCTGCGCACCCACATGGACGCGGCCGTGGACACGCGCTGTCGGCTCGTCTCAATCAAGTTGTCGCGGCTGAAGCGTGAGGCACTGGCTCAGGTCGCGGTATTCGATGGTAAGCGCG
>Ga0306921_10008790_pt1 | contig 10681 bp, 20 predicted proteins | sample sta12Cox44000080_FD_203760 | JGI IMG/M metagenome (GOLD analysis project Ga0306921, IMG submission 203760) | Lab enrichment of tropical soil microbial communities from Luquillo Experimental Forest, Puerto Rico - statoxic.12C.oxic.44.000.080 (v2)... | ecosystem: Environmental > Terrestrial >...
GGGTGCCGACGAAGTGGTGGCTGCCGCTGGTCGAGCGGTCGAACGGCAAGATTTCGTTTGATGACCTGAGGTCGTTCAACCGTCGGAGGCGTGAGCCGCCATGCGGTACGCTGTAGGTCTGAACATGAATGCGACCGGAACTGTCCGGCGTCATGCTGCGCAATTTCAAGCGTGCCTCCCTGACGGGAGGCAACGTACGGACACGGCGTCTGCCTGTCACGCAACCAACACACGCGACCGTTGTGTGAACGTATCGCTACGTGCGGTTTCGCGCACGGAACAGGGACACATGGAACCCGGCGGGCTGCCGATAGCGGGTTGTGCGACATGACAGTTTTGTGTGCGAATTCGCCCGACAATTCCACGGGTATTTTCCGCGAAAATAATTTCCGGGATCTGATCATCGCGGCCGGCCCGCGCTTCCGTCCCGGCGACAAGCTCAAGGCATTCTTCCGGATCGTGGTGGAGCGCACCGGCCTTTCGCTGCGCACGATCGAGGCGGCGTGGCTCGGCGAGCCGATCGCCGACAAAGCCATATGCAAACTGCAGGAGGCGGCGCGGCATGGCATCAGGGACGAGGCGATCGATCTCGCGTTCCAATTGGAAATCCTGGCCCAGCGCCTGCGTGCGCAGGATGAACCGGATTATCAGCCTCATGCTGCTGCGTGCGATGAGACAGCTCGCATCCTACGCCGCGTGGCTCGCGGCGCGGTCGGAAACGAATGACCGGGGGCGGTGATGCCGGGCGAGATCGAGCTTCCCGATCCTGCTTCGCCAGAGGCTACGCAGGACGTGCACTGCGAAGCCCTGCGAAGCTTTAGCGAAGCAGGGTGGTCCGACCTGCCCGCGAAAGCGCGGTGGCCGCGGTGGCGAACAACGCAGTTGCGCCAGTATGTGGCGCAGAAGCTCTCCGCCGGGCAAATCGCCCGCCTCATGGATTGCACCCGCAACGCCATCATCGGCAGGTGCTGGCGCCTGCGGCTGCAGCTTGCCGGCAGCAAGGGCCTTCGTGAGTTTGACCAGGAGTACAAACGCAAGCACCACCGCCCGCCGCCAGCGTCAGCCAAGCCCCTCTGGAAGCCGCGGCCTCGCCAAGCCCGTAAGAAGCCCGCTGGTGCGCCCGGCAGCCGGCCGGTGCCGATCATGCGGCTGACCGAAAAAACGTGCCGGTGGCCTTTGTGGGCGCAGGACGCGCCGTCTGTGCTGCGAATGTACTGCGGCGCCGATGTCGTCGATGGCCTGTCGTATTGCCCCCACCACGCCCGCCTTGCCTTCGTCAAACCATACTCACGACCGGGAGCACGATAGGTTGGCTGAATTCCCAATCCTGCCGGTCAACGTGTCGGCGCTGATTGCCGACACCACCCACATGAGCACCGAGGAATTCGGAGCCTATGTCAAAATCCTGTGCGCGCTTTGGTTGAACAATGGCAAGGTCAGGGAGTGCGACTTGCAAAAAATTTGTCAACTTTCTCGATATAAATTTTCGCAGGTTTGCGAAAATATTTTACGTCCCCTCACCGTGATAGACGGCATTGTTTCCCAGAAGCGTCTTGAAGATACAAGACTGAAAGTACGAGACAAAAGAGCAAAGGCGGCCAATTCTGCGGCGATCCGATGGAGGCGGCCGGGTGCATGCGATCGCAATGCGAATGGAGTGCCATCGCATGTCCGAACGGAATACGAACGCAATGCTATTAAAATAAGTAAGAAAGAAGAAGCTCTACATACTGACTCATCAGAGCGTACCGCACCGCAGCAAGGGGCCAGCGAGCAGGAGCCGGTGAAGCGGCCTGCGCAAATCTCACGTACCGAGTTCGAGGCGCTGATGCTGGGCAAGCGGAAGGCGGCGTCATGACGAAGCTTCAAGCATCATCCGAGTTGATGGCGATCCTGCAGCGTGACGCACGGCGGGGGTTCGGATGATGGGCGCGCGCTAATGGAGGTCGACATGGGTAAGCAGAGAAGGACCCATTACAGTCACGATGCCTTAACAAGGATCGAACGTTCGCGCGCATTCGATGATGTACTGATCGAGGCCATTCGCCGAGACCGCAGAGAGTGCGGCTTGCCGGAAGAGGACGTTCCCGTCTCGAGTTTAACCCACGATGAAATTTATAACGGAAGGAGGCGTGTACCATGACCCATCAATCTGATTTCTTTGGCGGCGATCCGGTGCAGGCCAAGGTGCCTGCCGCCGCGCGCGTGGTCGCTCAGGCGATTGAGAATATCGGGCATCCTGCGACGGAAGATGAAATCGTGCGGGAATGCCAACGGTTGAAGAACGCTGGCGTGCATGATTTTGATCTCGGCGCCCGCAGCAATCTGCGTAATCGCATTCAGCGCAATTGGCCGGAGTCTAAAATCTATCAGGAAACCTGGGGGCCGAAGGGATACGCTGCGATCTTCGTTCGTGTCCCGGGCTATCCGGCTCGATGGCGACTGGCTCCCGGCTTCAAGGCGAAAGAAGGTCCGTGATGTTGCGCCGGCGCACTAGTCACAGGAATTTTTTGGAGGCAGAGTCTGTACGCCTCCGGGGTCGTCTCACCGACCCCGGAGACTTGACACAGCGAACTGAGAGGCAGGTCGCAATGCCCAATCCCACGATAACCGAGTCTTCTTCAAACGTCACGCCTTTGCATGGCCGCATGTCGGCGGCCGAGTATGAGGCCGAGCGCACACGGTTGCGCGGCCTCTACGGCGACAACGACGTTGAGGCGCTCGCCAAGCGCGACCAAGCGTTGGCGATCCTGTTCGCCCGCAGTGGATGGACGCAGGAAGAATTGGCCACGAAGGAGGGCAAGTCGCGACAATGGATCGTCGTGCGCGTTCGTTTTGGGTCGTTTTTGAATTTTGCTACAGCTGTAGCAAAAACCGAAATACTACCAAAAAATCTTACGGAAGGCCGTTTCCGGTCGCTATGGGAGCAGACTGAGAAATCGCACAAGGATGAGATCAGGTTCCGGGACGTGCTCAAGTTGATGCAGTCAGGCAAAATTCTGGCTGAGCGCCGTCCTCTTATCGGCGAACAGATCGTCGAGAAATTTGCCGACGGCAAGTGGCACACCACCACTGAGATGGCGGAGGCACTCGACCTCGACGAGGAGCATGTCAAAGACACGCTCGCGCAGATGATCCGCCTTCGTGGCACCTATGGCTGCAAAGCTGAGCGCAAGAGCCCTGGATCGAAGAGTTTTCGCATCTTTAAAAAGAATAGAGAAATTCCGGCGACGGAATTACTCGAAAAGCTGACGCCCATCCTCAACGGGCTGAGAGCAGAAGGCAAACGGAGTCATGCCGCGGCCTCGCCCGCGACAGTTGCCCTCCTTGCCGGACAGCTTCAAAAGCTCCTCGATGAATGGACGCAGTGAGCGGCTGGCCTAAGCGCATTGGGCCGGTCGTCTTATTCTGTGCAAATGCGCGGAGTACAGCGCTATGGAAAGCGCCTTTCATTTGGTAGACGTCAAAGTGCAGGACCTCACCCCGGCGATCGTGAAAGAGTATCGCGGGATACCGGGCAGTGCGACTGAGCGGGAGATCAACGAGGCTCACGTCAAGAAACTACGTGAGCGCGCCGAGGGTGGTCGCAGTGTGGTATATCACTGGGCCACAGCCGAGGTGAAAGACAAGCCCGGACAGTTGATCCGGATCAATGGGCAACACTCCTCGGAGATGTTGTCCCAACTCGACGGCACTATGCCGTCGAACCTCAAGGTGGTGCGCGAGCATTACCTGTGTCAGGACCGCGATGCGGTCGCACTGTTGTTTCAGCAGTTCGACGCACGGTTCTCTACCCGCAGCACTGCGGACATTGCTGGCGTCTATCAGGGTATTCAGTCGGCCCTGAAGGATGTTCCCAAGCCCTACGCCAAGCTTGCGATCGATGGCTTCACATGGTTCGCACGCTACGTAGGAAAGACCCCGGTTCCGATCGGGGATGAGGCTTATGGATTGATGGCGCGGGAGGAGTTGCACCCGTTCATCATCTGGCTTGGGCAAACACTCACCAGCAAGACACGCGAGTTGCAGCCGCGTGGCGTGATTGGTGCAATGTACGGCACCTTCGAGGCATCGTCCTCCAAAGCCCGGGAATTCTGGGAGCAAGTCTCTCGTGGCGGTGATCCGGATGATGAAGATTGTCCGGCAACCCGCATCGATAAGTGGCTCCGGGAAATCTACGAGGGGCGCCTGGAGATCGACAAGCTTGGTGCGGGCAACTACTTCCAAGCCTGCATCAATGCCTGGAATGCCCACATCGATGGCAAGTCGCTCTCGACCGTCCGTTATGAGGTGAAGAAAAACTTCGCTCCCATTCGGGACTGATGGAAATCGGCCGGGGCGCAAATGCCCCGGCTACACAAATGGGTGACAATGACCCGCCAGTGGCACGCCATCCGAATTCGTCCCGGCGCTGAGGGCAAGGCTCATATTGGCCTGTGTAGTTTTGGGTGGTGTCCATTTCTACCGGTCGAGACCGTTCCGAGGTGGCTCGGTCACCGCACCAAGCGCATCCTCGGCTGGCGTCCGTTGATCCCAGGATACCTGTTTGTGCATATCGATCCTGCGCGCGAACACTTGTCGCAGCTTCATGACATCGAAGGTGTCATCGGCATCTTGCGCGTTGACGGGCGCTTGTCGCCAATCGCCCCCGAATGCATCGAGGCGCTTCAGGTTGCGGTGAGGCACGGCATGTTTGACCGGAGTCGCGGGATATACAGGCCGTTCACGACCGGCGATCTGGTTCGTGTCCAAAACGGGCCGTTCGGTAAAATGCTAGCCAAGATCAAATCAGCCCGGCCGCATCGGCGGCTCGAACTGGTCGGCGATTTTCCGTTTCGGCTCACCATCGATGCCGGGCAGCTTGAGAAAATCAGCGCTTGACACAATGGATCGTCTCAGTGCATTACGCTCGCAACCATCTCTTGTGGTCCTGCCGTTCGGGGGAGCAAAGATGGCCGTGGGCGCGACCAGGCCCACCGTGGGGCTTGCAGGCGCGCCGGCACAGCACGCCTCGCCCCGGCTTTAGATTTGCCTCCTGCTCCGCGCTGCGCGCTACGCAGGATAAATCCTGAAAGGATCATTCCCATGCCGCTCAGCGCACGTTCGCTGCACGCTTCCGGCCGCATCAGCGACAAGCAAATGGCCAAGCTCGAGGTGCTCCGCGGCACCAAGGCGCAGAAATCAAAAATGGCGCCGTTCCATTCCCGTCGCAAAGACGAGGGCCACACCCGCAACAAGGGCGTCCCGGAAATGTGCGACGACCAGATCAACCACAAATCCGTGCAGGACAGCGGCGGCACCTACGGCCACGGCGGCAAATATGGCCCACCCTCCAAGGGCGGCCGCGCCGGCCCCGAAGGCCAATTCAAGCGCCGCGAGATCGACACCGGCGAATTCGAGCGCCCGAAATTCCCGAAGGGCGGCGATGTCAAGGCCAGCAATCCTAAGACTGGAAACACCCGCATGAAAGGCCGCATCCCTGCGCAGGGCGGCCAGTACGGCGGCGGCGGACGTAATACGCAATGACGCTGAGATGGCCAAAGCCTCGAAAGCGACCGCCAATTATCGCCGGGGCAACCTCCATCGCCATTGCGCAATCTGCACGATGTTCCGCCCGCCGTACGGCTGCATCTCGGTCGAAGGCAAAATCCAGCCCGAAGACCTCTGCGATTACTTCAAGCGGAACCCGGACATGCCAAGCAAATCCCAATCCCAAGCGCGTCTGATGGCGGCGGCAGCTCACACACCAGGCGGCTACGGTGGCGTGCCGCAATCGGTGGGGAAAGAATTTAACAAGGCGGACACCGGCAAAAAACGCAGCAAATTGCCCGAGCACGTCGGCAAGCTGCGTAAACGCGGGCTTATCAGCGATAAGCAGGCGGATCGAATGGGAGAGCGCTGAATAATCAGATACCATCAACGGAAATTAGCGGATGCCAATCAAAAAAGGCCAAATTCTCAATCCGACCGGCAAGAACGGCAGCAGCCGGCTTGACCAGATGGTCATTTACGACCTGCGCCAGGCCGCGCGCCGGAATACCCCGGAGGCATTTCAGTTCATCGTCGCCACCATGCGCAACGAGGATGCGGATGATCGCGTTCGTCTTGCCGCCGCCGAGATCATCCTCGAGCGCGCCTATGGCAAGCCGCAGCAACAGGCCCAGATCGACGTGCAGCATCGTTTCGTCGTCGCGCCGAACACGATGGAACTTGAGCAATGGCTTGCCAACAAGGGCCAGCCGACGCCGATGTTGCCGCCGCCGGATGATGATGGAAAGCCGAACTGATGTGGCCCGACGAGATGCACCACGTCACGCATACGCCGCGCATAGATTTGCGGCCGTGGACATTCTTATGCATTACCGCTCGTCGTCGCCTCAAGAGCATTAGCAACGACAATCTAGGCAAGATCATCGGCGATGTTGCGACCGATGTCATACAGTCGGTCTTCGATGAAGACCCGCCGCAGCTGAACTTCGGTATTGAGTGGGGGGATGATGAAGATGGGCACGGCGGTCCCGCGCCGGCTGATGCCGCCACGATGTATGTGAGACTGCCATTGGGGCCGTCCGACGACGGATGCGTTTATGCCGTTTCGCTCGAGGGCGCCGTTGATCATGTCATCGAATTGTATGAGGACATTGAAGGGAAGGTAACCGACCCGAAGGGCCAGGAGGTGTGCCGCAAGATTGCCACTCGCCTGCGGGTGCTGGCTGCAAAGCTCGATGCCGCGGGGAGCTGATGCTTGAATGACCATCCGCTCAGACAGCGACATCGATCTCATTGCGCGGTTTCGCCACCTCTCCGGCAAGCGGGCGCTGGGCGGTTTTGAGTCGCTGCTTGTTTCCGACTTTGACGATCCACACCCAGAGGAACTGCGGTTTCACTTCGAGCGCCATGACACGGTCGGCGGCCACATCTTAACCGAAGCGCATTTGCCCTCGGCATCGGAACCGGACAACTGGCGAATAAGGCGATCAGAGAAGCTGGTTCCGATGTGGTGGGACCGGGAAGCTGATCCCGATAACGATATGCTGGTGATCGAGGATCGTTCGCGGCCATCTGATCGGTTCTACTACCCGCGATCGTGGCCGGGCATATTCAAGGAAGGCCCGCGTGAACGGTTTGAGCGTGAGCGGCACGAACGAATAGAAGCGGAGAACAAGGCGAGACGCGAGGCAGCGGCAAGGCGAGCGGCGCAAAAAGCCATCAATGAAATGGAGCGCCAGGCCTGGGCAGAGGCACAGGAGGCGGAGCGCCGGGAAAGGCGCAAGGCGTATGTGCAGGAGATGCAGCGTCTGGCGGCGCACCCTGCTTCGCTAAAAGCTACGCAGGGCGTATTGCCCAAGACAGCGGACTACGAGGATTTCCGGGCATGGCTGGAGCACATGAACGCCATCGATATCACCGTGACGCGAGCCGACTACGATGCCCTTCGGCGGTGAGGCGTCGCCACGGCCTTTAGAAGGCCGCTGATGCGTTAAATCTCGGGCAGGTAGGTAGAGGCCGTCCACCTACCTGCCCGCCATGGTCCCGCAACTTAGGGCGCGCGGGCATGGGAACAGTGCTGGTGATGAGGTTGTCATTATCTGGCGTCATCGCCATCGCCAGCATTGGCTTCCTCAATTGCATCGGCGAAATAATGAAGCAGATCTGGGATATCGCGCGGTTCGATCGCGGTCGTTTTGACGGAAACGCCAGATCCTTTGTTGCCGTTGAGAATGATCACGATCGCCGTGGCGGCGTTGGCGGCCTCATGTGCATAGGCCGCAAGATCATCGTATTTGCCAGGTCCTTCATCCCTTCTCATGGCGCCTCACCATCGTCATCCATCCCGTCGGTTGTCATCGTCCGGCGTCTCCGGATCGTCGTGCAGTTCGATGCGATGCAGCACGTAGAGCATGGTCTTCTTCAGACCGGCGATCTCGCGTTTGAGATGGTCAATGCGACGTTCCAATGTTTTCACGCGCTTGCTCACGATCTCGCTCATGGCGCATTCTCAATTCAATCAGTTCAGCTTGTAGACTGTGGACCTGCTGCAGTAATTCAGCAGTTGTCTTGGCGAGTATCTCGTTCTCGTGGCGTAGCCTGCGGATGGTGTTCTCGTTCTCGCGCCGATGCCGTCTGACAATGTTGCTCACAATTAGCGCCTCCACTTGGTTTGCGGCCATGGCCGCGGGCTGATCTCCTGCAACCGCACCAGCGATGTCAGGATGTCTGCCTGCCACTCGGGAACAGGCGTGTCGCCGCGCGCATAGTGGTATGATTGCCGGCATGAAATACCCAACATCTCGGAGCCGCTCGACGGCGTGTAGCCGAGTGTTGCAAGCGCCTCCACGTATTGGCGCGCTGTCATTTTTGGGAACTTCACTTTAGGCAATGATTTCGCGCGAGGTGCGCGCTGCTGCATGCGGCACTCCATTCACGGAACTTGCGGTGACAGAATTTGGCTGTCGTCGGCACACGATAAGCCTGTGACACTATGACCATGCGATGACTACTGTCAATGACTGAGATTAATAACAGCGATTAAATTTACGTCACGGATATATCAGCTTGTAACCAACGGAGAGCAACGATGTCAGACGCACCCGATGTCGCCGCCCGGCTTGCGGCCGTGACGCAGCACCTTTCATCGCAACAGTTTCACAACGGACCGATCACGCCATGGGTGCTCAGCGAGTTGCTGGCCATCCGCGAGGCGATGAATGCGCCGCCGCCGCCGCAGAACGGAGGCAAGGCCGACGCGCCGAAGCACAAAAGTCACGGCTGATAATTGGTGGCAGCTGTTCTGGGGCACCCGGTAAATGCTCGATCGCACGATATGGCGCGCGCTCGATGGACCGCAGACGGCGCTGATCACGTCGCCGGTGTTCGAGGTGTTCTATGGCGGGGCGAGGGGCGGCGGCAAAACGGACGGCGTCCTCGGTGAATTCGTCGTGCATGCGCAGAACTACGGCCAGCATGCCATCGGCATCATGTTCCGCCGCGAGCGCACCCAGCTCATCGAGGCGATCGAGCGCAGCCGCGCCATCTACGGACCGTGCGGTGCCGTCTATCAGGAGCAGGACAAGCACTGGCGATTTCCGAATGGCGCACGCCTGCGGTTCGGCTATCTCGAGCGCGACGCCGACGCCGAGAGCTGGCAGGGACACAGCTACACGCGGGTTTACGTCGAGGAGATTGGCAACTTCCCGCAGGAAGGGCCGGTGCTCAAGCTGATGGCCACGCTGCGCAGCGGGAATGGCGTGCCGGTCGGGTTCCGCGCCACCGGCAACCCTGGCGGTCCCGGGCATTTGTGGGTCAAACGACGCTATATCGATCCAGCGCCGATGGGCTGGAAAGTGATCCGCGACGAAACATCTGACCTGCCGCGCATATACATACCCTCCCGGGTATCCGACAATTATTACTTGGGCGCTGACTATATCCAGCGCCTGCGCGCGAGCGGCTCGCCCGAGCTTGTGCGTGCCTGGCTCGAGGGCGACTGGAACGCCATCGAGGGCGCGTTTTTCTCGGAATGGAGCGAACGCAACATCGTGGCGCCGTTCGCGGTGCCGCGCGACTGGATACGGTTTCGGTCTGGCGACTGGGGTTCCGCTAGCCCATTCAGCATTGGCTGGTGGGCAGTGGTTCAGGACGATCACAGTTGCCCAGACGGCGCCGTGCTGCCACGAGGAGCCCTCCTACGGTATCGCGAGTGGTACGGCGCCGAAAATCCTGCCGCGGGGGCCAAGGGCCTCAAGCTTACCGCCGAGCAGGTCGGCGACGGTATTGCCCGGCGAGAGGCGGACGATCCCAAGCTTGCCTATGGCGTGATGGACCCGAGCGCATTCAAGGAGGATGGTGGGCCGTCAATCATGGAGCGGCTGAATGGCAGGATTATCGCGAAGGGAATGGCTGCGTTCCGTCCGGCGGACAATATGCGAGTTGCAGCAAGCGGAAGCCATGATCGCAGAGGGCCGATGTCAGGCTGGGATGCGATGCGCGCTCGCATCCGCGGTCAGGCTTCTCGGCCAATGGTCTTTTGCTTCGACACATGTATTGCCTCGATCCGGACCATCCCCGTCCTCCAGCACGACCCGGACCGCGCCGAGGACCTCGACACCGAAAGCGAGGACCACGCGGCGGACGACTGGCGCTACGCCTGCAGTTCGCGGCCCTGGCGCCGCCACGTAAAGCCGGCCGATCCCGCGCAGGAAGCCTATCGCGTGCCCGGCGACCACATGGATGGCGTGCAGTCGAGCGTGAAGCTGCTATGAAGAGTTACGTCGACCTGCTGTGCCTGTTCATCTTGCGCGAACGTGCGCGCGGGACCGAGTTTTCACGAAGCATTGCATATCTCAAAGAGGTCATCGCCAAGGAAGACGAGCGAAAGGCCAATAAGGACGCCGAGCGATGGCCCGATGAGGAGCATTGCTGGTGATCCTGCTTCGCGCTTCGCGCTACGCAGGACAGGTCCTGCATAAATCCAGACTATATCCTGCGAAGCCTTACGTAGCCTTGGCGAAGTAAGGGCGAAGCAGGGAGCGAAGTAGGAAGCCTTGGCGAAGCAGGGCGCGTCCTGCGTAGCTTCAGCGAAGCAGGGAGGTGACCAATGGCAACGCTGTACGTGACTGAATTGCCGGCGAGTGCGGCGGCTGCCCTGCAAGTTACCGTGGTGCCGCCGATCGCCGAGCAG
>Ga0306921_10008791_pt1 | contig 10679 bp, 9 predicted proteins | sample sta12Cox44000080_FD_203760 | JGI IMG/M metagenome (GOLD analysis project Ga0306921, IMG submission 203760) | Lab enrichment of tropical soil microbial communities from Luquillo Experimental Forest, Puerto Rico - statoxic.12C.oxic.44.000.080 (v2)... | ecosystem: Environmental > Terrestrial > Soil...
TTAGGCGCCGCCACATCTCAAACATTCGCCCGTGGATTCGCGCGGGCGCCGGCGCGAGTAAGACGCGTTGCTGAAACAATCAGGCCGCGCGCGAGCCCCCGACCGGGGGCCACAGCCGTTTGGCGCGCTGCAACAAAGGACCGAACAGCGGCCACAATAGCAGCATCAGCGCCAGCGTGGTGATGGAGCCCACGAGCCCGTTCGACCAGAACACGCGCAGATCCCCACCCGCGCCGATCATCGCCAAGCGGAAAGCATCCTCCGCGCGATTGCCCAGCACCAACGCGAGCGTGAACGGCGCCAGCGGAATGCCGATCTTCTTGAACACGTAGCCGACTACGCCGAAAGCCAGCATCAGCCAGATGTCGAAGATGGCGTTCTGGATGGCGTAGGCGCCGATCGCACAGGACACCACGATCATCGGCGCAATCGCGGAGAACGGCACACGCAGGATGGCGGCGAAAACGGGCACCGTTGTCAGCACCAACAGCAAGCCGACGATGTTGCCGAGATACATCGACGCGATCAGCCCCCACACGAAGTCCTTGTGTTCGACGAACAGCAGTGGACCAGGATTGAGGCCCCATACCATCAGTCCTCCGAGCAGAATTGCGGCCGTGCCCGAACCGGGAATTCCCAACGCCAGCATCGGTAGCAGCGCCGAGGTCCCGGAGGCGTGCGCCGCCGTTTCCGGCGCGAATACGCCTTCGATGCGTCCCTTGCCAAAACTGTCCTTGTCCTTGGAAAAGCGCTTGGCGAGGTTGTAGCCCATGAACGAGGCGGCAATCGCCCCGCCTGGCGTGATACCCAGCCAGCATCCGATGACCGACGAGCGCAGCAGCGTCACCCAATAACGCGGCAGGTCCTTCCACACCTTGAGGACCACGCGCGGACTGATGCTGGCGGCATGGCCACGCAAAGCGAGCCGCTCTTCCATGGTCAGCAGAATTTCGCTGATGCCGAACAGTCCGATGACCGCGACAAGGAAATTGATCCCGCGCAGGAGTTCGTTCCAGCCGAAAGTCATGCGCAACGTGCCGGATACCGTGTCCATCCCGATGCCGGCGAGCAACAGGCCGAGCGTCATGGAAATGACGGTCTTATGCTTGTCCTCGCGGCCGAGGCCGACGAACGAGCAGAACGTCAATAGATAGACCGCGAAGAATTCCGGTGGGCCAAACCGCAGCGCGAACGCGGCAATGCCCGGCGCAAGAAACGTGATCAGCAGGACGGCCGCCAGCGAACCAATGAACGACGAGGTAAAGGCCGCGGTCAGCGCCTCGGCCGCTTTGCCCTGCTGCGCCATCGGATAGCCGTCGAAGGTGGTCGCCACCGACCATGCCTCGCCCGGGATGTTGAATAGGATCGAGGTGATGGCGCCGCCGAACAGAGCGCCCCAGTAGATGCAGGAGAGCATCACGATGGCCGAGGTCGGATCCATCGTGAACGTGAGCGGCAGCAGGATCGCGACGCCATTCGGCCCGCCCAGTCCCGGCAATACCCCGACGAAGATGCCGAGCACGAGCCCGACCATCATCACCGCCAGAGTCTTCCACGTCAGCAAGACGGTGAAGCCGTGAAGCAGCAGGCCGAAGGCTTCCATCGCGACTAGCGTCCCGATTCCGAAGTTCGCACACCTTCGCGCAACCCTCTGATGCGAACTTCGGAATCAAAGGGGCGCCAGCTACTTTAAGATTCCAGCGCTCCTTTGAACCCGAAGTTCGCAACCGCCCTTGCAGCACGATCTGCGCGAACTTCCGGTCCGGGGCACTGGCCTAGTAGCCGAAGGCCGCTTCGAGCGGGCCTTTCGGCATGATGACGTCGAACGCGACGTCGAAGGTGACGAACATGATGATTGCGAATAGGAACGCGGTGAGCACCGACTTCCACAGGGCGATGCGCCCGATGATCCGCATGAAGCCCGCGATCAGGAGAAAACTTGCGACGTAAAGCCCGAGCCACTGCGTGAATAGGCAAAACAGCAGCGTGGGAACGAAGACTTGCATCACCCGGCGCAACTGGTCGCGGGTTAGGAATATCTGAGCGGCGCCCGCGCCGGTCACCAGCGAGGTGATGAGACCGTAGAGACTGGCGGCGGCAAGGATGATGCCAAGGTAGAACGGGAAGTAGCCTGCCTGCGGGCCGTCAGGGGCCCATGCGATCCCGGTGCGCCAGTTGTCGAAGCAAAGCAGCGCCGCCAAGGCGAGCAGCAGCAGGGAAACGACGATATCGACGGTGCGGGTGCTGACGACCGACGGCGAATTATCCGACGGCGCGGTCGGGTCTTCGACGACGATTTCAGTTTCGGGTGTGGCCATTGGTCTTTCGTCAGAATTCCCGCGCGCCCCGGTCATTCATCCGCGAAACGGATGATCCGGTAAGCTGCCGCTCCCGCTCTCGGTTGCGGCGCTGGAGGATGCTGGATGCCTCACTCTCGCGAGGGATGATAGTGCGCGCTAGTTTGCGACAAATCCCGCCTCGGTCATCAGCTTTTTGTTCAGCGCATCGTCCTCTTCCAGGAATTTCACCATCTCGTTGCCGGTGAGGAAGATCGGCTTGAGCGCTTGTTTCTCCATGTAGTCCTTGTATTCGGCGGTCTGTGTCAACTTTTTGAACAGATCGACGTAGAACGCGGTCTGCTCCGGCGTCACCTTGCCCGGAAGGAACATGGCGCGCAGCATCAAATATTGGACGTCGAGACCCTCTTGCTTGCAGGTGGGAATGTCGTTCCACGACATGTCGCTGGTAACCTTGGCCTTGTATTCGATCCGCTCCTTGTCGAATACGCACAGCGCTCGCACCTGGCCGGCGCGCCAGACTTCGAGATTCTCCGACGGATTGTTGACGTTGGAGGCGGTGTGATTGCCGACGAGCTGCGTCGCGGCCTCGCCGCCCGACTTGTAGGGCAGATAGGCGAATTTCGCGCCGGTCTTCTGTTCCAGAAAGACGGTGAGGACGTGGTCCTCGCGGCGCGAGCCGGTGCCGCCCATCTTGAACGGCGGCGAGGCTGTCTTGGCGGCGTCGGCGAATTCCTTCACCGTCTTGTAGGGGAGTTGCGTGTTCACCCACAGCACGAATTGATCGAGGGCGATGACGGCAACCGGGGTGAGATCACGCCAGTTGAACGGGATCTTGGCGGAGAGTGGCAGCATGTAGATGAGCGAGTAGGCGATGAGGACTTTGTTGGGATCGCCCTCGTTCGACTTCATGTAGATCAGCGCCTCGGCCCCCGACGCGCCGCCCTTGAGCGAGACCACCATCGGCTGCTTCATCAGATTGTTCTTCTGAACCGCGGCCTGCATCATCCGCGCCATCTGGTCGGACGCTCCGCCGGCGCCGGCGGCGACGACGATCTCCACCGGTTTGGTCGGCTCCCAGGCCGCCGCCGGCGCGGCCGCCAGCATGAGCGCCAGTGCCGCGCCGCCGCCCAGATAGGTGCGCTTGATCTCGGGCATCTGTTCCTCCTCGCATGTCACGGGCGGGCGGCCGAAGGAGCCCGCGCCACCCTTGTTGTGCATTGTCTCGCATTCTGCCGCTTTGCGCCTGCGGTGCAAGAGCGGCGCCGGCCGTTGGGCGAGCCGCGACGCTAGGTCGCTCGATCGCGGGGGCGATCTCGCCGTCGCCCGCATCGCCTCGATGTCGTCGAAGCGGCGGGGCATCAGGGGCGTTCGGCGCAAGTCCGATCCACTCGCTATCGAGACGGCGCGTCCTGCGCAGTACCTGCGCGCAGCCTCACCTGCCGACCGGGGGGCCGACATAGCGGAACTTCTGCGCGCGTTTTCCGGTATCCACCTCGGTCGTGTAGAGATTGCCTTTGGAGTCGGCGGCGATGTTGTGCACCCAATGGAAGTCGCCGGCATTGCGGCCGTTGCGTCCGAACCTCCCGACGACCTCGCCGGTTTCACGCACGAGCGTGCGCACCTCATTGTTGGTGCCGTCGGCATTGAACAGGAAGCTTTGTTTTCCGTCGATCCAGAAGTCGAGGTCCCAGACCGAACCCGCGGCTCTGGTGTTCTTCTCATAGGCGAACTCCTTTACGAAGCGGCCGTCCTTGCGGAACACCTGGATGCGGTTGTTGGCGCGGTCGCAGACGTAGACGAGGCCATCCCTCGCGATCTTGACGCAATGAACCGGGTTGCCGAATTGCGATGAGGTCGGATTGTAGGGAGCGAGCTTTTCGTCCGTCGGCTTGTTGCCGTACGCCCCCCAGTGGCGCTTATAGGCGCCGCTGTCGGCGTCGAACACGATCACGCGATGATTGAAATATCCGTCGGCGATGTAGACCTCGTTGGTCTCGGGATCGACCTCGGCGTCGGCCGGCTTGCCCAGGCGAGCGAGGTCGTTGCTGTTGGTCTGGTCGCCCTGCTTGCCGATCTGCAGCACGAATTTGCCCTCGCGCGTGAACTTCAGATACTGGCCGTCCTTCTCGCCGTTGCCGCCGATCCAGACAAAGCCCTTGTGGTCGATGCTCACGCCGTGCTCGTTCTGCGGCCAGTCGTAGCCGGATCCGGGACCGCCCCAGGCCTGCACCAGCTTGCCGCCCTGGTCGAACTCCATGACCGGCGGAGCTGGTGCACAGCACTTACTGGTGGGCGGATCGAGCGTCGCCGCCTTCTCGTCGTTGGTCAGGCTTTTTGGCCGCTGGATCACCCAGACGTGGTCCTGCGCGTCGACCGCGACCCCCGCCGCCTGGCCCATGATCCAATTGTTGGGCAGCGTCTGCGGCCACGACGGATCGACCTCAAAGCGGGGAATGTCATTGGCAAAGGCCGCAGGCGTGGCGAAGGCAATGGCTGACAACAAGATGGCGGTTCTCATGTTTTCCTCCCGGTGGCTCGCTCGCTTTCCTTGCGGGCATTGGCCGCGTGTCGGCACGCGGAATCGTGGACTTCGCGCGCGATGTTACTCCGCATGGATGCCGGCGCTGGCCGCGACCTCCCGCCATTTGCGGATGTCGCTGCGGATGCGCTCGCTCACCGCCGCGGGCGGGCCGGGCTCGCTTTCCATGCCCTGCGCCACGAGCGCCGCTTTGCCGTCGGCCGAACCGAGAATTTCATTCACCTCGCGATTGAGCCGCGCGATGATCGTCGGTGGGGCGGCGGATGGCATGACGAATGAAACCCACAAGGCGGCTTCGTAACCGGCGAGGCCGGCTTCCGCCACGGTCGGCAATTCCGGCAGCGCCGCGACGCGCGTCTTGCCGCTGGTCGCGAGCGCGCGCAACTGCCCGGCGCGGATATTGGGAAGCGACGGGGCGATGGTCGCAAACTGCATGTCAAGCCGGCCCGTGATCATGTCGGTCATGGATTGCGACGAGCTCTTGTAGGGGACGTGAACGATGTTCACGCCCGCCATGCTCGCAAACAGTGCGGTGGCGAGGTGCGCAAGACTGGCAACGCCGGCCGAGCCGTAGTTGAGCGTTCCAGGCTTCGCCTTGGCGAGCGCAATCAGCTCGGCGAGATTGCGCGCGGGCAAGGCCGGATGGAGCACGAGCACGTAGGGCTGGCTGCCGATCATCGCCACCGGCGCGAAATCCTTGATCGGATCGTACGGCAGGTTGGCGTTCAGGCTGGCGGCGACCGCATGCGTGCTCGCGGTGGCAATGCCGATCGTGTAGCCGTCGGGCGCGGCCTTGGCGACTGCATCGGCGCCGATATTGCCGCTTGCGCCCGCGCGGTTTTCGATCACGATCTGCTGGCCGAGCCGGTGGCCCAACTTCTGCGCCACGATACGCGCGATGATGTCCGTGCTGCTGCCGGCCGGGAAGGGTACGACCAAGCGGATCGGCCGCTCCGGCCATCCGTCGTCGCTGGTCTGAGCAATGGCGGAGGCCGCGACCATCGCCGATGCCAACGCGATCAATAGCAGCCGAATCATCCGCAAACCTCGCCTGCGTGCGCTGCGGCGCAGCGCGGGCCCCTAGCCTTGCAGGCAATGCTTCGATGTCCGCGCGACCGGGTCAAGGGTCTCGCCATGGACCCTTCAGCCGATTCGGGCGAGAGTACATCAAGCCACGGAGCCGACGCGCTGGAGCGAGGTCATACCCATGCAACGGATCGTCATTTTCCTGCTCGGTCTTCTCCTCGGTGGCGGGCTGATGGCGTCGGTCCCGCCCGGCAAGGCGCACGACGACCTCACCGGCGCCTTGGCCAGCCCGGAAAACCATCCGCTCTTGCTCCACATGACCACGGGGGATTCCTGGCGTGGTGCGACCGGGCTCGAATTTGCCCGCGCCATGTTGAAGATCGGGCACCCCGTGGCCGTGTTTCTCAATCTCGACGCGGTCAGGCTCGCGCTCCGTACCGGCGAGCAGGAGAAGAAGGTCTCGATGCCGCAGGTCCCGCGCGAGATCATCGCCGACTTGATCCGCGGCGGCGCCATCGTGCTGATTTGCCAGCCGTGTCTCTCTGAGTTCGGCTTCAAGCTCGACGACATCGTGCCGGGCGTCCAGCTCGGCTCGCCGGGCTATCTCGAGAATTTCGTCTTCGCCGACAACGTGCGTACGTTCACGTGGTAGCGGTATCGGGCCGGCCACCGTCCCTCCCGCAACCGGGGCCGCAGGTCCACCCGCGGCTGCGTCGACCTATACTTTGACAATGCTCAAAAAATTGCGTTCCTTGGGGGATAAGAAAAACCTCAATGATGCAGGAGGAGCCCAATGAGGAAATTTGCTGCCATTTTGGCTGCGGCCACCGCGCTTTGCGCCTTCTCGGCCATGAGCCATGCCCAAACGGTGCTCAAGGCGTCCCACCAATTCCCGGGCGGCAAGGGCGACGCCCGCGATGAGATGGTCCAGATCATTGCGCGCGACGCCAAAGCCGCCAACGTTGGCCTCGAAGTCCAGGTCTATCCCGGCGCGTCGCTGTTCAAGCCCAATGACCAGTGGAATGCAATGGTCAACGGCCAACTCGACATATCGTCTTTCCCGCTCGACTATGCGAGCGGAAAAATCGGCGCGTTCAGCGCCACGCTGATGCCGGCACTGGTACGCAATCACGATCGGGCAGCGCGGCTCAATGACTCGCCCTTCATGAAGGAGATCAAGGCGAAGATCGAGAAGGCCGGCGTGGTTGTGTTGGCCGATGCCTGGCTCGCCGGCGCGGTCGCTTCCAAGAAGGGCTGCATCCACAAGCCCGACGATATCAAGGGCCTGAAAGTCCGTTCCGCCGGGCCGACTTTTGCCGCCATGTGGCAGCAGGCGGGCGCTTCGATCGTCTCTGTCCCGAGCAACGAAGTCTACAATGCGCTGCAGACCGGCGTGGCGGACGCCACCGACACCAGCACCGGAAGCTTCGTCTCATTCCGCATCTATGAGCAAGTCAAGTGCATCACTGCGCCCGGGGACAATGCATTGTGGTTCATGTACGAGCCGGTGCTGATGTCGAAGAGGAGCTTCAACAGGCTCAATAAAGAGCAGCAGGACGCGCTGATCAAGGCAGGAAAGAAGGCGGAGGACTATTTTAACAAGGCGACCAAGGGTCTCGACGATGAGATGGTCGCCACCTTCAAGAAGAACAACGTCGAGGTGGTCACGCTGACGCCGGCGGAATACGAGGCCTGGGTCAAGATCGCTCAGGACAGCTCCTACAAGCAGTTCGCCGCCGAAGTTCCCGACGGAAAGAAGCTGATCGACGAGGCGCTCGCGGTCAAATAGAGACGAGCGGATGGCAACGACCGGCGGGACCACCCGCCGGTCGTCGTGTGACCGGGGATAAGGGGGCGAGACATGGATCGGTTTGTCCGTGGTGTCACGCTGCTCTCGCAGATGTGCGGCGTGTTCGCCGCGGGTTTGCTCGCCGCCAGCGTCGTGATCGTCTGCGAGATGGTATTCATCCGTTACGTGCTAAACGAGAACACGATCTGGCAGACCGACTTCGTTACCTTCAGCATCGTTGCGGCAACCTTTATCGGCAGTCCCTACCTGCTGCTCAATCGCGGCCACGTCAACGTGGACGTGCTGCCGCTCTATCTCGGCCAGGAGGGTCGCTACCGCCTCGCGCTCGCTTCTATGCTGATGTCATTTGCGTTCTGCGCCGTCATGACGGTGCTGACGTCTCAGTTCTGGTATGAAGCCTGGGAGAACAATTGGCGCTCGGAATCCATGTGGCGGGCGCGGCTGTGGATTCCATACGCGGCGATGCCGGTCGGATTGGCGCTTCTCAGCCTGCAATATGTCGCCGAGATCATCAAATTAGTGACCGGGCGTGAGTGGCCGTTCGGACTGCCGCCGAAGGACGTCGCATGAGCCCGACCACCCAAGGCACGATCGTCCTTATCACCACGCTCGTCGTATTGCTCTCGGGTGCGCCGGTTGCGTTCGGGCTTGGCGCCATCGCCCTTTCGTTTCTCGTGATCTTCCAGGGCGTGGATGCGCTGCACGTGGCGGCCGAGACATTCTATACCGGCCTCTCCGACTTCACGTTGGTATCGATCCCGATGTTCGTGATGATGGGCGCCGCGATCGGCTCCTCGCCTGCCGGTAAGGACCTCTACGAGGCGCTCGACCGCTGGCTCTACCGTGTACCGGGCGGGCTTGTGATCTCCAATATCGGAGCCTGTGCGATCTTCGCCGCGCTGACGGGCTCCTCGCCCGCCTGCTGCGCCGCCATCGGCAAGATGGGCATACCGGAAATGCGCCGGCGGGGCTATCCGGACGACGTCGCCACCGGATCGATCTGCGCCGGCGGCACGCTCGGCATCCTGATCCCGCCGTCGATCACCTTCATCCTGTACGGCATCGCCACCGAGACCTCGATCGGCCGGTTGTTCCTCGCCGGCGTGCTTCCGGGCCTGATGCTCACCGGCCTGTTCATCCTCTGGACCTTGTTCATCATCTGGAGGCGCGGCTTCCGCTCGCACGCTGCGGATTTCCGCTACGCATGGAAGGAAAAATTGCAGTCCATTCCAAAGATTGCGCCGTTTATCCTGATCATCGTCGGCGTCATGTACACTCTCTACGGCGGCGTGGCGACGCCGTCGGAAGCGGCCGGCGTCGGCGCCGCCCTTTGCATCCTCATGGCCATCATCATCTATCGGATGTGGGCGCCGGACAAATGGTGGCTCATCCTTCGCGACACCACGCGCGAGTCGGTGATGATCTTGATGATCATCGCCGCCGCCGTGCTGTTCGGCTACATGCTGACCTCGCTCTATCTCACCCAAACGTTGGCGCAGGCGATCGCCGATATGCACGTCAACAAGTGGGTGCTGATGCTGCTCATCAATCTGTTCCTGCTGGTCGCCGGCTTCTTCATCCCGCCGGCGGCGATCATCCTGATGACGTCGCCGATCCTCTATCCGATCATCACCACGGCGGGGTTCGACCCGGTCTGGTTCGGGGTGATCATGACCATCAACATGGAGATCGGGCTGATCCACCCGCCGGTCGGACTCAACATCTACATCGTCAGTTCGATCGCGCCCGACGTGCCGGTGACGCGGGTGATGTGGGGCACCATCCCCTACGTCATCTGCATGATGCTGGCGATCGTGATCCTGTGCATCTTTCCCGAGATCGCCACCTGGCTGCCCGATCATCTCATGGGGCCGGTGCACAGATAAGCCTACCCCTCGCCAATCTCGCGCAGAACTTCCGCCGTGTGCTCGCCGAGGCGCGGCGAAGGCCGCTCCGCCGCCATTGGCCTGCCGCCGATGATGATCGGCGTGCGCACGCCCGGGATCGTGCCGGCTTTAGCCGCCCCGCTCGGCCGATCGATCCGCATGCCGCGATGGATCACCTGCGGGTCGGCGAAAACCTGGTCGAGGGCATTGATCGGCCCGGCTGGAACCCCTACTGCCTCGAGCTTGGCCAACAGGTCGGCGCGGGGCCAGTGCACGGTTAGCGCGGACAGCCGTGCGATCAGCTCCTCGCGGTTCTTGAGCCGATCGGAATTCGCGCGATAGCTCGGCTCCTCGGCGATTTTGGGTTCACCCAGCACCGTGCAGAGCTTGGCGAACTGAGTGTCGTTGCCGGTCGCAATGATGATGAGGCCGTCGGCCGCTGGAAAAACCTGATAGGGCACGATGTTGGGGTGCGCGTTGCCGATGCGCTTGGGTATCTTGCCGGAAACCAAATAGTTGAGCGCCTGGTTGGCCAGCACCCCGACCTGGCTGTCGACCAGGGCAGTGTCCACCTGGCAGCCGCGACCGGTGCGCTCGCGCTCGGCGAGCGCGGCGAGAATGCCCACCACCGAGTAGATCCCGGTGAAGATGTCGGCAACCGGCACACCTGCGCGCTGGGGTTCGCCGTCGGGCGTCCCGGTCAGGTCCATGATCCCGCCGATACCCTGGGCCATGAGGTCGTAGCCGGCGCGCGCGGCGTACGGGCCGGTCTGGCCGAAGCCGGTGACCGAGCAATAGATCAGGCGCGGATTGTCTTTGCTCAGGCTAGCGTAGTCGAGACCGAACTTGGCGAGTCCCCCGACCTTGAAATTCTCGATCAACACGTCCGAGCGTGCCGCCAGCTTCTTGACGATGCGCCGGCCGTCCTCGCTCTCGAAATCGAGCTCGATCGAGCGTTTGCCGCGGTTGGTGGCGTGGAAATAGGCGGCGTCGAGATGGCTGCCGTCGGCCGCCTCGACGAAGGGCGGCCCCCAGCCCCGCGTGTCGTCCCCCGTCCCTTTGCGCTCGACTTTGACCACGTCGGCACCCAGATCGGCGAGAATCTGCCCAGCCCAGGG
>Ga0306921_10008796_pt1 | contig 10679 bp, 9 predicted proteins | sample sta12Cox44000080_FD_203760 | JGI IMG/M metagenome (GOLD analysis project Ga0306921, IMG submission 203760) | Lab enrichment of tropical soil microbial communities from Luquillo Experimental Forest, Puerto Rico - statoxic.12C.oxic.44.000.080 (v2)... | ecosystem: Environmental > Terrestrial > Soil...
AGCAGCATGCGCGTGTAGGGGTGCTTGGGCCGCTTGAACAGCGTTTCGGTCGGCGCCTGCTCGACCAGCCGTCCGAGATACATCACGCCGACGCGCGTCGAGATGTGATAGACGACCGCGAGATTGTGCGAAATGAAGAGATAGGTGAGCTGCAGGCGGCGCTGCAGGTCCATCATCAGGTTCAGGATCTGCGCCTGCACCGAGACGTCGAGCGCCGACGTCGGCTCATCGCACACCAGGAACTCCGGCTCGCTGGCCAACGCGCGGGCAATCGAGATGCGCTGGCGCTGGCCGCCGGAGAACTCGTGCGGATACTTGCGGCCGTCGGCCGGCGTCAGGCGGACCTGGCGCAGCAGCTCGCCGACCCGCTTTTCGAGCTCGGCCGCGCTGCTGGCGAGGCCGAAGGCGCGGATCGGCTCGGCGATGATGTCGAACACCCGCCAGCGCGGATTGAGGCTGGCGAACGGGTCCTGGAAGATCATCTGCATGCGCCGGCGCAGCGCCGCCTGGTTGGTGCGGCTGCGCCGCGCCGTCATGTCGTTGCCGTCGAACTCGATCGAGCCCGCGGTCGGCGGATAGAGCCCGACCACCAGGCGCGCCACCGTCGACTTGCCGCAGCCCGACTCGCCCACCAGCGAGAAGGTCTCGCCCTTGGCGATCCTGATGTCGACGCCGTCGACCGCCTGCACGATCTGGCGCGGCCGGCCTTCGATGGCGCGCACCAGCCAGGGGGCGGAGACGTCGAAGTAGCGCTTCAATCCGTCGAGGCGGACGAACTGCGAGCCGTCAGGCATCGACGAGCTCCTTGGCGACGGGCGCGCCGACGCCGCCACGGTCATGCAGCCAGCACGCTGCACGGCTCGCCCCCGCCGCCATCAGCTCTGGCCGCTCGACCAGGCACCGTGCACCGCGCGAGGTGCAGCGTGGATTGAAGGCACAGCCTTTGGGGATCTCGGTCAGGCGCGGCATCGAACCGTCGATCTGAGTGAGCTGCCCGCCGCGCAGCTCGCCCAGGCTCGGGATCGAGCCCATCAGGCCCTTGGTATAGGGATGCTTGGCGTGCTTGATGACGTCGCGCACCGGACCAATCTCGGCGATACGACCGGCGTACATCACCGCCACACGATCGGCGGTCTCGGCGATCACGCCCATGTCGTGGGTGACCAGCATGACCGCCGTCCGGTGTTCTCGGCAGAGCCGCTTCAAGAGCGCGATGATCTGCGCCTGGATCGAGACGTCGAGCGCGGTCGTCGGTTCATCGGCCACGATCAGGCGCGGGCCGGCGCAGAGCGCGAGCGCGATCACCACGCGCTGGCGCATGCCGCCGGAGAACTGATGCGGATAGTGGTCGATGCGCTGCTCGGCGCCCGGGATGCCGACCTCCTTCAGGAGATCGAGGGCGCGCTTGCGAGCCTTGCCGGCCGACAAGGGCAGATGCGTCTGGATGGTCTCGATCAGCTGGCGGCCGACCGAATAGAGCGGGTTCAGGCTGGTGAGCGGGTCCTGGAAGATCGCGCCGATCCTGGCGCCGCGCACCTTGCGCATCTCCTCATAGGGCAACTGGTCGATGCGCCGTCCTTCCAGCCTGACCTCGCCGGCCGCGATTCGGCCCGGCGGCTCGAGCAGGCCGATGATGGCATTGCCGGTCAGCGACTTGCCCGCCCCCGATTCGCCCACCACGCCCAGCACCTCGCCCGGCGCTATCTCGAACGAGACATCGTCGACGGCAAGCAGCGTGCCGCGCCGCGTCGGGAACTCGACGCGCAGGTTCTTGACCTCGAGCAGCGGCGGATTGTTGCTGTCGGCCATCAGCGCAGCTTGGGATTGAGGGCGTCGCGCAGCCAGTCGCCCAACAGGTTCACCGCCAGGACGAGCGCCGCGAGCGTGGCCCCGGGAAACACGGTGATCCACCAGTCGCCCGACTGCAGCACTTCGTTGCCGAGGCGGATCAATGTGCCAAGCGACGGCTGCGTCGACGGCAGGCCGACCCCGAGGAAGCTCAAGGTCGCCTCGGAGATGATGGCGAGGCCGAGATTGATGGTGGCGATCACCAGCACCGGTCCGGTGACGTTGGGCAGCACATGGCGCACCATGATCAGGACGGGCGACAGGCCGATCACGCGGGCGGCCTGCACATACTCCTTGTTCTTCTCGACCAGCACCGAGCCGCGCACCGTGCGGGCATACTGCACCCAGAAGGAAAGGCCGATGGCGCCGACGATGACGTAGATCGCGATTTCGTCATGGCGCTGCACCGAGATCAGCCCGCGCACGATGCCGTCGATCAGCAGCGCGACCAGGATGGCCGGGAAGGTGAGTTGCACGTCGGCGATGCGCATGATCACCGCGTCGATAGCGCCGCCGAAATAGCCGCTGACGAGGCCGAGCGAGATGCCGATCAGCATGGCGACAATCACCGAGGCGAAGCCCACCACCAGCGACAGGCGCGTGCCGTACATGATCGAGCTCAGCACGTCGCGGCCCTGGTCGTCGGTGCCGAGCGGAAACGTCCACTCGCCATCGGGCGACAGCAGCACCGGCGGCTTCAGCCCGTCGCTCAGGCTGAGCGTCGCCGGGTCGAACGGCGTGTGCGGTGCCAGCACCGGCGACAGGAAGGCCACCACGACGATGAACAGGGTGGCCGCGGCGGCAACGACAGTCAGCGAGGAGGACCTGAAGCTCCACCAGATGTCGCTGTCGGCGGCGCGGCGCACCCAGGCATTCATCAGTGGCCCCCGACGCGTGCGGCGCCGCCCTGCCCGCGCAGGCGCGGATCGACGACGAAGTAGAGCAGGTCGACGGTGAGGTTGATCAGCACGAACAACAGGCCGATCAGCATCAGGTAGGCCGCCATGACCGGGATGTCGGAGAACTGCACCGACTGGATGAAGAGCTGGCCGACGCCCGGCCAGGCGAACACCGTCTCGGTGACCAGGGCGAAGGCGATCAAGGCGCCGAGCTGCAGGCCGGTGACGGTGATGACCGGAACGAGCGTGTTCTTGAGCGCATGGCCGAAGTTGATGGCGCGGTTGGTGAGACCGCGGGCGCGCGCGAACTTGACGTAGTCGGTGCGCATCACCTCGAGCATCTCCGAGCGCACCAGCCGCATGATCAGGGTGAGCTGGAACAGGCCGAGCGTGATCGACGGCAAGATCAGCGCCTCGAGCCCCTTAACTGTCAGGAAGTTGGTCGTCCACCAGCCGATCTGGACCGTCTCGCCGCGGCCGAACGACGGCAGCCAGTGCAGGATCACCGAGAAGAACAGGATCAGCAGGATGCCGATCAGGAAGGTCGGCAAGGAGATGCCGATCAGGGACACCGCCTGAAATAGTCGGCTGGTCCAGTGTCTCGGATAGAGCCCGGTGTAGACCCCCATCGGGATGCCGACCAGCATGGCGAACATGGCGGCGCAGAAGGACAGCTCGAGCGTCGCCGGCAGGCGCTCCAGGATCATGCGGCCGACCGGCTCGGAGGTGCGGTAGCTCAGACCGAACTTGCCCTGAACTGCATTGCCGATGAAGCGCAGGAACTGGATCGGTGCCGGGTCGGTCAGGCCGAGCTTTTCGCGTAGCGCCTCGCGTTCCTCCATCGAGGTGTCCTGTCCGACCATGGCGTTGATCGGGTCGCCGACATAGCGGAACAGCGAGAAGGCGATGATGCCCACCGTCAGCAGCACGGCGACGGATTGCAGCAGTCGTCTCAGGATGAAAGCGAGCATCTATGGCAGGTCGTGGCCCGGCCGGAGGCCTAGCAGGATTGCGGCCAAAACGGAACCGGCCCCAGCCGCTTTTGCGGCCAGGGCCGGTCGTTCAGTTGCCGCAGGGCGCTACTTCACGGTGACGAAGCGCAGCGGGAAGGTGTTGTCGGCCAGCTGGGTCAGGTCGACGTTCTTGCGCGCCGCCCATACCACCGCCTGCTGGTGCAGCGGGATGTAGGCGAAGTCCTCAAGATACATCTTGGTGGCTTCCTTGATCATCTCGTTGCGCTTGGGCTGGTCGGTCTCCTGCTCGATCGCGTCGGAGAGCTTGTCGAGCTTGGTGTTGGAATAGCCGCCGACATTGAACAGGCCCTTCTTCGCCGCGCCGTCAGGCGTCAGGAACAGCTGCTCGAAGACGTTGTGCACGTCGTAGGTCTGGCCAGGCGACCAGCCCAGCATGAAGAAGCTGGTCTCGCCCGGCTTGCCGTCGTTCTTGCGCAGGATCTTGGCGAAGTAGAGGTTGCGGGTCTGCGAGCGCAGACTCACCTTCACGCCGATCTTGGCCAGCATCGCCACCACGGCCTGGCAGACCTTCTCGTCGTTGACGTAGCGGTCGTTGGGGCAGTCCATGCCGACTTCGAAGCCGTTGGGATAGCCCGCGTCGGCCAGCGCCTTCTTGGCTTCCTCGGGCTTGAGCAGCGGCGGCCGCTTGTCGAGTTCCTTGACGTAGCCGTTGATGCCCGGAGCCACCATCAGCGCGGTCGGGAACGACTGGCCGCGCATCACCGTGCGCTTGATCGCATCGACGTCGATCGAGCGGTAGATGATCTCGCGCACGCCGCGATCCTTGAACGGGTTCTTGCCCTTGACGTTGGACTCGAGCAGCTCAGGGCGCTCCTGGTCGAAGCCGAGATAGACGACGCGCGTCTCGGGGCCCTCGAAGACCTTGAGGTTGGCGTCTTTCTTCAGCGTATCGGTGTCGGCCGGCGGGACCTCGTACATCATGTCGATGTCGCCCGCCTTGAGCGCGGCCACACGGGTCGCCGGGTTGGCGACCGGCGTGAAGATCACCTCGGTGAGATTGTGCGTGGGCTTGTCCCACCAGCTGGGATTGGGAACCAGCACCGTGCGCTCGCCGGCCTTGCGCTCCTTCAGCATGAAGGGGCCGGTGCCCATGGCGTTGCGGGTGGCGTAGTTCTCCTCGTTCTTGGTCATGTCGGCGGAGTTGAGCGCGTTGTTCTTCTCGGCCCACGCCTTGGACATCATGCCGATCGGCGCCCATTTGTCGGCGAGCAGCGGATCGGGATACTTGGTCGTGACTTCGATGCGGTAGTCGCCCGCCTTCTTGATCTCCTTCACCGAGGAAAACAGGCTGCCGAGATTGGAGCCCGGCCCGTTGGCGCGGTTCAGCGAGAACACCGCGTCATCGGCGGTGAACGGCGTGCCGTCGGAGAATTTCACACCCTGGCGCAGGTCGAAGAACCAGGTGGTCTTGTCGATCTGGCCCCACTTGGTGGCGAGCGCCGGCTCGAGCTTCAGATCTTTGTCGCGGCGGACCAGCGGGTCGTAGATGTTCTGGGTGAAGGTGAGCAGGAAGGTTTCCTGCCGGGCGTAGGGATCCATCGAGCTCACATCGCCCGAGTTTGCCCATCGAAACGTCTTTGCATCGACAGGCAGTGCGGCAAGGCTCGCGCAAACGACAGCGGTCAAAGCAAGCGACCGCCGGAAACCGAATTTCATCTAATGACCCCTTCCAATGGCGCCGCAGCATCTCCCGCGCTGTGCATCGGCGCATATCTCAATTCACGTTGCACCGCCTCTGTCGGGTCGTCAATTCCACAAAAATTTTCACGGTGGAACCCAATGGACATCTGTTGGACAGGCCCTGAGCGGCCTTCTATCGTGGGTTTTCAGCGTTTTACCGAGGTGTGGCCATGAACGACGTCTCACGCAGCTTCCGCGGCAACTCCAACGCGGCCCGGGATATTGCGCACCACCTGCATCCTTACACGAACTTCAAGAAACACGAGCAGACCGGTCCCCTGACCATCGTGCGCGGCCGCGGCATCTACGTGATGGACGACGACGGCAAGGAGTACATCGAGGGCATGGCCGGCCTGTGGTCGGCGGCGCTCGGCTTCTCGAACGAGCGGCTGGCAACGGTCGCCTACGAGCAGATGAAGCAGCTGCCGTTCTATCACGCGTTCAACCAGCGCAGCCATGAGCCGGCGATCAACCTCGCCGAGAAGCTGAAGTCGATGGCGCCGTTCGAGGCCTCGAAGGTGTTCTTCGCCAACTCGGGCTCCGAAGCCAACGACACCGTCGTCAAGATGATCTGGTACATGAACAATGCGCTCGGCCGGCCGCAGAAGAAGAAGATCGTCTCGCGCATCAAGGGCTATCACGGCATTACCGTGGCGTCGGGCAGCCTGACCGGCCTGCCGCACAACCACCGCTCGTTCGACCTGCCGATCGCCAACATCCTGCACACCAGCTGCCCGCACTACTACCGCTTCGGCAAGGACGGCGAGACCGAGGAGCAGTTCGCCACGCGCTGCGCCGAGGAGCTCGAGCAGCTGATCATCAAGGAAGGCGGCGCCGACCAGGTCGCCGCCATGATCGCCGAGCCGGTGATGGGCGCCGGCGGCGTCGTCGTGCCGCCCAAGGGCTACTACGAGAAGATCCAGGCAGTGTGCCGCAAGTACGACATGCTGTTCGTGGCCGACGAGGTGATCTGCGGCTTCGGGCGCACCGGCAACGTCTGGGGCTGCCAGACGCTCAACATCAAGCCCGACATCCTGACCTGCGCCAAGGCGTTGTCGGCCTCGTTCCTGCCGATCTCGGCGGTGATGATCTCCGACAAGGTCTACCAGGCGCTGGCCACCGAGAGCGACAAGATCGGCACCTGGGGCCACGGCTTCACCTACTCCGGCCATCCGGTGGCCGCGGCGGTCGCGCTCGAGGCGCAGAAGATCTACGACGAGATCGACCTGTTCGGCCACGCCAAGCGGCTGAGCCCGATCTTCCAGCAGCACATCAAGTCGTTTGCCGACCATCCGCTGGTTGGCGAGGCGATGGGCATCGGCATGTTCGGCGCGCTCGAAGTGGTGGCCAACAAGAAGACCAAGGAGCCGTTCGACCTGGCTAAGGTCGGTGCCGGCCTCAAGGTCTACAACCAGGCGGTCGCGCGCGGTCTCTTCATCCGCAACATGGGCGACCGGGTGGCGATCTGCCCGCCGCTGATCATCAACGAGACCGAGCTCGCCGACCTGTTCGGCCGCCTGCGCCAGGCGATGGACGCTGCGCTGGCCGAGCTCAAGGCGGAAGGCCACTTCAAGGGCTGACGTGTTCAAGGGCTGACGTGGCCGACAGCCCGGAGCCGCGGAGCGGGGAGCCGCCCTTCGGCACCCAGCAACGCATCCGGGTCCGCGCCATCTGGGCGGTGGCGCTGTTCGCCGCCGCCGTGCCGCCGGCGATCGTCGGCCTGGGCATTGCCTCGAGCGGCAGCGACGAGGCCAAGGTCGCGGTGCCGCTCGCCTCCGGCTTCTGGGCGCTTGGCTTCCTGATGGCGCTGTGGGCGGCCTTCCCCACTCTCCGATACTGGGACGGCTTGCCGGGCACCATCCGCTGGATGGGCGCGCTGCCGTTGCTCTGCGTTTCACTTTTCCTCAGCGTCGCCATCGTGGCGATAGCCTTCGGCTGACCCGGCACTACGGCAGGAGGAGCGCCGCCGGGGGATACGCGGCGCTCCTCCGCCGCCACCGGCATCACCGCCCCGACTGCTCGCGCAGGTAGGCGATGATGTCGGCGCGGTCCTCGGCCGCGGCAACACGGAAGTTCATCCGCTGGCCGGGGATCAGCTCCTGCGGATTGGTCAGCCAGGCGTCGAGCGACTGCTCCTCCCACACGACGCCGGACTCCTTGACCGCCGTCGAATAGTTGAAGTTGGGCGCTGTTCCCGCCGTGCGGCCATAGACGCCGCGATGGGCCGGCCCGACGCGATTGGCATCGAGTGAATGGCAGCCGCCGCAGCGCGATTCGTAGAGTTCCTTGCCATGGACCGCATCGCCCGCGGCGGCCGGAGCCGCCGCGGCGATGCAAAGTGCGACGGCGAGGATCGCTCGCCGCACCATGTCAGGCGCCGAAGCTCAAAGCGTTGGCCGGCAGCGGATCCTTGAGCGCCTGCGACAGCACGATCCAGTGCATGGCTTCGTCGGCCGCCAGCCGGGCCGAGACCTGCGCCAGCGCCTTGTCGCCGAACGACGGGATGACGCCGATATAGGCGTTGGCCGCGCCCTTCTCGAGCCGCTGCGCCAGGCGCAGCACGTCGATCTGCGTCTTGAGCGACGCGGCATTCAGCGCCTGGGCGACCTCGGCGTCGCTCTTGGCAGCGACCGGCGTGCCGCCGAGCTTCTTGATCGTGGCGGTGAGCGCATCGCGGTGCGCCTTGTGGTCGGACTGGAACTTCACGGCCACGTCGAGCACCGGCTTCTGCAACAGGCCGCTGGTGGCGCCGATCTGGTAGGCGCTGATCGCCTCGTTCTCCAGCCCGAGCGCGGTGTTCAGGATGGCGACATCGTTCGCCGTGTTGCCGGACTGAGCGAGCGCCATCTTCTCGGAGCCCGCGAGCAGGGCGACGGCCGACGCCGACAGGACGGTGATGCCGGAAGCACGCAGGAAGCCGCGTCGGCGCGGATCGATGATCTGTGACATTTGCCACTCCTCGTTTGTGATGCGGAGCGAAAGCCTGTGCTCGCTCTCGACCCGCCTCTACGCGCGGCACTCGTCCGCCGGATGCGGCGCGGCGCGTCACGTCCGAGTGAGAGACTTCGTCGCCCGCTCGCACATCGCTGCGAGCGGGTGATCCGCCCACGCGAGCCAGCGTATCGACCGGCGCCAGTTGCGAATCACTCGCAACAAGTCTCACGCCTTCGTGTTGATCTCCCTCAAAGCCTCCCAAGGCTCCGCGACCAAAATACGTCTAGAGACGGCGGCGGAGCCGACTAAGATCGGCCGGCGGGAGACAAGGGCAGAATGGATTACGAGGCTTTTTTCGCGGGCCACCTCGATCGCCTGCGCGACGAGGGGCGCTACCGCGTGTTCGCCGAGCTGGAGCGCATCGTCGGCGCCTTCCCGCGCGCCCGCTTCCACCACGATGGCAAGACGCGTGACGTCACGGTGTGGTGCAGCAACGACTACCTCGCCATGGGCCAGCATCCGGTAGTGCTCGAGGCCATGCAGGCGGCGATCACCGCACAAGGCTCGGGCGCCGGCGGCACCCGCAACATCTCCGGCACCAACACGCTCCATGTCGCGCTCGAGCATGAGCTCGCGACCCTGCACGCCAAGGAGGCGGCGCTCGTCTTCACCTCGGGCTACGTCGCCAACGAGACGACCTTGCAGACGCTGGGCGCTCTGTTGCCGCGCTGCGAGCTCTACTCCGACGCTTTCAATCATGCCTCGATGATCGCCGGCATCCGCCACTCCGGCGCGGTGCGCAAGATCTTCCGCCACAACGACCTCGGCCATCTCGAAGAGCTGCTGGCGGCAGCCGATCCCGCGACCGCCAAGATCGTCGCCTTCGAATCGGTCTACTCGATGGATGGCGACGTCTCGCCGATCAATGAGATCTGCGACCTCGCGCATCAATACGGCGCCCTCACCTACCTCGACGAGGTGCATGCCGTCGGCATGTACGGTGTGCGCGGCGCCGGCGTCGCCGAGCGCGACGGCGCGCTCGACAAGGTCGACATCGTCCAGGGCACGCTCGCCAAGGCGTTCGGCGTGGTCGGCGGCTACATCGCCGCCAGCGCGGCCACGGTCGACTTCGTCCGCTCCTGCGGTTCGGGCTTCATCTTCTCGACCTCGATGCCGCCCGCCATCGCCGGCGCGGCGCTCGCCAGCATCCGCTACGTGACGGGCCATCCCGAATTGCGCGTGCGCCACCAGGAACGCGCGGCGACCCTGAAGCGGCGCCTCGGCGCGGCCGGCCTGCCGGTCATGCCGTCGACCACCCATATCGTGCCGGTCGCGGTGGGCGATGCCGCGCTCTGCAAGCGCGCGTCCGACCTGCTGATGGACCGCCATTCGATCTACGTGCAGCCAATCAACTACCCGACGGTCCCGCGCGGCACCGAGCGCCTGCGCCTCACGCCGACGCCGCTGCATTCCGACGACGACATGACCCGGCTGGTCGGAGCCCTTCAGGACGTCTGGCAGACGCTCGGTCTTGGCCGCCGCGCCGCGGCGGAGTAGCCGGCCGCCAGCCGCGCGTTTTCCACTTTTTCCGCCTCTTTTCCACGGGTTGGAAAACGGCTCGATGCCGATGGCATAAGGGTTTTAGGCTTTTCCAGTTTCCGGGGGTCACCACACTGAAAAACTAGCGTTTCAGCAGGCGCTGTAGCTCCGCCACCGAGCGGAAGAAGCTGTCGGCCGGTACGCCTTGCGGGTCGATAAGCCGGTGGAGGCGGAAGCCGTCCTCCAGCGCCAGCAGCATCGCGCTGCCCCAGTGCGGCTCGATGGCGAGGCCACCCGACCGATTGAACTTGTCGATGATCTCGGCGATCAGCGCCCGTCTCGTGCGCAGCCGCTCGCGCAGATCGGGCCGCCGGCGCTCCAGGCGCGCCACGTACAGGATCAATTCCAGATGCAGCAGCGGCGCGCGGCCCAGCGGATCCCTGGGGCTGCGTTCGGCCGTCCGGAGCGACGTCACGAAGTCGGCCGGCTCGGGATGAGCCGCCAGCATGTCGCGATAGTGCTGGATCGACTGGTCGACGTGGTGCTCCAGCATGGCGACGATCAGTTCGTCCTTGTTGGCGAAGTTCGAATAGAACGCGCCGCGCGTCAGCCCCGCCGCCTCGGCAATGGCATCGATGCTGGCGGCGCCGATCCCCTGCTCTTGGAACACCTTCGCGGCGGCCTCGAAAAGCTGCTGGCGGGTGTCGGCCCGGGTCGGGCGGGTGCGGACTCTTGACATGCGGGG
>Ga0306921_10008800_pt1 | contig 10676 bp, 7 predicted proteins | sample sta12Cox44000080_FD_203760 | JGI IMG/M metagenome (GOLD analysis project Ga0306921, IMG submission 203760) | Lab enrichment of tropical soil microbial communities from Luquillo Experimental Forest, Puerto Rico - statoxic.12C.oxic.44.000.080 (v2)... | ecosystem: Environmental > Terrestrial > Soil...
CGATCCCTGGGTCGTGCACAAGTTCGGGGGGTCGAGCGTCGCCGACGCCGACTGCTTCCGCAAAGTGGCGGCCATTCTCGAAGCTGCGCCCGCGGGACGCCTCGCCGTGGTGCTCTCAGCCTGCCGCGGCGTTACCGATGCGCTGCTGCGCCTCGTGGCGCTCGCCGAGCGCCACGACGAACGCGTGAGCGCGGAGATTGCGCAGCTGCGCGAGCGGCACGTGGGGATTGCCGACGAGCTGCTCAGCCCCGAGGGAGCGCAACGCTATCGCGCCGCCTTCGAGAGCGACTGTCGCGACCTGCAGGAAGTGCTGCGCTCGCTGCAGCTGCCGCGCTCACTCGAGCACCCGCGCGGCTCCTCGCGTGATGTGAGCGATCTGGTCTCCGGCTACGGCGAAGTATGGTCGACGCGGCTCTTCCAGCGCTTCTTCGCCGAGCGCGCGCGGCGCCCGGGACCCGTGGCGTGGCTCGATGCACGGCGCGTCGTGGTGGTCGAATGGGGACCGCTCGGACCCGGCGTGCAATGGCCCGAGTCGCGCGCCAACCTCGATGCCCAGGTGCCGGCGGCCTTTCACGGCACGCTCGTCATTACCGGCTTCATCGCGGTCGACCGGCGCGGCGTTGCCACCACGCTCGGTCGCAACGGCAGCGATTTCTCCGCCTCGATCTTCGGCGCGTTGCTCAAGGCGACTGAGATTCTCATCTGGACGGACGTCGATGGCGTGCTGTCGGCCGATCCGCGCCGCGTGCCCGATGCGACGGTGATCGATTCGCTCTCCTACAACGAGGCGATGGAGCTCGCCTACTTCGGTGCCAAGGTCATTCATCCGCAGACCATTGCACCGGCGGTCAAGGACCGTATTCCCATCTGGATCCGTAACACGTTTGCGCCGCAGAAGGCCGGATCGCTCATCTGCGCCCAGCCGGCCTCGACACTGCCCGTGAAGGGCATCACGAGCATCGAGCGCGTCGCGCTCGTCAACCTCGAGGGCACGGGCATGATCGGCGTGCCGGGGACCGCGCATCGCCTCTTCGGTGCGCTGCGCGAAGAGGGCATCTCCGTGATCCTCATCTCGCAGGGCAGCTCCGAGCACTCTATCTGCTGCGCGATCCCGCAGGAACAGGCGGAGCGCGCCGCGGCGGTGGTGACGCGCGCCTTCGAGCGCGAGCTCGAGGAAGGGCAGATCCAGAGCGTCGACGTCGATGCCGACCACGCGATACTGGCCGTGGTGGGAGATGGCATGGCCGGCACACCCGGCATCGCCGCCAAGGTGTTCACCGCACTCGGCGACTCCGGGGTCAACGTGCGCGCCATCGCCCAGGGGGCATCGGAGCGCAACATCTCGGCGGTGGTCGAGGGACGCAGCGCCATGCGGGCGCTGCGCGCCGTGCATGCCGGGCTGTATCTCTCGCCGCACACGCTCTCGATCGGGGTGATCGGTCCTGGAACCGTCGGCCGTGTACTGCTCGATCAGCTCGCGGCGCAGAACGAGCATCTGCGGCGGCAGTTCCGGCTCGATCTGCGGGTGCGCGGCATCATGGGCGCAAGTCGCATGCTGCTCGCCGATGCCAACATCCCGATGCACGACTGGCGCACGCAGTACCAGCAGAGCACCCGCGCCGCGGATATCGAGCGCTTCGTCGAGCACGTGCGGCTCGACTACCTGCCGCACACCGTGCTGGTGGACTGCACTGCGAGCGAAGGCGTCGCCGCCCATTACGCCGACTGGCTCGCGGCCGGCATCCATATCGTCACCCCCAACAAGAAGGCCAACAGTGGCGACTACGCCTACTATCAACGCCTGCAGGGCGCGCGGCGCAGCGGCGCCTCGCACTACCTCTACGAAGCAACGGTGGGCGCCGGGCTGCCGATCGTTCAGACACTGCGCGACCTCGTCCAGACCGGGGACGAGATCAGCAGCATCGAGGGAATCTTCTCCGGCACACTCGCCTACCTCTTCAATCTCTACGACGGCGGGCGCGGATTCGCCGCGATCGTGCATGACGCGCGGCAGCGTGGGTTCACCGAGCCCGATCCGCGCGATGATCTCTCCGGGCAGGATGTGGCACGCAAGCTCATCATCCTCGGGCGTGAAATGGGCCTGCCGCTCGAGCTGAAGGACGTGAAGATCGAGAGCCTGGTTCCGGCGGAGCTCGCCGCCGACAATATCGAGGAGTTCATGGCGCACCTGCCTCGCCACGACGTCGCCATGGCACGGCGCCTGTCGGCGGCGCGCGCACGCGGCAACGTGCTGCGCTACACCGGCAAGCTGACGGCCGCTGGCGACGCTACCGTGGGTCTCCAGGAGCTCGAGGCAAAGCACCCCTTTGCCAACATTGCGCTCACCGACAACGTCGTACGCTTCGCCACACGGCGCTATCGCGACAATCCGCTCATCGTGCAGGGGCCGGGAGCGGGACCCGAGGTCACCGCCGGTGGCGTGTTCGCGGACCTGCTGCGCCTCGCTGCCTACCTGGGGGCACGCCTGTGAGTGGGCCGCCACTCGAGCGGGCGAGTGCCTTTGCGCCGGCGTCGGTCGGCAACGTGGCGATCGGCTTCGACATCCTCGGCTTTGCGATCGACACGCTCGGCGATCGCGTCACGGTGAGTCGGCGCGCGTCGCCGGGGGTTGAGGTCACCGCGGTACGTGGGATCGCCGGGGACCTGCCACGTGATGCGCGCGACAATACCGCCGGGCGCGCGCTGCTGGCGCTGGAGGAGGCGGTGCGCCCGGCCTTCGGCTTCTCCCTCGAGATCGACAAGGGAATCCCGGTCGGCTCTGGACTCGGCGGCTCGGCCGCCTCGGCCGTCGGCGCGGTGGTGGCCGCAAACGCGCTGCTGCCTCGGCCGGTGAGCCGCCTCGAGCTGCTGCAGTTCGCCATGGCAGGCGAAGCCGTGGCGAGTGGCGCGCGGCACGCGGACAACATCGCGCCATCACTGTTCGGGGGTCTCGTTCTTACCGTCGGCATCGATCATCCGCGAGTCAAGCAGATTCCCGTGCCCGCGCCCATCCGCGCCGTGATCGTTCATCCGCACATGTTCCTCGCGACGGCCAAGGCACGATCGATCCTCAAGGAGAGCGTCGACCTGTCGGATTTCGTGTGGCAGACGGCGCACCTCGCCGGCTTCATTTCCGGCTGCTACACGGACGATCTCGACATGATCCGTGCCTCTTTCGAGGACGTGGTGATCGAGCCGCAGCGGGCGGCGCTCATTCCGGGCTTCCAGGAAGTACGCCGCGGTGCCATGGAAGCCGGCGCGCTCGGCTGCTCGATCTCAGGCGCCGGACCTTCGATGTTCGCCTGGACACTCGAATCGACGGCCCAGGCGGTACTCGCGGCCATGCGGCGCGAGTTCGCACGGCACGCGCTCGCGACCGACCACTGGGTGGTCGAGGTGCGCTCGGTGGGCGCACGGCTCATCGATCCGCCATGAGCGAGCCATTCCTCTTCCGCAGCTCGCGCGGCACGCCGCCGCTCTGCACGTTCAGCCAGGCGTTGCTGCAGGGGCTCGCCCCCGATGGTGGACTCTACGTGCCGGTCGACTGGCCCTCGCTCGGCGCAGCAGACTTCGCGAGCGACGCGGAGCTGCCCGCGATCGCTACGCGCTTACTCGGGCCGTTCGTGGCCGGGGATCCGCTCGCCGGCGCGTTGGGCGACATCGCGCGCGAGGCACTCGATTTTCCCGCGCCGCTCGTACCACTCGATGCGGACGGGCGACTCGCGGTGCTCGAGCTCTTTCACGGACCGACAGCGGCCTTCAAGGACTTCGGTGCCCGCTTCCTCGCCGCCTGCTTTGCGCGACTGCGGGAGGGCGCCGACCGCACCGTGACCATTCTGGTCGCAACCTCCGGTGACACCGGCGGCGCGGTCGCGGCGGCCTTCCACGGCCGGCCCGGCATCGAGGTGGCGGTGCTGTTCCCGAAGGGGCTGGTCTCGCCCACACAGGAGCAGCAGCTCACCTGCTGGGGAGGCAACGTCCGCTCGCTTGCGGTGCGTGGCACATTCGATGACTGTCAGCGCCTCGTGAAGGCGGCCTTCCTCGATCCGCAGCTCATTCAGCAGCGTGTGCTCTCTTCCGCCAACAGCATCAACCTCGGACGTCTGCTGCCACAGAGCGCGTACTACGCTGCGACCAGTCTCGCGGTGTGGCGCCGCTACGGTGAGCCGGCTTCCTTCATCGTGCCGAGCGGCAACCTCGGCAACGCGCTCGCCTGTCTGTGGGCGCGCCGCGCAGGCCTGCCGATCGGGGAGGTGCTGCTCGCGCACAACGCCAACCGCACCGTGCCGGACTTCCTCGCGAGCGGCGCATGGCAACCACGCCCGAGCATCGCGACGCTCGCCTCGGCGATGGATGTCGGTGACCCGAGCAACATGGAACGTCTGCGCGCGCTCTACCCACGGCTCGAGGATCTGCGCGCGGCGCTGAGCGCCTGCTCGGTGAGCGACGAGGAGATCCGCGCCCGCATCCGCGCGGGCTTCCGCGACTACGGCCAGATGTGGTGCCCGCACACCGCCACCGCCGCGGAAGCCTGGGAGCGGCTTTCGCCCGCACGGCGACGCGAGCGCCGCTGGGTGCTCATGTCGACCGCGCACGCCGCGAAGTTCCGTGAGATCGTCGAGCCGCTCATCGGTCGCGAGGTCCCGGTACCCGAGACACTGGCGCGCCTGTTTGCGCGCCCGGCACAGTACATCGAGATCGACGCAACACTCGCAGCGCTGCGCAACGTGCTGCAGAGGGAGGGGTGAAGGTGGAGGAGCTGCAGAGACTTCCGCCGGCGGTGTGGCTGTCGATCCTCGCGGCGGCCGCGTTCGGCTTCCTGCTCTTCTGGGCCTGGCGCTGGTATCGCCTGTACCGCGCGCGCAAAGCGCTGCACGCCGCGGTCACCGCGGGCTGCGCCGATCATGTAAAGGATTCGCTGGTGCCCGACGGTATGGGTGGATCCTTTCACGTCGACTTCCTGCTGCTCACCTTGAACGGGGTGGTGGTGATCGACCTGCGCGATGTGAAAGGCAATATCTTCGGTGGCGATCAGATGGCGGAGTGGACGGTGATGGATGGCGCGCGGCGTTTCACCTTCCCCAATCCGCAAAGCGCGCTCTACGACCGCATCGCGGCGGTCAAGGCGGTGGCGGGCGACGTGCCGGTCGAGGGTCGCATCGTCTTCACGCGCCGCGGTCAGTTCCCGAAAGGACTGCCCAAGTGGACACTGATGCTCGATGCGTTGCGCGCGGAGTATCCGGCGGCCGACTTCGAGTCGCCCGCGGACACCATGGCGCGCTTCCGCGACGGCTGGCAGAGCCTGCGGGGTGCGGTGAGGCCGAGCAACATGGCCGGCATGAGATAACTCCAGATGCGCGCCGGCTATCCGCTCAAAGCGTTTTGGCGTGGTCGGCGAGGACCAGCGACACGCAGGCGGTGAGCTTCTTCGTGTAGTCGATGTGCAGGAACTCGTTCGGGCCGTGCGCGTTGGCGTGCGGGCCTAACACTCCGGTGATGAAGAACTGTGTGCGCGGAAAGCGCTCACCCAACATGCCCATGAAGGGGATCGTGCCACCGCAGCCGATGTTCACCGCGGTCTTGCCGTACACCGCGCACGAGGCACGCGCGATCGACTCTTCGAGCCAGGGGGCGAAAGCCGGCGCATTCCAGCCGCCATTGGCGGAGGGCTGCTCGAAGCTCACCTGCGCGCCGTAAGGAGGCTCGCGCTCGAGCGCCTCGCGCACCGCACGCTGCGCCCGCGCAGCGTCGCACGTGGGCGGAAGGCGCAGCGACAGCTTGACCGCGAGCTCCGGCAACAGCACGTTGCCCGCCGAGACGACCGCGGGCAGCCCGTCGGCACCGGTCACCGCGAGCGTGGCACGCCAGGTGCTGTTGATGATGAGCTCGGTGGGATCGTTGGAAACCGGCTGCGCCCCGCGCACCCACGGGAGCTTGTCGGCGACCGCGCTGCCGAGCACCTGAGCAGCGGCGCTCGCCTGAGCACGCCGGTCGGGCGGAATGCTGACCTGCAGCTCATCGAGCAGCAGATCGCCCGTCACCGGGCTCTCGATCCGTGCCAGCAGCTGCTCGAGAATCCGGAAGGGTGTCGGTGCGATACCGGTGGCCATGCCCGAATGCACACCCTCGGTGAGCACCCGCACCCGCAGCGTGCCGACGAGGTTGCCGCGCAGCGAAGTGGTGCACCACACCTGCTCGTAGTTGCCACACTCGGCGTCGAGGCACACGACGAGCGATGGTTCACCGAGGGTGTCACCGAGTGCGGCGAGATGCGCCGGCAGATCGACGCTGCCGCTCTCCTCGCACGCCTCGATCAGCAGTACACAGCGCGGCAGGCGCACCTGCTGCTCCTTGAGCGCGGCGATCGAGGTGAGAGAGCTGAAGACGGCGTAACCATCATCGGCTGCCCCGCGGCCGTAGAGCCGGCCGTCGCGGATCACGGGCTCCCAGGGACCAAGGCCTTCGAGCCAGCCGGTGAACTCCGGTTGCTTGTCGAGGTGGCCGTAGAGGAGGGCGCAACCGGGAAGCTCACCGGGCACATCGACCAGCAGCAGAGGGGTGCGCCCTGGCAGGCGCCGAACCTCGACACGCGCGCCCGGGACCTTCTGCGCACGGCACCACTCCGCCATGAGCTGCACCGCCGCCTCCATATAGCCATTGCGCTCCCAATTGGGATCGAACATCGGAGACTTGTTCGGGATGCGCACGTACGCGACGAGGCGCTCGAGGATGGAGTCATCCCAGGTCCGGGCGATGCGGGATTGGAGCCGTTCAAGATCCATGGTGCGGGCCTCATTTTATCTAAATAACAATGAGATAAATCAACATTTGCATGTTGATTCTAAGCATCGCTGGATGGCGAAGGCAGCGCAAACAGCGCGCGCGCCGCCGCGGTGCTCGAGCGGGCGAGGGATGCGACGGTCTCCCCGCGGGCGCGCGCCACGGCGGCCGCGACATGCGGAAGATACGCTGGTTCGTTGCGGCGTGAGGCCGGTTTGGGTGTCAGGTCGCGCGGCAGCAGGTAGGGACCATCGGTCTCGAGCAGCAGCCGTTCGGCCGGCACCTGTGGCATGAGGGCAGCGAGGTGTGCGCCGCGGCGCTCATCGGAGATCCAGCCGGTGATACCGATCGCGAGGCCGAGTTGCAGGTAGCACTGCAGCTCCTTCTCCGTGCCGGTGAAGCAGTGCGCGACGCCGTGCCAGTTGGTCGCGTGCTCGCGCAGTATGGCGATGAAATCATCGTGCGCGTCGCGCTGGTGCAGGAACACAGGCTTGCCGACCTGCGCGGCGAGCTCGAGCTGGCGGTGAAACGCCTGCTGCTGCGCGGCGCGCGGCGAGAAGTTGCGGAAATAGTCGAGCCCGCACTCGCCGACCGCGACCACTTCGGGAATCCGTGCGAGCTCCGCGAGCGCCTCGAGACTCGCGGCATCGAGCTCGGCGGCGTGGTGCGGGTGAACTCCGGCGGTGGCGAAGAGTCTCCCGGGATGCTCGCGTGCGAGCGCCAGCGCGCGCACGCTGCCCGCGAGCGTCGCGCCGGTGACCACCATCTGCACGACGCCGGCCGCGTGGGCGCGTGCGATCGCGGCATCACGATCGTGATCGTAGCTGTCGTGTGCGAGGTTGATGCCGATGTCGATCAGCGCTGGCGGCGCGGCGGCCAGTGTCTTCGGTGCTGTGCTATGGTCCGGCATGACCGGACCTATCTTACTGAATGGGGCAACGTGCGGCGCACCACGGGCAGCGAACACAGTGCATCCCGGCGCGTCGGCCTGCGCCAGCGCTCGCTGCCCGCCGTGGCCGCTGCACTCGCGCTCGCCATCACCACGGCCCGCGCCGACGATGTGGCGTGGCGTGACATCGAGAGCCGCATCCAGTTCGGCTACTACACCGAAGACAGCGCGGCGCTGCGCAAGCTCGAAGAGCTGATCGCGGCGGGCGATGCACGCGACAAGCTGCGCGGCTATTACGCCGGACTCCTCGATTGGCGCCGCGCGCAGCTCGCCGCCGTGGCGACGACCTCTGCCGAGCGCGGTAACGCGGCGCGCTATGCCGAGCACTGCGTGAGCGACGTCGACACCGCGCTGGCTCTCGATGCGGATTTCGCCGAAGCGCTGGCGCTGCGCGCTGCCTGCCTGACCGCACCGCAGGAGATCAACGGCGGCTACGCGCCGCTTGCCGGCTACCGCGCGCGCAAGGACCTCGAGCGGGCACGACAGCTCGCAGCGCGCAACCCCAGGGTGCTGCTCGTCGACGCGACGAGCGACTACGCCCTGTCTCCGTCACAGGGTGGCAACAAGGAGCGCGCACTCGGCAAGGCGCGCCAGACGGTGTCGGCATTCGAGGCCGAGCGCGGCGGCACGGACCATCTGCCGGGATGGGGAGCCGCGGAAGCGTGGCTGCTGTTGGGGCGCGACCTGCTCGACCATGGCGATTCGGTCGGGGCCCGCGATGCGCTCGAGCGTGCATTGCTCATCGCTCCGCAGTTTGCGCAAGCGCGCCGCCTGATGGTGAAGATCACCTCGGGCTAAGAATTCGCGAAGCTGACACGGGCGGACAACACTTGCGGTGGCCATACCCCGCCGTGCGCCGAGCCGAACGCCATTTATCCCGGAGCTTGCAGCAATACGCGGCAGCAGATGCTATCGTTGCGCGCCGTCGCCGGATGGACAGGCGGGATGACCTCGGAGACCGATAAAAAGGCGCTGTTGGGACAGCTGCGCATCGATCGCGGCGCGCCGCCACCGACCGCTGCCGGCGGGCGGCGCCCCTGGATCATCGGTGGCGCTGTGGTGCTGGCGGCGCTCGTGGCCGCGGGAACCTGGCTCGCATTCCATGCGCACACTGCACCGGTGGTACATACGGTCGCGGCACGGGCCATCGGCGGGGGCGGTGGCGCCTCGGTCCTCGATGCCACGGGCTACGTCACCGCACGCCGTCAGGCGACCGTGTCGGCGCAGATCACGGGTACCGTCGCCGCCGTCCTGATCGAGGAGGGCGATCACGTCAAGGAGGGACAGGTGATCGGGCGACTCGATGACACCGCGCAGCGCGCGGCGCTTGCGCAGGCACAGGCACAATTGCACTCCGCGCAGGCCATCCTGCAGCAGGCGGAGGCGACGCTTGCCCAGAATCAGCGCGACGTGAAGCGCGATGAGGACCTGGTCACGCGCAAGCTGGTTTCGGAGCAGGCGGTCGAGCAGGCACGCACCCAGGTCCAGACACAGACCGCGCAGGTCGAGTCGCAGCGCAAGCAGATCGACCTCGCCGAGGCCAACGTGCGCGCGGCACAGGTGCAACTCGACTATTGCACCGTGCGTGCACCGTTCACGGGCGTCGTGATCGCCAAGGCGGCGCAGGTTGGCGAGATCGTCTCGCCGCTCTCGGCCGGCGGCGGCTTCACGCGCACCGGCATCGGCACGCTGGTCGACATGGATTCCCTCGAGATCGAAGTGGACGTGAACGAGGCGTATATCAATCGCGTGCAGCCCGGGCAGCGCGTCGAGTCCGTGCTCAACGCCTACCCCGACTGGCGCATCCCCTCGCACGTCATCGCGATCATCCCGACCGCCGATCGCTCCAAAGCGACCGTCAAGGTGCGTATCGGGCTCGACGTCAAGGACCCGCGCATCGTGCCGGACATGGGGGTGCGCGTGTCGTTTCTCGAGGCGAGTCCCGCGGCAGGCGAAGCTCAAGAGCACCCGCGCGGTGTACTGGTGCCGGCAGCGGCCGTGCGCAAGGACGGCGATAAGGATGTGGTGTTCGTGCTCGCGGGCGACCGCGCACAACGCCGCACGGTCACCCTTGGCGGTACGAGCGGCGACTCCCGCGAGCTGCTGTCCGGTGTGACCCCCGGGGAGTCGGTGATCGTCGATGGGCCCGCGGGCCTGACAGATGGAGCGGCCGTGAGCGAGGCGAAGCCGTGAGGAGCGACGACATGTCCGAGTCGATGGTCAAGGTTCACAACGTCACCAAGGTCTACGAGCGCGGCAAGCAGAAGATCGAGGTCCTGCATGGTCTCACGCTCGACATCCCGCGCGGCGACTTCGTCGCGCTGATGGGCCCCTCCGGGTCCGGGAAGACGACACTCCTCAATCTCATCGGCGGCCTCGATCAGCCGACTTCCGGGGAAATCACGGTGGGCGGCAGTCGCATCGATCAGCTGCCGAGCGGCAAGCTCGCGCACTGGCGCGCGCACAACATCGGCTTCGTGTTTCAGTTCTACAACCTCATGCCGGTGCTCACCGCGGAAGGCAATGTCGAGTTGCCGCTGCTGCTCACCAAGCTGTCCGCGGCACAGCGTCGCAAGAATGTCGGCGTGGCGCTCGAAGTCGTGGGTCTCGCGGACCGTGCCAAACACAAACCGAAGGAGCTGTCCGGCGGCCAGGAGCAGCGCGTCGCGATCGCCCGTGCGCTGGTGTCCGATCCGCAGCTGCTGGTGTGCGACGAGCCGACCGGTGACCTCGATCGCAAGACCGCGGACGAGATCCTGGGGCTCCTGCAGGTGCTGAATCGCGAGCACGGCAAGACCATCGTCATGGTCACCCACGATCCGAAAGCCGCGGAGTTCGCGCGGCGCACGCTGCACCTCGAGAAGGGGCAGCTGCTCGAGCAAGCGGCATGACCAAGGCGGGTTTCGTCATCGCCAACCTGTTCCGCAAGCGTACGCGGACCATCCTG